>SMVA01014701.1_pt1 | contig 14604 bp, 19 predicted proteins | sample 2456451 | NCBI WGS metagenome assembly SMVA01 (sample SAMN11095933, study PRJNA526329) | marine sediment metagenome | biome: Marine sediment; feature: Surficial sediment; material: Deep marine sediment; isolation source: Hadal surficial sediment | place: Pacific Ocean | collected 2014-05 | depth...
AAGTTTAAGGGTTTCCTGCAAAAAGGAAATTACCGGGTCAAGGCTCCCGAGATTGCCGAGAAAATCGTCCAGAAAATAAGTGAGGACAAACACAGTCCCTAGGGAACCCCAGACTTTCTATAGAGTTCTTATCTCTTTCAAATTTGCAAATGTCTCGTATTCTTTTAGCTTTTCCTCCCAGCGTTTTCCCAGTTTATTGGACCGTAAATCAATTTTTTCAAGCTGGGTCAAGGTTTTCGACTGAGCCAGGGCTTCCATTCCCACGCGTGATATTTGATTGTTTCTCAAGTCAAGTTGCTTGAGATTTTTCAATATTTCAGAATGGGCTATAACCTCCAACCCCGAGTCTCCCAAAAAATTCTGTCTGAGATCCAGAACCTCCAATTCAGCCAGCGCTGGATAAAGGCTCAAGTAGGCCGCCTCCATGGGAGAGACCTCCATCTTCGCCATTTTAAGAACTTTGGGATTGGTCGCCAGACGGCTTTTGACAAACATCTCAAAAGTGGTGATCTTCCGGGTATTCGGACCTTTCAGTTTTTCATCCATGAAGGCATTGATCTTGTCCAGATCCCCGTTCATGGAAAAAAACAAATCCAGTACATATTCCTGATTCATGGTCCTCAGTGGGTGAAAAGGCTTCTTGAAAAAACATTGTAAGACGATCCCCCGGGTTGTCAATCATTTGATTAAAATGTTGGCATTCAGATAATTTTTGTTATACTCACGGCCACTTGAACTATCAATGATTTGGAGAATTCGTTATGATGGGAATTGGCTTTCCGGAACTGATGATTATTTTGGTCATCATTATGATCATTTTTGGCGCCGGAAAACTTCCTGAAATTGGAAGCGCTTTTGGAAAAAGCATCAAAAATTTTAAAACATCCATGAAAGAGGCAGAGGAAGAGGGGGAATTGGCCACGGCAGAGCAACCTGAAGCCGTCATCGAAAATGCCGAAGAAACCAAAGCCGTGCCAGAAATTGCCGATTCCTCCACCGAGCCGGCTCCTGATTCCGAAAAGCAATCCTAAATAATTATTCCTAATTGATTGTTGTATCCATCAAGCCACCTGAAAATATCTCGAATCAGCCTGCCCTTTCAAATCGAGCCCAAACCGGAATATCTTTCCGATCGTGATATTGCAGACGAATGAATGGTTGATACTCTCCGATCCATTTTTAAAAAGTTTTTTTCCGCCTTCGCGGATGTCCTGCCCATCATAATAGTCATTTCCATCTTTCAAATTTTTATCATTGATAAACCCTTTCCCAATTTAAAAGAAACTCTGGCTGGCTTTGCTTTGGTAGTTTTAGGCCTGTTTATTTTCATTCAGGGTTTGGAAACCGCCTTGTTCCCCATAGGGGAAAGGATGGCGAATGAGTTCGCGCAAAAGGGCAATCCATGGTGGATTCTTTTGTTCGGGTTCACCCTGGGCTTTGCCACCACCATAGCGGAACCCGCGTTGACGGTGATCGCCCAAAAGGCCGGGCAAATTACCGCAGAAAGTGGAGCCATCTCAGCCGATCCAAAATCGATTGCCAGTTTTGTTTTTGGCCTGAGAATGACCATTGCGTTGTCCGTTGGACTGGCGGGAGCCATCGGCGTGATTCGTATTATCAAAGGTTGGCCTCTCATTCATTTTGTATTGGTCGGCTACAGCCTCATTCTGGTGGCCACCCTTTTCGCGCCGCCATCTATCATCGGCATCGCCTACGATGCCGGCGGGATAACCACCTCCACCATAACCGTGCCCCTCATCACCGCCCTAGGTGTGGGGCTGGCCGCTTCCATCCGCGGTAGAAATCCTCTCATGGACGGTTTTGGCCTCATCGCGCTGGCCAGTTTGACACCCATCGTCGGCGTCATGATTTATGGCATGTTTGTTTACGGGGTGGCCTGATGCAACAACACCTGGAAAATATTACGCACTCTCTTTCAGTAACTTTTTGGGACGTCCTGCCCATCATTCTGGTTCTGTCATTTTTTCAATTTCTGGTCATTCGAAAAGCGATTCCCCACCCGAGAAAAACCCTGACCGGCTTGGCCATGGTGGTCATCGGACTGGCTATTTTTTTGGTGGGGCTGGAAGAAGGGGTTTTTCCATTAGGAACCTCCATGGCCCAGCAGTTGTCCGACCCAGCTTTTTTATCTCCAGGGAATCAGGATCCGTCTCTGCCCACTCAAGCATCAAGTTACTTTTGGATGATTGTGTTTGCCTTTTTAATCGGATTTGCGACCGCGTTGGCGGAACCCGCCCTGATCGCCGTGGCCATGAAAGCTCAGGATATATCCACCGGGGCCATTTCGGCGAGAGGCCTCAGGGTCGCGGTCGCCCTGGGAGCGGGAACCGGCATCGCCCTCGGGTCGTTCAGGATTGTGACGGGAACGCCACTTCAATATTACATCATTCCGGGATACGTCTTCCTGCTGGTGCAGACTTATTTTGCACCCAGGTTTATTGTTCCGCTGGCATACGATTTGGGCGGCGTGACCACTTCAACAGTGACCGTTCCCATGGTGGTGGCTCTGGGCCTGGGGCTGGCATCCAACGTGCCGGGCGCTTCGCCGTTATTGGATGGGTTCGGGCTCATCGCCTTCGCCGCCCTTTTCCCTATGATTACCGTTTTGGCATATGCTATGATCACAACGCGCCGGGCGGCAATTAAAACAAGTGAAATAAACTCTCCCGAATAGGAGGTCTCAATGCGTTTTAAAGTTATTCTTGCCCTGGTCAATGATGATTACCAGAATGAGGTGATCAAGGCCGCAAAAAAAGCCGGAGCCACCGGAGTGACCATTCTTAATGCCCGCGGGGAAGGTGTGCATGGTCAAAAATCTTTTTTTGGTCTCACCATGGAAGCCCAAAAAGATATGTTGCTGTTCCTCGTAGAAGATTTCAATTCCAACCAGATCATGGACGCCATTTACCAAGCCGGAAAACTGGACCAACACGGAAACGGTATTGCCTTTTGTTGGGGAATCGACCGAGCCGTTGGCCTGGAAAGTCAGATCCCCATTTTAGAAAAAGACGCCAAAGAACATTACTTTTAGCTTGGAGCTGTTATGGCAAATCCTATTCGAGTCCATCAGGCGATGATGGAAGAATTCAAGCAGGTGGATGGTGTCTTAAAGGTTTCGGATGCCTTAAAAATGATGAAGGCTGAGAATCTCACCGTGGTGCTGGTCAAACCCAGAAACGAATCCGATGTACACGGAATTCTCACTCTCAGAGATATTGCAAGGAAGGTGATCGGAGAGCGCCGAAGACTGCAGGAAGCCCACGTTTATGAAATCATGTCCAAGCCGGTTCTATCGGTGCCTGCCAGCATGCCCATCCCCTACGCGGCTCGACTAATGACCAACTTCAACGTTTCATACGCCATGGTGATGGACAGCAACCAGGTGATTGGGATCCTGTCCTTAAACAGCATCGTCACTCATTGGGCGGAAGAATTGGAGTGACCTGACGAATCTCCTACCCTTTTTTAAGCGCACTGCCGCTGGTGCTGTCCCACCCCACGGTTTCGGGGCTGGAAACATGTTGCGCCACCGCCGACCAATGCTCGAAGGAAACGTTCAATTCGACAATCCTCACGCATTCATCCATCCCATGAGCCCCGGCAAGATGTGATTCCAGCGCCTTGAGGTCTTTGATAAAAGCCCCCTGCTCGGATTGGTACCGCTCCTGAGCCTCGGCAATGTTGGCGAGGGTGGCTTCTGCCTGCAAATTATAATTGAAAATGGTCCGGTGGAGGCTATCGTAATCCACTATCAGGTTGACGTAGCCCCAAACCATAAAGGGCACCGCCGCCGCAACCCCCAGACTCAACTTGACCCCTCTCTTATCCAACAAAATGGCCGCTAATACCAAACCAAATCCAACAATCAATGAGACCCTGGAAACATTTTCATAAATGTCGAGTGGCATCACCTTCACGCCGCATTCAGCCGGTTCGGCAAAAGCGGAAGTGCATGACCCCAACAATACCAAACTCGCTGAAATCCAACTGATTTTGAGGCTTTTCATAGGTGATCTGTTCCCAGAACTGTGAGGACTGCAAAGACAGCCGATCCGCCGACTAAAAAACTCAAGACTTAAAGTCCATCGCGGGCAGACACTGTATAAAATAAAATCGCCATCGTCCAGTCCATTTATTGCGAGTTACCCGTCCTTATCGGGACACCGGAATTGGAACGTTTTATATGCTACATTATTTTGACTTCACAATTCTTGTGCCATGAGTTACTTTATAGGGCTTAAGAGAATAATCACAGATCTTATAAAGTATCAATTGAAAGGAATTTTCAATGAGCGATCGGTTTGTCGACAACCAGGACGGCACGATTCAGGACAACGAGTCCGGGCTGGCCTGGTGCAAAAAGGATTCCATCCAAATCGAACAAGACTGGTTCTTGTTTCAGGAAGCGTTGGCTTTTATTGATGAGCTGAACAAAAAAGATTTTTTGAGCTTTCACGACTGGCGGATGGCGGAAAAGGAAGAAATCGAAAAGTTATTCCTGCCGGAGAGCATTCTCCAAGCCCGGTCCAACCAGGAAATTCACATCAGCCCCTTATTCGAACCGGGGGGCGGCAACGGTTCATGGTGCCTGCCTTTCGATCAGCAGGGCGCGTTCTATTTCTCTTACCAGAGCGGACTGGCCCAGATTTACGATCAGGACTTTTCAAACGGAGTGATACGGCCGGTGAGGTTGTGGGGGGATAATTAATTCGATGCGTTGCGCGCCCGCGTAGTGCAGGATTTTATTTTTGGCATTTCTTTCGGAGGCTTTATGTGTTGAATGATCTTCACCTGCCCCTCGTCATACTCAATGGAGGCCACTTGATACCGGTCCAGATCCACTGCTTCGCCATGGCCTGAGTACTGCATTAGCCCGGACCGGAGGGCATCCCATTCCAGAAATAAAAAAAACTGATCTTCCGTTCCCTGTGGATTTAAAGTATTCAATGCATCCTGAAACTCGATCGCAACAATCTCAGCAATCTCCTTGCCGGTGCAAAAATCCTTATACCCCGTCGCTCCGCCGATCTCCTTACTGCAGGTGATCTTGGAGAAATCAAAATCCGTCAGGCGATCGTCGTGATCGAGTTGAATGGTGACCTGTGATGTCGTGTCTTTACAGGGCATGATTTTTCATCCTCTGTTTACGTCTGCCCAATTATACACCCGGCAGAATTTTTTTGCTTGCTGTTAGATTTTTATATTCATGCTGATGTCCACCGCAGGGGCGGAATGGGTCAGGGCTCCCACTGAAATACAGTCCACTCCCGTAGCCACCAACTCCTTTATTCTGGCCAGGGAAACCGATCCCGAAACCTCCACTTTGGCTCGGCCAGCAACCAACCGGGTCGCTTGCAGAATGGTGTCAGTGGACATATTGTCCAACATGATGATATCCGCACCGCTATCCAACGCCTCCCGGACTTCCTTCAGACATGTAGTTTCCACTTCAATCAATCCAGCATAAGAGTTGTTCTTGCGAACCCGCTCCACAGCGGCGCCGATCCCCCCGGCAATTTTGATATGGTTGTCCTTGATCAGCACGGCGTCAAACAATCCGAATCTATGATTGGTTCCGCCGCCGCAATGGACCGCGTATTTTTCAAATGCCCGAAGGCCAGGCGTGGTTTTTCGGGTATCAAGAATCTGGACGGCTCCGGCTTCCTTCACAAACTTCCGAGTCAACGTGGCGATTCCACTCAACCGTTGCAAAATATTAAGCGCAGACCGCTCGCCTTTTAACAAGGCTGAAGCCTTGGCCCGAATTTTCATCAAAGGCTGGCCTTTTTGAATTTCCGTGCCCTCGGCAATCTCGGGATGGTGAAAAACCGTTTCGGCATCCAATTTCGTAAAAACCGCCCGCACCACCGGCAACCCACACACCACAAGTTTTTCCTTGGCCGTGATCACTGCTTCGCACACCGAATCCGCCAGCACGATGCTGTCGGTCGTCACATCGCCGGTCCCCAAGTCCTCCGCCAAAGCCAAGGTCACCAATCGATCAATTTGCTCTTGAGTTATAAGAGATCCCATGTTTTCCTAGTGCTGGCAACTAATTTTTAAATAATTGTAAAATTAGCATAAAAACAAGGTTCCCGCTAGAGAAGGCTCGACCATCCATGCCACACCCTGCGCAACAGAATGACCTCCGTCTTCCCCAGAAATTGGTTTTGGAAAAGGTCAAAAATAAAGACCCCGCCCACCGGTTTAGGTCGCCTGATGATCGCCAGCCGGAACAAATGATTCTGGTCCTCGATCCGGAAACTGGAAAAACCTGGGGATTCGTGGTGGTGGACAATACCCGGCGCGGGCCTGGCCTCGGTGGCATTCGGATGGCGCCGGATTTGACATTGATGGAGGTGATGCGCCTGGCTCATGCCATGACTTTTAAAAACAGCGCCGCCCTGCTTCCCTTCGGCGGAGGAAAATCGGGGCTGATTGTTGACCCTGTCAACCTCAATACTCATCCCGGCATGAAACGCGACCTCATTGGATTATTCGCCGAAGCTCTTTTTGAAATCGACTCCTACATCACCGCTCCCGATATGGGAACCGATGAAAAAGTCATCCAACAAATTTATGAAATCTATTCCGAGCGCCTGAACACACCGCATCACCTGCGGGGCGGTGCCGGACGGCCTCCCATTAACGGCGGTATTCCAATTGACGATTGGGGTCTCACCGCGCATGGCGTGGTGGCGGCCATCAAAACTGTGGAAGCAATGGATGCGACCTTTACCCTTAAAGGCGCGCGAGTGGTGATCCAGGGATATGGCAACGTCGGGGCGCCTACCGCCGCTAAACTACAACAGGCGGGCGCCCTCATCGTCGGCGCCTCAGACATTCATCGGGCCTTATGGAATTCCCGTGGATTGGATGTAACCGAATTGAACCGGGCTCGATCCGGACCCCAGGGTCTCGCGAAATATTCCGGCACAACGGAAAAGTCCTTTCCGCCCCAAAACCTCGATTGGTTGTTGGAAGCGCCTTGCGATATCCTCATCCCGGCCGCCCGCCCAGACGCGATCACCGCCCGCAATGCGGATCGCATTCAATGCCGGATGGTTTTTCAGGGAGCCAACGCTCCCAGCAATAAAATGACCGAATACTACCTGCAGAATCATAGAGGAATCATTTCCTATTCAGATTTCATTGTAAACGTTGGCGGGGTGATGGGTTGCGCCGTTGAATTGAAAATGAATATTGACTCGGAATATAAAAATAAAGTCTTGGCCACGGGTGAGGAAGGCAGGCCCTATTTGGAAAATTTGATCTCCAAGACCATTTCCAATAATGTCAAAACAATTTACCAGGGGATGGCACAGGGCGATGGGTCCGATGCTATTTTCCGGGATGAAGCTTTAAAACTTGCGGAAGAATGTCTGGCGAATCCCCGCCGGATTCAGTTATAATCGCGCCGTGAATGGAAATCCTGAAAGGAGATGAAAATGACCTGCAATATGGGAAATCTAGACCGATTGTTACGCATCACTCTGGGGTTTTGTATCCTCGCGACGGGCATCGCACTCAATGATGACAGGGGATGCATCCTGATCTGGGTGGGCCTGATTCCCCTGTTGACCGGGCTCATGGGAAGTTGCCCGCTGTACTCAATTTTCTCTTTTAATTCAAAAGGTTAAAAATATTAACCTAATTCAGACCATTAATTATTATAAACCTCCGCTAAAATCTTATCAGCTCCCATTTTCAGTATCTCCAGAGCCAGATCATCGCCCAGCAACTCTGGAGCTTCCGTAGGTCCGGTTTTTTCCACCTTCAACAGGGTCTTGCCATCCAGGCTTCCCACCAATCCACGAATGTGAATGGTTTCATTCTGAACGGTGGCGTACACCCCGATTGGAACCTGACACCCGCCTTGCAATCGAGTTAGAAAAGCCCGCTCGGCATTCACTGCGGTGTGCGTGTCTTCATCATCCAGATCAAAAATCATACTCATGATCGCCATGTCCTCGGATCGGGACTCAATTCCAACAGCGCCCTGCCCGCCCCCCGGCAACATAATTTCAGCCGGGATAATTTCAGTAATTTTATCGGCCATGCCCATGCGATTGAGTCCGGCGGCGGCAAGAATAATGGCATCCAAGCCCTCGGTTTCCAGTTTTTTGAGACGGGTTTCCAAATTGCCCCGCATCGGAATCACCTCCAGGTCGGGCCGGTAATTCAAGAGCTGAGTGGTTCGCCGGAAACTACCCGTGCCGACTTTCGCGCCTTGGGGGAGGTCAGCCAGCTTGACATTGTTATTGGAGATCAGAGCATCATGCGGATCCTCCCGCTTGGTCACCACACTGATGGCCAGTCCAGGAGGCAATTTGATTGGCACGTCCTTCATGCTGTGAATCGCGATGTCCGATTCATACTTCAGCAGGCTTTCTTCGATTTCCTTGGTGAACAATCCCTTACCGCCAACCTTGGCCAAAGGAACATCTTGAATTTTGTCACCCGAGGTCTTTATCACCCTCAAATCCACAGCGGTGTCTTTATGGAGCTCTTCCAGTTGCCCTTTGATCCAATTTGCCTGCCAAAGGGCCAAGGGACTGCCACGCGTACCTATGATGATTTTGTCAACGGCATAGCTGTTATACATGCGGATGGATTCTTTCTAGTCGTCCAGATGAAACAAATCCCGAATGGCCTTCAAGTAGGTTTGCCCCTCTGAGCTTCGGGTTTTATCCTTAAGGTTTACTGTAGGCTTGTGAAGCAGTTTATTGACGATGGATATTGACATTTGGTGGATATTATTTTCATCCTCTTTCGACAAGTGGGGCATTTTTTTAAGAGCTTTTTCCATCTCCTGCCGGCGGATGCGCTCGGCCCGCTTGCGTAACTCGATAATGGTCGGAACCGCATCCAGAGAATCCATCCAGCCGTTAAATTTATCCACCTCCACCCGGATGATTTCCGCCGCCAGCTCAGCCTCCCTCTGGCGTTCCACCATATTGGCGTTGACCACCGCCTGCAGGTCATCAATGTCATACAAAAAAACATTTTCAAGATCATTCACTTCCGGCGCGATATCCCGCGGGACCGCGATATCGATAAAAAACATGGGCCGGTTTTTACGTTGATGGATCGCCCGCTCCACCATATCCTTGCTGATAATGAACTTGGGAGCCGCGGTGGAACTGATGACAATGTCCGCCCGATACAACTCATCTTTGAACGCGTCGAAATCCAGCGCACTGCCATTCAGGGTTTTGGCCAGGCTGGCGGCCCGCTCATAGGTCCGGCTGGCCACGTAGATGGTTTTGACCCCGTAAGACATTAAATGTTTGGCCGCCAATTCGGCCATTTCGCCGGTCCCCACCAGCATGACGGTGTGGGTTTCCAAATCATCAAAAATTTTGCGGGCCAAATCTACGGCGGCGGAGCTGATGGAAACAGCGTTTTCAGCGATGCCGGTTTCTTCCCGTATCCTTTTGGCGACGTTGAAGGCTTTTTCAAACAGCTGATTGAGAATGATCCCAGTGCCACGCAAGGATTTCGCCAAACTGTAAGCATCTTTAACCTGACCGAGAATTTGCGACTCACCGAGTACCATCGAGTCCAGGCTGGACGATACCCGGAATAAATGCTCAACGGTTTGTTCTTCACAATAACTGTAAAAATGGTTGTCCAGTTGATCAAGAGGAATTTCGTGGTAATCGCAAATGAAACTTTTGAGGCGGGAGATGCCTTGATCAACATTCTTGACCCGGGCATATATCTCTACCCGGTTGCAGGTGGAAATGATCAAATTTTCTTCCACCTCAGGAAACGACCCCAGCTTTTCCGTGGAGTCCTCGATTTTCCCTTTGGTGAACGCCAGTTTTTCTCGCAGTTCCACCGGGGTCGTCTTGTGGTTGACCCCGACCATGATTAAATTTGATTCAGCCATATTAAACGTGCAACAGATAAGTCAACATGATGGTAATAAACCCAAAAATTGAAAACTGGGCGGCTTTTTTACCCTGCAAGCCAACCAGCAACCTGCCAAAGAAAATAAGACCGTAAAGAAACCAGCCGATCACCAGCGGCCAGGTTTTGACCAGATCCCATGAGAACAGGGACAACTGGTTCATCTGCGCATTCCAGATGGAACCGGTCATGAATCCCAATGTAAACAAGGGAAAGCCGACAACAATCACCTTATAATTCAGGTTGTCCAGAATTTCCAAAGACGGCATCCTGAAATACATGATTCCTAATTTTTTGCTTTTAACTTGTTTTTCCTGAATAAGATACATCAAACCTGCCGCGAATGCCATGGCAAACGCGACGGACCCAAGGATGGAAAGCGTACGGTGCAGAGTCAACAAAATTTGGAACTGTGACTCTGGAAAGACCACCGCTTCTTTCGAGAGAAACGTCGCGTACAACAGGGTCAAAAATGCCACCGGGATAACAAATGATCCGAGATCCTTGATCTTGTATTTCCAGTTCACCAGAAAATACACCAGCACCATCATCCAGGAGAAGAAAATAGCCACTTCAAAGGATGTCGTGTATGGCCCATGACCAGTTTCCTGCGACCTGAATATGATCACCAGCGTGTGAAACAGCCAGCCCACCCCCACCGTGATGGCCGCCAGGGTCGAGACAAACTGCTTGCGGTAAACCAGGTAGATGAAATACTCCAGCGAGGCCACCAGATAGCCGATCATCGCTATATTGAAAGTTATAAGAGTCATGAGAGAAAGGGCATCAAGGATCGCAACGGGAACCGCTTATCCTACCACGCACCCCCAAACAACTCAATGGGTTAGAAATTCAATCTGAGAATTTTTGGTTGGGAATAAAATAATTAAGGCGGGCAAGTTTTGCTGGCGGGAATTGTTACTACTCATCCCTCTTTTTTATTTTTCAGGATTTCATTCAACTCGGCCATGAATTCATTGACGTCTTTAAAATCCCGGTAAACCGAAGCAAAGCGTACATAGGCGACGCTGTCGAGATGATAGAGCTCTTTGACGATTGCCTCGCCCACCGCGACGGCTGAAATTTCCTTGTCGCCTGAATCCTGAAAAAATTTTTCGACTTTGCTGACCAGAGCCTCCATCCGCTCCAGGCTGACCGGTCGTTTCTGGCAGGCTTTCTGTACGCCTTCGAGGATTTTACCGGGGTTGAAGTCCTCGCGGCGGCCATCCTTTTTGATGACCAGTAACGGAGATATCTCGATTCTTTCGTAGGTGGTGAAGCGGTCGCCACAACTCAGGCATTCGCGCCGGCGGCGCGTTATATCGCCTTCCCGGTTGGTCCGGGAATCGATCACTTTGTTCTCCACATTGGAGCAACTGGGACATTTCATAAAAGGAGGCTATTTAGGGGTGAGTTCAAAATGGAGGGGAAACTGTTCGCACAACTCTCTGACCTTGAGACGGGTTTGCTCGATATAATCTTTATCCTCCAGGCGTCCCAGCACAGCGGTGATCATATCGCCGATAATTTTCATTTCCGGTTCTTTCATGCCGCGGGTGGTGAGCGCGGGAGTGCCGATCCTGATCCCTGACGTCACAAACGGACTGCGCGTTTCAAAAGGCACGGTATTTTTATTGACGGTGATGCCGGCTTGGTCCAAAGCCTCCTCAGCCTGCTTGCCGGTGATGTCCTTAGGCGTCAGGTCCACCAGCATGAGGTGCGTGTCGGTGCCGCCACTGACTATTTTAAATCCGTTAGTTTTTAAATGCTCCGCCAGAAATTTCGCATTGGCTACCACCTGCTTTTGATAATCGACAAAATCGGGATTGAGGGCTTCCTTGAAGGCCACCGCCTTGGCGGCAATGACGTGCATCAACGGACCGCCCTGGATGCCGGGAAAAATCTTTTTGTTCACGTCCCGGGCGAACTCCTCCCGGCAGAGAATCATGCCGCCGCGCGGTCCTCTCAGCGTTTTATGCGTTGTGGTGGTCACGAATTCTGAATACGGCACGGGGGAGGGATAAATTTTGGCGGCAACCAAACCGGCGGGATGCGCGATATCGGTCATGATTTTAGCACCGACTTCATCGGCTATGGCACGAAACCGTTGCGCGTCGATAACTCTGGGATAAGCGCTGGCTCCCACCACGATCATTTTGGGACGATGCTCTTTGGCCAGCCGTTCCACTTCATCGAAATCGATCCGTTCCGTTTCTTTATGAACTCCATACTGGAAAACTTTGTAGGAGTAACCGGAAAAGTTGACCGGCGAGCCGTGTGTGAGATGTCCACCGTGCGAAAGGTTCATCCCCAGGATGGTATCCCCCGGCTGTAGCACCGCGTGGTAAACCGCCATGTTGGCCTGCGACCCGGAATGGGGCTGGACGTTGGCATGGTCGGCGCCAAATATCTGTTTAGCCCGGTCGATCGCCAACTGTTCCGCGATGTCCACATACTTGCATCCGCCATAATAGCGTTTGTTGGGATAGCCCTCGGCGTATTTATTGGTCATCACCGAACCCTGCGCTTCGAGCACCTGTGGACTGACAAAATTTTCCGATGCAATCATCTCCAGCGTGAAGTTTTCCCGCTCAATTTCGCCATTGATGGCCTGGGCAATTTCCGGATCGAAGTCAGATAAAGTGGACAATTTACAATTCTCCTTTGGTTAACATATTTTGAATATCATCAATTTTATCCAGACGGCGGGTGTGCCGCCCACCTTCAAAAGCTGTTTGCAACCAGGTTTCCACGATTTCACACGCCAAGCCCTTGCCCACCACCCGCCCGCCCATGATCAACACATTGGAATCGTTGTGCTGTCTACATAATTTGGCAGTGTAAAGGTCGGAGCACAAGGTACCACGGACTTTCGGAAAACGGTTCACCACGATGGACATGCCGATGCCGGTACCGCAAATGACAATGCCATTCAGAGAATCATCTGCCGAAATCGTGGCGGCCAGCTTGGCGCCGTAATCGGGATAATCTACGGCATCAGCATTGGCAGGCCCCAAATCTTCAAATGGGACAGCATTTTGAGTCAAAAAGGATTTAATCTCTTCCTTGAGCTCAAACCCGCCGTGGTCCGAAGCGAGCAGAATTTTTCTGATTTTCACATCTCTGTTCATGGCGTTTGAATCCACCTTTCCAGGCAAATGGAACCAGCCTCAGAATTATACTCTATCGCTTGAAAAATGGGGAATGAGATGTGATCGGAAATGCTTGCGAAACGGCGGAATGCATGTTTGATGCGGGGAAAATAATACCCCCATGAAGTTGCGGATAGTAAAAAAAACCCATGAGGTTGTCAACCTAATTAGTCACGGAATTCCGAGACCTTGAATCAGGTATCTGGCGGTGCTATCAGGTGTTGCCATTCGGCTGGCGGGTTAATTTAGAAGCCCTCATTTTAATAAAAATAACCTGTCTGCCAGTGTCAAATTGTTTATTCTGCAACAGGCAACATCTACTCAAGAATTCAGGTGGATACTGCGATTGCCAGTCTGGGCACCTTACCCTCTTTAGTGGCTAATGATTTCGACGGCAACGCCAATTCCGATTTACTGGTTTACAACACATCAACCGGGCAAACGATTGTCGTGTCGCTGGACAATGCGACTCCGACTTCCGCTAACTCGGTGGTCACCGAGGATCCAGCAACAGGATGGGTGGTGAAGGCTACCGGCGATTTCAATGGTGACTGCAACCTGAACCTTCTGCTTTACAACACGCTGGATGGTTCAGTGAGGGTTATTTTGCTCGATGGGAGCACTGTCTTATCCGAAACCACTGTCTTACAGCTACCCGCCGCCACCAATTTCGAGATTCGTGGGACCGGGGATTTCGACGGCGATGGGGATTCGGACCTTGTCATTTTCAACCCTGCCACGGGACTGATCGGCATACTGTTTCTGGAGAATGCCAGCCTGGTCTCCGGTGAAGGGGTGATCCAACTCGATGTCGATAATAACTGGGATCTTATCAACACGGGTGATTTCGATGGGGACGGCAAGTTTGATCTGCTGGCATACCAGACCGACACGGGAATCGTCGCCGAAATCCTGTTGGACGGATCTACAGTTTTATCCTTCACAGGACTGATAGCTTTGGACTCTCTGGCTGGCTGGGGGGTTCAGGACACCGCCGATTTTAATAATGACGGCTGCTGGGATTTGCTGACCCACAACACCACCGACGGCTGGCTTAACGGGCATTGTCACTCTGGATGGCACAACACCAACCCCCACCGTAGTGTTCCAGGTAGACCTCGCGCAAGGTTGGAGCTTGATCAATGCTGGCGACTACGACGGGGACGCCAACAACGATTTCTTGATGCTCAATACCACAACAAGTATCGTGGCCTCGGGGCTACTGCAAAACAACAGCGTCTTGTCTGTGGTGGGTTTGATCAACCTCAACTTCGCTCCCGATTTCACCTTGCTCTCTAGTAAACTCTGAAGCCAAATGGAGGATCAAGCCACAGACTCCGCATTGCACTCCTGGCATTGACAAAGACTGCGCAGCAGGTTATGCGGATAGAGGCCAGTGCTGTGGCCATCATTCCATTCGAACTGCAAAGCGTACAACCCCACCGCATTCAACTTGAGGGGCCGAATCGAATCGGGAATCGATCCGGGTTTGATCTTTTTCTCGCCACTCCATTCA
>SMVA01205080.1_pt1 | contig 14598 bp, 14 predicted proteins | sample 2456451 | NCBI WGS metagenome assembly SMVA01 (sample SAMN11095933, study PRJNA526329) | marine sediment metagenome | biome: Marine sediment; feature: Surficial sediment; material: Deep marine sediment; isolation source: Hadal surficial sediment | place: Pacific Ocean | collected 2014-05 | depth...
AACCCGACGTCGACGCCGCGAAGCAAGCCACCCGTCGCCTGATGGACTCTGCGGGCCAGACGGGCGGCCTGCCTCCACGGAAGGCCGACCTCGAAACGGAAGGTCTGCGCTTCTTCGTGGCTCCGGCGCTCGGGGAGGCGACGCGCGAGATCGGGGGCGACGCCGAAGCCTTGTTGAAGGCGCTGATCGCGAGCCTCGCGCCGAACGACACCTTCTTCATCAACGCCTTCCTCGAAAAGACCGCCGCGACCCAAGACGCGCTTCAATCGCTTCGTAACGCGATCGGCCAGAGCCAACAGGTCGCGACCACGCTCGATTGGGGGCCACGGTATCTTCATTCGACGGGCCAACTCCAAAAGGGAGGTCCAAACCGGCTCGTCGGCTTACAGCTCTGGCAAAGCGCGGACGCCCGTGGGCAGAGCCACGTCGCGCTGGCCATTCCGGGCGTCGGCGGATCCTTCGACACACTCGTCGAGGCCCAGGCCGCCGGCGACTTCGCCGTCCTTTGCGACCGGGGCCGTCGCGTGATCGGGATCGACGTCGGTGCCGATCCGGCTGCATCGCTTGTGAAACTCACGCGCTGGATCGAGCGGGCGCTCGCCTGAGATGGCTTCGAGCGCGAACCCCTCAACGCCGACCGGCGCGGCCGAATCGGCACTCGAATGGGTTCGCGACGGCATGACGATCGGCCTCGGCACGGGCCGCGCCGCCGCCGCGTTCGTCAACGCGCTGGGTGCGCGCGTTGCCGACGGCCTGCGCGTGACCGGCGTCCCGACGAGTGACGCCACCGCCGCGCTCGCCGCCGAGCTCGGCATCCCGCTGACCCGCCTCGAAGAGGTCGGAACCCTCGACATCACCTTCGACGGCGCGGACGAGGTCGACCCCGAACTCAATCTGATCAAGGGCTACGGCGGCGCGATGGTGCGTGAGAAGATCGTCGCGGCGAGCTCGGATCAGCTCGTGATTCTCGTCGGCCCCGAAAAGCGAGTGGAACAGCTCGGCCAACGCGGGCGTTTGCCGATCGAAGTGCTGCCCTTCGGAGAGGCGGCCGTTCGACGCGAACTCGAAAAGCTCGGCCTCGACGCCGATCGCCGCGTCGACGCGCATTCGGAGGTCGTCGTCACCAACAACGGCAATTGGATCCTCGACGCGAAGCTCGTCGTGCCACTCGACGCGCAGGCGCTGGAGGCGGCGATCGTCTCGATTCCGGGCGTATTGGGGACGGGATTCTTTCTCGGTATGGCCGACGCGATCCTCATCAGCAGCGGAAGCGAAGTCGAAGTGCTTCGATCGAGTTCACGCTGAGGATGGGATCCTGATCCCGCGACGAGCCCATCGGCCGATCACCAGACTCGACTCGGATGAGAAGAGCCGGGGCTGTACGAATTTTTGCCCCTTTTTCCCCTCAATTCTGTAGAATGGGCCTAGGAGGGCTCCTGTGCCGACGCGACCTTTTCTCGTCCTGCCCAATCGTGTTTGCATTCCCCTCGAAGGAGCCTGGCGAATCGCCGAGCTGCGCGGAGATTGGTACGTCCTGGGCAACCACTCGGTCGTGCCCTGCGGCTCGAAAAACGCCGCCGAGAGCATGCTCGACGAACTCCAAAGCCAGACCGAGTTCGACGTGCTCGCCAACGAAGCCGTCATCGGCATCGATGACGTTTCGAACCTGCGCTCGCCCTCTCGCCGCACTCCCGAAGCTCGCCGACCCTGAAGAGATCGGCCATCGCGAGGTGATGCCACGCTGAATCGCGAATCCGCATTCGAGAATTCTTGAAGAGGAACTGGATCGGGATTCGAACGAATTCATCCGATCGAACGTGCACTCTCTCCCCTTTCCGGACCTGCTCGTCCAACGAAAGGGAGAATTCATGCGCACGATTCGTTCTCTGTTATGGGTCGGAAGCGGCCGCGGACTCGCCGAAAGCGGCATGACCGAAGCGCCCGAACTCGATGTCACTTGGGTGCCCGACGTCGACGAAGCGATGCAACTTCCGCGAGTCCATTTCGATGGAATTCTTCTCGAAGCATCGAGCGCGGATCATATAAGGGACTCTCTCGCCGCGCTCGAGCGACACGCACCCGATACAGCGATCCTCGTGTGTCTTCCCGAAGCGGAGTCACATCGAGCCGAGGGCCTCGTCGAAGCCGGTGCGGCCGCCGCGCTGCTCTTCGATCCAGCCCGTTCAGGCCCCGGCATCGTCAACGAAATCAACGAAGCACTCGACCAAATCCGCGACGACGACGCCCGCCACGCAGAGCCCCGAAACGTCACCCAATTCGTTCCCATCGCCTCTCCGGACGACGCCCTCGTGCCGGAGGGCCAGGACGCCGACGAGGCCACGACGCCCCGCGTGATCTCGAAGAGCCCGGCGATGAAAGAGGTCTGGGATCTCGTCGAAGTCGCCGCGTCGAGCCCATCGACCGTCCTGCTCACGGGCGAAACCGGCGTCGGCAAGGAAGTCATCGCGCGACAACTCCATGCACGCAGCAAACGTGAAGCGGCGCCCTTCATCCCCATCAATTGTGCGGCGTTTCCGGAATCCCTTCTCGAAAGCGAGCTCTTCGGCCATCTGAAGGGCTCGTTCACCGGCGCGGACCGCAACAAGGTCGGGCTCTTCGAGGCGGCCGAGAACGGAACGCTCTTTCTCGACGAGATTGCGGAAATGGGGCTGCCGCTCCAGGCCAAGCTCTTGCGCGTGTTGCAGGAGCGCGAGGTTCGGCCGGTCGGCGCCATTCGGCAGATCCCGATTCGCTGCCGAATCATCGCCGCGACGAATCGCCTGCTTTCCGAACGTGTGTCAGCCGGGCTATTTCGCGAAGACCTCTTCTATCGACTGAATGTGTTTCCCATTCGCATCCCGCCGCTTCGCGAACGACGTCTGGACATCATGCCCCTCGCGCATCATTTCCTCGCGCTCCACGGTCCGCGTGAAAACAAGCGCGGATGCCACCTGACGCTCGCCACAGGACAACTCCTCGAAGGCTACGGCTGGCCGGGCAACGTTCGCGAACTCGAAAACGAAATCCTTCGCGCCTTGATGCTCACGCCGTCGGGCCAACTCATCACCCCGAAGATGCTCTCGCCCAAGATCGTCGAGATTCTCGAGCCGATCGCGCAGGGTGCGCGCCCCGACGAAACGCTTCGCCAGGCGCTCGATCGCGTCGAGGCGTGGATGATTCGACGCGCACTCACGAATAACGGCGGTCGCAAGGCGCGTACCGCACGCAAATTGGGCCTCACGCGAGAAGGGTTGTACAAAAAAATCAAACGGCTCGGGATCGAATAAAGCGGCCGTCGGCCTATTTCGTGACACGAGCCATCCGCGAAGGGAACGCAGATGCGAAGCGGCGGCGTCAGGCTTCGAGCGGATTGCGCCATAGCGTCGCGAGCCAATGCTGCTGATCCCGCGGCAGGCCCGATGGGCGGTAGTAGTGACGAATTTCCTCGAAGCCCGCGCCAATCGCAAAACGCCGCCACTGCTCGAGGTCGTGGTAAACGCCATAGCGTTCGCCTTGCCAACCTTCGTGATTGTCGCCTCTCGGATTGGACGAGAACAGGACCCCGCCGGGTCGCAGACATTGCCTCAATTCGCCGAGTACACGTCCCAACTCGCTCGTCGGTACGTGAAAAAGTGAGGCGTTGGCAAAGACGCCATCGAAGGCAGCGGACGGAAGGTCGAGACTGAGAAAATTCTGATGAAGAACCTCGACACCCGCTTGTCGACGCGCCATCTCGACGAAAGCGAGCGTGCCGTCGAGGCCGACCGCGTCCTGTCCGCGTTCACGTAGCGCGACCAAATCTCGGCCGGGCCCACATCCGAAATCGAGAATACGGTGGGGTCCGGCGCCCGCCATTTCCGCCAGCAAAGCCTCGATATTCTGCGAGACATCATGGTCGCGGGTCGCCAACCTGAAGCCTTCGGCCCCGTTTTGATAGTGGTCGAGGGTCGTGCGTGTGATCTCGGCGAGTTCCGGCTTCTGTGTCTTCTGTGGTTCGCTCACCGCTGCAGGGTACCCCACCGCTTCGCGTCGGCGCGACATCCACCCTTGATCGAATCCCACGCAAATCCAAAGCGCTAGACTCCCTAGTTAAAGCCCTGTCCCATCCGGGCGAGCCCTTCCTCAATGTCGCTCCCCCGATCGAATTGGAGATCTTTCATGTTCCGATCCGTCCTGCGCGCCCCATTCTTGCTCCTGCTCATCGCGATTCTTTTCTTCCCGGGCACATCAGCGGCGACGGACCTGAAGGTGGCCAACGCCTGGGCGAGCCTGCCCGAGGCATGGGAAAATGCGTCAGCGTATTTCGTGATTCAAAACAAGGGCAAGAAAGTTCGAACGATCGTCGGCGCCCGTTGTGAGGGCTGTGACTACGTCGAGATTCTCCGCGCTGTCTTGAAAGACGGGGCGATGGACTCGGAGAAGTTGGAAAAGATGGAGATCCCGGCCGGAGGTTCGGTGGCTTTCGTTCCGCGGGGACTCTCGCTCCATCTGGTCGGATTGAGTTCGCTCGAAACGGGCGAAACCCTCAAGATCGAACTCGAATTCGCGGATGGCGAGAAGCTCGAAATCGAGGCCGTCGGCCGCGAGAACTAGCAACCGCAACGATCGGATGCATAAGCGTTCGACGTCGTCCGCGTATTCTGGAACCGCATCCGCCACACACGCCAAGAGTCGAAGCGAGGTCCCCGATCGCCATGACGACGTTCATCGAGCCTCTCCCCTTCGTGCAACTCGTCCTCCTCTGCGGCGTCGTTCTCGGCGGGCTGATGGCGATCACCACCGGCATCGGATTCGCGCTCGAAGCCCTGCTCGGGAACACGCGGCGAATCTTCGATCTACCGCGGGCCAAGGGACAACTGCGTTGGGAACTCCTTGGAAGCCTGCGTTTCTGGGGAATGGCTTCTGTCGCTTATGCCGGCCTGCTTTGGGGCGTGCCCCTGGCCGAAGAGTCGGCTCTTTCGATCGCCACGACTTTCGGAGTCTGTTTTTTCGGCTTCGAGGTCTACTACTGGTGCCTCCATCGATCGATGCATTTTCGCCCGCTCTATCGATTTCACCGATTCCACCATGATTCTCGCGTCACCTCGCCACTGACGGGCTACTCGATGAGCGCGATCGAATCGGTCGGCTGGCTGGTTGGACTGGTGGGCGTGCCGTGGCTACTCGCAATGGTCACGCCGATCAGCCTGATCGGATTCCTCGCCTATCATGCCTTCTACCAAATTCCGGGGAATATCATCGGCCACGCGAATGTCGACTTTTTTCCGGCCGCCGCCGGCAAGCGAAGCAACTCCTGGATCGGCCACCCGACGACCTACCATTCCCTGCATCACGCACGCTTCAACAATCACTACAGCTTCGGCAGCACCTTCATGGATCGTCTGCTTGGCACAGAATGGCCCGATTGGCCGGAACTCCACCTGCGAGTGATCCGCGGAGTCCCCCTCGAGAAGCTCTCCGTGCGCGGAATCGGAGTCGACTGACCCGGTTCGAGTCGTCGCTCTCGCCGTGGCGTCGATCGATCCGATTTCGGGCCCCCAACCACCAAAGCGATCTCAGCCCGGTGCGATATCCTGCGACGGGCAGGCCGAACCCCACTCGCGAAAGCGCGAGGAACGCTGGGAGCACGCAAGACATGGCTTCGGTCAACGCCGATTTTCTCAGCCAATGGCATCCGGTCGTCCGGGATCGAGACCTGCAAGGGCTCGAAAGGCTGCTTGCCCCGGACGTGACGATGGGGGCCCCACCCTATTGGGACAAACTCGTCGGTCGTCCTCTGGTTCATCACCTGCTCGGATTGATCATCCACACGATCGACGACTTCACCTACCAGCGTGAATGGCACGATGACGCCCGCGGACGAGGCGAGATCGCGCTGGAATTCCATGGCCATGTCGGCGAGCTGGATCTGCAGGGGCTCGATCTCATCACTTTGAACGAACGCGGCGAAATCCAGAATCTCGACGTCCTGATCCGGCCGATGAATGCCTTGCAGGCGCTTCGCGACGTGATCGCGCCGAAAATGGCGGAATACCTCCGCAAGCTTGCCCAATAGCCGCGAGCAAGCCCGCGCAAATCGGTAACATGAATTCGTGACGACCCCTTCGCCTACGCCGCCGGAACTGCCGCCCGATTCGCAAAGTCCTGAATCATCCGAGTCTTCGGCTCCTCTCTCGAGTCGCTATACGCGCTATGCCCTGGGCCTTCTTTTCGTCGTCTACGTCTTCAATTTCGTCGATCGATCGATTCTCTCGATCCTACTGGAGTCGATCAAGGAAGAGTTCCAGCTCTCCGATACCCAGCTCGGACTCCTGTCGGGGCCCGCGTTCGCGGTCTTCTATACCTTCGTCGGTCTGCCGATCGCGCGCTGGTCGGATCGCGGCAAACGGACCTCGATCATCGCCGGCGCCGTGGTCATTTGGAGCGCGATGACGGCCTTGACCGGCTTCGCGATGAGCTTCGTTCATCTGCTGCTGGCGCGAATCGGGGTTGGCGTCGGAGAAGCGGGCTGTAGCCCGCCCGCCCACTCCCTGCTCTCCGACTATTTTCCAGCCTCGCGTCGCGCCACGGTCCTGGCGATCTATTCCCTCGGTATTCCGATCGGCGGCGGGATCGGATTTATCGCGGGCGGCTGGCTCGACGAGTTCTTCGATTGGAGGACGGCGTTCATCGTGGTCGGCGCGCCCGGCCTACTGCTCGCCTTGATCGTCAAACTAACCCTCAAAGAACCCAAGCGTGGACAATTCGACGAACCGGCCGTTGCACGGGCGCCGCAGCAATCCGTGCTGCAGGTCCTGAAATTCATGAACAGCCTGAAGTCGTTTCGCCACCTGGCGATCGCCGCGGCTCTGCATGCGTTCTACGGCTACGGTGCCGGCGCCTTCGTCGCCGCCTTCTTTCGCCGCTCCCATAATATGGAGCCGGGTGAACTCGGCACCTGGTTCGGGATCATCGCATTCACCGCGGGCTCGACGGGCACTTTTCTCGGCGGCTTCATGGCGGACCGCCTCGCCAAGCGCGATCAGCGTTGGTATATGTGGCTGCCCGCCCTGGCGACCACCGCGTTCATTCCCTTCGCCTTCCTTCTCTACCTCTCGGCGGATCCCTACCTCGGCCTGCTGCTCTATTTCCCGGGTTCGATCCTTGGTGGGATGTACCTCGGCCCGACCTTCGCGATGACCCAATCCCTGGTTCCTGCGAATATGCGTGCGACCGCCGCCGCGATCCTGCTCTTCGTGATCAACATCATCGGATTGGGTCTCGGGCCCCAGGGAGTGGGAATCTTGAGCGATCTACTGTCCGATCGCTTCGGCCAGGAATCGCTTCGATACGCGCTGCTCGGCACGATCGTGACTTTTGCGGCGTGGTCCGTGCTCCATTACATGCTGGCCGCGAGAACGCTGCGCGCGGATCTCAAAATGAAGGACCGCCTTTTCCAAGAGTGATCTCAGATCGAATCGGGAAGACTTTTGCGCACCGCATCGAGACTCGGAGCGCGCCCGAGAAGATCGATGATGCGTTTGCCGGGCCGCTTGTAGATCCAAGGCAGGAAGGTTTCGCCCGCTTGCGAATCCGGCCAGGCCGCCAGGCTCCAGGGCGGCGCGAATCGACATTCCGTGTCGATCCCCTCGCGATTGCCGCGCGCGTCGAGATAGATCCAGGTCGAAGTCGATGTCCTGTAGACGGCATTGAAGCCGTGCAGAACGAAGCGGCCGGCGCGGGCAGGATCGGCCATTCGCACATAACAAAAACCAGTCGGAAAACCGGCGTAGCGAAGCAGGCCGGCCAGCAGATGGCTCTTCGCATAGCAAAGACCCACTCCCTCTTTCAGGACCTCACTCGCGCGACAGGTCAACACGTCGGTCTCGACGTCGAGCGCATGATCGATGTCGTCGCGCACGAATTCGAAGAGCTGCCGAATACGATCTTCGGACTCCGACAACCCGTCCAGGAGCCCCTTCGCGGTCGACATCATCGAGGGCGTCTGCCAGTCGACCGTGATCGTGTCTTCCAGATAGCGACCGAGTTCGTCACTCTCAGGCTCGGGCATTCCCGTCGCCTGGGAAGAATTCATTCGGTCTCGGCCTTTTCTCGATATTGTTCGAGAAGATCGCGAACGATCACGCGCGGTACTCCGAGCGCTCGCAGACTGGTCGAAACCACGTTGGCGATCGAATGTCGGAGATGGAAAACCCTTTTGCCATCGACTTCGACATAGGCGGGCTGATGCGCGTCGATGAGTGCGACCGTATCCCCGCCGAGTTCGGCCTTCAAATAGTCGACAGAGGGCTGAACGCTCTCGATGTAGAAATCAAAGCGACTCTGCAACGCCGCGGCGTGGTCATCCGCGCGTCCCCGTCGACTGGCACGCGCGCTCATCTCCGCCTTGCTGATCGACAGGTGAAGGACCTTGAGAATCGGGACCTCGACGCTGCGCAGAAAGGCCAACAGGTGTTGCGCGGCCGCGACCGTTCGTGGATACCCATCCAGAATGAAGGGGCGGTCATGGTCGTCCGGTTCGCTCGTGAGCGTCCGATCGATCTCGGCCGAAATCAGATCCTGGGTCCAACGATTGGGAATCAACAGACCGCGTGCCGTGCAGAATTCGAGCCATTCGAGCTGGCTAACGGACGACCCGCCGCTGATTTCGTCCGAGATGAAGCGACTCGGTTTCCGGCCAAAATGTTTCTCGAGATCGGTCCAGTGGCGCTTCACCTTTTTTTCGAGTTCCGGATTGGAGTCGACGCAATCGAAGATGCTGACCTCGTGCGAAAGCGAGTATTTTTCGGCCAGCAATTTGGCGAAGCCCGCATCCGATTTCGCCCGCTCGATCGTGGAGCGAAGGATTTCACCCATCGAGAGATGTCGCCGAGGATCGATCGAAACCAGATCACACAGCGCGCTGGCCACTTCGCCCTTGCCACAACTCGAGGGGCCCGTCAGGATCACCACACCGGGGCCCCGTAGGGCGATTCGTTCGACGCGAACGAGTGATTGAGGGCTGCCCGGCAAGTTCGCTATCCAATTCTCATTTCAGACTCGGCCGGTTCGGCCGGGGACGGCGCCAACGGTACCATGGTTGCGGACCATGACCTCCCTCGATCCCCGTGAATCCGACTTGCCCCAGAAGATCACCTTGGTGACGCCGCGAAAGCGAGTCGCCGACGATTGGGCGCTCGTTCTCGCCGCCGAGGGAATCCAATCGAAAGTCGTTCGCACGGAGAGCGGCTTCAGCCTGCGAGTCGCGACCTGCGATGCCCCGAACGTCGACGAAATACTCGAATCCTGGCAAAGCGAACGCGCCGAACGCGCCCGTCGTCTCGCGCTTCCCACCGCAGAAGGCGTCCGCCCCTTCGAGTTCGGGGCAGCGTACGTTTGCGCCCTCAGTCTACTCGCCTTCCATCTCGGCCTCGAACACAGCGATCGTTGGGCCGAGTTCTTGAACGCGGGCAAGAGCCAAGCGGCGCTCGTGCTCGATGGGCAATGGTGGCGCCTCGTCACGGCACTCACGCTTCACGCGGACTTGCCCCATGTGCTCGGGAACACCCTCTTCGGAGGCTTCTTTTTGGCGGCCGTGGCCGGGCGCCTCGGCATCGGCGTCGCGGTCCTCAGCTTCGTCACGACGGGGACGCTCGGCAACCTCGCAAACGCGCTCTACTACGGCTCCGCACATTCTTCGGTCGGCGCTTCGACCGGCGTATTCGGACTCGTCGGCGTGTTGGCGGGGCTCGCCGCATGGCAGCGCCACTTGACGGCCACACCCGGTCGAGGCGCATGGGTCGCCTTTGCGGCGGCCTTGGCGATCGTCGCGATGCTCGGGAGCGGTGGGCCGCGAGTCGACTTCTCAGCACATCTCTTCGGACTGGCCGCAGGCGGGTTGACGGGACTGTTACTGGCCACGCCCTTTGCCGGACGACCCCGCCTCGATGCCCTCGGGCAGAGCGCGGCGGGGTTCCTGGCCTTCGCGGTCGTTCTGATCGCTTGGGGTCTTGCCGGCGCGAGACCGTAGGCCGGAACGAAGCGCTCTCGCTCGAACACTCAGCCGACGAGAACGCCCGCTTCGCTCACACCTTTGCTCACACCTCGACCCAGCGTCCACCCGGTCGCGTCTGCGGCTCGACATAGCCATCCGCGTCCCAATTCCAACGCGTCCAGGCCGCGAAGGGCGGCAGCCTGACATCCTCGGGCAGCACGTCCCGTCGAACGAAGATCGCATTCGGACAATAGGGTTCGGTGTAGGCGAGGACATAACCCTTCTGCCGGCCCAGTTTCTCGAGCGCCGCGAGACTGGCACCGTGATAGAAGCGGAAATACTTTTCGTCCCATAGGTGGTCCGGGTCGTAGGCCATCGTCTTGGCGGTATCCGGCATGAAAAACACATTGTATTCCATGATCACGACCCGCGGCGAGAAAGACTCGATCGCTTTCCAGACCCAATAGTCGTTGCCGTCGATATCGATCGAGAGAAGATCGAAATCCCGGGGCACTGCGTACTTTCGAAACAGCGCCTCGACATTCTCGGCGTCCACATGCTCGCGTCGAACGAGAACACCGTCGGCGCGATCGCCACCCTCCATCAAGAGCCCGGACCAGCCATGATTCAGCCGGAGATTCGCCGTATTGGACAGGTCGAGCCCGTCGCAAGCGCCGAATTCGACGAAGAAGCGCTCGCGAATTCCGATGCGCTCGAAAATCCGCAACAACACCCCGTCCTCGCCACCCTGTGAATATTGGCTCGACGCACTGGACTCGAGGTCTTCCTTCCAATTGTCGAAAGATTCGGACGTAGCCGCCACGATCAGGCTCCCTTTCGGTTTCGTACTGCGGAGAAGATCGGGGAAGCTATCATGCGAGACCCCGCTTGGAGACCCCGAACATGGAAAACGAGAAAATCTATCCGATCGGCAAGGCCATCATCGGCGTCACCTGGCTTCTCGCGACCGCCTGTTTCTTCCCGCCGCTCGAGAGCCATTCTCTGGGCGGATTCGGTCGCAGCCTGTTTGGCGTTCTCGCCGTCGTACACGCGGTGGAGTGCATCGCATTCCTGGGTGTGCTCAAGAAAAGCCCACGTCCGCTCATCGGCGAGCTCTGGCAGACCTTTCTCTTCGGAATCGTACATGTCTCAGAGTTGCGCGCGGAGCTCGCCGAAAACGAGACCTGAGTTCCCGCGCCTCATTCGGTCGGGGAATTGGAGACGGCCTCCGCGTCGGGCCGCATCGACGACCAGAGTCGGATCGCCGCATAGGCACGATAGGGCCGATAGCCTTCCAGGTTCTCCTCGACTTCTTTCGCGGATCGAGGCTTCTCGCCCTCGCCGGAAATCGCCTTGCGCAGCACGAGATCCGCGGCGGGCAGCGCATCGGGCTCACGCAAGACGCGCATCGCCACATAATGTGCCGTCCAGGGACCAATCCCCGGAAGCACAACCCAACGTTCGATGTCCTCTCGCAGTCCCGCTCCCGGCTGAAGTAGAGTCGGGTCTGCGAGAACGGCGCGTGCTAGGCCACGAATCGTATCCGCGCGCGCACGCAGGATCCCAACCGTTTCGAGCTTGGCGTCGAGCAGCCGCCGGGCCGAAGGAAAGACATGCGCGAGAGCCTCAACTTGTGCGAGGCGGCGGGGTAGGCGCGTGCCCCAACGTTCCGCGACGCGTCCGGCGAGGGTGGTCGCGCCCTTGACGCTGATCTGCTGACCCAGGATTCCGCGAACGGCGGTTTCGAAACCGTCGAAGGCTCCCGGCACGCGCATTCCGGGCCATCGACCGACGTTGGCGCGAAGAGCCTGGAGCCCGCGAAGAGAGGTCTTCCCTGCGAGCAAGAGATCGATCGCCGCGGCGTCGGCATCGAGGTCGAAGAGTTGGCGAAGACGCGCGCTGGTTTCGATCAGCCCGCGCGTCGTCGACACGCGCACATCGACTCGAAGCCGACTACGCGGTTCGTCGTGCCGGACCGCAATCGACCCCACGCCACCGGGCGTCCGAATCGAGCGAAAATATCGTTCGTCCCGAACGACTTCCACACCCGGAATCGCACGATCCCGCAAAAAGTCGAGGAGTGCGCCCCACGCGAAGGGCGGGCGATAGGGAAGCGACAACTCGATCACGCTCTGCTCTTCGGGCAACCTTTTTTTCGGCGCTCTTCGCGGGGTCACGGCGCTTCGACCTTCGGCGAGGGCGACCGAGGCGGCGACCCGCACGCGGCGCGGCGGATTCGGTCGTTTGCGGCTCCGACGCAAAGCGGTCGGCGCCCGGCCGTAGACTTCGCGAATGCAGGCGTTGAAGCGACGTTGACTGCTGAAACCCGAGCTGATCGCGATCTCCGTCATGGATAGATTCGTCTCGTCGATCAGTTGTTTGGCGAACAGGGTGCGTCGCATCTTCGCCACTGCGCGCGGCGTCGCGCCGAGATGTCGATCGAAGAGACGGCGCAGATGACGCGAACCGATTCCCAGACGTTCCGCCAGATCGTCGACCGATCCACCCCGATCGAGTGCACCCGCCTCGATCAGACGCATCGCGCGCGACACGCTCGCCGCCGTTCCGCGCCAAGCCGGCGTACCCGGTGCCGTCTCGGGACGACATCGCAGACAGGGCCGAAAGCCGGCCGCCTGGGCCGCGGCCGCACTCAGCCAGAACGTGCAGTTGATCTTCTTGGGCACCGGGGCCGGGCAGACGGGGCGACAGAATACGCCCGTCGTCTTGACGCCGGTAAAGAAGCGACCGTCGAAGCGTGCGTCGCGAAGGCAAATGGCGCGATAGCAGCGTTCCGGGTCGAGCGCGGAATCCGCCAGGGAGTCTTCCAGCCTTTGCACTCGACCAGATTAGCGCTCGGGACGAGATCGGTTGGTCATTTTCGGACATCACTCGAATCGACCGATTCCAGGCCGTCGACGACGGATCTAGCGCCTTTCCCGACGATTCTGCCCGCGATCGCGCGAGCTCTGGCGGTAGCCCGCATCCCGCGGCCGCGGATTGTCCCGCCAGGCACCCGCTCCCGCCGACTTCGAACTCGTCGCACGCCGAGGCGGTCGCGCCGAGATCAGGCAATCCGGCCCGTCTCCGATCAGATCTTCGCGGCCCACGCCGCGCAATGCGTCCCGAACCGTGGCCCAATTCTCGGGCGCAAAGAATTGCAGGAGCGCCCGCTGAACGTTGCGATCCTTGAGTCGCTTGGCGGTCTCGACCGGCTTCATCGTCATCGGGTCGAGGCCCGTCCAATACATACAGGTCGCCACGTCCATTGGTGCGGGAATGAAATCTTGTACCTGTCGCGGCCGGTAGCCGCGTTGTTTCAAGAAGATCGCCAGCTCGATCATCTCCTCGACGCCCGAACCCGGATGACTCGAAATGAAATAGGGAACGAGATATTGCTCCTTGCCCGCCCGCTTCGAAGCCTGCTCGAAACGTTCCGCGAAGATCTCGAAACCACCACGTCCCGGTTTTTTCATCATTCGAAGCACACGCTCGCTCACATGTTCCGGCGCCACCTTGAGATGGCCCCCCACATGGTGCGCCGCGAGATCTTCGAGGTACTCCGGCTCGTTCGCGGCCAGATCCATGCGAATCCCCGATGCGATCAGAACGCGCTTCACGCCTGGGACCCGCCGCGCACGACGCATCAAATCGAGCGTCGGAGCATGATCCGTGTCGAGGAGTGTGCAGACCTTTGGATGCACACACGAGAGTCGTCGACAGATCCGCTCGACCTCGGGCTTGGTACATCGCATGCGATACATATTCGCGGTGGGTCCCCCCAGATCGCTGATCGAACCCTTGAAATCCGGTCGCGCGGCCAAGGCCTCGACCTCGCGCAGAATCGAATCGGGGCTTCGACTTTGAATCTCCCGCCCCTGATGCATGGTGATCGAACAGAAGGTACAGCCGCCGAAACAGCCTCGCATGATCTGTACGGAATCTTTGATCGTCTCCCAGGCGGGCGGTGGGGCGTCGTATTCCGGGTGCGGATGGCGGGTGTAGGGAAGTTCATGCATCCGGTCGAGATCCGATTCCGGGAGCGCGTGGGTGGGAGGATTGACAACGAGCAGGCGATCGCCATGACGTTGTATGAGGCGGCGCGCGTTATTCGGATTGGTCTCGTGATGGAGTCGACGGGTCATCTCTGCAAAGGCGCGCCCGTCTTCTTTGACGACCTCGTAGGCCGGCAGCTCAATCGTCTCATCGCCCGACGCGCCTCCGAAACTCATCTCCGGAAGCGTTTCATTTTTCCCGAGCAGATAGGCGACTCCGCGCAAATCTCGTAGGGACGTAATCCCTTCGCCCCGATCGAGCCGCCGCGCAATCTCGAGCAGCGTCGCCTCCCCCATCCCGTAACCGAGCAGGTCCGCCTTCGAGGTCACCAGGTTCGAGGGCCAGACCCGGTCGCTCCAATAGTCATAGTGGGCGATCCGTCGCAGAGAAGCCTCAACCCCACCGCTGATGACGGGAACGCCCTTGAAAGCCTCACGACAGCGCTGGGCATAGACGGCCGTGGGCCGATCCGGCCGCAGTCCTATCTGTCCGCCCGGCGAATAGGCGTCCGCGTTTCGCCGCTTCTTGTTCGCCGTATAGTGATTGATCATCGAGTCCATGTTGCCGGCGCT
>SMVA01381092.1_pt1 | contig 14597 bp, 13 predicted proteins | sample 2456451 | NCBI WGS metagenome assembly SMVA01 (sample SAMN11095933, study PRJNA526329) | marine sediment metagenome | biome: Marine sediment; feature: Surficial sediment; material: Deep marine sediment; isolation source: Hadal surficial sediment | place: Pacific Ocean | collected 2014-05 | depth...
CTGTTCGGGTCCGGGTGAGACTACCTCCGACTCAGCGCTCATAACGGTGTCTCCGTTCACTGAGGGAAGATTTCTATGGGTTGATTCGTCAGAGATCCGGTTTCGTGATCTGACGACGCAAGCCAGCACGCCGCTGGGAAAGGGAGGGCGCGTCTTGTATGCGTCGGTATCGCCGGATCGATTACACGCTGTCCTGGCTGTAGAATCCGGATCCGAATCAAGACTGATTGTTTTCTCCGTTGAGTCGCTCCAGTCCGTGGAGCTACGCACCGGAAGTGCGAGTTTACAATACACGGGGAGTTGGTCTCCTGATGGATCCCGGTTTGCCGTCGGGTATTATGAGCCGACCGTCGCAAACGATAGACCGGCGATGGGTACCGGAGATATCGAGATCATATCGTTGGACGATCACGCTGTGCGTCGCCTTGGCTGTTCTTCGTCCAAGGCAGTCATTTCCTGGCCGTCTTCCAATGAACTGGTTGTTCGATCGACCGATAATCTGTACCGGGTATCCGAGACCGATTGCGGCACCCTGCAGACCACAGATATCCGGCGCTGGACGGCAATCACCCCTTCACCAGACGGACGGCGTCTGGCGTACACGTTTCGAGAACTAGCTTTTAACAGCGCCACGAGGGAATACGAACCCGATTCGGCACTATTCGTCGTTTCCGTGACCGATGGCGATCCGGTTAAGATTGCGGGTGATCGATATCGACCCCGCCATGCGACGTGGTCGCCAGATGGTTCTGAAATCGCGTTTGATGTTCGAGTGGAACCAGAATCCGAACTTAGATCGATCTCGATCTACAGGTTGACGACGGAAGAAACTGCCTACGCTTTCTCGCCGTCAGCGAGCGCTCCGTCAAAGAGTCATCCCGAATGGAATTCTGACAGCCAGACACTGTCCTACCGTGAGGATGGAGAACGTCTATTTATCCAAACCCCCGGCACCTCGTTTTCGACCGCCGTAACGGTCGGGGACGCCCGTTCGTACGCGAATCGACTCGTCGGTTGGCTGAGTTCTACGACTGCGCTCGTCTCAGATTCGTCGGAACTCGTCTGGATGTTCGACACCGCGAGTCAAGCGCTCGAGTTCGTTGGATCGGGCACAGCAATTCCATTCTAAGGAGTTACGAACCGTTCTCGGAAAGCCTTTTTTCAAGGATTTCTCTTACAAGCTGTGGATTGACCTTCCCATTCGTTCTGGACATCAGCTGACCCACGAAGAAGCCGATGAGTCCGGTTTTTCCGGCTCGATATGCCTCCACGCGGTCAGGATGCTCGATCAAGACCGCATCAACGAGCTCTTCGATGGCGCCCGGATCGGAGATCTGGGAAAGATCCAGTTTTTCAATGACGACTTCCGGGTCCAGACCGGACTCCAGCATTTCCGCAAATACGTCTTTGGCGATTCGACTCGATATGGTCTTCTTAGCGAGCAGGTTGACAAGAGCGGCCACCTGAGACGGAGAAACAGTCGAATCGGCCGGGTCGCCATCTCCGATGACCGGTCTCATTTCCTGGATCAACCAGTTGGCGACGGCGCCCCCGTGGCCTGCCTTGGCGGCTTGTTCGAAGTACTCTGCCCAGCCGTCATCCGCTCCCAATAGAGCTGCATCGCCCAGCGATAGATCGTGTCGCTCCGACATGGCCTCCGCCCGAGAAACAGCCTCGTCGCTCAGTCCTTCCAACGGATTTCGTTTGCCTGCGGACACGGATCCGGGCGAAGACTCGGGCGCGGACGCAGACCCGGTTTCAGGCCTGGCCTCTCGCCCGGGCGCAGATTCGAGACCAGGTACGGACGCGGCCTTCTTGGCTTTTTGCCACGTGTCCTTCAGAGGAATCGTTTGATTGAAGATGGGGTGATCGGGCGTTGAGTCAACCGGGTCCACGTAAAAATAGCCCTGCCGCTCAAACTGAAATCGATCCCCCGGCTCAACAGAAGAAACGCTCGGTTCTACGATGCTTGAGTGAGGTTCTTGAAGCGAATTTGGATTCAGGTAATCGATAAACGTTTTATCGTCGTCAGCGCCATCGGGATCGGCTACCATGAAGAGCCTGTCGTACAGTCGAACATGGATGGGAATCCCTTCGCTGGCTGAGACCCAATGAACGGTTCCCTTCACGCGTCGCGAGGAAGATCCGACTCCGCTTTTCGTTTCCGGGTCATAGGTGCACCGTAGCTCCAGGATTTTTCCTTCCTCGTCGCGGATCACGACATCGCACCGAATGATGTATCCGTACCTCAATCGCACTTCTTCTCCCGGGGAGAGCCGATGGAAATTCTTGGACGGCTCTTCCATAAAGTCATCCCGCTCAATGTAAATTTCTCGCGTCAACGGCACGGATCGGGAGCCTTCTTTAGGGATATCGTGAGGCCAGTATGGCGCATCGATCCACTCAGTTTCGTTCGCTTCAGGGAAATTGGTGAGAACGATCTTTAAAGGTCTCAGAACACACATTACTCGCGGGGCGCGGGTGTTCAAATCATCTCGAATGGCGAATTCGAGCATGGAAAGGTCCACCCGGGTGTCGGATTTTGCGATCCCGATGGTCGCGGAAAACTTTCGAATGGCTTCCGCTGTCACACCGCGACGCCTGAATCCTGCAATGGTGGGCATCCGTGGATCATCCCACCCCGAAACCAAACCGCCTTCGACCAACTGAAGCAATTTTCGCTTGCTGAGCACCGTGTAGTCCAGATTGAACCGGGCGAATTCGTACTGATGTGGCCTCGGCGAGTCAAATAATGCGTCCACCAACCAGTCGTACAGAGGTCGGTGGACTTCGAATTCCAGCGAGCAGAGGGAATGGGTGATATTCTCGATAGCATCTGAAAGCGGATGGGCGAAGTCGTACAGCGGGTAGATAGGGAAATCGTTGCCGCGACGATAATGGGCAGCATGCTTGATCCGGTAAAAAACCGGATCCCGCATCAGCATATTGTTGGATGACATGTCAATCTTCGCACGCAATACATGACTTCCGTCCGGAAAATCGCCCGCTCTCATTTTGGTGAAGAGCTCTCGATTCTCCTCAACGCTTCGATCTCGATGCGGACTGTTCCTGCCCGCTACGGTTACCGTTCCGCGATACTCACGAATCTCTTCCTCCGAAAGACTGTCCACGTAGGCATTACCGTCATCGATCAATCTGAGAGCCAGCTCATAAAGTTCTTCGAAGTAATCTGAGGCGAAATACCGATGCTCTCCCCAATCATAACCCAGCCAACGGATGTCCTCTTCGATCGCGTCGACGTATGCCATGTCCTCCGTTTCAGGATTGGTATCGTCGAACCGGAGATGACACCGGCCTCTGTATTCCTTTGCCAGCTCGAAATTAACCCAGATCGGGCGGACTGCATGGCCGATGTGCAGGAATCCGTTGGGCTCCGGGGGAAATCGGAATACGATCTCTCCCTGGACTCGCCCTTCCTTTAGATCGTTATCAATGATCTGCTGGATGAAGTGTCGACTGGTAGCTTCAGGCGTATCGGCGGAGTGTTCGTCGTTCCGGTTCATTATGGTTTTGTAGAGGGATGCGGTGCTTTCAAAGGCGAATTCCAACGCCTTCGAAAGTTAAAAAATCCGGGTGATCAATCTGCGCACTTATACGTACTTATGCTCATTCAGACGGTAGATCAACATTACACATTCTAGCATGATCAGTTCGAATCGATTTCTTCTCCTAATTGCCACGGCGGGTTGTCTCGTTCTTGCCGCTCATTCACCAGCGGTGGGTGCCATCCAGGACTTTAGCGTTGCCGACGCCGTCAAGGCAGGTCGATTTGACAACGGTAAGATGTGGGCGTTCGAGTACCCTCCTCTGGAATATCTTAAGGAGACGTATGATTTCACCCCCGACGAAGCGTGGTTCGAGAGGGCTCGCCTGAGCGTTCTTCGGATTCCGGGATGTTCGGCCTCCTTTATTTCTCCAACGGGGCTGGTGGTCACAAACCATCACTGCGTTCGCGCCCGTGTATCTGCTGTGAGCGAACCCGGTGAAAACCTGCTCGACAACGGATTCTATGCGCGTTCTCTGGATGAGGAGCGACGCATTCCCGGTTACTATGCCGATCAGCTGATCGCCATTGAAGATGTAACGGATGAGGTAGACGCGGCGCTTGCTACCCTGGACGAAAACGTGCTCTCCGGCAACTCGCGTGAAGAGGTGATGGAAGAGATCGAAGCAAGACTTCGGACGGCCCATTCAGACGTTTCCAACTTGCAGGTTCAGATTATTCCTCTCTACAACGGAGGTCGTCATTCTGCCTACGTTTTTCGTCGCTATACGGATGTTCGGCTCGTGTTTGCCGTCGAATTGCAATTGGGGTTTTTCGGAGGAGACGGTGACAACTTTACATATCCCCGTTACGCGCTGGATTTTTCCTTCCTTCGCATTTACGATGAAGACGGTTCACCCCTTGAATCGCCCAACTATTTCGGATTTAGCGATGCGGGTGTAGAGGAAGGAGACCTTGTCTTTGTGATCGGTAATCCGGGGTCCACAAGTCGTCAAGCGACAGTTGCTCAGCTCGAATTTTTTCGTGACGTATTGGTAGATCACACGCTCAAAACGCTAAATCGTCGCCTAACCGAATTTCGAGCCTTTTACGACGAGGATCCTGAAACAGGAGAAGCGCTGAATCTTCGAAACACGATCTTTTCCATTTCAAACAGCCAGAAGGCGTACTCCGGTCGCGACGACGCGCTGAAGGATCCGATGTTGATTGCCAGAAGGGCAGATGGAGAAAGGCAGTTCAGGGCTGCAATCGAAGCTGATCAGGAATTGAATACACGATTCGGCCACATCATTGATGATATTGCAGCCGTTCAGATCGAAAAACGGGTATTCTCGGACGAATATGGAGCCTTCCGCTACATAGAGGTCTCGGTCTTTTCGTCAGCCACGATCCGACGCGGAATTGAGGCAATTCGATATCTTCGTGCGGCGGGTGTGGATTCGGTCGCGGCGGTCTCGGCTTCAACGGCTCTCTCGGAGGTTCGTGATCGACCTGCAGGTCTCGAAGCCCGGCTTCTCACAGCCAGGCTCAAGGAAATATCCGAATACCTCGGACCAGACGATGCGTCCGTTCTCGGGATGATGGGCGGGCTCAAAGCCTTCGAGAGAGCCAAACAGGTCCTGGACACCTCTATTCTCGTAAGTGCAGAAGCAACTGAACGCGCACTCGATCAGGGTACTTTATCGTTATCCGATCCCGGAATAGCGATGGTCGAAGCATTTTTCGACGTTTTTGACCGCTTCAGAGTTGGTTTTAATGAGCTGTTGGCCCGCGAACGAGAGCTTCAGAGTGAAGTTGGCAAAGCTCGATTCGAACTGTATGGGGTGACGGTCCCGTCGGACGCGACGTTTTCTCCTCGCTTTACAGACGGAATCGTGAAGGGATATTCCTACAACGGAACCCTCGCTCCGCCGTATACAACATTGTACGGTTTGATGGACCACTTTTATTCCTACGGCGGCCACCCCGATTGGACCCTTCCAGCAAAGTGGCAAAATCCTCCTTCGGATCTCCGACTGGGCACGCCTCTCAATTTCGTTTCAACGTCCGATACCATCGGCGGGAATTCCGGATCGCCGGCCGTCACGAGGAACCTCGAGATTGTAGGACTCAACTTCGATCGAAATATCGAAGGATTGTCGAGAGACTACATCTACCTTCCGGACCGCGGGCGCAATATCATGGTTGATATGCGCGCCGTGAAAGAAACACTCGATAAGATCTACGACGCGGATCGTATCGTATTGGAACTGACCACGGGTACGATGGCCGAAACGGAAGAAGCCGCCGATGCGATACAGGATCAGAATTGAGACTTGCCAACGGATGGCCGAACATGGAAGACCTGAGACTAGAAACAGATCGACTCATCATTCGCAATTGGAAAGAGTCCGACATTGAGCCGTACGCCGAACTCTCGGCCGATCTGGAGGTCATGACGTTTATCGGCGACGGAGCGGCTCGCACGACGGATTACGCCCGGACTTTCGTGCACCAGATGATGACGCTTTACGAAGAACGAGGCTGGATTCGATTCGCAGTCGAACACAAGGAATCAGGAGACTTTATGGGGTTCTGTGGATTCGAGCTGGTCGACGGCGTGCTGGATTATGGTTGGCGGTACGCGCGCAAGTATTGGGGGGGAGGATACGGGTCGGAAGCGGCCATCGCAGTGCTTGAGCTGGGACGCAATCGATTCAGTCTCAAGAATATCCAGTCTAAGTCATACACCGAAAACGTCGGCTCGGTAAGAATCATGGAGAAAATGGGCCTGTCGTTTCTTCACGAATCAACAGAAAACGACCGCCGCGTCGTCCATTACGGTTTCCCGGACGAAGCAGCGGCCGCTGAAGAGTAGACCCCGATAAGTAACGGGTATGTAGTCCGCGCCAAACGAGCGACCTTACCGACCGCGTCGGATTGTGATGTCGCCGTTGGTCGTTTTAATCCTGATGCGGTGTTTCCCGCTTCCAACCGTTCCGGTGGCTACGATGAGGCCGTCGTCTCTACGGCGTCGTTCACTACTCGCTGTTTGTTCGACACGCAGATCGAAATCGGACCGGATCTCAAATTCGTCCATGTCGTGTCGACGGGTAACCGTAATCTCGGCCTCAATGTCCATCGACAATCCATCTGGAACCGTCAAAACGATGTCACCACCCATCGAAGACAGATCGACATGACGATCGCCGGAGTTCGGATCGCCCACCATGTTTACTTCAATTTCGCCACCCATAGTCGACGCTTCAACCCAGCCATCGATTTCTCCAATAGAGATTTCGCCGCCCATGGTGGATACTTTCACATGGTCTTTTGCAGAGCCGACATGGATTTCTCCGCCCATGGTTTCGAGGTCGGCGCCGTAGTCCGCTCGGTCAACCGTTATTTCTCCGCCCATCGTGCTGATCTGAACCTCGGCATCTCGACCCGAGCTCGACCGCTGTCGGACGTTGCTGTAAGAAACGTCACCCCCCATCGTATTCGCTTTCACATTACCGGTTACGTCGATAACGGTGATTTCGCCGCCCATCGTGCTGATGCGACCGTTGACATCGGAGTCTTCGAGAACAATTTCTCCGCCCATGGTTTCAAAATCAATAGTGCCTTTCAGGCCCCGAAGTTCGAGTTCACCGCCCATGGTTTGGCCAACCAGTTTCCCTTCGACTCCGGTGACATTTATTTTGCCGCCCGTGGTCTCCACGTCGATGTCAAATACGCTGGGTACCATGACCTCGATTTCCACATCTGCACGGCTATTCCTTCTTTCAAATTCTGTACGGATGAATACACCGTTTGAAAGCTCTTCGATGTCGAGAATGAGTTCGTCATCGTCGCGGCCTCTCACGTACACTTTGACTTCAACTTCACTTCGATTCCAGCCTGTGATGACGACGGATCCACCGGTCTCGAGATCAAGCCTCAGTTCACCACCGGAAGAAACTGAAAACGTACGCTCGAAATCTTGTGCTGAAGAGGAAATTACGGGAATGAGCAACACCGCCATAAACAGGCTCAGGAGTTGCGAAATGCTTTTCATATCTAATTGCAATATTTGGTTGATTTCTCGGTTACGCAGATTGGACATCCATTAGGTAGAGATGGTTTGCAGAGCGGTCGCCAGCAACGGATCACCTCAACTTGGAAGGATAAACGCGCCGGAGCATGAACCGGTAGAGCTGTGGGAAAAACCGGTAAACGTAGACCGCCCCGACGTGTGGCCACCCTATTTTTATAACGGATCGCTTTCGCTTTATCGCACGAACAATTTTTTCGGCGCAGACTTCGGCAGGCATCCCTTTGACATGGGTCATGTCCATCCGGGCGTGGTCACGACCATCTCCGCGAAGAGAATGCAGTGGGATTTCGGTCTGAACGTATCCGGGACAAATCATCGTAACGTAAATCCCCTCTGGCCACATTTCTGCCCGTAAAGACTCGAAATAACCGTGTAGTGCGTGCTTCGATGCCGCATACGAAGACCGAGAAGGTGTGCTGACATACCCCATCAGACTGCTGACTACGACCACGTGACCCGATCTGCGTTCGACCATACCCGGCAAGACGCAGTGTGTCATGGAAAGTGTTCCGAAATAGTTCACCTCCATGATCCTTCTTTCCACTTCAGGACGCGTATCCAGTATGTTCGATCGTTGACTGATTCCAGCGTTATTGATAAGAATGTCCACGCGACCGAATCGATCGACGATCAAATCATGGGCCTGGCTGTGGGTATCCTCTCGAGTGATGTCGAGCGGTAGTACGAGATGGTTTTCGGGGTATTGACACGAGTCGTGGACTTCCTGGAGTCGATCTACCCGCCTTGCTGACATCACGACGGAGGCACCGCGTTTGTCATACGCAAGTGCCAAGGCAGCGCCGATCCCCGAAGAAGCTCCGGTTATCCAAACAACTTTGTCAGAGAAACTCATCTCCGTAAGGCAATACGGGAATATGCGCGAAAAAGGATCCGTGCGGTCAAAGATCCTCGGTCAAGAAATGACAGAATAGGAAAACGGGAAATGGATGTTTTGGAAATAGAGGCTAAGTGAACGTCAGTCAGGAAGCGTTTTGTACCCGCTGACGAAACATGACGGGCACCATATGTCCGTCTGGCGCTCCGATCTGAACCAATTCCCACTGCGGGTCATACGAATTAATCATCGATCGTAAACGCTCAATTCGTCGATCCGGGTCGGTTCCGCCCTTAGTCCAGTCAAATGCCTTCACACGGTAGTTCATGAGTCGGGTTTTTCCGTTTACCGTGACCTCAACTTCTACAGTCTGATCCTCGCGCATTGAAGGAACGTGTATGCAGATTTCATTCATTAAACCAAACGCACTTTAGTGGGCGTATTACACAGGATTTACGGATCACGTCGCCCGCTCGCATCAGCAAGAGACGACGAGAATGAATCCGTAATCTAGAAAATAAGGACCCCTGCTCAAACAGGACTATTCGCCAGCCTGATGGATGTAATGGCTCTGTATAAAGTTTTCCGTAACAACATGGCCGTCGAACAGGTGAATCACGCGCTGAGAATACTCGGCGTCGGCGGGGGAGTGCGTGACCATGATAATCGTCGTACCGGCTTCATTCATCTGAGTCAGCAAATTCATCACTTCCTCGCCATGCGTCGAATCCAGGTTTCCTGTGGGCTCGTCAGCAAGAATCAGTTTCGGTCCGGCCACCACAGCTCGGGCGATCGCCACACGCTGCTGCTGTCCACCAGAAAGCTGCTGAGGGAAGTGCCCCTGCCGGTGCACGATTTGAACGGACTCAAGAGCGGCGTTAACCCGTGCCTTGCGCTCATCTGACCCCATACCCAGGTAAAGTAGAGGTAGCTCAACATTTTCATATACGGTCAGCTCATCGATCAGATTAAAGCTCTGGAAGACGAAACCAATATTGCCTTTTCGAAGCTGAGCTCGGTGCCTCTCAGACAGATTGGATACCTCCGTACCCATGAATTCGAACTCACCGTCGGTCGGGTTGTCGAGCAATCCGAGAATATTCAGAAGGGTTGACTTTCCGCACCCTGAAGGACCCATTACGGAAACAAATTCGCCCTCCTTGATTTCGATATTCACGTTGTTTAAAGCGGTTGTCTCCACTTCTTCGGTGACGTACGACTTTTTGAGATTATTCGTTTTAATCATTGTTCTTGCTAATCCAGGTGTGTCAATTCTTGAAATTCGTAGGGGAGTCCATTTTCATATCGTTTAGACACCCCAATAGGTTACAATTGTTTGCAATGCTGCTCCAGATTGTTGGGAATCCGGCTACTTAAAAACCAATCGGTCTGCTTCGTTAAACGTTTCGTACGACGAGGATACAACCTCTTCTCCGGGCTCCAGGCCTTCTAGAACCTCATACACTTCTAGATTCTTTCGACCGATCCGAATCGCCCGTTTCTCAGCGAAATCGCCAGACTCGTCGACTACGTAGATCCAGTTACCGCCCGTCGTCTGATAAAATCCTCCGAGAGGTATTACCGTGGCTTCAGCCGGCTCACTCATCTCCAGTTTGAACCGAATGGTTTGACCGCGCCGGGTACCCTCTGGAGTTTCTATAAAGTCGAGGTCGATCGTAAATCGTCCGGCCGTGACTTCCGGATACACACGGCGGACGATCATCTCGTAAACTCGCCCGTCAATCGCCGTGGATATGGCCCTTTGACCCTTTTGGACCCGTCGAATGTGAAATTCGTCAATTCCAGCCTCCACCTTTATGCCGTCGAGCATGTCGATTTGCCCGAATCGAAACCCAGGCGCCTTCTGCTGACCAAGTTCGGCGTTTAGCTGTGACAGTTGTCCCGACACCGGTGCAAGGAGGATCAGGTTTTCGAGGCGTTGCTGAACGAGTTGAAAGTTTTCCTCCATTCTTCCGATCGCGTCTTCCATTTGATCGATCTGAATGGCCTGGCGAAGGGAGTCTCCCTGATAGGCTTCAATGGTCAGAGATCGATTTCGGACCCAGTAGTCGTATTCGTCGTGGACCCGGTAGTATTCCTGTTCTGAAATCGCTTTTCGATTGAACAAGTCTTCGTTACGATCCACATCGCGTTTCAGGGTTTTAATCCGATAATCCATGTTCGTCAGGTCTTGACGGGTACGGAGATTATTCTGCTCGACCGAAAATCGAGTCTGTTCTAACCGGTTTATTTGCTCAATTCGGGATGTCTCCGAGCTGAAAAGTTGCAACTGGAGGGATGCGTTCGTCAGCTTCAGAATGGGCTGTCCTTTCTCTACGATTTCACCCTCCAGAACATAAATCTCTTCAATCCGGCCCCCGGATTCGGCGTCCAGAAAAAACGTTGTGCTTGGAAGAACATTTCCGGTTCCAGGGATCATTTCCTGAAATGGTGCAAATTCGACCTGGGTTATCGACAGGCGCTCTAAATCAACGTTAAGTTTTCGTCCTCCTGCGTTGGCGGAGATTCCCCAAAAAATGAGAGCGAGAAAGGCCACCCCGCCGATCACTGAGAGAATTCGATTGGTGTTCCAAAACTTTTTCTCAATCTTGCGGTCCATTCCTTCTCCGATGCCCATGCCGGGTTTCGGATCGGGAGCCTGGTAACCGGAGCCACGTGGAGCCAGTAGTGGCGCGATTGAACTCTTTGGAGATTTAGTTTCAGTCGTCATGAAATGGGGCCGACTAGGACGGTCGGCGAGGGGTGAACGTGCTTTCGATAATTAAAATTTCGCTATGTGCTGTTCAGGTAGCAGCATAGACGCCTTCCTTCACGAAGAGAAGCACACTTTGTTGCAATCGTACCCATAGGGGCAATAACGGACTGATATTGCCACGCGGAGTACGCTGACAGTATCCAGTAAGTACACCGACATCCTCGATGATCTTATCCATATGGTGGAATTCCGTCGATAAAGTATTCGTCGTTTTATCTGCAGTACCTATTTTGGCAAGCCAACAAAACCAGGAGTACATAGTCTGTTCATAAGGATGGGTCGAATCATCAATACAGGTGATACTGCAGCAAAGCGAAGGCGCGCCCACCGACGCTCGTGTGCGGAAGTGCTTCATCTTCTGGCCAAAGGGAATTCCTTCGATGAGGAGGCTCAGGATATGACGGCGTTTCTGGTGTTCAGCCTGAGAGGTATCGCGAAAACGATTGAGGAAAGCGCCCAGTCCTGGGATGACAAGAATTATTGGAAAAAGGCCGAAGGGCTCCGTCATAAATGGCGGTGGGCACATCTTGCCGCTGAAGACCTCCAGAACCTGGTTGCAGAGGGCAAATGGCAGCTGGTTCCTCCTGCGCTTATCGATCTGATTCCACATTTTATGGATGTGAACGTTCAGACGATTACCCGCAGCCCAGATTGGTGGGTCGGCGCCAGGAGATCACTTCTGAAAGAATTGCAGGAAGAGGAGGGGCTGGTCTTGTGAATGGCAAACAGGAGATAGCCCTTGCCGCCGGAGTCATTCTCGTGGCGCCCCCGGTTCTGATCGATCCGAATTTTCGTCGATCCGTAGTATTCGTATGCGAGCACACCTCTGAGGGAAGTTTCGGGCTCGTTCTCAATCACGACGTTTCCCTGGGGATGTCGGAACTGGTCGATGAGCTGTCTACTTTCAAGGACTCCGTTCGTATCGGTGGACCGGTTCAGCTCGATACGCTGCACTATTTGCACAGGTATGGAGACGAATTGCCCGGCGCATTGGAAATCGCCGATGGAATTTTTTGGGGAGGAGAGATTACGGAACTCCAGCAACTTCTTGTCGAGCAAAACCCGACCAGCGAAGATCTCCGATTTTTCCTCGGATATGCCGGCTGGACCGACGGTCAGCTCGAAGAAGAAATCAACGCGGGAGGGTGGTTACTGCTTCCACCGAGCAAGAAGTTGGTTTTTGATGTCGATCCATCTTCTCTTTGGCGCGAATCAATGTTGGCTCTGGGAGGGGAATTCGCCTTGCTGGTGAACTATCCGGACCATCCGAATATGAATTGATGGGCTGACGAATCGCCTCGATACGGACGCGCCTCTAAATAATTCGACCAATTCTGGCCTAGATATCGCCTAGTTGCGGCCTCAGTAAGATCTCCTCTACGACCGTGCGCTCGCTCATCTGAAAAGCTGCAAGAACTGCCGCGGCAATATCCTCGGGCGGCATGAGTCGTTCATCCGGAAATCCGGAGCCATCCCAGCTGGCGGTACGTGTTGCGCCGGGTAGAATCGCCGTCACTCGGACGCCGTCCTCTTTGGTTTCTTCCCGGATGGCTCTTGCCAACCCCAACAGGCCGTGTTTGGATGCACAATAAGCGATTCCACGAGGATACCCTCTCATGGACGCGACGGAGGCCATGAAGATCACGTGCCCGCTGCCCGCTGAAATCATTTCCGGTACGATCTGCGAGCTTATCAAGAATGCGCTCGTAAGATTCACATCCATCTGAAATCGATACTGTTCAATCGTGGTGTCGCTGATCCCGCCCGGCTGAAACGTACCGGCATTGTTAATAAGTGCAGTTGGCGTTCCAGATTCGGACAATAGCTCGTCGCAGGTTTTTTTTACGGCGTCTGGATTGGTAAGATCGCACGGGTAAATATGCGCGTCGGCTCCCTCCTTATTGCAGGCATCCGCTACGGTCTGGAGTCGCTCCGTATTTCTTGCTAGAAGTGATAGTGTGGCCCCGGGGAGAGCAGTGGAAAATGTTCGTGCAATCGCCTCGCCTATCCCCTGACTGGCGCCCGTAATCAGAATGTGTTCTTTTTCGCTACTCAAGAAGTCTCTCGTGTTGGCTAGCTCGGGACGGTGGTCAAACAGATGATCCGTTTCTGATCAGGCGCATGAATTCTGCGCGAGTGTCCGCATTTTCCATGAACACACCCGACATGGCACTCGTCGTCGAAATACTGTGTTGTTTTTGCACGCCGCGCATGACCATACAGAGGTGCGTTGCCTCAATAACGACCGCGACGCCCTGAGGTTGGAGCACTTCCTGTATGATTTCCTGAATCTGAATCGTGAGCCGCTCCTGAACCTGGAGCCGCCTCGCAAACACGTCAACGACCCGAGGAAGCTTGCTCAGGCCAACGATTTTCCCATCCGGGATATAGGCCACATGTGCTTTCCCGAAAAACGGGATCATATGATGTTCACACAGGCTGTGGATCTCGATGTCTTTCACGAGAATCATTTCGCAATAATCCTCTTGAAAAACAGCACTTTCCAGAATTTTTCGTGGGTCCATCTGGTACCCCTGAGTCAGGTATAGCATGGACTTTGCCACACGTTCAGGGGTTCGCAGAAGGCCTTCACGGTGTGGATCCTCTCCCATATGTTCCAGGAGCGCCTCGACATGAGGCGCCATCTCGCCGACGAGTCCTGCGTCGTACTGATGGCTCTCGTTGTATCGTTTCTCTAGTAGTTCTTCCATTATTTCAAGATCAGTATTCACTTCCGGGTATCATTTACATATACGACATTTCTCGCCACGGCATTCGCCCTCTCCTTCTCAACTATCGTCCCCACTTCGTTCCCCACGATATTCAACCATATTCCGCTCCGTCTCCCAGAGCTTCACCGAGTACAGCTCTCCAGTCGGAATAGCGTCCTTCAACTCATTCCAAAAGGCGATTGCCACGTTCTCCGTAGAGGTGAGGATGCCGGTCAGAAAATCGACGTCCAGGTTAAGATTGGCATGGTCGCACTTACTTAGGATTCGCTCCCCCACGATTCGTTTCAGCAAACCCAGATCAATTACATAACCAGTTTCGTCGTTGGGCGTCCCTGCGACGATTACTTCGAGCACGTAATTGTGGCCGTGCCAGTTGGCAGAGTTGCACTTGCCGTATTTTTCGGCATTCCACTCGTCTGATTTCTCAGGATTGTGAAGTCGATGCGCCGCATTAAAATGTACGCGACGCGACACGTAGGCTCGTGGCATATGATCTGGATTCTGGGGTTTACGGCTCGCGTAAAAGCGTTTCCGCACATATTAAACCGGACAATTCGCTCGAACCGAGACCCGCAATCAACGTTCCAGCGATTTCGAGACCCGTAGGCCCCGATGGCGCATTGCTGAAGTGTACTGCCAAGGTGCGTTAACGC
>SMVA01224899.1_pt1 | contig 14596 bp, 16 predicted proteins | sample 2456451 | NCBI WGS metagenome assembly SMVA01 (sample SAMN11095933, study PRJNA526329) | marine sediment metagenome | biome: Marine sediment; feature: Surficial sediment; material: Deep marine sediment; isolation source: Hadal surficial sediment | place: Pacific Ocean | collected 2014-05 | depth...
AGCTGCTCGGCTACCCATAGCGCATTGTTGCGCTTTGGCTTGGCCCGGTGCTTCTCGCGAATGGCGTGGGTGTGGCCTTCGACGCAGAAACCCGTGTAGAAGTTGATGCCTTCCACGTGGATACCCTGCTCCATGATGACCTTCGCCGCCAACATGGAGTCCAGACCGCCTGAAATTAACGCGACAGCTTTGCGCTGTTCCGCCATACTGCGCCACCTTTTTTTGGGCTGCGGATTAGTGTTCCAATTACCTATTATTGCCGGGTTCAGTTGTTTTGTCAGTGCCCCTTGCGATAACAGGGGCAACGGCGCCCTCGCAGAGAATGGCCATAGTCCTTCTCAAGAGGTGGAACGCAGTCCATGGACGCTGACAGGACAACCCGGAATCCCGTGGTGCCTCACAGCCGCGTTGCAGCGCTTGCTCCTCGGACGAGTAGTGACTATGGCCATTCCTGCGCACTGCGCCTTACTGTACGACACCCGCGGGCGCAGCGGGATCGCTGAACCCATCAATAATAGGTAATTGGAACACTAGTGCCCCAGAATCTCTTACGCAACATCGCAATCATCGCCCATGTTGATCATGGCAAAACTACCTTGATCGATCGGTTGCTCCAGCAGACGGGTCTGCTTGGACGCGACGGTGCGGTGATGCCCGAGCGGGTCATGGACAGCAACGAACTCGAGCGCGAGCGCGGGATCACGATACTCTCAAAAAATACCGCCATCGAGTACCGCGAACATCGGATCAATATCGTCGACACCCCCGGCCATGCCGATTTTGGCGGAGAGGTGGAACGGATACTTTCCATGGTCGATTCCGTGCTGCTGCTGGTTGATGCGGTCGAGGGTCCCATGCCGCAAACTCGATTCGTGACCCAGAAAGCCTTCGCGGCTGGACTGAACCCTATCGTTGTGGTGAACAAGGTGGATCGCCCGGGCGCAGAGCCTTATCGAGTGATTGATGAAGTATTCGACCTCTTCGACAACCTGGGCGCGTCCGATGATCAGTTGGATTTCCCGATTGTCTACACCTCTGCCCTGTTGGGCCAGGCGGGTGAGGAGCCCGATCCGCTCGGCGATGACATGACGGTGCTCCTCGACATGATCATCAACTGCGTGCCGCCTCCAGATGTCGAGGTGGATGCGCCGTTACAGATGCAGATCAGTGCACTCGACTACTCGAGTTTTGTCGGCGTGATGGGAATCGGTCGGATCAATCGCGGCAAGGTAACCCGGAACCAACCCGTTGTGGTTGTGAACCTGGCTGGAGAGTCGCGCAAAGGGCGGATTCTTTCGGTGCTCGGATACAGGGGGCTCGAGCGTTTCGAACTGGAGGAGGCTTCGGCCGGTGACATCGTGTGTGTTACGGGAGTATCCGAAATTAGTATTTCCGAGACGATTTGCGCCCCGGAGCGGGTGGAACGTCTGCCAGCGCTCATCGTGGATGAGCCGACGCTCACGATGTTGTTTTGTGTAAACACCTCACCTTTCGCCGGGCGCGATGGCGACTACCTCACCAGCCGTCAACTCAAGGATCGGCTGTTCCGTGAGGCGACCCACAATGTGGCCTTGGCGGTGAGTGAAACCGATGATCCAGACCGCTTCCGGGTTTCGGGTCGCGGTGAGTTACATCTGTCTATCTTGATTGAAACCATGCGCCGGGAAGGATACGAACTTGCCGTTTCGCGCCCCCAGGTGATCACGCAAGAGGTCGACGGCCAGATTCTCGAGCCTTTCGAAATATTGACTGTCGACGTTGAGGACGTTCACCAGGGCAAGGTAATGGAAAGCCTGGGCAAGCGCCGTGGAGAACTGGAGGCGATGTATCCAGATGGTCGTGGCCGGGTGCGGATCCGGTATCGTATTCCCACCCGTGGGCTCATGGGCTATCGGCAACAGTTTCTCTCGTTGACCTCCGGTACCGGCATCATGACCTTTGCCGCCGACGGCTACGGACCTCGAACTCCGGGTGAAGTGGGACAACGTAACAACGGTGTGCTCATCGCCATGGCCGAAGGCAAGGCCGTGGCTTATGCGCTTTTCAACCTGCAAAACCGGGGTCGGATGATGATCGGTCCGAGCGACGAGGTATACGAAGGTATGGTTGTCGGCTTGCACAGCCGCAGTTCGGACATGGTCGTCAATCCACTGAAAGAAAAGAAGCTCACGAACATTCGTGCCGCGGGAAGTGATGAGAACATTCTGCTTACCGCGCCGATGCGACTAACCCTGGAGCAGGCGCTCGATTTTATCGATGACGATGAGTTGGTGGAAATCACCCCCAAGGTGATTCGGATACGCAAGCTGTATCTGAAAGCCCATGAACGAAAGCGAGCGGGGTAGTTTTGACCAGGAGAAAATGTGCGCGTTTTGCTGCAGCGGGTGACTGAAGCAGCGGTCGTCGTCGACGGAGAAACGATTGCGACTATTGGCTGTGGGTTGCTGGTTTTTCTAGGTGTGGACAGGGCGGACACCGAAGCCGAAGTTGCATGGTTGGTGGAGAAGACCCTGGGTTTGCGCATCTTTGCCGATGAAGACAAAGCCATGAATCGTTCGGTAATGGATATCGATGGTGAGGTGCTGGTGGTTTCTCAGTTTACCCTGGCGGCGGACACTTCGCGGGGTCGACGTCCTGGCTTCGGCACGGCGGCGGCGCCTGAGCTTGCCGAGGTGCTTTATGCGGGTTTTCTCAGTCGGATGCGGGAACGCTCATCCCGGGTCAGTGAAGGTCGGTTTGGGGCTGATATGCAGGTGGCGCTGACGAACGACGGCCCGGTTACTTTCCTGCTCGAAAGGCAAGTGCAAAAGACGCATTAGCCATCGCATTGCGGTCATTCGAGTTGATCCGAGGGTAGATACTCGAGTTCTACGTCCGCCAGGCCTTCCATGTTCATGTAGCCGTAGTTTATTTCGCGAAACCCATGTTTTTTATAGAAACGCCGTGCCTTGAGGTTTCGCTGAAAGGTGAACAGATGCAGTCGCGCAGGCGAAGCGGATTTGGCGAGGTCGATGAACTGGCTGCCGACGCCCTGGCTCTGGTGGTTCACGTGCAGGTAAAGCTGCTCGATGTTCTCACCGGCCTGGGCCATGAAGCCAATGATCGTTTCTTCGTGTTGTGCCACCGTAACGTCTGAACGGTTGATCAGTACCTTGAGCAGAAACTCGCGGTGTTCGGCGAATGAATGTGGATCTTTATAGGGTGCAAGCGCACGGTTGAAACTGCGTCGCCACATGGTGATGAGTTCGTCGGCCATCTCCGGGCGGAATTCGACCAACTCCGGCAGATTCACGAACTGGCTTGGGTTTTCAGTCAGGCTCAACGGAACGTCTTTCTATGAACCGCGCAAACAATATTCCTATTTCGAACAGAATCCACATGGGCACCGCCAACATGAGTTGTGAAATGACGTCGGGTGGAGTCAACAACATGCCAAGGACAAAACAACCAACGATGATGTAAGGCCGTTTCCTTGCCAGGCTGTCAGGCGTGGATAAACCTGACCAGACCAACAGCAGCGTCGCGATCGGAATCTCGAATGCGAAACCGAAAGCAAAAAACAACTTCAGCACAAAATCGAGGTAGCTGTTGATATCCGTCATCATAGTCACGCCTTCGGGCGTCACGCTGGCAAAAAACGCGAATATCAACGGGAAGACGGCGTAATACGCAAACGCCATGCCCAGATAAAAAAGTACGATGCTCGAGAACAGCAACGGAAGAGCAAACTTCTTTTCATGCAGGTAAAGACCAGGCGAAACGAACCCCCAGATCTGGTGTAGTAGAAATGGCATGCCAAGAAAAATCGAGGCGTAAATGGTTGTTTTGAATGGTGTTAGAAACGGTGATGCGACCCCTGTAGCAATCATATTGCCACCATCAGGCAGATGTGCCATCAATGGGGCGGCGACGAAACGGTAGAGATCTTCCGCGATAAAAAACAGCGGTATGAAAATGAGGACCACAACCAGCATGCCGCGAAGAATACGCGAGCGCAGTTCGATGATGTGAGCGAGAAACGGCTGCTCTGCGTTGTCCACCAACTCGTCGTGGGTGGTTTGTTCTTCGCTGGATGCCACTAGCCGTTTGCCTCGCTGGCGGGTGGTGGGCGATCCGCTGAGGGTTCAGGGGTCTCGTCTGAGGCGATTTGTTCGGATTGTTCTTCAACAGCCGGGTCATTGTCTCGAGCACTCGTTGCGGGCGCAGATTCAGCGACCGCATCAATTGCATCGAGGGCCGGATCGGTTGGAGCGCTTGCATTGCTGGTCGGCAGGGAGTTTGTCGGTGACGGTGTATGAATGGTGGCGTCGTTCAACGCGTCGCGAGTGTCTTTTGCCGTTGCGCGTACATCTGCCTCGATCCGTTTCATTTCGTCCATGACGGATTCGTTGTGTAGTTGCCGGCGCACCTCATCCATGCCGATTTCTTTCTCGATTTCGCTTTTGACCTTGGCGAAACTGCGTCGCATACGCCCGAGCCAGAGACCCAGAGTGCGCAGAGTCTCGGGAAGACGCTCCGGGCCGATCACCAGTAAACCGACAACCGCAATCAAAACCAGTTCGGGAAAACCGATGTCAAACATGCGTGTCTTGTTTACTCTCGGTCTTCTGTGCTTCGTTCATTTCGCCTTCGATCACTTTGGGATCTTCGGCTTTTTTGGTTTGCTCATCATCCGTCACCGCTGTGCGAAAGCCTTTGATGGCGTTGCCCAGATCCGAACCGATATTCTTCAATCGCTTGGGCCCGAAAATCAGCAGCACGATGGCGAGAATAACCAAAAGCTCGGTGAGACCAAATCCTCCAAACATGAGCTATCTCCATTTCCGCTTAAACTAAGTCGTTGCCGGTAATTATAAGGCGTCCGGATGCTCTTGGGGGTGGAATCCGTCTCGTTCTTTTTCTCATAATCCCTGCCGATTCGCCTTTTCGGTGTGCCCCGAGGTTCCGAGGCGCGCTTCGAGGAGTTCGAGTACCCAGCGTGGTTTCTGCTCCAGGTGCACGAGCAGCACGCAAGTGTGGAACCACAGGTCCGCCACTTCGTGTAATAGTGCCTCCTGGCGACCGTGCCCGACAGCCTCTTTGCCCGCGATGACTACCTCCGTCGCTTCCTCGCCCACTTTCTCCAGTATCTTGTTGAGCCCGTGTTCATAAAGGCTTGCCACATAAGATGATTTGGGATCGGCACCGCGTCGTGCTTCGAGAACTTCGGTCAACTCGTCGATTATGTTCATAACTGCTTCTCATCTACCCGGTAATAAACAATTGTTGATCTCAAGCTCGAACTAACAACCACGATCCGAGCACCGCGCTCACCAGGCCCGCCAGGTTCGTGAGGTCCTGCGCCGCCTCGAGCGATTGCGATATGGGTCCCCATAGCAGAATCGTGGCTGCGACGATCAAGGCAGCCCCCGCATACCGACGCACCCGGCCACGATGGCTGAGCTTGCCTACCCGTTCTTCCAGGCTCTTCAGAGAATCACTCTGCCGTTCTGCGGTACGCTCCAGATGGCGTATCTGGCCTGTCGCATTGAGGATCAGCGCGGGGAGCCGTGGTAGCTGTTCGAGCAGTTCAGGTCCCCGGGCGGCGAACTCGCGAAACATTGCGGCCGGACCGACGTGTTTGGCCATCCACGTTTCCATGAACGGTTTTGCGGTTTCCCAGAGATCGAGCTCCGGGTAGAGTTCACGGCCAAGACCCTCAATGTAAAGGAGCGTCTTCTGCAGCAATACCAGTTGCGGTTGGATTTCCATATGAAACTGACTGGCCGCCTTAAAGAGTTGCACGAGAAACTGGCTGAACTCAATCTCACTCAGAGGCTTCTCGAAGATGGGTTCGCACAGTTCCCTGATCACGCGTTCGAATTCAATCGGGTCCGTTCCATCTGGAACCCAACCTGAATCCAGGTGTAGACGGGCAACTTCTGCATAGTCGCGATTGAAGAACGCGAGCAGGTTGCGAGCAAGATAGTCTTGATCTTCTTTGGTCAGCTTGCCGATGATGGCGCAATCGACAGCGATATATCGTGGACTTTCGGGATCACTTACGTCGACAAATATGTTACCCGGGTGCATGTCGGCATGGAAAAAGTTATCGACGAACACCTGGGTGAAGAATGTTTCGACCCCCCGCTCGGCTAGTACTTTCATGTTGGTGCCGCGCGCCTTGAGTTCGGCAACATCGGAAATTTGTACGCCGTAGATGCGTTCCAGCACGAGAACGTTGGTGTGACAGTAGTCCCAGTGCACCTTGGGTACATAGAGCATGGGAGAGCCGGCAAAATTCAATCGAAGCTTTGCGGTGTTGTCCGCCTCCTTGCGCATGTCGAGCTCGGCGAGAATAGTCTGCTCATAGTCATCCACCACTTCGCGCAGATGCAGGCGGCGCGCTTCCACCGATACCTTTACCAACAAATTTGCTAAGGTTCGAAGTACCTGCATATCTTCGCGGATGACTTTCTGAATGTCAGGCCGTACAACTTTGACTACTACTTCCGATCCGTCGTGACGTATCGCCGTATGCACCTGAGCGACGGACGCTGATGCCAGTGGCTGCCGATCGAAGTGCGCGAACGCCTCCTCGATGGGTTGTTCGAGGGCTTGTTCGATGATGGCTATGGCAACATCGGTGGGGAAAGAGGGTACATGGTCCTGCAAACGGGCTAACTCATCAGCAATGTCAAGAGGGATCAGGTCGCGGCGGGTCGACAGTAGCTGCCCGAACTTGATGAACACCGGGCCCAGAGTTTCGAGCGCAAGGCGCAATCGCTTGCCTCGACTGTATCGTCCTTTGGGAAATAACCGCATTGGAGATAAACGCAACAACCACTGGTAACGGCGCGGTAAGTCTGTTTTCTTGAGTTGTTTCAGGTCGACCAAACCGTCCAGACGGTAGCGGCTCGCCGTCCAGGCGATTTTTACCAACCTGGGAAATGGATTCACGGCAATTGCTGCCTGCGAGTTTCCTCGGCACGGATGCGTGCCGCAATGCGATCCGTCCGTATCCGCACGTTGTCGATCCCATCGAGAAGCGCGTTAAGGCGGGCTTCATCCGCATAGCGCCCAGCGGCACTGTGTTTGACGGCGGCGCCGGCGCCTTCTATTAGGGATCGGAAGGCTGCGAAGGCGAGTTCCACCGTGCCGAGAAGGTCTTCGGCGACCTGGCTGCCCAGCAGGTTGGACAGGGGTTTTCCCAGATCCGGTTCGAAGTTCTGAAAAACAGCCTTTAGTTCCTGCAGTACGGTTTCATCCCCGACGATGACAACGTTTGCCGTGGTGCCCCGTGAGAACAACCATGCGCCCAGGTCAGCTAGTTTTCCTTTGACGATAACGTTGGGCTCAGGCAGGGAGTGCGGATAAAACGAGAGATGTCCTTCTTCTACCTTCAACGTGAAGATCCTGGGGGACACATTTTTGGACACTTCTCCTTCCAGGCGCAGCATGTGCCCGTCGAGATGTTCCAGGCGTGACGCTGATTGCGGATCAAGGTTCAGACTTGCGTTGGCTAAACGGTCGAGAACGTCGATGAAAAGCACCTCGGCGGCACTCATGGTGACGCTCCATTGTTTTCTCCACGAGCCGTGGTATTTCCTTGGCTGGTTGCCGGCCTCATTACTCCGCTTTTTACCCCCCGATGAATCGCTACCGTACCACCCAGCAGGTTGTGGTACTCCACGTCGATGAACCCGGCGTCTTCCATCATCAACTTGAGCGCCTTCTGGTTGGGATGCACGCGAATGGATTCCACCAGATAGCGATAAGATTCCGAGTTCCCGGTAACGAGCTTGCCCATGCCGGGCCACAGTGTCTGAAAGGCGCCGTAAGCGGCTTCGAGGAGCGCATTGGTGGGTTTGGAGAATTCCAGAATCAACAATGCGCCGCCCGGTCGCAGCACCCGCAAAACTTCAACCAGTGCCAGGTCTTTGTCGGTGAAGTTGCGTAAACCGAAACCGATCGTCGTGCAGTTGAAACTATCATTGGCAAAAGGTAATGCTTCTGCGCTCGTTTCGCAGAATCGCACCTGGGCTTGGCCTTGATTCAAGAGCCGCTCGCGACCGACTTTTATCATGGCTGTGTTGATATCGGCGAGCACGACGCAGCCCGAGTTGCCAACTACCGGTGCAAACAGCCGAGCCAGATCTCCCGTGCCTCCGGCCAGATCGAGTACCACGCTACCTTCTCGCGCGCCGGACATTTCGATGGTCATGCGCTTGAACAATCGGTGAGTTCCCAGCGACATGAGATCATTCATCACGTCGTAACGCTCCGCCACGGATTCGAACACGTCTGCAACCAGCCGCTGTTTTTCGGCAGGAGAAACACGCTTGAATCCAAAGCTGACGGGACGTTCGAAGCTCATGGTCCTTCGGCGTTGACAGGGGTTGGTGAGTTTACGCTTTAGGGGTCCATTGGCCCACTGGTATCGTGGGAAGGCGTGTTGCGTTGGCTGCCTTGAGTTCCGCGAGGTAGTCGCGCCAATAGCGCTCGGTGTTCTCAGCAAGGTCGCGTAGATAGGCCCAGGCGTAGAGACCGGAATCATGACCGTCATCAAAGAGAATGCGAATTGCGTAGTTGCCAACCGGTTCTATGCCTTTGATGGCAACGTGCTTCTTGCCAGTTTGCAGGCGCCGCTCGTCTTTGCTGTGTCCGCGTACTTCCGCCGAAGGTGAATAGACCCTGAGTAGCTCCGCGGGAATTTCGAAATCTCCTTCCAGAAATTTGAGTTCAAGAGTTCGCGATCTCTTGTGATAGGTGATTTTTTCCGGCTGGCTCATGGTCGTATCGAAGCTCCTCGCTAAAGAATGTATCGGGAAAGATCTTCGTTCTCCGCAAGCTTACCGACATGTTCGTTAACGTAGTCCGCGTCGATTACGACGGTTGTGTGATCGCAGTCGGTAGCCCCGAACGAAATGTCTTCCAGGAGCCTTTCCATAACCGTATGTAAACGGCGCGCGCCGATATTTTCCGTGGCCTCGTTGACATGCCAGGCGAGTTCGGCCACTCGGTCGAGGCCGTCTTCCGTGAAGGTCACGTCGACATCTTCGGTGGCCAGCAAAGCCTGATACTGTTCGGTTAACGAGGCTTTGGGCTCCACCAGGATACGTTTGAAGTCTTCAGCAGTCAGTGAGCTCAATTCTACTCGAATGGGAAGCCGGCCCTGTAGCTCCGGAATGAGATCAGAAGGTTTTGACAGGTGGAACGCGCCGGAGGCGATGAACAGAATGTGGTCTGTGCGGATCATTCCGTACTTGGTGGAAACGGTGCAGCCCTCGATGAGTGGCAGCAAGTCCCGTTGTACTCCTTCGCGGGACACATCCACACCGGAGGTTTCGCCACGCCGGGCGACCTTGTCGAGCTCATCGAGGAAAACGATGCCAGTCTGCTCGACAAGCTCGACCGCTTTGGCTTTCACCTCTTCCTCGTTAACCAGTTTTGCGGCCTCTTCCTCGCAAAGCTTACGGTGAGCGTCTTTGATTTTCAGGCGGACGCTGCGCTTTTTGCCGCTGCCTAAGTTGCTGAACATGCTCTGCAGCTGGCTGGTCATTTCTTCCATGCCCGGGGGGGCCATGATTTCAACTCCGACCCTCACCGCTTCGATATCGATGTCTATTTCCCGATCATCGAGTTCCCCTTCGCGCAGCCGTTTGCGAAAGAGCTGGCGTGTGTTCGAATCTTCGGCGGGCTCATCGGCTGCGGACGCGATGGTTCTCGGTTCTGGCAACAACGCATCGAGTATGCGTTCTTCGGCGGCGTCGTCCGCTTGATGTTGCACCCGTGCAATCTGCTCTTCGCGTAACATCTTGACGGCAACGTCGGCAAGATCGCGGATAATCGATTCGACGTCACGACCAACGTAGCCAACTTCAGTGAACTTCGTCGCTTCGATTTTGATGAATGGCGCGTTGGCAAGCCGGGCGAGCCGTCTGGCAATTTCAGTTTTTCCAACCCCGGTCGGACCGATCATGAGAATGTTCTTCGGCGTTATTTCCTCGCGCATCTCGGGTTCTAACTGCATGCGTCGCCAGCGGTTGCGCAGCGCGATTGCCACTGCCCGCTTGGCACTATCCTGGCCGATGATGTGCCGGTCCAGCTCATGGACGATTTCTCGAGGGGTCATCTGGGTCATTGGAGTTCGAGTACCTCAATCGTGCGCTCGTGATTGGTATAGACGCAAATATCAGCGGCGATGGCGAGCGCCTTTTCGACTATGGCTTGCGGGTTAAGCTCGGTGTTCTCCGTCAGTGCCCGCGCAGCCGACTGTGCGTACGGTCCTCCGGATCCGATAGCGATGAGCCCATGTTCGGGTTCTATCACGTCACCGGTACCACTTATTAACAGCGAAGTCTCCGTGTCGGCTACGATGAGCATAGCTTCCAACCGTCTAAGGGCTCGATCCGAACGCCAGTCCTTGGCAAGCTCCACTGCCGCGCGGGTGAGGTTGCCCTGGTACTTTTCGAGCATCGCCTCGAAGCGCTCAAAGAGCGTAAACGCGTCCGCCGTGCCACCGGCAAACCCGGATAACACTTTATTCTCATACAACCAGCGGACCTTGCGGGCGTTGCCTTTCATAATGGTCTGGCCAAGCGATACCTGGCCGTCCCCGCCCACGACAACCTGGGAATCGTCGCGCACACAGAGGATTGTTGTGCCGTGAAACTGTTCCATGCCGATCGGTCCAATCCATCAAATCAGTGCCGGGTCAGCATAGTGGGGTTCGTTTCACTGAATTTCAACGCTCTGGATATTCGAGTTTGGCGACCGATCCAGACGAGTGGCTGCTCTCATCGACGATTAAGATACTGGCCGTTTGATCAATAACGCTGAGATATTGCGTTGGCGTAGGCGGGTCATCGCGCGTTGAGCCGTATCCTGGGTAGGAAATGGACCGACCAGAACACGAAACCAGGCGCCATTTTCAAGCTGCACACGATATGAATTTGTCGGCAGATCCATCAGTAACAGCGAAGCCCTCAAACCTCCCGCATCATCCTCGCTACGGAAGGAACCCGCCTGCAGAAGGTACTCCACCGCCTTGGTCGATTTTTCATCCCCGGGGACTACGTAAACCGATGGGTCGGTGACGACCTCGCTCTCGCGCAGAATTCGGTCAAATTCAAAACTGATTTGGCCCACTTGTTCGCGCCGCTCGGTGATTTGTTTCAGCTCATCTTCAAAAAGCTGTGGGGCATAAGCTCCGAGGACTGCGAGCACGATGCCAAGTACGATACCAGCCGAGAAGCTTGCACCGTGAAAAATCGTTCTTGCCGGCGCCTTCCTGCGTTTTTTGGAGGCGCGGCGTTGGGGTCCACTGGATTTGAGTTTTTTCTTTGAGCCAGTCCGGTTTGCAAAGTCTTTGGGCATAACGGCCACTATAGGTGATTAGCGCCACCAAGGCGCCTGCGGCGGAGCTAAACGGGAATCAGAAAGTATCGTACGGATCGACGTCGAGAGAGTAGCGCAGATTGGTTGGAAGGGGTTTTTCACTCGCGATTTTTTCGCGCAGTCTATGCAGACCGCGGTGTAGCATCCGACGGTCATCGGCCAGCATCAGGAGTTGAAAGCGGTTCCGGTCATTGATGCGTTGAATAGGCGCAGGTGCCGGCCCCAACACCTCGAGTTCGCCGCTCAGCGCCGAACGAATGTCACTCAGGAACGCCATCGGTAGTGCGCTATCGCGACTCTCCGCGCGCAACATTGCCATCGGCCGGTAGGGGGGCAGGCCGGCGCGCTTTCTCGACGCGAGCTCTGAGAATGCGAAGCTTTCATAACCTTGGGTAATGAGTGACAGCAGCAGTGGGTTTTCCGGCTGGTAAGTTTGAATCCACACCTCACCTGGGCGTTCCGCCCGCCCGGCCCGTCCGGCAACTTGAATAATGAGTTGGGCAATACGTTCGGGCGCCCGGAAATCTGCGCTGCAGAAGCCGCCGTCCGAGTTCAACACGGCAACCAGGGTAACGTTTGGAAAATGATGACCCTTGGCGAGCATCTGGGTACCGACGAGGATCGCCGGATGCCCCTGGCGGATAGCCCTGAACTGCTCCTCCATGCGTCGCTGACTGCGGGTCGTGTCTCGGTCGATTCGGTACAGCGGTAATTCGGGGAACAGCAGACTCAAGCCTTCGGCAGCCCGTTGCGTACCGATTCCGATAGCGATCGGGCCTGGTTTTCCACAAGCCGTGCACACCGATGGTGGGGACTCGCGACGGGCACAGTGGTGACAGATCAGGGCTGCAGGGGTTTTGTGTAAGGTCATTGGCATGTCACACAGTGGGCAGGTGGCTCGCCAGCCGCATTGAGGACACAGGTAGCTGGGCGCATATCCGCGCCGGTTGAGGAATACCAGCACCTGATTGCCAGCCTTGAGGTGTTTGCTGATAATTTGCTGTAAAGGCGCACTCAGCCCATCGGTCAGCCGGTGTCCACGAATATCGAGCAGATGAAAACTGGGTAGTTCAGCACCCCCGGCCCGTTTAGTCAGCTTCAGGTGACGGTAACGCCCGTTGTGTGCATTGAGAAGCGATTCCAGAGATGGTGTGGCACTGCCAAGCAGCAAGGGAATGTTCAAGTTCTGGGCACGTTTCACCGCCACGTCCCGAGCGGAGTAGCGCAATCCGTCGGTCTGTTTGAAGGAGCTATCATGTTCTTCGTCGACGACAATCAGGCCAAGATTGGCGAATGGCGTCAATATGGCGGAGCGGGTACCGATGAGGATTCCAATGTCGCCGCGTTTACATTTCAACCAGGTCTGCAGCCGTTGATTGTCGGTGAGGTTGGAATGCAGTACCTCGGCGACTCCGAAACGATCCCTAAAACGTGCCACCGTTTGTGGCGTAAGCGAGATTTCGGGAACGAGAACGAGCACCTGTCGCCCTTGTGCGCGCACCCGTTCGATCAATCGGAGATAAATTTCCGTCTTACCGCTGCCGGTGATGCCATCGAGCAGGCTTGGCGCAAACCCATCGAGGTGTTGGATGAGTGCGGCGACCACTTGGGTCTGTTCGGAATTGAGTACCGGTTGCGTCGTTGCGAGTTGTTCCAGCGCTGGAGCCGGTTCGGTGGCGACGATGAGGCCTTTCCGTGCAACCGCCTGGATAATGGTGCGCGTAAAACCCGCCGCCCGCAGCTGTGCGGCTTCCAACACGCCGCCCTCGGCCTCTATGTAGTCGATGAGCGCCTGCTGCTTCGGCGCTCGGGTAGTGTCCGCAGGCTTTTCAGTTCGTTGCCAGGTTTCCGGATGGTGGATGATGAATTTTGCCTCGCGGCGGGCGGCTACCGGCAGAATGGTCCCGAGCACCTCGCCCAAGGGGTGGTGATAATATTCGGCGAGCCAGAGGGCGAGCTCATAAAGCTCATTCCCAAAGGCGTTTTCACTGTCCAATACCGCCGATATGGGTTTCAACCTGGGATGTACATCGGTCGGATTTTGCCCGACACAGATCGCGGTCAGTCGTTGCCGTCCGAACGGTACTACGACTCGCGCTCCGACTACGGGGCCTGCAAGCGCAGCGGGAACCGAATAATCGAACAGAGCGTGTAGCGGCCTGGGTATGGCGACACGGACGGTTTCGGTGGCATGGGTCAACGAGACTACCTCAGGTTCATAGGTACGTTAGCTTCTTGCTTTTTACCGCTATTGTAAGGTTTGGGGTTCCTCACCTGGTCGGTCCGTAAAGGCGTCGAAAGTTGAGAAACCGCCCGTATGGTTTGAGCCTTGCCAACGGATGGGCAGATGACTAAACTCCGCGGCCCCGGAGAGGGTGCGACTGGTACTTACCAGGGCAAACCTCAAAGAGGGCACGACCAGTCGAATGCAACGGTACAGATCAATGAAACCAGACATCCATCCAGAATACCGCGATATCAAAGCCACCTGTAGCTGTGGCAATGTCATCGAAACGCGTTCGACCCTCGGCGAAGACATCCACCTCGATGTCTGTTCGGCTTGCCATCCTTTTTACACCGGCAAACAGAAGATCCTGGATACGGGTGGTCGGGTAGAGCGCTTCCGGCGTCGTTTTGGTAACCGTTCGGTTACCAACGCATCGAATCAGGAGTCCAATCAGGAATCGGGGCAGGGGTCGGATCAGCAGGCTGATCAGAAATAGCGTCCGCGTCGATTCATCTGCCGTTCAGTTGAACCTGGGCATCCTACAGGGTCTAAATCTGCAAGGGTCAAGGTTAGGCTATGCTCCAGGCACAAAACACGTATCCTTGGTAATCGAGTGATTTGAGTTGTATCACGGCCGGTGTTGAAGCGATTCGGGAACATTCACATGAGAACCAACCACTCAATCCTTCTTCTTGCGGTATGTTTCTTTGCGCTTTGCTGGGCTGGCAGCGTGTCTGCGAAAAAGCCCGGAGATGGCGAGAAGATATACAACGAGCTCAAAGAAAAAGATGGCCTGTATGCCGATGAAGCATGGCAGGCATACGTCACGGAGATTGGTGAGCGGTTACTGGCGACTAGTTCGGCCGCGGGCGAGACCTATTACTTTACCGTAATCGACAATCCGTCGGTCAATGCATTTGCCACCGGCGATGGGTATATTTTCGTCAATCGCGGGCTCATTGCATACCTGCGTTCGGAAGATGAGCTGGC
>SMVA01079233.1_pt1 | contig 14592 bp, 13 predicted proteins | sample 2456451 | NCBI WGS metagenome assembly SMVA01 (sample SAMN11095933, study PRJNA526329) | marine sediment metagenome | biome: Marine sediment; feature: Surficial sediment; material: Deep marine sediment; isolation source: Hadal surficial sediment | place: Pacific Ocean | collected 2014-05 | depth...
AGTAAGCCAAGCGACCTGTAGGTAGTACGGCCAGCAATGCCGTCAGGCTCCAGCCCATGTTTTTCTTGCCAAGCTTTGAGAGCAGTCTGGGTGTCGTTACCGAATTTCCCATCCACTTGAATTTCAAGGGCTTCCTGAAGTTTACGGACCCAGAGCCCTTTAGAGCCCTTTTGAACAGTTTTGTAGTCGACCGATGGAGAGATTTCCACAATGGCTGAACCTTTTCCAGCGGCCATGGTCATGGCTATCGTACGCACACCTTCAACACGTCGCCCCCAACCCTTACCAAACGTAGGCCAAGTGGAAAGGCTACGCAAAAAAGTCAGGCGGCGATCGCACATGTCATCGGTAACGCGGAGGGGATCCTGTTCTTCCACTCTGGAAAGAGTGTTAGGACCAATACCTCCATCCTGTTTAGCTCCGACTGCAGCTTGTAACCATATCACACCTCGCCCCGGGCCGGAATTCACTGCGGCATCAAAAACTGCATAATCAACACCTGGCGGAAGCTTGTCGCAACGACATTTGTTCCAGTAGCCGGAACGGTAGATTTCCTCTAATTCCGCGGCAGAGATGTTATGCAGATTGTCCTTACTTTTGTCTTCGCTAAAGTAACGTCGATACGTGGCCAGAGTCACCCCTTTCATGGTTGCGCCACCGGGATCCTTTGGATGATCCGCCCAACCCCCTTCGTGAACTAATACATGCTTAAGTGCGCTCTTAAAATTGTTCTTCATGATTGTGTCCTCTTTGAGAGTAGAGCTAAAACGCTGGAGGTTCCACGTTCACTTTAGCGATTGCTGATCCTAGGCTCGAACTATGAATCAAAAATTTCCAACACTCCATCTAGGAAAATGTCAAGGATGAAGAAAATGGGAGCCAAATATTTCAAGCACATCTGATTCTGTCGTTGAACGATGCGAGGAATATGCTTGTGGAGAAAATCTTTTACGCTTCCAAAGATAGAGTCTCCTGTGCACATAGCTCTTCGAGGCGTTTCATCAAGCGCATATCACAGCAAAGAATATTGACTAATTTGTGTTTGATGGCCTCTAGAACGACTTCCGCCTTCCCCTCACCAATGGCAAGGACCACAACACCGGGAGTCCGCTTCCGTAACGCTACTGCCGCACAATTCTGAAGATGTTGAAATTGAATACCCAGCCAGCGCTCGTTGACACCATCTAGAACTTTGCGACCGCGGGCATCCAACCCAGGGACGGGTAAGAAACAGCCAGCAATATTGCCGACACTGAGCTCACGAAAGTCGCTCAATGCAAGAGTACTGGCTTGTGCCGCCGCTTTGAGCCAGGGGCGTTCGAAATCTTTGGTGGCGCCAACCGATGTCAGCACGCAGTCCAATTTGTGAATGGTCCCCCCGTCACAAAAGGCTTTCTCATATGAAGGGCTCGTGAAACAAAAGTTTCGGATGACAGAGCGATCGCGGTCCGAGAACTTTGCCGGGATCCACCCTCCAACAGAGAATGAGGAGGCCGCATTCGCACTACCATTGAGTATGCGAGACAACGCGCCCGCCAGGTTAGCAGAACTCGTCTTATTGTAATGCTCTACCTCGGGAGGAGAGCCGGCAATCGGGATACAGGTCACTGGATCGACCTGGCGCGGATGATTTGACAGAGTGACTCTCAGAACATCCACTAGCGACAGGAGTGCCACACCCCAACTTATCCCAATGTGTTTCACCTCTTTTTTAATGAGTTGTTTGGATAAGTACGCGGCCGTCGGATGGGCAAAACGCCTGACGGGTGCGTCATAGTCTTGACTGGTCTCACCACTATCAAACACATACAGTTCTTGAAGGCATGGTCGTCCATTTCCTTGTTCTAAATCCCGCAGCGCCTCTTTCAGCGGCGTAATCTTCCGAAGATTATTAGCAGCAAAACGGCCCTCCTCCGAAACTTTCTCGGTAACCTCAAGACGCCGCACGATTAAACCATCTCTCATAGCCCCTTTCACAGCTTTATTCACCCTTGTTGCAGAGAGGTTCATCAGAACGGCGATTTCGGCCTGAGGCATCATGTGTTCTGCCGCCAACACTGCAATCACCTCGACCGTTCTAGGATCAAGTTTTTGTTGCCTTGGCATTTCGTTTATTTCCTTTCAGGAAATTTCTTTCAGAAAAAGAAATGAAATTCGTTTCAAATTTTGGTGAACCTTACTGATTTTCGGCCAGCATTATTTTGTGATACATACGTAATACATGACGCAGCGTGGAGATGAAAAACGTTAAAAGCCCATATGTCATTGTTCGAACACCAGTAAGGCATCTGCACTCAGCTTGAACGAAGAGTTACTTGTGGCGCATCTCTGGGTAAAAGACAGCAAAGAAGAATGGGTGGCGATGACGTTGAAGGGTGATGTCATGACACTAACCAAAGATGGTGTGTACCCGGCCAGCATAAGTCAAGACGAGTCGGCCATGCAAGATCATGGTTTCATCCTGGCCTGTCAGCATTCTGGAGAAAAAATTTGGATAGTGATGGCTGGAAGAGGAATACCTGTTTGGGTCAATGGCAGGTTTATTCAGGCAGGAATTCATATCCTTCAAGATCGGGATGAGGTGAGAGTCCACCACCAACCCTCCGTGTTTTTCTCAACGGAGCAACTCGCCCGAGTGGTGCCGTACACCCCTGGAGCTTCCCCGGTGTTCTGCCCACGATGCAAACAACCCCTAGTCGGCGGAACCCCCGGCGTTCAATGTCCCCAATGCGGAGTGTGGGAGCATCAAGACGAGGCTCATGATTTGGGATGTTGGATGTATTCCGAAACTTGTGCGATGTGCGATCAACTCACGGATCTTCATTCCGGATTTCGATGGACTCCTGAAGGACTGTAATTCCATGTCTATTCAACCCGTTCAAAAATCCCTTCAACAATGCGACTCACCTAGCACCCACAGAATTGTGGTGATTGGCGCCGGAGGCAATATTGGATCGCATCTCGTTCCCCTCCTTGGACAAATGCCAGGCGTGGAGCGGGTAATTCTTATTGATCGTGACATCTATGAAGACCGCAATCGTGTTTCACAAAACATTACTCCCAGTGATGTTGGCAAACCCAAATCCATGGTGCAGGCACGGCGGCTACAAATCATGAGCCCGGATCTCCAGGTCGAATGGTTCGTGAGCTCTGTCGAAGCACTCCCCCTCGGACATCTGAACTGCGACCTAATTATGACATGTCTGGACTCTCGAGAATCCCGCCGAATCGTGAACCAAAAGGCCTGGCGGTTAGGTGTCCCCTGGATCGATGCCGGCGTGGAAGGAAGCGGCCTCCTCGTTCGCGTGGCCGTCGTAGTCCCTGGGCCTCATTCGCCGTGCTTGGAATGTCCCTGGGATAACCGGGACTATGGCGCCTTGGAGCAAACTTACTCCTGTCAGGGAATTCGCTCCACTCCAACACCTACACATGCCCCGTCCAGTCTTGGTGCATTGGCCGCCTCGCTACAAGCTCTGGAATGCCACAAGTGGCTTTCCGGAAAAAGGCATCAAACGGCTGTGGGCCGTGAAATCGTTATCCATGCCGGGTGGCATAAGTACTTTGACACGACTCTGCGCAAAAACCCCGCATGTCAGTTTAACCATGAGATCTGGCCCATCAATCCCCTCAAGATCAACCCCGGTGACCTCACACCTGGGAAGTTGTTTGACATTGAGATCCGGAGATCAGGGGAAAATAGTCGATTGACTCTTGGGGTTGAAGGACACTACTTCACCGAAAAACTGACCTGTAACCTTTGTGGCAAGACACGCGCCACACAGTTGCATCTGGTCGAAAGGATTCCTTCTTTCCGGACGACGTGTTGCTGTGGAGGGAAACAAGTGCCTACAGGGTTTGATCTGATCGAGCAGTTGGACTCGCACCACTCGTCCAATCAGATACTCAACCAATCACTGTGGCGCTTGGGGCTTCGACCTGGCGATGTGGTCTCTATCGAATCGCCCTTAAGGCAATCTCATTATATGATCGGTGCATAAATGATGGACAAAATTTTTGAAGGATTTTTAGCTCATCAATACCAGGAGGGAATAGCCCTTGCTGAGGCAAGTGATCTTCTTGAACTCGAGCCTCTCCCTGAATCTCCCCCTCAACATTATTTGGCACGGTTTTATTGCAAGGGCCTTACTCGATCACAAGACGGGTGCATTTGTGAAGCGAACCGCTTTGAAGTGGGCCTCTGGTTCCCCTCAGATTATTTGCGGCATGTCAATTCGCTGTTCATCGTAACCTGGCTCAACCCTCGCGAGATTTTTCATCCAAACATCAGCAACACCGCACCAATCATGTGCCTCGGCCCTATAACCCCCGGGACCCCACTCACGGATCTTCTTTATCGATCCTTTGAATTGATCACCTGGAACAAACTGACCATGCGTGAAAATGAGGCATTGAATGCAGAGGCGTGTGTATGGGCGAGGCACAACCCCGACCGGTATCCGGTCGATCGCCGCCCACTGAAACGCCGCAAAGAGAACTTTAATGGAGGTAAGCAAGCATGTTCCTCTGGTATGGATGAAATACACATGACTGAGGAACAGACCAGAGAAAACCACCAAGACAGGCACCCGTCATGAACGATGTTCTCCCAGGCCGGGAACTAGATTCCCTCTCAACGATGTTGCAGGCAACGTTCAGGACCGTTGAGTCATCCGGCTATGCCGGATGGAAACTGACCTTATCACCTGAACAGCCTCTTAGCATTATGGCCCGGATGGAGAAAGAGTGGCTGCTCTTTGAGGCGCCTTGTTGGATGAGTACTACAGACAAATCGGAGGTCAAGGTTGTTGACCGGTTGTGTCAGCTCCTTCACTGGAATGCCGCACTCCAAGGTGGGGTCAAGTTTGGTCTTCGTTCCCGGCCCTCAGGTTTCGCCATCTCGGGCGAGGACACATTTCCTGTTCAGATCCTCGGGGAAGTGTCTTTGGAACAGGACCATCTGCCACTCAGACTCTCACGCCAGGTCAACCACGTTGCACTGGGCTTTGCCCGGGCATTTGAGAAACTGCGCAATGGACAGCAGAGCCAGAAACACTTGGTTCGCCCCAAGGACAGTCAGCCCGTCCTCAAACCAAAAGACGTTCTTTCTCTCTGTCAGGAATCTGGATGGGCCTTTGTTGAACGGGAGGGGGAACGCTTTATGGTCACACTGGAGGTCTCGCACGGGTTTTATCAAGCAACAGTGGAGAGCACCCCCGTAGGACTTCAAGTGACTGTCGATCTTGGCACAGTGCGTTTCCCTTTTTCTACCACCCAGGAAGCCGTAGCCCGGCTCTTGCTTGGGGCATGTGGCCATCTACGATTGGCTCGGGGAATGTTCATCGAACATGACGGCGCTCAAATCACGATCCGCTTCCAAGTCGCCCTGGACGAAACCCCTTCCATCGCGGAGTTGACTCATGCCCTGTCCGCGTTGTCTCTGGCCTGCGAGTCCTGCGGGAAAGAAGCCACCGTTCTTGTCGAAAATCAGGAAGTGGCACAACTGTACCTGGCCCAACAAGGTGGATGCGCAACAACATCAATATCACCCGACCCCTCATCGCCAGATGAAGGGCCAACACACAAAGGAGATGAGTCATGAAACAAGAAGCTCTACAAACAATTCGTGTTCGAGCCAATGATGTGTCCGGGCAAAAAACGGTACAAGCCTCTGAGGTGCCCGTGGATGCCAGCGTCGGAGAACTGCTGGAAACATTTCTGGCTCAAATGAACCTCACTACCCATGATGTGGAAGGCCGTCCACTGATTTATCATGCCCGCCTGGAGCGGGAAGGGCGCCACCTTCATAGCTCGGAGCTGGTGGGGGAAGCACTTCAAGAGGATGACCAGATTGTTCTTTCCCCCAACATTGATGCAGGTGGAGTGGATGAGAATTAAAAGGGGCCTTGTGGGAATTTTCTAAACAGGAATCCAAAAGGAGGAGGAGAACGATGTCACTCAACGGGGGTTATCAGTACATGATTGAGGTGGTCCGACAGGACGGGACTCGTCTTGATCGCTACCCGGTAACTCCCGACTGGGTCCCTGCCCATGAATGGTGCCACTTTCTGGGTGTTCGCCGGGGAACACTCCTCCCGGTGTTAACACCCTTTATCATCGCCATTGAACCCATCTGGCATCCAACGTTAGGTGGACCTTATGTGGAAGGGATTACGGTCACCGCTTCCTCCCACCTCGATGACCCAACATCCGAAAGGGCCTGTGTCACCACAGCCTTGCCTTTCGGGTATTTTCAAAAAACGTTTCAACAGCTTTCAGTCACATTGATCAAGCAAGGCACGCTCCAACCTACAGACGTCATACACTATTCCATCTGTGCCTTTCAAAAAGGCCAAACAGAGAGCGAATCTCGAATACGTCCAGCCCGCTTTGCTGTCGAAGAAGTGGCTCATCCTCTGCCGCTTGAAGAACGTTCCCTGGACTTCTACCACCAACACTCACGGCACTTTGAGGAAGAGACATCAACCGTTCAGGACATACCGGATGTTCCAGTATTCTTCCACTCACAGATTATGGACGAAGCGATGGCTTTAGCCAAAAACGCGGGTGATCTGGAAACCGGGGGGATCCTCATCGGCCATCTCCATCGGGACACAACCTCAACAGAAATTTTCTTGGAAGTGACCGCCCAGATACCTGCTACCCACACCCAGGCCCAACGAACATCTTTGTCATTCACATCTGAAACCTGGACTGCCGTTCAGGCGGCTCTCACCTTGCGCAAGAATAAGGAACTATGGCTCGGCTGGTGGCATTGCCATCCAAATTTTTGCAAAAACTGTCCGGAGGAGCGACAAAAAACCTGTACCCTCTCCAAGCCATTTTTCAGTCAAGATGATTGCAGCGTGCATCGCGAGGTCTTCTCCCGAGCGTTTAACGTTGCCCTCCTTCTGACTGATCGTGGTCCTCAGGGATGGGCCATTAATGTCTTTGGATGGCGGCAGGGCATGATCGCTTCACGAGGGTATGCCATCTTCCATCCACCCATCTCCCCTATTGCCCCACACACCATTGCGAACTCTGGAGGATTGCCCCATGCCACGAACGTCTCATGAATTGAACGAACTTTTGCTCCTTGATGAACAGTGGAGACAAGCTGGAGACCCCTTGGACCTGGATAAGAAGTTGGAGTGGCTGCAACGCATTCGAGAAGAATCTCCCGAGTTGGTCAGCCATCTCGAACGTTTTCTGATTACGAAGATTCGTGAAATAACCTTGGGCGTTGCCAAAGCGCAGGAACACCAAGCGGAATTAAAGGAGCTCCTTAATGATTTCCGTTCCACCCCATGGTTTCCGGCGATTGTTCTTAGTCAAGTGGAAACTTCCCAAGGTACCCGGGTAATGGTGATGACTGGTGGGAATTCCCGCCGAATCGTTCAATTGGAGAAGAACATGGTCGGACAACCTCTCGGCGCCGGGGAAGAGGTGTTCTTAGACAAAAATCTCAACTTAGTGGTGGCCAAAACGCCGAACGGGCTTCCCTCATGTGGAGAAACGGGACTCTTCGAACGACGGACAGCGGACGGCCGCATTGTGCTCCGATGTCGAGATGAAGAAGTGGTCGTAGAAGTCGCTGCTCCTTTAAAAGACTGCCCATTGAATCGTGGAGACCAACTGCGATGGGACCGCATGGCCTGGATGGCTTTCGAAAAAATGGATCGTCAAGAAGGCCGCCAATTCATGCTTCAACAGATTCCCGATGGAGGGCTTGATCAGGTCGGTGGGCATGAGACGGGCTTCAAAAAACTACTCGAAGCACTCACGGCGGCATTAGCAAGTCCCGAAAAGGCTATGCAATACGGCATCAGTCGTCAACGGTCCATCCTCATGATTGGCCCTCCCGGATGCGGAAAAACGCTGATGGCGCGCATTGCCGCAGCGGAAGTTCAACGCCGGAGTGGCCAACAATGTCACTTTGCCGTGGTGAAACCCGCCGAATGGGAATCCCCATGGGTCGGGGAGACACAACAGAACATTCGAGCCTGCTTCACCGCCCTCAGGGAAGCAGCAAAGACCGGCGTAGCGATCTTGTTCCTGGATGAAATCGAGGCCATCGGGCGAATTCGTGGCAGTGGAGTTGCCCAACACAACGACAAAGCCTTAGCTGCACTCCTGGCCGAATTGGATGGCTTTGCCGACCGGCAGAGCATTGCCATTATTGCCGCGACAAATCGAACGGATCTTGTCGATCCAGCACTCCTTGAACGATTATCGGATGTAGAAATTCGGGTAGACCGCCCTTCTCAAGATGCAGCGCGAGCCATTTTCCGCATTCATCTTCCCGACTCCCTTCCTCTCTCTCCTAATGGAACGAAAGCAGCGATAACCCACCACGATGTGATCGAGGTCGCCGTCTCTCGTCTCTATAGCCCGAACGCCGGCACGGAATTGTGCACACTCAAATTCCGTGATGGAAAAACGCGAACGGTGCAAGCCCGCGAGCTGGTGAGTGGGAGGTTCATCACACAAATTTGCCATACGGTCAAACATTCTGCCTTTCTTCGAGACCTACGTGGGGATGAACCGGGAATACGCATAGCAGACATGGAGGAGGCGATCACGGACGGAATGGAACGCCTAGCACATACACTCACCCGCCACAACGTGGGGGCCTATCTTACGAACCTTCCGCAGGATATGGATGTTGTGAGTGTGAACCCCATTATCCGGCGAATCAAACGGCCTCACCAGTATGTCACCGCACCGGAACAAATGGCGACGCAGGAGGCGCCAATCCCATGAAGAAAAAAGGACCTGGCCATCACCACACACACCAGATCTCGCATCCTCTGGAGAAGCAAGTCCCCAAGCTGTGTGGGGGAGACATCGAGTTGGGGAATTTCGTGTTCGGACTGAACCACACCCAAGAGACGGGGTCCGAAGCCTCGCGAGCCTTGCTGAGGGAAATTCCCGGCCTATCGGCACCCAATGACTTTTTCTGGAGTTCAGAGGGACGGTCTTCCTTTTGCCAAATTCCCGGCGCCGGAGCGGAATGGGGCAGCCCGTCTAATGTCCAGGACGGGGGTCGGACATGGCTTCCCACCAATGGGGGCTGTGTGTATATCGATCTGAATCATCTCGAACTGTGCCTACCTGAAGTGCGAAGTGCCTATGATTATGTGGCGGCATGGCATGCCATGCTGGCCTCCGCCCGCCGAGCCCTTGAACAAGCCAATGCACGCCTTCCCTCAGAACAAGCCATTCACGTCTTGGTCAACAATAGCGACGGGCTTGGGCAGTCCTACGGAAGTCATCTCAATATTCTGATGACCCGGCAGGCCTGGGATACCATGTTTCATCGTAAGCTTCACCATCTCTTGTTCCTGGCGGCCTTTCAAGCTTCGAGTATCATCCTGACCGGCCAGGGAAAAGTCGGATCTGAAAACGGCACACCGCCGGTGGACTTTCAACTGTCGCAACGGGCCGATTTCTTTGAAACCTTGGTGGGGCCACAAACCACATTTCAACGACCCCTCGTCAACAGCCGGGATGAAGCCTTGTGTGGCCAAGCGTATGGACAGCCACACACGGACAAGCCCGTGAAAGAATTCGCCAGACTCCATTGCATCTTTTTTGACAGCACATTATGCCAAGTGGCCACATTGTTAAAAGTCGGGCTCATGCAGATGATCTGCGCCATGCTCGAGGCTGGCCATCTGAATGCAGACCTGGTCCTGGAAGATCCCGTGGAGGCAGTAAAGCTATGGAGCCATGACCCGTCGTTGCAAACCCGGGCAAGAACCGTCTCGGGGAAGGCAATCACGGCTATCGAATTGCAGTGGCTGTTTCTCAACGAGGTACAGACCTTCGCACAGTACGGCGGACTTGAGGGAATCGTCCCACGATTTGCCGACTTGTTGCGGCTGTGGGAGGACACTTTGGCAAAACTCGAGGCACGGGATTTTGTCGCCCTGATCCCGCGGCTGGACTGGGTGCTCAAACGTTCTCTTCTTCAACGAGCCATGTCTCAATCACCCGAACTCACATGGACCTCGCCAGAGATTAAACATCTCGACCATCTGTACAGCAGCCTCAATCCCTCGGATGGGCTGTGGTGGGAGATGCAGAAGAGTGGCCTATTGGAACAACCCGTCCCTCAAACACAGATTGATCGATTCGAGACGAATCCCCCGCCGGACACCCGAGCCTGGACCCGCGCCATGGCCTTACGATTGATAGAACAATCGTCCGGTGAGTTGACCTATATGAATTGGGACTGTCTCAAATTCCGCCATCAGAGGAAACCGTTGCGGGGCATCTCTCACACCCTGGCGCTCAACAATCCCCTCAACCACACAAAGGCTGAAACGGAAGAGAAATTTTGCAGAGCCAAAACTCTGGAAGAGGAACTGGAGGCGTTAGGCGCTGAACTCAGCCATGCTACCCCCGCACACCCCCTCAAGGGCACAGGCATAGACATAAGATGGGGTGATTCTCATCCATCGCGATTCCCTGCCCCCTGGACAAATCAGGTCTGGATTGGCTCCACGATTTCGTCCGGCAGAACCCACTATTCAGGTGGATACCCATCACGGGGGTTCGCATCTTTACCCACACGAGAAGGAAACACCTCGCTCCCAAAAGAAGGAGAAGACCATGACCCTACGTGAACGCCAACAGATCATGCATCCACACCACCCTCCGGCCAGCGTTTCCGAAGAAAGCCACCCGGAGCAGTCAAGCGAATTGTTCGCCAAAGCAGCAGACCTCCTCGCGGCAGGCGATGCCGCCATCAATCGCGTGTTGTCGGGAAACAGTGAGACCTTCCTTCGGGCCAGTCGCCAGCAGGGTGGTGAATAATCATGGCAACCCGGCTGTTCGGCGTTGAGACGGAGTATGCCCTTACCACTCTGACTCCTGAAGGGGAATTTCTTAATCCAGAGAAAGTACTTGGTCGACTCCTGCAAAAGACCGGAACACTGTTTCCTGCTCTTCCCGATTCATGCTCATCTGGAGTGTTCTTAGGAAACGGATCGCGACTCTACATCGACTGCGGGCAACATCTGGAATTAAGCACACCCGAATGCGCGGATCCTTGGGATATTGTCCGGTACATTCGGGCTGGAGACGATATCCTGACAACCCTGACCCGGGAACTAGAAAAAGAAAACCCGGGACATGAACAAATCCTGATACGGAAGGGCAATGTGGATTACAGCGGCACGGGAACCACATGGGGGTGTCATGAATCGTACATGCATCAGGCAGATCCAGCCATACTGCCTGACCAATTAATCCCCCATTTGGTCTCCAGACTCATTTACACCGGAGCGGGAGGATTCGATTCCCGTTCCCCGGGTCTGTTATTCACCCTCTCGCCACGCGTGGCCCACTTGAAACAGTCTGTTTCAGACGAGTCCACATTCTGCCGCGGAATCTTCCATACCAAAAATGAATCCCTGGCCAAGAACGGCTATCATCGCCTGCATCTTCTGTGCGGGGAAAGTCTCTGTTCGGAAAGAGCCACATGGCTCAAATTAGGAATCACGGCATTAATTGTTGCCATGATAGAGGGGGGAGGCCGACCCGGAAATACCCTTCAGTTGAAAGACCCTCTGGCATCCATGCACCAATTTGCCATGGATCCCACAGGAAAAGTGGCGGTGAAAACCGTTCAAGGGATCACACTGACCGCCTTGGACATTCAACACCATTACCTGGAGCAGACCGAGCGATATCTCGACGAACCCTGTATGCCGTCTTGGGGTCAAAAAGTCTGTCAGGAATGGCGAAAGATTCTCAATACATTACAAAGGGCTCCCGAGTCCGTGCAGCATACCCTGGACTGGAGCATAAAATTGGCCCTGTATCAGAACCGGGCAGTACAACATGAGGTACCATGGTCATCGCTTCCCCATTGGACACGGGCCTTAGAGTTACTGAACCGGGAACACTTTCAGAATACAGACACGCAGCCGAACTTGAATCCAGCAACGCTTCTCCGTCAAGAACATCCATATACCAAGGCCAAGGTGGCAAAGAAATTGGCGCCAATCCTGACAGAAGCAGGCCTCAAATGGGAAGAACTCCAACCCTTTCTCAATCTCCGCCATGAACTTTTCGAGATTGACACGCGCTTCGCCCAACTCGGGGAAACGGGCATTTTTGCGATGCTGGACCAAAAGGAAGTGCTCATGCACCACATGCCGGGTGTCGACCGCCTCACCCAGGCCACACAACACCCTCCCTCGGTGGGTCGTGCAAAAATCCGGGGCACATGCATCCATCAATTGGCAAACACCCCTCGCCAGTACACGTGTAGTTGGACTGGAATTGTAGACTGCAAGAATAACCGACGATTAAACCTCGAGGACCCGTTGGCCACGGAGGAATGTTGGGAGGCACTTTCCACCAACCAGCCGGAAAAGGAGGCCAACGATTTCTTTTCAACCTTCAGTCACGCCCAAAGTCCTGAGATTGTTGTGTTGCGTGACCGACTAGCCAGCAGACTCTCTCAATTTCGCCAGACTCATCCAAACAGTTAAGGACTCAGGTAAAAATGTAATCAGATAATATTTCTTTTTATGAAGTATCACTATGGCGTTTGCATCAGAGTCCGAACCCCCATCCCCCAACTTCCTTTTTCAACTTGATGAAGAGGGTCTACAGAAACGGCTCCTGAATTCAGTCGGTCATGACCCACGCATTGCCATGGCTGTAGCCCTGACGAGCGAGGTCCATAGCGGCTCCACGCGAGATGAGGGCACACCTTACCTTCGCCGGTTCTGTCGCAAATAGCTTGATGTGTTAGCATGCCCCCTTTTTAAGGGAGATCTTACATGCCAACCATATCCTTCAAGGGCCGACATTTTCAACACGACATGATTCTGCAAAGCGTTCGTTGGTATCTGGCCTACGCCCTCAGTTATCGAGACATTGAAGAAATGATGGCCGAACGGGGTTTCTCCGTGGATCATTCCACCATTAATCGTTGGGTGCTGCATTATTCGCCACAACTGGACGCGGCCTTTCGACAGAAGAAGAACTGCGTGGGCAAACGGTGGAGAATGGATGAAACCTACATTAAGGTCAAAGGCCAATGGAAATATTATTACCGAGCGGTCGATAAGCAAGGCCAGACCATCGACTTTCTCTTAACCGCCACGCGAGATACCAAGGCGGCCTTACGTTTTTTGAAGAAAGCCATTGCTCAAAACGGAAAACCCAGTCTGGTGAATATTGATCAGAGTGGGGCGAACAACGCGGGCCTAAAACAGGTGAATCGAGACAATAAAACACGTATCAAAATCCGCCAATGCACATATCTGAACAATATCATTGAGCAAGACCATCGACGCATCAAAAGACTGACGCGACCAATGCTCGGCTTCAAAAACTTTCACGCGGCTCAACGAACCTTAGCGGGCATCGAGGTGATGGCGATGATCAAGAAAGGGCAGATGAAAATCCGTGTGGGCCATGAGCACTCGTTCGCCCAAATGTTCTATGCGCTCGCCGCCTAGCTGGGGTGGTCGACGCGTCTCTGTTCGTCTCCAGCTCCTATTTGCGACATAACCGCTTTGCTTTCATGGTATTTAATCCTTTGTTCGATTTCGGATTTATTTCACCAACTCGATGTCATTTAGGACGAATGTTTTCTTGAAGAGCGCCTCCGTGGGGCCGTAGAAACGGGCGAGCAAGAAAAAGCGCCGTTTCGGGTCGGTGGGAAGCCAGTTGCTTTCCTTGCCCTTGGGAGCCTTCGGTCCAAAGTAGATAGCCACCGAACCGTCATCGTTCTTCTGTAGTTGCTTTTGAGTGTTATCGACGCTGCTCTTCTCGACGTTGCGAATGTAGGAAGCCGTCTCCAGGTCGTAAGTCGTGATAGCCCAGAAATTGCGGACGGGCACGTTGGGCGGCATCACCAGTTTGTAGTTCTTGCCGCCGTCGAGCCACTGACCATCCGGAGTCTCCGCGAGATCGAGGTAGAAGGTAGCGCTTCCGTAATTCTTCACGCCAGTGATGATGGCGTAGTACAAAGCACCGCGTGCATGGTAATCGAAGTAAGATGGGAATTCATAAGACCAATCCGTCTCGATGTCTCCCGCAGGAGTTAGGGAGCTCCACTTTTTACCTTCATAAAACCAAGGGTTCAAAACCCGGTGATACTGCTCAAGCATATATTGCAGTGCCTCCGGTCCGGCCTTGTCAAACATGGCCTGTGTTTTGACATCAGGCTGGTACGGCTCGCCCTTCCGTATGCCAATGCGCGCAAGAAGCCCCATCATGGCAAGGTTCTGCTCCTCAACGAGCTCCTCTTCGAGCATCTCGTGAATTTCGCGATAGATGCTTCCGTCGAGAACCGGGGTCATCTCGAGCAGCTTGCCGTAGAGGTCGACAAATTTCATCTTCGGCGGTTTATCGGCCTTCGCCAGCGGGTAGATTTTTATCTTCTTCACAAACGCCACTGCCTTGGCTAGATTCTCCGGAGTAGCACCTTTGATGATTGGGCGAAGGACCATCCAGCCGTTATTAGTGCGCTGCTCGTACACGAGCGCCTTTGGCACGAGCGGGCCATTGTAACCAGGAGGGACCAACAGGTATGTTGCTCCACGGCCCTTGTCGCGGCCGAGCGCA
>SMVA01065473.1_pt1 | contig 14586 bp, 15 predicted proteins | sample 2456451 | NCBI WGS metagenome assembly SMVA01 (sample SAMN11095933, study PRJNA526329) | marine sediment metagenome | biome: Marine sediment; feature: Surficial sediment; material: Deep marine sediment; isolation source: Hadal surficial sediment | place: Pacific Ocean | collected 2014-05 | depth...
AGGCAGGGACCTACTACCTCAATGTGGCGGTGGGGACTGTTCGCGACATGTCCCCATTTACCCTGAGCGTGACGAGCTCGTAACGACGCGCGGCGAGCCGGAAACCCGGAAGCGCCACCGGTCGGCCCGATTGGGCTAGCGTGAAGGGGCCGATGGACGAAGAGGCGCTCAAGCAGCACATACGGGACATCCCGGACTTCCCCGAGCCTGGGATCGTGTTCAAGGACATCACCCCCCTCCTCGCCAACGCCGACGTCTTCAGGGCCGTGGTGCTACACCTCTCCGACCACTACGCCGAAGCCGGCGTCACCCACGTTGCCGGGGTGGAGGCTCGAGGGTTCATCTTCGCCGCCCCGATCGCGACCCACCTCGGTGCCGGCTTCGTTCCGATCCGCAAGCCGGGCAAGCTACCCCACCAGGTGGAGAGCCAGGAATATGAGTTGGAGTACGGCACCGACCTCCTCGAGATCCACAGGGATGCCGTTGGCAACGGGGACGTCGTGCTCGTCGTGGACGACGTCATCGCCACCGGCGGCACCGCCGCTGCCAGCATCAACCTCGTGCAGCGGCTCGGCGCAGGGGTGGCCGGCATGGCCGCGGTTGTCGAGCTCGACTTCCTTGGCGGCCGCTCCAAGATCCCCGAAGGCGTTGAGCTGCTCACCCTCGTTCACTACTGAGGTTGCCGGGCTGGGTAAACGATTCGACATCGAACATATGTTCGATTACTCTGCTCTCCCGGCGAGCGCGCCGGTTGACGATGCCCGGAGGAAACCGGCGTGAGAGAAGTCGCAAGTAACAAGTCGCAAGTCGCAAGTCGCAAGCGAAGAACTCTCGTCGCGCACGGCTCGTCGTACACGGCTCATGGCTCCCAGCTCAAAGGCTTGACCCCCCTCCCCGTCCTTTGGACGGGACTCCCCCAAGAGCCCCCCTCCCGACCCTCCGGGTCGGACTCCCCCCGAAGGGGGGAGAAACGGGGGGGAGCAACCGAACAAGAGCTTCCCTCCCTTCAGCCTGGGCAGGTTGCCTCGCTCGTTGGGCCACCGGGATATGGACTGACCCGGTTGGGGCTGGCCATGCTCGCCCAACATTCCGGCCCGGTTGCCTACGTGGACGTGCGAGGTTGGTTCAACCCGCTCGCCGCCTGGGAGGTGGGGATCGATCCCGACCGGCTGCACGTCGTTCGCTGTGACGACATCCTGCGCTGGAGCCGGGCAGCCGCCGCCCTGCTGGAAGGGGTCGAGGCCGTGTTCGCCGAAGTGCCCGGCGGGGTGAAGGATGCGGCGATTCGCAAGCTCGGGGCGCTGGCACGGACCAGACGCGCCGTGCTCTATCTCAGACCTCTCCGGGGCAGCCTCCCCGCCGGGGTGGCGCATCTCTCCCTGGAAGGGCAGGCGGTGTCCTGGGACGGCGCCGATCGAGGGCACGGGAGCATTGCGGTGCGTCGTTCGGTGGTGACGGCATCCGGGAAGTCCATGCGGGGGACCACTCGCACGATCGAGATGGAGGACAATGGGTCGGACATTGTGCGTGTGGTTTCCCGAGTGGGCGCTGCGCAGCCCCGGGTCGCCACCGGCTGAGCCTCGCCAGGCGATCGACGACGGGGGGCGTGTCGTTGCGGTCAGCCCCGCCGCCTTCGCCGCCGGTGTTCGGCTCGGGATGCGAAGGGGAGAGGCGGAGGCGGTCTGCCCCAACGTGGAGACCATCGAACGCGATCTAGGGGCCGAGATGGTCGTCTTCGAAGGCGTCGCTTCGGCCGTCGAAACCCTCATCCCCCGGGTGGAGGTGACCGAGCCCGGGCTGCTCTTCGTCCCCATCTCCGGGGCGGTGGCCTATTACGGCGGGGAAGCTCCGCTGGTCGAGCGCGTGGTCAAGGAGATCGACGACGCCACCGGCGGCGGGTTCCGCATCGGGCTCGCCTCAGGGCCGTTCGCCGCCAAACACGCCGCCGCTCTGGCCACCGGCGAGCCCCCGGTGCTCATCGTCGAAGACGACGCCGACTTCCTCGCCTCACTCGACATCGGTGCCCTCGGGGCCGAGGAGCTCGTCGCCACCTTCCGCTGGCTGGGGATCGTTACTCTCGGCGAGCTGGCCCGGCTCCCTCGCGGGGCCATCACTTCGCGGTTCGGCGCCATCGGCCTCGCCGCCCATCGACTCGCCTCGGGGCCAGACCGCGAGGTGGTGGCGCGAACCATCCCGGTTGATCTCACTATCGAGGAGCGGTTCGACCCGCCGCTGGACGACATGGAGCAGGTGGGGTTCATCGCCAGGGCGATGGCGAGCCGGCTCATCGAAGGGCTCGCCGCGGTGGGGGCCGCCCCCTACCGGGTCACGGTCGAGGCCGAAGCGGCCGACGGATCGATCCGGTCGCGTACATGGAGCAGCGCCGACCCGCTCGATGACGGCGCGATTGCGGATCGGATGCGATGGCAACTCCGCGCCTGGGTCGAGGGACCGGGTGTCGGGGTCAGGGGAGGACTCGCCGCGTTGCGGATCGAACCGGCCGATCTCTCCGGAGGGGGAAGACAGCTCTCCCTTGGTGAAGACGCAAAGAGGGACATGGCCACGCAACGGGCCCTGGCAGCCACCCAAGCGATCGTCGGCATCGATGGACTGCTCAAGGCCCAGCCCCAAGGAGGAAGGGATCCGGCCGACCGCGTGTCCTGGCACCGGTGGGGCGAGGACGCACCCGCCCCTCAGCGTGACCCGTCCGCACCCTGGATCGGTGGCATCCCTTCGCCCTCACCCGTCCTGGTACCCCCGGAACCCCAACGGTTCACGATCGAGTGGGATACCGGGATGCCGGTGAGAGCGCGACTCGGCAGCCGGTGGGTGCCGGTCCTGTCCTGGGCCGGTCCGTGGCGGCGCTTGGGTCGCTGGTGGCAAGGCGAGGAGTCGGCCGACCGGTGGCAGATCGTCACCTCTGCGGGTGCCTTCCTCTGTGAGGTGCGAGACGGGGAGACCTGGCTGATCGGGATCTACGACTGATGCTGCTGCTCGGCGGTCATGTCTTCGAAGGTCGAACCGATCAGCAACCGCAGGTCGTCGGTGATGGAAGCGACATCCTGTTTGGTCGCAGCGGTCAGGTCGACTGGTGGCAGAATACGAACGGTCACCTCTCCCGGGTAGATAATCGCCGACCCCGGAGGGCTCACGTCGAAGGTGCCGGCGATCACGATGGGGAGGATGTCGGTCCCGGTGGCGATGGCGATCCTGGCCGCGCCCCGCTGAAACCTGCTCATCTCCCCAGTTCGGCTCCGCGTCCCCTCGGCGAACAGCAAGATCGAGTAACCGAGCTCGAAGCTCTCGACCACCGCCCTATTGAGGGCTTGATGGCCGGCTCGCGCCGTTTGCCGATCGATCATGACCACGCCTGCTGTCACCGCCGCCTTGCCAAAGATCGGAATCTTGGACACCTCCTGCTTGGAGATGAACCGGGTTGGGAACGGCATCGCCCTGACGACCACCGGGATGTCGAAGTTGGACCTGTGGTTGGACACGACGATGTACCGGGCGCCAGGATCGACGTGCTCCAGCCCCTCCACAGTAAGAGTGATCGGAGGGATCTGGATGAAGCGTCGTGCCCATTCCTGGGCGATCGCCTCGATCTGCGGCGAGTTGCGATCGCGTTTTCCGATCCGGTTGACCTTGGCCGATATGCGCATGGTATGAATCAGGAACAGCGGCGTCAGGACGACCGTGCGAAGCGCAGCACGAAGGGTGCGAAGCATGCGAGGTAGCGTAGCCACGGCACCGAAAGGGACGACATGCGGACCTTGACCCAAAACCAGGCGCGACGCCTTGCGCTCGGCGCGCAAGGGTTCTCCGAGCAGCGCCCTGGTGGCCGGATCGACGTCAGGCACTTCCGCAAGGTGCTGGCGACCGTGGGGGTGCTGCAACTGGACACGGTCAACGTCCTGGTGCGCGCCCATTATCTGCCCTTGTTCTCGCGGCTCGGGTCCTACGACCGGGCGGCGCTCGATCGATGGGCCACCGGTTCCGGCGAGCTATTCGAGTACTGGGGCCACATGGCGTCGCTACTCCCGACACCGCTGTACCCGAGATTTCGCTGGCGCATGCAGGCGCACGCCGATGAGCCATGGGGCTCGGTGCGGAAAATCCTGGCGGAACGTCCCGAATACATCGACGGTGTCCTCGACGAGGTCAGACAGCGCGGGCCGCTCACGGTCGGTGACCTGGATGACCCCGGCGAGCGGGGCGGCCCGTGGTGGGGATACCAGCCGGGGAAGCACGCCCTCGAATGGCTGTTTGCCTGCGGCCTGGTCTCCGCGTACCGGACCGCCAACTTCAGCCGCCTGTACGACCTGCCGGAGCGGGTGATAGCCGAGGAGGCCCTGTCTGCGGATGCACCAGACAGAATCGAGGCGTTTCGTATGCTGTTGATGGATGCCGGTCGCCACCTCGCGGTCGGCACCGCAGCCGACCTCGCCGACTACCACCGGCTCCACGTCCCGACGGCGCGGAAGGTGATCGCCGACCTGGCCGCAGCAGGCGACCTCGAGCCGGTGGCCGTCGACGGGTGGGGGAGGCCGGCCTTCGTCCATCCCGAAGCCGTCCTGCCCCGCCGAGCCGTCGGTACCGCGTTGCTGAGCCCGTTCGACTCGTTGATCTTCAACCGCGACCGCGTCGAGCGCCTGTTCGACTTTCATTACCGCATCGAGATCTACGTGCCAAAGCCGAAGCGCCAGTACGGCTACTACGTGCTGCCGTTTCTGTTGGACGGCGCGCTGGTGGCCCGGGTAGACCTCAAGGCTGATCGTGAGACTGGTGCGCTGCTCGTCCAGGGCTCGCACCTCGAAGAGGGCGAAGATTCGTCGCAAGTAGCGTCCGCCCTGGCCGCCGAGCTTGGCGAGCTCGGGTCATGGCTCGGGCTCTCCAACGTGGTGGTGAAGCCGAACGGCGACCTGGCGAGAAAGCTGTCGTCCGTCATCGGATGACTCCTAGCCTCCCCTCAGGGGGAGGTGGACCACAGGCGGAGCGTGCGGGAAGGAGGGGGTCAGGGCTATCGTCGCGATTACGGTTTGACCCCCTTCCCTTCCCTGCGGTTTGGACCCCCCCTGAGGGGGGAGATAATCGCGCTACGGTTCGCCGTCCCCGAGTAAGGAGGGCCCATGATCGACTTTCAGGACCGAGTCGCCATCGTGACCGGGGCAGGCGGAGGGTTGGGCAAGGCATATGCGACGCTGCTGGCATCGCGAGGCGCCGCCGTCGTGGTCAACGACCTCGGCGGGTCGGTGCACGGGGAAGGAAAGGATGCCAAGACCGCAGACGCCACGGTTGCCGAAATCGAATCGGCCGGGGGTGTTGCGGTCGCCGAATACAGCTCGGTCGCCGAGCCCGAGGGAGGCGAGTCGATCGTCCGGAAGGCGATCGACTCCTTCGGCCGGGTGGACATCCTGATCAACAACGCCGGGATCCTACGCGACCGGACGTTGCTGAACATGGGGTGGGACGATCTCGAAGCGGTACTGGCGGTGCATCTCAAGGGGGCCTTCTATGTGACCAGCCCGGCGTTTGCCCGCATGAAGGAGCAGCAGTACGGCCGGATCATCATGACGTCCTCCGCATCGGGCCTGTTCGGGAACTTCGGCCAGTCGAACTACGGCGCCGCCAAGGCGGGGCTGTTCGGCTTCACCAACGTGCTCAAGCTCGAAGGCGCCAAGTATGGAATCAACGTCAACACGGTTGCCCCCATCGCCAACACCAGGATGACCGAGGAGATCCTCGGCGAGATGGCGGATGCGGCAGATCCTGCATCCGTGGCTCCCGCCGTCGCCTACCTGGCGTCCGAGGGATGTGACCTCAGCGGTGAGGTGTGGTCGGTTGGAGCGGGGTCGGTCAGCAGGATATTCACCGGACTGTGCACCGGGTACTTCAAACACCCGGAAAAAGATGGAACTATTTCTATTGAGGACATCGCTGAACACGTCGATGACATCCGTGTTGAAGAGGGCTACATCGTGCCGCACTCGTCTCGCGACGAGTTCGCCAAACTTGGCCCGCTGCTGTTTTCGTAGAGTCGCAGCCTTCTCGGAGGAGAGGAATCCGGCGTGACAGATTGGACTGAGAGCACCGCTCTCATCGTCGTCGATATGCAGAAGGGATTCGACGACGAGTCGTTCTACGGTCAGCGCAACAACCCCGAATGTGAGGCGAATGTCGCCAAGCTGCTCGAGGCGTGGCGATCGCACGGCTGGCCCATTGTCTATGTCCGCCACGACTCACAGAACGAGCTGTCGCCGATCGCCCCCAACCGCGAGGGAAACGGGTTGAAGGACGAGATCACCGGCAAACCCGATCTCTTTGTCGTGAAATCCACCCACTCGGCCTTCCTCGGCAAACCCGACCTGCATGGCTGGCTCCAAGAGAACGGAATCGGTGGGGTTGCCATCTGTGGCATCCAGACCAACGTTTGCTGCGAGACCACCGCCCGCATGGCCAGCGACCTTGGATACGAGGTGCTTTTCGTCAGCGATGCGACGTTTACCTTTGACATCGTGGCCCCCAACCATCAGGTGTTCAGGGCACGCGAACTCGCTCGGTACACGCAGGTGAACCTGCAGGATGATTTCGCCAAGGTCGTGTTCACCGCCGAGTTGCTCGACTGATCACTCCCCGAACCGGCTGAGCCGTGACGGATCGACGCTGGCCCTGACTCGTGTTCCCTCTGCGAGGCGGCTGCCCGTTGAAGCGATGAGGAGGGACCCGCCGTCCATTTTGACGGTCACGCGATAACCACCTCCGCGAAATCGAACCCGAACGACGGTGCTATTCGGCGTCGCGTCTGTACTCAGGCTGATCGCGCCCGGTGGAAGCACTGTCGAGTCGGGCGCCGATGCCGGCCCGGGGAGACCCAGCGACGCCAGGTCCTTTTCGGAGAGCCGATTCTCTAATCCGATCAACTCCGCCGCCCTCGCCGTTGTCGGCCGGTACCAGATCTCCTCCGGCGTTCCCTCCGCAATGATGCGTCCTTGGTCGATCACCGCGACCCGATCGGCAATGGTGAAGGCTTCCTCGCGGTCGTGGGTGACATAGAGAGCAGTTGCGCTCACAGATTCGAAGATGTCGCGCATGTCCTCGACGAGTCTCTCCCGCAGGACTCGGTCGAGTGCGCCGAGGGGCTCATCGAGGAGGACCAGCCGCGGTTCCGGAGCCAGGGTCCTGGCCAGAGCGACCCGCTGCTGTTCGCCGCCGGACAGCGTGCCCACCGAGCGGGTCGCGTAGCCGGCCAGACCGACGAGGTCGAGAGATGCCTTGGTGCGCGCGGCGAGTTCGTCGCCGTCGAACCGCTTCATACGAAGACCGAACGCCACGTTCTGCGAAACGGTCCGGTGGGGGAACAGCGCATAGTCCTGGAACATCATCCCGAAGCCTCGCCGGTGCGGCGGAACCTCCAGGATGGATTCACCATCCCAACGAGTGTCGCCGGCATGCGGGTGCTCGAGACCGGCGATGACCCGCAGGAGAGTGGATTTTCCCGAGCCCGAGGGCCCGATCAGGGCAAGGATGGAGCGGTCCGGGATGCTCAGGTTCACGTCATCGAGCGCCGCGACCGGCCCGAAGCGCACGGTGATGCCGCGGACTTCGAGCATCAGATATCGCCGGTCGTAGCACCGCGCAGCGCCTCGACCGCCAAAGCAGCGATGGCGGCGAGGCCCATCAGCATCACAGAGAGTGCCATCGCCCTCCCGAAGCTCCCCGGCCGGCCCAACAGTCGGAAGATGGCGACCGGTATCGTCGTCGAGGTCCGTCTGACGATGAACGCGGTGGCCCCGAATTCACCAACCGAAATTGCAAACGCAAATGCGGCCCCGACCGCCACCGCTCTGCTGATGATCGGCAGATCTATCTCCCGCCACACCACCGCGGGGGAGGCACCGAGAACGGCCGCCGCCTCGCGCAGCCGGTGCTGAATCGAGCGCATCGCCGGCACCGTGCTGCGAACGATGAACGGGATGGCGACCAGGGAGTGGGCGATCGGAATCAGGATGACGGAAGTCCGCAGATCGATCGGCTCGTCGAGGGCCACGAGGAACCCGAATCCGATCATGACCGCCGAGGCGCCGAGTGGCAGCATGAGTGCGGTATCGAAAACCCTGCCGATCCTGCCGCGCTCGTAGGCGATGGATACGGCTGCCAGCATCCCGATGAGGGTTGCGATCAGCACCGCTGGGATGGCGAAGCGCAGCGTGTTGCCGATGGCATTGGGGGCCGTGACCCCGAGCGTGGGTGTGAACAGGCTGGTGTAGTTCTCGAACCCGAAGCCGGTGGCGGTGGTCAGCGATTTGCCGACCAACACCGCGATCGGAATCACCACGATGACGGCAAGGACGGCGAGTGTTCCGCCGACGAACCAACGTTCCCCGGCCGTTCGCGGCCTTCGCAGCGTCTCGCCGGGTGGCCGGTAGGGGAGCTGCAGCTGGCGGACCTGGCTGGCCCTGCTGTAGGCGAAGAGGATCAGACCCACCCCGACGAGCTGGAATATGGCAAGAGCCGCCGCGATGTCGAGGCGACGGAATGAGGTTGTTTGTCTCCAGATCTCCACCTCGATGGTGGTGTGGCTGAGGTCGCCGAGGACGAGGACGACCCCGAACGAAGTGAACGTGAACAGGAACACCAGTGCCGCCGCCGACAGGATGGCCGGGCGCAGCAGCGGCAGCGTGACCTCGAGGAACGTCCGGATACGGCTTGCGCCGAGCACCCTTGCCGCCCGTTCGATGCTCGGATCGATGTGCTCCCAAAAGCTTCCGACGCCCCTGATCACAATGGCGAGGTTGTAGAAGACGTGGGCGATGAGGATGATCCACACCGTGCCCCGCAGGTCGATCCCGAACGGGCTGGTCGGTCCGAGAAGGGCCAGCATGGCGGTGGCGACGGCCAGGGTGGGGAGCACGAACGGAACCAGGGTGAGGGCGCGGAACACCGAGCGCCCTGGGAACGAATATCGAGCGAACACGTAGGCGGCGGGGAGACCGACGGCGAAGGTCAACACTGTCGAAGCTACCGCCTGCCACAAGGTGAACCAGGCGACCGACCGCAAGATCGGATCGGTCACCACTGCGGCAAACGCCGAGCCGGCGTCTCCGGAGGTGAGGCCGGTGAGCAGGATGGTGGCGAGGGGGTAGACGAAGAAGTATCCGAGGAAGGCGACCGGCAACGCGATGATGGCTGCGGTCCGCAACCTCATCGCACGATCGCCGCCCATTCGGCGATCCAACGGTCGCGGTTTTGATCGATGCGGTCCGGGTCCATCGTCACCGGGTTGTCCGGTAGCGTGGCGTGCTCGACGAACACGTCGGGTAGTGCCGCATCTCGGTTGGCGGGGAACACGAACATGTTGAGCGGAATGTCCTCCTGGAACCGCAACGACAGCAAATAGTCGACCAGCAGGCGGGCCGCCTGCTCGTTTGACGTCCCCGCGAGGATGCCGGCGTATTCGATCTGGCGGAAACACCCTGACGTCACGACATCTGTCGGCGCCTCGTCGAGGTCACCGAAGAACACTTCGGCAGGCGGGGAGGTGGCGTAGGAGACGACGATCGGTCGGGTCCCTACTCCGGATCCCCCCGAGAACTCCAGGTTGTATGCGGCCTCCCACCCCGAGGTGATACGGACGTCATTGGCCACGAGATCGTTCCAGTAGTCGTGCCACGTGTAGTCACCTTCCTCGCCGAAGGTGTCGATGGTGGCTAGCAGGAACGCCAATCCCGGGCTCGAGGTCGACGGGTCCTCGACCACGAGCAGACCCGCGTATGCGGGTTCGGTGAGGTCTCGCAGAGCGACCGGCGGATCAACATCGAGAGCGGCCAGACCGGCAATGTCGGTGTTGAGGCACACGTCACCGAAGTCGATCGGGGTCACCCGGTCCTCGGGGTCCCGAAGCTCCGCAGGGACGTGGTCGATCTCGGTCGAGCGGTAGGGGATGAACAGGCCCTCGGAAAGCGCCAGCGACAGAAACGTGTTGTCGACGCCGTAGAGCACGTCGGCTAGCGGATGGTCCTTGGTCAGGATCGCCCGATTCACCATCGCCCCGGCGTCGCCGGCCTGTAGCAGGATGACCGTGATCCCGGTGTCCTCTGTGAACTCGCTCAACACGTCCTCGGAAACGAGGAAGGAGTCGTGGGTCATCAAGACGACCTCTGAAGTGTCGGGTGTCGACGAGCAGGCGGCCATGAGCAGTGCGGCCGCCGCGATGGCGGATGTCGTTCGTGGATTCATGGCCTTGTCCTTTCCTGGACGACTAGCAACGTGCCGGCGGTCACCGACACCGATGCCTTCTCGGCGGTCATGGTGTTGCTCATCCCGCGGGTCGAGCCGGCGGGGAGGTCTTCGCCGTGGAGCGGCCAGTGGAACCCGGTCGTGGCGACGCCGCCGGCGGCACCTGCGACCGGGATCAGCGACACCCGACTGCCGACGGCACCACGGATGGTGACCGGTCGGTGGGGATCGCACACGTGCACCGTCTCGGTGCTGGTGAGCCATTGGAGGGCGATGCTTCGGTAGCGATGCCGCGACAGCAGGTGGGCGTTTGCCAGTAGATGGTCCAGCCGGCCGCCGGAACCGCCGATCACGGTGATCTCGGTCGCACCGGCTGCGGTCGCCTCGTCGAGGGCAAGTTCGAGGTCGGTGACGTCCTTGTCGGTTGGGTGGCGCTCGATACGAGCACCGGACTGCGTCACCCGCTCCAAATCCTCAGCGGACACCGAATCCATGTCGCCGACGAGGACGTCGACGGTGAGATGGAGGGCAGACGCCAAACCAAGCCCTCCGTCGGCGGCGATGACCAACGCATCGCCCGGGAGGGCGAGCGGCCCGGCGACGGGGTCTCCGTCGGTCAGGATGATGGCTCGCAGGTTCTCCACGCGCTTCCTCCGCTGGGATTACCCAGATCAGGTTCCGCGGGTCGGCGGTCGTAGCCGCCCTCTCAGCTCCGAGAGCTCCCCGGGGTGGTACCCGGCAGGGTAGCCCCGTGGCGACAGTAACGAGCCACTTGACAATGTGACATTACTATGACATTATTTAGACATCATTCCGGCAGAACCCGGATGGGAAAGGGGCAAACATGTTCTGGTACAACAACCCGCAGGCAATGCGAGCCATACAAGAGGTGACCCACGGCTCCGAGGACGATCGGCGTAGGCGCTACGCCATCCGGATGATCAGCCGCAGGAGAGAGGGCTGACTGGTGGACATCAGCGCCGTCGTTGTCGAGGTGGAAGACGCCTTGACCGGACAGTTGCAGCTGGTCGGGGACGACCCTGCCGTCGTCCGCGCCGGTGAGGTCATGATCGGGGCGCTGCGGCCCGCCATCGAGCGTGCCGCGTTGCGGCTGGCCGAGCAGGCCGCCGAGGAGGTCGACGCCCAGCTCCCCGACAAGGCAGTCACGGTCCGGCTCCAAGAGGGAACGCCGATCCTGACGGTCGAAGACAGTGGCACGCCGATCACCATCGGCACCGACGAGCTGGAGGCTCGCATCACGCTGCGCCTCTCCAACAAGCTCAAAGGTGTTCTCGAAGAAATGGCAGGCGAGTCGGGCGACTCCGTGAACTCATATGTGCTGAAGACGCTGACAAGCAAGACGCGCGACCGGACCACCGGTCGCCGCTTCAGCGGGACCATCGAAACATGAAGCGGGAAGAGAGCTTCGAGGTCGGGGGGCGCGCTGAGCTGGTCGTTGTCGTGACCAGCTCGGATGTCGTGCTCACCGCAGGCGAAGCCGGGCGCATCGATGTCCTTCTCGAGGGTGACGAGGCGGCCCTCGACCGTTTCGACATCACCCATGCCGGAGACCTGGTGTCGATCCGGCTGCGAAAAGAGGGTGGGCGTCGCTGGTTCCAGTCGGGGGTGTCGATCACCGTGGCGCTGCCACCTGGGTCGGACGTCGATCTGAAGACGGCGTCCGGCAACATCTATGGATCGGTCGATACCGGGACCCTGCTCGTCGCCACCGCTTCGGGCGACGTGCGGTTCGGTGCCGTCTCCCGCCGGGCGAAGATCAAGAGCGCAAGCGGTGACGTTTCCATTGGGGAAGTGGCCGGCGACCTCGACGGGATTTCCGCCTCCGGGGACATCCGCGTCGACGCCGTCTCCGGTGATCTGTCGATAAGCACCGCCTCAGGCGACCTGTCCGTCGGTGAAGCCGGCGGTCGCACCGTCGCCAAATCCGCCAGCGGTGACACCCACATTGGTCTCTTCAGCGGGCCCAGCCTCAACGTGGTGTCGATGTCTGGTGACGTCGTCGTCGGGCTCGCTCCCGGCATGTCCATCGAGGCCAATATCTCAACGCTCTCCGGGTCGATTCGCAACAACGTCACCCCCAGTGACGCGGAGCCCACCAAGCGCGCCACGCTGCGGATCAAGACGATGTCGGGCGACATCGTCTTGCGCTGACGGCGCAAGTCGCAAGTCGCAAGTCGTATTTGCTCTTTCGTTTTGGGGGTAGTGCCGAAGGTGGGAGGTATCCGAGCGGTGGAGTGCCGTAGGAGGCGAGTCGACGGCTTCCAGATCCCGATTCCCGATGGCCGAGGGCCGTTGGCCGGTGGCTGGAGGCCGGTGACCGGTTCACGGTTCACGGTTCACGGTCTGCTCATGGCTGAAGGCTCAGTTCTCTAATGTTCGTCCAATGGGCCTCGATTCCGATACACCCGCAGCTGCCGCCGCCCGTTGGCCGGACCGGAGCCATGGGGAACAGCCGCTGATCATTGCCATCGCCGGCGGATCGGGCTCAGGGAAGACAACCATCGCCGAGAGCGTGGTTGAGATCGTCGGCCCGAAGCACGTCGCACTGATCGCCCACGACGCCTACTACCGGGACCAGAGCGCTCTCTCCCTCGAAGAGCGGGCTCAGATCAACTACGACCACCCGGATTCGCTCGAAACCGAGCTGCTCGCCGACCATTTGCGGCGGCTCCGCGCCGGGGAGTCCGTGGAGCGCCCGGTGTACGACTTCTCCACCCACACCCGATCAGTGGATACGGTGACGGTCAGGCCGGAGTCCGTGATCCTCGTCGAAGGGATCCTCGTTCTCGCCGAACCGGAGCTACGCGAGCTGATGGATCTGCGGGTGTACGTCGATACCGACGCCGATTTGCGACTGTTGCGGCGGCTGCAGCGTGACACCATCGAACGCAAGCGCACGGTCGACTCGGTGCTCCAGCAGTACGAGGCAACGGTACGCCCGATGCATATCCAGTTCGTCGAGCCGTCGAAACGGTACGCCGACATCATCGTGCCCGAGGGCTACAACCCGAATGCCATCGGAACCGTAAGTTCGATGATCCGCAACTACCTGGCAGAACGCTCTGAGTCCTGAGCGCTCCCCGGGAACGGATCCCGTGATCCCGACTGGCTTGGCGAGAAAAGTAGCGCGAGGTCACGGGTTCTGGCCATCCCTGGGTGTCGGGCAGACACACTCAGCGCTACGGCACGTACACGTTCAAGGTGTTTCGGAGGAGTGGCTGCTGTTCGGGGCCAGCGTATAGCGCCGAGTACGAGCGGTGAGGGCCGAGCATCTTGGAGGTGCTCGGCGATCACTCGGTGAGATGGACCGGTCTCCCCTCGATTCGAGCAGACCAGGTGGTTGAGTCTCTGGTAATGCCGGGGTAGTTGTAGACGACCTTCCACCAACAGTCGGCGGCGCAGACATAGTCGGTGGGGAGGGAGATCTTGATGGTGACCAGCCAGTTGTTGAACGCGCCGCCAGTGGTGGCAATGATGCAGCTTGTTTCGCTGCCCGACGTGGTCGCGCCGGTCTCGTCTTCCACGGCCACCCACTCGCATGGGGGGGCGGTGCCGGAGGGATCCTGGATCTCCACCGAATGATTGCCAGCGGCGTCGCCCGGGTCGAACATCTCGATGACGAGTGTCTTCCCGGCGTGGATCTCGAGTACCTCGGCGAGGTGAAACACCGTAGGGCCGGCCGTGCCGTCGACGTTGGCGTAGATCGACATGGTGCCGAGGCCATAGACCCTGGGGTCGGGACCGCCCGATGTGAAGGCGCGAATCGACCAACGATTGAGGGCCATGTCGTCGGAAGTGCCGGGGTCGTTGACCATGATCCGGAGCGGGTAGATGCCAGCCTCAACGATCGCGACCGTGCAGAACGGCTCCCACAGGGCGGCTACCCCGCCCGGGTATCCGATCTCGACGTCGTCAAAGTCGATGTCGCCGTCGCCATCCTGGTCGTCGCCGTTCGAAATGTACCCGTTTCCGTCAAAGTCGGCGTACGGATCCCGTGCGTCATAAGACACCGAGCATAGGAGGGTGTTGCCGCCGTCGTTGGTGGTGAGCGGCGTCGAGTCCGGGTCATAGAGCATGAATGTGAGGGTCTGCTTCTTGGTCTGCCCATTGACGGTTTGGTCACCCGTCAGTTCGTCGCCTCCGCCTTGGATGGAGTACTGTGGGTCGAACAGCTCAACGGTGAGGATCGAACCGATCGACGCCGCGTCGACCTCGACTCCGTAGACGTACCCGCCCTCGGCATTCTGGCTCCCCGGGTTGAGCGACTGGCGGCGCTCGGGGTTGTTGGTGCATCCCTGCTGCAAATCCCAGCCGATGCACTGAGACGAG
>SMVA01240043.1_pt1 | contig 14584 bp, 10 predicted proteins | sample 2456451 | NCBI WGS metagenome assembly SMVA01 (sample SAMN11095933, study PRJNA526329) | marine sediment metagenome | biome: Marine sediment; feature: Surficial sediment; material: Deep marine sediment; isolation source: Hadal surficial sediment | place: Pacific Ocean | collected 2014-05 | depth...
ACGCCATTCTCTGAGGGAGAACTCAAACGAGCCTGTCGACTGTCTGATGAAGAAGGAACTGGCTTCGCCGTGGAGAGGGGCTCCAACTTGGGTTTTTCTTTCTTCGTTACCAATGGGGTGGCTTCAAGAGCAGGCTGTCCTGATTCAGCCAAAGTCGGAGCCGTCACGCTCTGAGTCGCTAGCTCCTCATCAAGATCTTCCTTTGAAGTCGTCGCCTCCGCGAGAACGACACCCGCCAATTCAGCGGGCTGAGATCCTAATTCATCAGAAGGTATGTGATCTTGTTCCTCACCCTCCTGAACTATTTGATCTGAGACCGCAGACTGAGGACTTTCCTCAGACGGCTGAGACTCCTCGGCCATACTATCTATCAACGTTGATTCGACAATTGGCTCTGAGGACGAGCTGAACTGTGGGACTTCTGGAACGAGACTGAGGCCCCAGACATAGGCGCCCAGACCTATCCCACCAAGTACGGCGAGAATCGCCACAAGACGAATGCCATTCCTCAGCACTGAGGAAGATGCCTGCGGGGTAAGATGGTTTACCTCTGGAGGAGAAGTTAGTGAAGGTTTCTCAGGTGGAGGGGGTGCAGACTCTGACGATTCCTCGGGTAAGGAGGACGCAGACTCTGGTTGACTGGTTAGCCTTGACCGCTCAACCTGAAGACGATTAAGCGCCTCGGTGACAATGCTCATAGTTCGTATCTCGTGAAGAAAAACCGTCGTTCGTATTTCGTGAAGAAAAACGGTCGCTTGTTGCACATTGCTCGAATTTCATTTTTTCACGAGCGACGAGTCCCGAGCGACGAGCCACGGATTCCGCCTTACGCCAGCCCAACAATTTCACGCCTGGCCCGCCACATCATCCGAACACTCACGTTAGTCTTCCTTTGGGAATACGCCGCAAGAAGGCCACGTTCACATAATTGATTGATACGTCGAGGCACCCCTCCACTCATATAATGGATTAACACCATGACACGTTTGGGAAATTGACACCTGGAATGACGCCCCGCAATCCGAAGACGGTGTTGAATATACCTCGTGGTTTCCCGGCAATTAAAGGGTGTCAACCGAAATCGGTTGCTAATTCGTTGAGACAGCGGCCGAAGGGCACGACTGGAAAGAGTCTGCTCTAATTCAGGCTGGCCTACGAACAACAAACACATGAGTTTCTCCTTTTCGGTGTCCAAATTTGATAAGAGTCTCAGACCTTCCAACACCTTTCCACTCAAACGATGGGCTTCATCAACGACCACGGCTACCCGCTCTCCCTCATCCGCCAACTGAAGGAGCAACTTGTGTAACGTACGTTGGAGAGACCCAATCGTTCGATCCACCGGCATGTGACCCGTCAGATCTTCATAAATAGAGGTCAGGAGCTCAACATAGGATTGATCAGGATTCAGGAGATAGGCCAACCGAATCCCCTTGGGAGGGTTCCGAAGGAAATACCGGCAGAGTAACGTTTTGCCAGTACCGACCTCACCAGTCAGGAGTGTTAATCCACCGCTCGCCACGCCAAATCGCAAATGGTCTAAGGCTTGAAGGTGATGGGGGCCTGGGAAAAAGAAATCCGTATCTGGAGTAATCTGAAAAGGAGGTTCCGTAAAACCCAACTGTTGGTAACATTCCTGAAGGTCAGTGACCATTATGAGTCCACGCCAACGATACGGGGCGACAGAAAAATCACCAACTCGGTTTTTTTCTTCACATCATACGTCCCTTTAAATATCCGACCCAACCACGGAAGATCACCCAGTATAGGCACTTTCCTCTCTATGTGGGAGACGCTGTCCTGTATCAATCCGCCAATCACCACCATTTCCCCATCCCGAACCCTCACCAATGCGGAGATTTGTTTGACCTCAATAACAGGTGCTGTGGCTGTCTTCAGTGGTGATACCACAGTTTCACTCAGCCGGGTAATAATCGGTGTCACATCCAACATGATCCAGCCGTCCTCCGAGATTTGGGGTGTAACGGACAATATAAGCCCAACCGACACAGTCTGAACCTGCTCAGTGATTATGTCGGGTGATCCAGAAACTCCCCGTGAAATAACTTGATTAAAGAACGATTCATCCCTGGCCACCTTGATGAGGGCCGGCTGATTATTCATTGTTAATAAACGAGGTTGGGAAATAACCCTGACCTCCCCTTGTTCATGCAACGCTGTGAGCACTGCGTCAAAACTTCCTCCGACGAAACTGAGCGTGGTAGTCACCGCCTTAGCGGTAAAACCCCCAGCCGGGATGCTAATAATATTTTGTAACGACAGGTTTCCAGTTGCAGCATCCACTGTACCGAGATCGATCCGATTCCAATCAATGCCAAGAGCGTAATCATCATTTAATGCCACCTCATAAATTCGAGCTTCGATCTCAACTTGCCTGTATAAAGTCCGACGAAGGTGACTTAAGAATTCTGCAATCTGTTCAACCCGCCGGTGAAGATCCGTCACCTGAATTGTGCCTGACAGGCGATTCACCACGAAGCGGCCTTCCTCAGAAATCATGGCTTTCAATTGTTGTTCCAATTCTTCCCAAAATTTGACAACGTCTACTTGGCCAACTTGTACAGTCCCGCCGCCGCTACCACCGCCGCCACCGCCACCACCACCACCCGAGGTTCCTGATGTCGATTTCGCCTCACTTCGACCACTTCCACTACGCACCAAACGGATATAATCAATAGTGAATATTCGGGTTTCCAACCGACGAACGATCATCAGTTCGCCTTCCTTTACCCAGTAAAAACCATGTGCATCCAGCAGCGCGGTCATAGCTTTTCTTAGCGACAGGCCTTGAAAGTCGACGGTCACCAATCCTTTAATTTCAGGCCCCACTACGATATTGAGGGAATTCGCTCGAGCAAACAGCCGAAGGGCATCAGCCAACAACATCTCTTGCGCCCGAAAACTATAGCGTTGCTCTGGTTCTTTTTCGGCATCATTCTTTTCCAAAGAATTGCCAAACGACATCCGTTCTTCAAGGGTAAAAGCAGATGGCCGGGGAGGAACAGGAGGTTTAGGCTCTAAGGAAGAAGGACGAGTAGAGCTCGGGGCCGACAAAGATTTGATAGGATTTTCTGATTCATCACCAGGGGTCTCTGATTCTTGCACCGTGGCACATCCGACCGAGAAAACACAGGCCATGAGAACCATACAGGGAATGTTGAAAAAAGCCGCCAGCGGCGTTCTCGCCATTTTCCCGTGCTCACGTACTATGAGTACGCTCCGCGCGTGAAAATGGCTGCGGCCTTGCTGGACGAACTTTTTTGAACATTCCCTCCCCTTGATACTGCTTGGCCCTTCCTGAACCTTTATTTGCAATTGACGTGAAATATTCAACCGCCCCATACACCAGAAAAGTGACCCGACGAGAACTTGCCTACCCAGCCGCAACTCCGTCCCCCATCCGACCCAGGAAAGGACCGACCAATCCTTAAACCAATCCGTTTGAACCCTGGCCAGGAATCGAACCTGATTCACTGATGAATGAATGGTCATCGTTCTCATGATTTCTCTAAGGATTCCGCCAAAAAGTCCAAGGCTCTCCTCCTCTTATCAGAAAAATCCTTCCCCGACATTGCCACCCATGAGGGCTTTAGGAAATATCGAGTTCGTCTGCATCGTTCTCAATTGCTTCAAACCCTAAGAGTTCTTTCCCGCGTGGCCCTTTTACCCAGACACCATCTGCTTGGATTTGAAGAACGAAAAATTCTTCAACGCGATCCCCTTCAAGAACCACCTCTCGATTAATCATGGCTATTCTCTGACTTCCCTGGATCGACACAGCCTGAAGCTGCAACCTTGAACTTAAAGGTTTAGGGGGAGGGTTAAATTTTGAAACCTGCGTCAGTATTTTTTTCTTGGTTGGTTTTGCGGGTGGTGGTCGAAAAGGATCCCGTGGAAAGGAATCAACCCAACCCACCAGTTCTTGAGTCAAGTGTGTCCCGGCTTGCTCCGCCGCCCCCTTCCCATTTTTGGTTTCAGTGGTCGCTTCTAGCACGGCAATCACCTGCTCCATATTGGAAGCCATTTGGCTGGACGCCGGTATGGCTTGGACCGAATTTCCCCACAACGGAAATACCACTCTCACGAAGACAATCACCAAGGCTGCGACACACAACCCGCCAACAACCCAAGGGTTATTCAGAACATTTTTCATCCTATATGTTTCATCCAGACATATACCTGAATCACGATACGCTGAACCCCATTACCATCACCGGTCATTATCATTTCCTGAATATCTACCCTGACCTGCCCCTCGTCCAAGGCCCGAAGAAGTTCGATCATAGCTTCGTACGATCCCTGGGGGGTCTCACCCCCCAAGACAAATTTGACCGGCAAGAGTTGAACCCCCACCAGATGTTCTGGGGCAGGAAGTGTTTGACCAAGCGAATGTTCCCAAGAAAAACCAAGTTTCAACGACTGCGCACGTACGTTTTCCAACCATCGCACGGTGTGTTCAAACCCTTGAATGAGTTGCGCATCGGCTTGCCGCACTTCTTGATCGATCTCCTCCTGAATTCGTCCCGACCATTTCGTACGAAGAGTCGTTAACTCCCGATCGAGAAGAAACGCCGACTGAATGGAGGAATGAGCTTCTGTAATCAGCGAAACCCGTGCAGTGAGAGACCACCCGACTACCAACACAGATCCAACAAGAACGATGCCAACAAGGGCGCGTTTTCCGCCATATGACAAGATATCGCCTGCCCATTGAGGGAGTGCCAGTTTCATTGAATTCGCCCTTCCATCTCAAATCGATGACGAGGCCGATCAGTTGAATGACTGCTCCCATTCCGAAAAGCTTTCAGCCACCCATCTTGCCACCGTTTGGTCATCACCACATGATAGGGACCTTGAACCAAACGATCTTCAAAGAGCGTAAGCCTGTCAACACCGACCGAAGGCTGTTGAGGACCTGTCCCACTCAGGGCCACGTCCCAACCAGAACCATCCCTGACAACAGAAACGCGGTCTAAGACCAATTCATCAGGAAGAATTTCCCCGAGGTAGCCAAGAAACCACCCCGCCAATGGAGGGACACGATTCGTCAGGATCGTTTGAGCCCACGCCTGTTGAGATTGATAGGCCTCAACCCGTCCCACCCATTCACCTTTCTCTCGTTGCTTGTCTTGGACTTGATCGTGAATCATCGCTGCCATGGATTGACCTCGAGCTAACAGTGCCTCAATAAGACTGGTCGTACTCACAGAAAAACAGACGAGCCCAACAAGGAGTGCTACTGAAATTTTCGCCATGGCTCTCCGCCTCGGTCCCTGACGAATCTCTTTGGGGATAAAGTTCGTGTCATGAGTGGGGGGAAGGTTCGTTCCAATAAAAATCCAATAGGCAGGATCGGGAATAATCGGAGACCCCAAAATAGGCATGTCAACATGAGGTTGGATGGCCTCAGCAGAAAACCCTTCGGATTCCCCCATCACCCATACCTGGCCAACCTGTTTTTCAAATTGCTGATTAACAAATAACAAAGTCCGGGTGATTTCCTGTCCTATCCGGGCAGGACTCTGCGCTTCCTCAACACTTCCACTCAGGAATCGATCAAAAAGTGGCTTTCCTTCTCCCGTCGCAATGACCAACACGATTTTCCCCACTGCACGAGTCACAAGCAGCAAGATATCATCCGGTTCTGCCCCCAAGGTTCGCACCTGATCGACAAAGACAGCTGACAAGGGAAAGAGGTGAATTGGAGTTAATTGCACGGCTTGACACGCCTGGATCACCTCATCCACATATGATTGAGGCCAGACATCAAGCAACACCCCCTGCTGGCCTCGTCCACCCATGGCTGTTCGATATCTCCACACAGCGGGGCCTTCTCCCCATTTTTCCCGATCAGCCATACGACCCAGATACACGTCCAGATCTTTTTTGTTCATGGGTGGGACAAGATGGTATTGATGAACCAATCGTCTATCCTCAACCAGGAGACTGACATGTTGACCAGAAAAGTGGGTTGCTCGAATGGCCTCGGCCAGAGCCATTTGGAGTTGATCAACTCCCTCAACCACATTCGGGGCGCTCCAACTCCCAGTCAGCTCCCCTTTGACAAATGCAGAAGCCAAAAATTGGCCGTGGATGAGACTGACGCCAAGAACAGTTTGAAGAGTGTTGTTCCTCTTCATGTTTTTCTCCCGAGCACCTGAGTTTCTCTAGCTGCTATAACATCCACTACTAATCACCCTCCATTGGGACCCTGCAGTGCAATCCGGGTCAAATTGATAGCCAGTCTGAACCGTCAAAGCGAACTCCACTTCGGGAGTGGCGTAGGTATTGGCTTCATCTAAAGCCACGCGCGTACCAGCGATATGATAGTTCGTGTGGAGCGATAAGGTGGAACCACCAGAGTTGGTCGGGGTGCCATCAATCGAATAACTTCCTCCGGCTCCATCTGCACTCAGACTGATGAGATAAAAGAGATGTCCGACATGCCCACGATAAATTTTCGTATCAGGGGTGGACGTTTCATCCGTTCCCCACCAGGATTCAAATTGGGCATCGTTCGTCACTGTCGGCGCAGCATCTTGATCCAACCGGGAAATCAATAAAAATCGTGCATCAGCCAATCCACTCGACGTGAGGCCTGTGGCATTGCTGAAACTGCTGAGATTCGGTTGAACAAAATAATACCGGGGGTAATCGTTCGGATTGCTCGTTAATTGGGCCGGTGGAAAGGGAACGTAATCAGGACTCAAGGCAGACAAGGTAGCCGGAAAATCCCGATTCTTTCGCATGTATAATTCGATGCCTTGGGCAATGACTTTCAAATTCTGTACCTCTGCATCCTGCGTTGCTGCCTTAATGCGTCCGATGACATTAGGAGCAATCATTCCGGCCAAGATAGAAATAATGGCGAGGACGCCAATCAGTTCAATGAGGGTAAAGGCACTATTCCCCCGTAAGGGGCAAACGAAGAACGGCCCCTGAAGTAATTGCCTCCTTTTAGCGTGTTCCATTATCCCTTGGCTTCTTCTTTCTAATACTCCCTTGATTTTCCTTAAGCCCGAGCTCCAGATTGAGTGCATAGTTCGGGTATACTCATCCCTCCCCTAGAGATAGACTTCATCTCATGTTTCGGAGCGGAAGTGGCAATTCTTGATGGTTAGGGAAGATTAATAACAAAATCGAAAGGATTCATTGGAGGAGGTCTATGAGGCTTACCCCACATCCACTCACACGGGGCTCCAGGACTGTCCGATATTTTCCTGGGCCTAATTGACTCCGACAGGAAGGTTGGAACCTTTCTCCCCTTCTCGCCTCATAACAGTCGCTCAATGCTCCTTGGCCCAACCGGCAGATCCGCGCCATTACACCGCCACTGCCTCGAATGAAGTATACTGTCCCCCGAAATGAAACCGGACCGTCGGATCGCCCTCTCGGTCGAACACCAGCTCCAGGTCGCTGCTGGTGCGTCTCACACTGCCTGAAGCCCTTTCCTCGGCATCATCGGAGCTGGCGGCAATCCGGAACTCCGTACCACCAGTCCGCCACCCGCGGTCACGGTGGGGCCACACCCAAGACGACAGACATCACAAGGATGCGAGAGCTGACCGACTGCGTAAAAACTATATCCCCGGAGAAGGCAGTCGTGGCCGTCCGATGGTACATCGCACTCGCATGCCCATTCGTGGCCCCGATGCTCTCTGTCAATTCGGTAAACCCGCCAGTCGTGACGGCCAGGGCAGAATGTTGGCCGGAAATATTAAAGGCGATCACCTTTTCATCGACCGATGAAACCGTCCCCGTCAGTGTGATGGAGGTGCCTGAGCCTTGGTTAGTCTGGGAGTCAGAGATTGGAGTGGTTTGATTGACATTCTGGTAGGAGGCGTAGTGGATTTTGGGCTCGTCAAACGGATTGCTCGGCGCGTTGGAATAGGTAATGGTCAACCCGTCGCCGGAACGAGCGGCAATATCAGCCTCTTTCAGATACCCAAACCATAACAGGTTGTGGTAGGCAGAGCTTAACCCCTCGGTAATATCAAACAATTCGACGAGGTTTTTATCGCCGAGCGTGACATTGGTCACGGCTATCGGGCCGCTCGCATTTTTCTCGGCACTCAGCCCGACCAGGACCAGGCGGTTACTGCCTGCGCTGACTGCAAAATTCGCATCTTGCGTGTTGTACGTGCCATCAACTACCCAGGCATCCAGGATCGTCACGCCACTGCTCGGCGGAGAACTTGATCCACTTCCAATCAAGGTGATCGAATTGACGTCTTCGCTACCATCGCTCATGTTCACGTCACTGCCGTCAAAAAATAAAGTGGCGTTCGCCGCGGTACTGGAGCCGGCGGTCGTGATGTCCAGAATGAAAATGTCCGAATCCTCGGTTGAAATGCTGTTGTCCCCGGTAGAACTGTCGTTGGAATCTAACGAGGTCAAGATTTGACCGGCTGTCAAATTCACATCCCCCACTGTGATATTGCTCGTCACAAGATGAATCCCATTGATATTCTTATTTTCCCCTGACATGTTGATGTCACTCCCATCGACAAATATCGTTTTTGTTCCGCTGGAGGTCGTGCCGACGTTATCGGGCACAAACCGGTCGATATCCGCCCCCTTTTCCTCCCCGTCTTCGGCCAACAGGAAATCCCCGGCATTGAGGGTCACGCCCCCCACCGATATCGTGGTTTCAACCAGTGACAGCGCGTTAAGATCGCCATAGCCAATATCCGATTCGTCGATCAGCATGATGAACGTGCCGGCGGAGTAATCTCCTGCTGTATCAGGGCGGAAAACAAAGACATCCCCATCCTTCACCGTCAATGAATTCGTACTGGTCAGTGTGTCGTCGTGATGAAGGGAGAGCACGATATCGCCAACGAATAAATCGATGGTGCTGGAGTTCCCCACTGTGATGTTTGTGGTCACGTAATGAATGCCGTCCACATCCGTGCTGGACGTAAAATCTTCCATGTCGAACACCGCCGCGAAGGTGCCATCCGTATCGTTGGCAGGCCCGTTTTGGTAGGTCAAATTCGGGTCGTCGAACGCCACCACCGCGGAGTCGTTCCAGGTAATCCCCGGAGTCCCATCTGACGTGCCCGTGGTGGAAAGCCACAGAATCCCTCCTGAGTCACAATCCGGGTCTAGCGGATTCCACTGCTTCCCCACCGTGCAATTCGGATCAAACCAATACGCGGTGTTGGTAGTGAGGGCAAACTGGACTTCAGGGGTGGCATACGTATTGGCTTCGTCGAATTTGATCGGGGTGCCAATGAAATGATGTTTGGTATGGGTGGTGAGCGTCGTCCCTCCGGAATTGGTGGCGGTGCCATTCAGCTGGTAACTGGCCCCAGCCCCCTCCCCTGTGATGGTCAGCTGATAAAAACCGTCTCCCAGATTGCCGCGATAGATATGCAGCCCCGGGGTGGCTGACTCATCGGTCGTCCACCAGGTCTCAAATTGAGTGGCATTGGTTATCGTCGGGGCCTCATCCTGGGTCAGGTTGGAAATGAGGAGAAACCGCACATCGTCCACATCACTGCTTGCAAGTCCGGAGGGATTGGAAAAACTATCCATGGTCGGGTGTACATAGTAATACCGTTCATACCCCCGCTCATTGTCGGTTAATTGCGCCATGGGGTACGGCACATAGTCGGGGGTCAGAGACGCCAGCGTCGGCGGAAACGCCAAATTCTTGTAGAGATAGACTTCCACGCCCTTGGCGATGTGTTCGAGATGCTTCTGCTCCGTATCCAGCGACTGTTGGTAGAGACGACTAATGGTGTTGGGAATCAGCACCGCGGCAAGAATGGCCATGGCAGCCAGAATGCCTATGAGGTCGAGAAGAGTAAATCCGTTGATCGACCGGGATCGGTTGAGACAATAGGCCATATCTTCTCATTATCGGTATCCGTTAGTGAATCCTAAGGCAGGTTGTGGGTACATATCTTTCAGTATTGCCACATGGTGAGGTGAGATGGGTAATCTTTTCCCTGATTTACCGGATTCCACCCATCAGCGTCAGGATGGGGAGAAAAATGGCTAAGGCCACGGTGCCAACAATACCGATCAAAGCCAAGGTGAGAAGAGGTTCGAGAACGCCAAACATTTTTTTGACTCGTCGTGGAATTTCTTCACTATAAAATGCGGCCACTTTGCTCATGGTTTGTTCCAGCTTCCCTGATCTTTCACCGACCGACACCATTTGAATAAAGAGTGGGGGAAACACCGCATGCCGTCCCAGCGACTCACTGAGCGTACGCCCCTCTTTCACCGCTTGTTCCGTTTCCCCCAGCGCGTGGGCCATCACCCGATTTCCCACCACTCCTTGACACAGGTGCAAACAGTCCAACACCGAAATTCCTGATCGGGCCAACATGGCGAAATTGTGGGTAAATCGAGACAGCGCTAACATCTGCAGTAATCCCCCAAATACCGGCAGATGCAGTTTCCCCTTATCGATCCACCACGCCATCTTTGGCACCCTTGATCGCACGATCATGAACGTCAGCGGACCTGCCACCACCAGCAGGCTCCAGAGCCACCACGTAGCCACCATGGTTTCACTGACTCTGAACATCACATCTGTCAACCAAGGCAGTTGAATCTCTAGTGACTCCAATACCGGAATAAATTGTGGAATCACAAATGTAAACAACAGGACAAGAAGCCCACAGACGGCCAGGAGCACCATGGCAGGATAGAGTGTGGCCTGACGCACATCACCCTTCATCCGTTCCATCCACTCCAAATATCGATGGAGTTCAAAAAATATTTCCGGCAAGGTTCCACTTTCTTCACCGGCTTGCACCAGGTTCACCACCATCGTTGGAAATACGTTGGGGTGCTCGGCCATGGCCGCATGAAGGGTGTCACCGGATTCCACCTTTTTCCACATGGCACTCAACACCGCTTTAAACCCAGGATGTACGGTGTGTTCAACCACCCCGCCCAAGGCGTCCAATAATGGAACGCCTGCGGTCATGAGGCCGTTCATGCTGATGGCAAACTCTGCGAGTTCCCGGTCGACTTTTCCGGACACGCGTTGTGAGGACACTGTGGATTTTGCCGTTTCGTGTGCCTTGACTAACCACAGTCCGTCTTGACTCAGTTTGCTCTCCAGGTCTTGAAGAGTATTCGCACCCAGTATCCCCTTGACAACTGCTCCTTGCCGGGTCACGGCTCGGTATTGAAACTTAATCACCAATCACCCGCATGACTTCCTGGATCGTCGTGACGCCTTGACCAGCTTTCAGAAGTCCATCTTCAAACATACTCTTCATCCCTGCTTTTCGAGCGAGGAGACGAATTTCTGGAATATTTGGTCCACGTTGAATAGGACCATGCAACTGTTCATTTAATACAAGGATTTCATAGATTCCACGTCGGCTTCGATACCCTGATTGCAGGCAGGCGTCACACCCTTTCCCTTCCCAGAGCTGCGTGGGCTCTTCTGGAAATGGGTCAATGTTGTGACTTCGTAATAGGGCTGTCGGGTCTTCCAACGGAACTTTACAATACGGACAAATACACCGAACCAGACGCTGGCCCACGACAGCCAGTAACGCTGAAGGGATCAAAAAGGGTTCGACTCCCATATCCAACAGGCGAGGAATGGCCCCCACCGCATCGATCGTATGGAGCGTGGAGAACACGAGATGCCCAGTCATGGCCGCACGAAAGGCTAAGTCGGCTGTCTCTTTATCACGAATTTCTCCTACTAAAATGACATCAGGATCTTGCCGGAGCAGTGCACGCAGACCAGCAGCAAAGGTCATCCCGACTTCAGGATTCACTTGCGTTTGCCGCACCAGTGGCATTTGATACTCAATCGGATCCTCCAAGGTAAACACGCTTTTTTCTTGGGCATCGATCGCCGACAGGGCCGTGTACAAGGTAGTCGTTTTTCCACTGCCTGTGGGGCCGGTGACCAAAATAATGCCATGGGGGCGAGTGATGAGAGATCGTACGGTTTTCTCATCCTGGGGACTCAGTCCCAACGCTGGGAATTGCAGCTTCACATTGGATTTATCCAACACGCGAAGCACAATACTCTCACCAAAATGGGTCGGGAGTGTCGAGACACGGAGATCCAGGTCTCTAGAACCTAGGGAAAAAGAAATGCGTCCATCTTGGGGGACCCGTTTTTCGGTCACGTTGAGATGTGCCATTAATTTGAATCGTGCGGTGAGTGCAGGTTGCAAGGACTTTGGCATGAGCACTTCCTGATGGAGGATCCCGTCCACTCGCATCCGAATTCGCACAATTTTTTTATCTGGTTCGACATGAATATCCGTCACCCGATGATCCACCGCATGCAACACAATTTGATTACACAATCGGATCATCGGCGCTTCTGTGCCCTTCGCTTGGCTCAGAGTCGACACCCCCTCCGATAAAATTTCATCCACCGTTTCATTAATCGATCGGGCCTTGGCATAATGTTTTTCAATGGCTTCCGCCAGAGCCGAGGGTGTGGCTGCCACCACATCTGTTGTCAGGCCGGTTATCCGCTCTACCGTATCCACGGCTATCACATTGTAGGTATCACTTAAGGCGATAGTCAGCCTCATACCCTCTTGTTTAAGGGGCAGAACTTGAAACTTCTTGGCTATGTCATATGAGAGAAGTTGAAGGACGTGAGGGCCGATCTCATAGTCAGAGACATTAACCAGTTTCGCCTGCGTTTCCCCAGCCAGGAAAAATGTCAGGACTTCCTGGCTGACAAATCCCAGGGTTTGCAATACTTCCCCCAGATCCACGCTCAGCCGCTTTTCTTCCCGCAGAGCTAAATCTAATTGCTCTTCTGATAGTAACCCTGCGCTGAGAAGACGCTGGCCAAGGGGAAGGGAAGAGAGGGCTGACGTTTCTGGATTGCCAGACATAATGAAAGACTTGTTAGGGGAGGTATCAAACGATGGGAATCGTCACCACCCCTATCATCTCCGCGAAGATGGACTTGGGATGAATAACCTTCATGCTCGTATGAACGTGTCTCAACGATGTGACTCTTAGTCAAAGGGTGGAAACCAGGAGGGATTAACCCCTCCTGGAATGTGGTGACTGTAGAAGTGGTGATACCGTGAGCAAGATTTATCCCCCGTTACTCCTCCTTAGAGATCACCTAAGATAATGTTTTCGTCAGTCATGAGCCAGATAGACAAGCAGCACATCAGTGGACGCATCATACTTGACTCGCCCGCGAAGGACCCTCACTGCTGTTGTTGTCCCAATTCCTGGATCTAGAATAGCGTCAACTTTTTCGAAGTCTGAATCACTTACGTCTGTGACCGACAGGTACACGACAGACGATGTGGTGGCCATATCACTTTTTCCATCATTGTTTAAATCCCACCCAAAATTGGTGGTGGATGTGGACGTCGCATAAGCCACAGGGGAGGTAGCAGGCATTGTAATCGCCGCGCCAAGGCCCGGGGAGGAGACGGTATCGATTTTTGCCAGGTAGGGCCCGTGGAACTTTGGCCATTTCCCAGTGCCATCGTTTAAAGGGTCTGAGGCATCAAGCATTAAACGTGCTGGCAACCCGATCGTCGTCGTGCTGTTTCCTCCCGTTTCCGCTGTTGGCACTCCCGAGGCATTCAAAGGGAGCAGCGATCCGATATCCGCGTAATAATTTACCACGGCTGTTTCATAGGTCCTTACAGCGGCTGCGAAGCTATTCACCTTCGAATCACCGATGACATCAAACACTTTGGGGAGAACTAAGGCCACCAATACAGCGATCACCGCCAACACCCCGATCATTTCGATCAGGGTAAAACCCTGATCGTGTTTACCAATTCTCCTATTCATCTTCATCTTTTGTCATCCTCTCTTTCCAGGAGTTGCCCAAGTGCATCGATTGATTCCATGCAATTCGGTATATTTCGATATATTTCGGTTCCATTTAGAGAAATATTAATAGTTTTCCCCTTTTATTAGTTTTTTTTGGAGCCTTTCCCAGATTAGACGAATCTACTGCGGATGTGCTGGATGTGGTAATCGCTAATCCCGGACAGCCTCCCAGGGCGATTCTTTCCAGATCCGCCTTGCTTCATTAGGTACATAGGTATAAATGATAAAAATCTTCATCTGCCCACCCGATTCTCTCTCTCAAGCCCGCCTAAATCGTTTAAGAAAGGATGCAAAGTTCCCGACGAACAGGCGAAAGAACTGTATATGGCAGCGTTTTGAGCTTATTGGCCCTCTTGAATCCACAGTGCCAAGCATGGCTCAAGGGAAAGTGTGCATTCGTGCCTCCCCCTGCCAAAGACGAATGAGAGGAATGATTTGTTATGTGGGAAATGTATTATGGGAACGTTGATTACTTAAAAAATTTTCATAATGCCGTTCACATGTGACTCATCTTATGAAACGCCAGAGCCACAGGGGATGTCCAAAAAGGTGCGTTCAGCAAGGCCGCAGGCTCTTTGACGCGCGGAGCGTACTCATAGTACGTGAGCACGACAAAGGGCCGACCTGCCTGGGCGCTTGCGCGTTGGAGCGGCTACAGCGCGAAAACGTGCCGCTACGGCGGAAGCAGGGAACGCTGCTGACGCCCTTTTTCAACATTTCCATTATCAGCACACCACAGACACTC
>SMVA01192237.1_pt1 | contig 14582 bp, 14 predicted proteins | sample 2456451 | NCBI WGS metagenome assembly SMVA01 (sample SAMN11095933, study PRJNA526329) | marine sediment metagenome | biome: Marine sediment; feature: Surficial sediment; material: Deep marine sediment; isolation source: Hadal surficial sediment | place: Pacific Ocean | collected 2014-05 | depth...
CCCAGGGACTGTCCTCGTCTATCTTCAGCAACGACATTCGAGAGGCTGAGCTATTTCTCTCGGCGACCGGCAGTGACTGCGGAATCGCCAATGTAAACATAGGCACCAGCGGTGCAGAAATCGGTGGTGCCTTCGGCGGCGAAAAAGAAACCGGAGGGGGTAGGGAATCTGGCTCCGATGCCTGGAAGGGCTATATGCGCAGGGCGACTTCAACCGTCAATTACTCTACTGAGTTGCCGCTGGCGCAGGGTATCGAGTTTGATTTGTAGCTCCGGGGTCATTCTGGCAGGGCTGTCTGGTTAATTCGTACAATGGTTTCGTGAGAGAGACGTGTATACTTCTGAGCCCATAGATCGGCCAGGGGCCTGCTAGCATGTTACGTGTATTGTTCTTGTTGGTGCTTGTTGGCGGAAATGTCTCGGCTGCAGCCGCGCAAGATCCAGAGGCCAAAGCCAGGCCCCATCATCAATCCCCGGTCCCCACCATGCGCCTGGCGGCGAGCAAGTTCCTCGATTCCCTGTCACCGGCACTGAGCAAGCAGGCGCTATTCTCCCTGGCTCACCCGGAACGCAGGCACTGGAGCAATCTGCCCTCTACCATGTTTGAGCGCAAGGGCGTCAGCTTCGGGGAGATGTCTGCCGCGCAAGCGGTACTGGCTCACGATCTTCTGCGCAGCACTCTCAGCAGCCAGGGGTATCTGAAAACAAGCAGCATCATGTACCTCGACGAAGTTCTCAAGAACCTGGCTACTGCGGCAAATCCCGGGCGGGATTTCTCAGACATGTTTGGTCAGGGACTGTACTGGATAGGTATCTTTGGCGACCCGGCGAAGGACTCCTCCTGGGGCTGGCAGTTGGACGGACACCACCTGGCTCTCAATATTACCGTCGTGGGAGAAGCAGTTTCCATCACCCCCGCATTTATGGGCTCCGACCCCGCTGAAGTTCGCGAGGGGGCTTTTGCCGGCTGGATGATCCAGCAGGCCGAAGATGAAAAAGGCCTCTTGCTGTATCAGTCTCTCGACTCTACGCAAAGGGCGATGGCGCTTATTGCCGATACCGCGCCCGACGATGTGATCACCGGCCCCAACCGCGGCGATCAACTGACAACACCCGCCGGCCTGCCGGTGAGCAAGCTCAATGACTCCCAGCGCACTCTCTTCAAACAGCTGCTGCGGGAATATGTGCACAATTATAAAGATGCTATCGCGCACCAGCAGTTACACCGAATTCACCGTACGGGCATCGACAAGATCTATTTCGCCTGGGCGGGAGTGGCGGAAGATGAGCCCTATTACTATCGCATTCACGGGCCAACGATCCTTATAGAATTCGACAACAACTACGCGCCCGGCAGTGATGCGGGGCCTATCAACCATATCCACACGGTGTTTCGTGAGCCGGGAAATGATTACGGAGAGGACCTTCTCAAGCAGCATCTGGAGGAAAGCCCACATCATCAAGCACCTGCAGATCAATAATCAGCCCAGGGGTAATACACATGACGGAACAACAAGTGACTGATAACCCGTTCATCCTCAGCGAAACGTCCGCGGGCGTCTGTTGGCTCACCCTTAACCGACCGAAGCAGCGCAATCCCCTGTCCAGTGGCATGATTGCCGCGATCAAGCAGGGGATCGATGCCGCCTGTGATGATCCACAAGCCCGGGTGATCGTGCTGGCCGGGGCCGGCCCGGTGTTTTCAGCAGGGCACGACCTGCGGGAAATGAGCGGACCGCTGCCGGAGGGCGCCTCCAGCCGGGAGGAACATTTGCGCGGTGTTCTCAAAAGTTGCAGCGAGATGATGCTCACTATCATGCACTGCCCCAAGGCGGTTATAGCCTGTGTGCAGGGAACGGCGACGGCGGCGGGTTGCCAGCTGGTTTCCGCCTGTGATTTGGCCATAGCGGGGGAGCAGGTTCACTTCTGTGCGCCGGGAGTCAATATAGGCAGCTTCTGCACCACGCCACTGGTCGGCATCGGGCGCAATATGCACCGCAAGCACGCCATGGAACTGGCCCTTACCGGCGAGATGTTTTCGGCTGAGGATGCGGTACGGATGGGCCTGATAAATCGCTCAGTGGCCGCCGGGGAACTGCACTCTGAAGTGGAAAAACTGGCCCAGCAGATTGCCTCAAAATCGGCCCAGGGCATCCGCATTGGCAAACGGGCTTTCTACCAGCAGATTGATATGCCGGTGGAGAACGCCTTTGACTATGCCACTGAAGAAATGATCAGGGCGATGACCAGTGCTGACTCAGATGAGGGTATTCAGGCTTTTTTTGAAAAGAGAGAGCCACAATGGGGCGATGCCTAGTCTGCCTGGCGACCAGTGAGAATAGCGCGCAGCGGTGAGGGCTGGTGTACCACGCGATCAACCTCTATGTGGCGCCTGCTATCTTTAGAGCCTCAGCAAGCGCAGTCCGCTGTCGACATGGCCCCAGCGCCACAAGTCATCAAATTTTTCGATATGGCGCTGGGCAGCGGCCCGTGAATCGGGCTCATAAAAGCCTGTCTGGCGTCGCTCACGGGGCTTGTAGACCACGCCGTTGTTGTCTCGCAGCATGAAGGTGGCCTCGGGTAGCTCGGGATGCTCTGCTATGACGCGAATATGTACCGTGGAGGAGAGGCGACGTGCCAGCTCCAACAGGCGATGACCCTGTTTGATCATGGGCCTGGGGTCATTGATCAGGATGCGCACATCACTGTTGCGGCCGCGGCGGGCCAGTGCGTTGATAGCCGACGCCATCTCTGCGTTGTCAAAAATCTCGCGGTCCAGTTGATGGCTGTAGATGAAGAGGCTGCGCCTGGCCGTCAGGGCCAACTCCAGGGCCAGGGTGGCGAAGGGCTCTGGGTATGCGACCGCCGTTACAGCTTGCGTAGTGCCCCGGTAGTCCACCAGTAACTCCATGGCGGAGTGAGGGATGCCGGCCTCTTCAAATTCATCCCCAACGGTCGCGAAACCTGCGTCGTGGTAGAAGTCCAGGGCATGGGTCTGGGCGTGCAGGTACAAACGTCTTATGCCCTGGTGTCGGGCCTGTTCAACGATAAAGTCGAGCAATTGGCGCCCCAGCCCCTGGCCTCGATGTTGCTGCAGTACCGCCATGCGGCCAATTTTGCCATCCGGCTGCATACGCCCACAGCCCAGTGGCTCAGCGTTCCGGGTCAGCAGGAAATGGGTGGCGGTTTCATCCTTGTCATCCCGCTCAATCTCTTCGGGTACCTTCTGTTCGACGATGAAAACCTGGCCCCTGATTGCGCGCAGGATCTCCCCATACTGATCCCACCTGACCACCTCGATCAACAGTTTTTCAGCCGACATCAATGCACCCCAATTGGTAAAGCATGTCCAGCAACAATAGTTGTGCGGTGTCTTTGCCGGGGCAGACTGTCAGGCCGCCACAAAGTTGCTCCAGCAAAGCTCTGCAATCCAGGGGTGCCGCTAGCGTGTCGCCGTTGGCGTAAACCCTCAGCGCATCCGCCTGCTGGCTCCACGCCAGTCGGGATGCGGGGTTCAGAGAGAGCAGGGCGTCCGCTGCCAGCGTGCAGCGCGGTGGCGGCTCGAGGTCATCGTATCGCGGTTCAGTGACCAGTTCACCAAACCAGTCCGGGTTCTCCGGGGCCTGCTCCAGCAGGGACTGAAGCTGTGCCAGGGCCGCTCGCACACTGTTGTGGGTGATTTCACCAGCGGCGCTGGCAGGAGTTAAGGGTGGGTCTCGATAGAGCAACTCCGGGTCCAGCTTTTCGGTCAGGTCGTCGGTCCAGCGGGACAACAGGTCGTTGATACGGGGCGCTCGCAGTCCGATCGAATAGGTCATGCAATCACCAATCGCAATGCCCCAGTGGGCAAGTCGGGGTGGTACATAGAGGATGTCACCGGCTTCGACAGTGTATTCACTCTCATCATGGAAATTATCCAGGACGCGCAACTCATCGTGGGGCAGTAGTGCCTCGTTTTCATCGCAGTATTGCCCCAGGCGCCAGCGCCGCTGGCCGCGGCCCTGTAGCAGGAATACATCGTAGTTGTCGTAGTGAGGCCCGACTCCGCCGCCGTCAGTGGCATAGCTGATCATGATATCGTCGATCCGCCACTGGGGTAAAAAATCTATGAGTTGTCGTAAATGGGCGACGGCTGGCACATGGTGATCCACCGCCTGTACCAGCAGGGTCCAGGGGTTATCACGGGAAAAACTGTTTTCCTGAAAGGGGCCGTATTCGACCGACCAGGTGTCGGCGGTGCACTCGATCAGGCGTGATTCAATGTCGGGTTCCAGCGACAAGCCAGCCAATTCCTCGGTCGACAGGGGGTCTTCGAAGTTGGGCAGCGCGTGCCTGATCAGCAGGGGCTGGCGCTGCCAATAGTCACGCAGGAACCCGGCCGGGTCAAAAGCATCGCTCGCGATCAAATGTTCTCGGCCTGTTGCCGGGCGTTGCCCGTATAGCCCGCCGGTGTCAGTTCCAGCAGCGCCTGGCGCGCCTCCGGTGGTAGTTCCAGGCTCTCGACGAAGGCCTGGATGGTTTCCCGGTTCATATCCTGCCCGCGGGTGAGTTCCTTGAGCTTCTCGTAGGGCTGCTCAATACCGTGACGCCGCATAACGGTCTGAATGGCTTCTGCGAGGACTTCCCAACTGTTGTCGAGGTCCTGTTGCAAGCTGTTCCGGTCAAGCTGCAACTTGCCAATACCCTTGAGAGCCGCCTGGTAGGCGATCAGGCTGTAGCCGATACCCACGCCCATATTTCTGAGTACGGTGGAATCTGTGAGGTCACGTTGCCAGCGTGAGACGGGTAGCTTGGCTGAGAGGTGGGACAAAACGGCGTTGGCAAGGCCCAGGTTGCCCTCGGAATTTTCAAAATCAATCGGGTTTACCTTGTGTGGCATTGTCGATGAGCCTACTTCGCCGGCGACGGTTTTCTGGCGGAAATACCCCAGTGAAATGTAGCCCCAGATATCCCGGTCGAAATCGATCAGCACCGTGTTAAAGCGGGCGATTGCGTCAAACAACTCGGCCATGTAGTCGTGCGGCTCAATCTGGGTGGTATAGGGGTTCCAGCTCAGCCCCAGGCCGCTGACAAATTGCTCGGCATGGGCCGGCCAGTCGACCTCTGGGTAGGCGCAGATGTGCGCATTGTAGTTGCCCACGGCTCCATTGATTTTGCCCATGTACTCAGTGGCTTCAATGGTCTTGAGCTGGCGTCGCAAGCGCGCGACTACATTGGCGATTTCCTTGCCCATGGTGGTGGGACTGGCGGTTTGGCCGTGGGTGCGCGCCAACATCGCGGCATCGCCGGCTGCTTGTGCGAGTGCACTCAGGGCGGCGGTGATTTCTCCCATCATCGGGATGACAACCAGTTGCATGCCATCGCGCAGCATCAGCGCATGAGCCAGGTTGTTGATGTCTTCAGAGGTACAGGCGAAATGCACGAACTCGGAGATTGCCTCCAGTTCAGTATTGCCGGAAAACTGCTCCTTGATGAAGTACTCAACCGCCTTTACATCGTGATTGGTGGTCGCTTCAATCTCCTTGATGCGGCTGGCGCCGGCGCTGTCGAAGTTGGTAGCGATCTGCTCCAGTACTGCGCTGGCGGCAGCACTGAGCGCGGGCACTTCGACGATGCCGGGGTGGGCGGCCAGTGCCTGCAGCCAGCGCACCTCTACCAGCACACGACGCTGCATCAGTCCGTACTCACTGAAACTGTCACGCAGGGCGCTGGTCTTGTTGCCGTAACGGCCGTCAATAGGTGAAACGGCCGTCAGTGCCGAGAGCTCCATGCATTTACTCCAAAAGGGGGAACAGAATATACGCCGTTGATTTTACACGGAACCCAGTTCTCGTGACAGCTGTTGGGCCGTGGCCTGTACCTTGCGTCGCTGCCAGATCAGCTTCCAGCGGCGACCGCCCAGTTGGCGCCAGAGCCAGGCAGAGCGGATACCGGCCAGCAACAGGGCTCGAATGAGGTCTGCATTGTCGGCGTTTTGCAGCTGCTGTACGCTGCCGGTGACCTTGATGCGAAATTTGAAGCTGCTGATGGTGTCCTGGTAGATGCCGGAAATGCTGTGGCAAACCTCCTGGATGTGGTTGGCGAAGTATGCTGACTTGAAGTGTGTGTGCTGCAGCCGGGAATGCACCACATCGGCCATTTCCCGGTTGCCAGTGAACTTGCGTTCCAGGTAGAGGATGCTGAATACATAGCGCACCATTTCCCGACTCTCGGCTTCGTCCTTGTTCGCGAGCAGGCTCGCCAGGTTGTGCAGGCCCAGCTTGACGCCGCTGATCCCGCCATAAACGTCCGCAGTGGAGCTGGCATCGAATTCGAACAGGCTGTTGATAGTGGGTTTGAGAAACTCCTCCGGATAACTACCGGTGCGGGAAATCTGGTCGACCAGCCTGGCCGCCTGCACAACACCTGCCAGTGCCAGTGCCTGCTCTTCAAACCGATTCATTCCGCGGCCTCGATCACAGCACCGCCAAGGCACTGCTGCTGCAGGTAGAAGACCACGGATTGGCCCGGGGTGATAGCTCGCTGGGGCTGGTCAAAACGGACCTCATGGCCCTGTTGGGTGGGTATCAGGGTGCAATCCTGGTCGGCCTGCCGGTAGCGCGTCTTGGCCATGCAGCTCAGGGGCAGGGCGGGTGCTTCCCCGGCAATCCAGAAAATGGCGGCTATCTGCAAACTGCTTTTGAACAATGCCGCATGCGAATTGCCCTGGGCGACCAGCAGCACATTGTCAGCCAGGTCTTTCTCTACCACGTACCAGGGCTCATCTCCATGATCGGCAAGCCCGCCGATGCCCAGACCCTGCCGCTGACCGATCGTGTGATACATCAAGCCCTGGTGCCGGCCCAGCTCGTTGCCTGCCAGATCTCGAATGGCCCCCGGTTGTGCGGGAATGTATTGCTGCAGGAAGTCCTTGAAGCGCCGCTCACCGATAAAGCAAATGCCGGTGCTATCTTTTTTGCTGTGGGTCCGCAGCCCATGGTTCGCGGCGATGCGGCGGACCTCGGGTTTACCGATGTCACCCAGGGGAAACAGGCTGCGCTCCAACTCCCGGTATCCCACGGCGTGGAGGAAGTAACTCTGGTCCTTGTTCTGATCCAGGCCTTTGAGCAGGATAGCCTTGCCCTCCGCCTCACCGCGGCGAGTGTAATGGCCGGTGGCAATCATGTCTGCACCCAGCATCAGGGCGTATTCCAGGAAGGCCTTGAACTTGATTTCGCGGTTGCAGAGTATGTCGGGATTCGGGGTACGTCCGGCCCGGTATTCAGCGAGAAAGTGCTCAAACACGTTGTCCCAGTACTCCGCAGCGAAGTTGGCACTGTGGAGCTTGATTCCCAGTGTGTCGGCCACGGACTGCGCGTCGGCCAGGTCCTCCCTGGCGGTGCAATACTCGGTACCGTCGTCTTCCTCCCAGTTCTTCATGAACAGGCCTTCCACCTGGTAGCCCTGTTCTATCAACAATAGCGCGGCGACCGAAGAGTCGACACCACCGGACATACCGACGATGACTTTGGTGTTGGCTGGATCTTTCATTCAGGTGTAGTAAACAAATTCCAAAGAGGTACGTTGCCCACTGCGATACTGATCGACTGCGGCGAGTACCAGAGGGCTGCGCATTCTAGCAGACTCCGCCTGCATTTCCTCGTAGCTGAGCCACAGGCAACGGGCAATCCCTGTATCGAGTTCAGGTTTGTCTTCCCGGTGCAGGGCCCTGCCGTAGAACGTGGTGCGGTGGTAGGTGACACCGTTGTCAGGGGCTGTATACAGCGCCAGCCCCAGCAAACCCTGAATCTCCACATGCCAGCCAGTTTCCTCCAGGGTCTCGCGCCGGGCCGCTTCCTGCAGGGATTCACCCGGGCCCAGGTGGCCGGCGGGCTGGTTGAACACCAGCCCATCCGGGCTGTGTTCCTCAACCAGCAGGAAACGCCCGTCCTGCTCAACCACGGTGGCTACGGTGACATGTGCATACCAGTCCTTCATGGCGCCGATTATACCCTCCGTGGTCGCTGCCTTTGCCGTACTTTTGGCAAGTGTATTTCTATTGACCGGTATTCACCGGGGCTCAGGCCATCCAGGCTCCAGTCGCCCACAGACACCCTTAGCAGGCGCAGGGTGGGGCAGCCGATGGCCGCTGTCATTCTTCGCACCTGTCGATTTCGACCCTCGCGGATGCGCAGCTCCAGCCAGCTGGTGGGCTGGTTCTTACGGATGCGGATTGGTGGCTGCCGATGCCAGATTGCAGGTGTATCGATCACTTCCGCTTTTGCCGGCAGCGTAGGGCCGTCGCGCAGCTCCAGGCCGGCCCGCAGGGTCTGCAATTCGCCGGCGCCGGGAGTACCCTCCAGCTGGGCCCAGTAGGTTTTCCAGGTTTTGCTAACAGGATTGGCAATGCGGTGCTGAAGTTGGCCGTCATCGGTCAATAACAGCAGTCCCTCAGAGTCGTAGTCGAGACGGCCTGCAACCCGAAAACCGGGCGCGTCCAGATAATCGGCCAGGGTCTTGCGGCCGCTGTCATCGGTGAACTGGCTCATCACCCGGAAGGGTTTGTTAAAGATGATTAAACTGGCCATAAAAACTCACTGAGAATCAACTGGATCCGGCCGGAAAATCAAGCGCTTCCGGCATTCAGGTGCTATAATTTGCGCCGTTTTTTCCTAGCCATCCAAACGGAGCAGATTATGGGCTACAAGCACATCAAGGTACCTTCACAGGGCGAAAAAATCACCGTCAATGAGGATTTCTCTCTCAATGTACCCAACAATCCGGTACTCCCCTTCATCGAGGGAGATGGTATTGGTGTTGATATCACGCCGGTGATGCTCGACGTGGTTAATGCCGCGGTCGAGAAGGCCTACGGCGGTGACAAGGAGATTTCCTGGATGGAAATCTACACCGGCGAGAAAGCGGCGGAATTGTACGATGGGGACTGGTTTCCCGAAGAGACACTGAGCGCCATTCGCGAGTATGCCGTGGCCATTAAAGGGCCTCTGACCACGCCGGTTGGTGGTGGCTTTCGCTCGCTCAATGTGGCCTTGCGCCAGGAAATGGACCTGTACGTCTGCCAGCGCCCGGTGCGCTGGTTTGAAGGGGTACCTTCCCCGGTCAAGGAACCCGGCAAGTGCGACATGATCATCTTCCGCGAGAACTCCGAAGACATCTATGCCGGCATCGAATACGAGGCTGACAGCGACGAGGCAAAGAAAGTTGTCGATTTTTTGATCAACGAGATGGGCGTTACCAAGATCCGCTTCACCGAGAGCGTGGGCATCGGCATCAAGCCGGTATCAGAGCAGGGCACCAAGCGCCTGGTACGCAAAGCCATCCAGTACGCCATTGACCATGACAAGCCCAGCGTCACCCTGGTACACAAGGGCAATATAATGAAGTTTACCGAGGGTGCCTTCCGCGACTGGGGCTATGAGCTGGCAATCGAGGAGTTCGGTGGTGAATTGCTGGATGGCGGCCCCTGGGTTTCCCTCAAGAACCCCAATACCGGTAACGAGATTGTCATCAAGGACGTGATCGCAGATGCGATGTTGCAGCAGATCCTGACCCGTCCCGCCGAGTACAGCGTTGTCGCAACCCTTAACCTGAATGGCGACTACCTGTCCGACGCCCTCGCGGCCCAGGTCGGTGGCATCGGCATCGCGCCGGGCGCCAATCTCAGTGACGATATTGCGCTGTTTGAGGCGACCCACGGCACTGCGCCGAAATATGCCGGCCAGGACAAGGTAAACCCGGGCTCGCTGATCCTGTCGGCAGAAATGATGCTGCGCCACATCGGTTGGAATGAAGCCGCCGATCTGATCATAAACGGCATAAACGGTGCCATACAGGCGAAGACAGTCACCTATGACTTCGAACGCCAGATGGATGACGCCACGCTGCTAAGCTGCTCAGAGTTCGGCAAAGCGCTTATTAGCCATATGTGACGTACATGGATGTACTAATATCGCGGGAGCCATGGATGGCGCGGTCCGACGTATCGGTAGCGATGAGACGTACAAGATGTACCAATCTCGCGTAAGCCATGAAGGGCGCGGTCCGACGCTTCGGTAGCGATGAGAAACACAGGATGTGTGTCGCTCGCGTAAGCCATGGAGGGCGCGTTCCGACGCTTCGGAAGCGAGCCCTGCCAGGTTACTGCGGTCGCCATAAAAAGCCGGTTTCAAACCGGTTTTTTTATGTTCGTCAAAATTAGATATAATAGGCCCCATGGTCGAGCTGAATGTGACAAGTATTATGAAACTGATGTCCTCCAACGAAGGGGAAGACGAGCACCTGGACGGTGACCTGGCGCTGCAGGACAAGCCCAAGCTCAAGAAAGCACCGCTTTTCAGGGTGATTCTCCTCAACGACGACTACACCCCAATGGAGTTTGTGGTCGAGGTGCTGGAAGTCTTTTTCCGGATGAACCGGGAGCAGGCGACCCAGGTCATGCTGACTGTGCACACCCGTGGAAAGGGCGTGTGCGGCATATACACACGCGATATTGCCGAAACCAAGATGACCCAGGTCAATCAGTATTCCCGTGAGAATCAACATCCATTACTCTGTGACATAGAGGCATCCGACGGCTGAGGCCAGGGGAGTGAGAACACAATGTTAGACAAGGATCTGGAAGTAACCCTCAACAGTGCCTTCAAGGGGGCACAGTCAAAGCGGCATGAGTTCATGACGGTAGAGCATCTTTTGCTGGCCTTGCTGGACAATACCGACGCGGCGCTGGTGATCAAGGCCTGCGGTGGCGACCTCAATGGATTGCGGGGCGAGTTGATCGAGTTTGTCGATGCCACCACCCCGCTAATCCCCGAGGAAGAGGCCGAACGGGATACCCAGCCCACCCTCGGTTTCCAGCGCGTCATTCAGCGTGCAGCCTTTCATGTTCAATCCTCCGGCAAGGCTGAAGTCAGTGGCGCCAATGTCATGGTGGCCCTGTTCAGCGAACAGGAGAGCCAGGCTGTCTATTTTCTCAAAATGCAGAACATCGCCCGCCTCGATGTTGTCAATTTCATTACTCACGGTATTTCCAAGATCGACAGGGAAGAGGGAGATAGTGTGCCGGGTCGCCCGATTGAGGATGAAGCCCCCGCCGAAGAGGGCGAGGCCAATCCGCTGGACAGTTTTACCACCAATCTCAATATCGAGGCGGAGGAGGGCCGGATCGACCCCCTGATCGGTCGTTTGCAGGAGGTGGAGCGCGTATCGCAAATATTGTCCCGCAGGCGCAAGAACAACCCGCTATTGGTGGGTGAGTCCGGGGTTGGGAAAACCGCTATTGCCGAGGGCCTGGCAAAGTTGATAGTCGACGGGGAAGTGCCGGATGTGCTCAGGGAGAGTGTGGTTTACTCGCTGGATTTGGGCGCTCTGTTGGCGGGCACAAAATACCGGGGCGATTTCGAGAAACGGCTTAAAAACCTGTTGACAGAATTGAAGAGCCGAGAGCATGCCATCCTTTTCATCGATGAAATCCACACTATCATTGGCGCTGGCGCGGCCTCAGGCGGGGTCATGGATGCGGCGAACCTGTTGAAACCCATGCTGGCCTCCGGCAATTTGCGCTGCATCGGTTCAACCACGTATCAGGAATACCGGGGTATATTCGACAAGGATCGCGCGCTCAGCCGCCGCTTCCAAAAGGTAGATGTACTGGAACCCTCCGCCGAAGAAACTTACCACATTCTCAAGGGCCTGAAGAGCCGGTTTGAGGAGCATCATAAACTGCGCTACACCAACAATGCGCTCAGGTCCGCCGCCGATCTTGCGGAGCGCTATATTACTGACCGGTTTCTGCCCGACAAGGCAATCGACGTCATAGACGAGGCGGGGGCTTACCAGCAATTACAGACCGCTGCAAAACGCAAAAAAGTCATTGGTACCCATGATATCGAGGCAGTTGTCGCCAAAATTGCAAGAATTCCGCCGAAGTCTGTGAGCGCCTCGGACAAACAGGTCCTGCAAAAACTGGAAAGCAACCTGCAACTGGTGGTGTTTGGTCAGGATCGCGCTATTGCCAGTTTGTCCACGGCCATCAAACTGGCGCGTGCGGGCCTCAAGTCCGGCGAAAAGCCGATAGGTTCCTTCCTGTTTGCCGGTCCCACAGGGGTGGGGAAAACAGAGGTGACTCGCCAGTTGGCCAGGGTGCTGGGGCTGGAGCTGATTCGCTTCGATATGTCAGAGTATATGGAGCGACATACGGTTTCGCGCCTGATCGGTGCGCCGCCAGGCTATGTGGGCTTCGACCAGGGTGGCTTGTTGACCGATGCGGTAACCAAGCACCCGCACTCGGTGTTATTGCTGGATGAGGTCGAGAAGGCTCACCCTGAGGTTTTCAACCTGCTGTTGCAGGTAATGGACCACGGTTCGCTGACGGATAATAACGGCCGTCGCGCGGATTTCCGCAATGTCATCCTGGTCATGACCACCAATGCTGGCGCCGATACTATCAGCCGCCGATCCATCGGATTTACCGAGCAGGATTCCAGCACCGATGGCCTGGAGGCGATAAAGCGCATGTTCACGCCGGAATTTCGCAACCGCCTCGACAGCATTATCCAATTCGAGCCACTCGATACCGGGGTGATTCTAACGGTGGTAGACAAATTTCTTACCGAGTTACAGGGACAGCTCGATGAGAAGCGCGTAACCCTGGTGGTGGACGAGGACTCCCGGCACTGGCTGGTCGAAAAAGGCTACGATGTGACCATGGGCGCCAGGCAGATGGAGCGTATTATCCAGGAAAGTATCAAGAAACCCCTGGCGGAGATGGTCTTGTTCGGCGAGCTGTCAAAGAAAGGCGGTACCGCGCATGTCAGCCTTGACGAGGAGAACGACAAGCTGCTGGTAGAGGCAGAAGTATTGGAAGCCGAAACCGCTGAGGCGTAGACGGGGTTCAAGGGCCTCGGCTGTACAGCCAGACGCGGTTAACGGGCCCGGTAGGTGATGCGGCCTTTGCTAAGGTCGTAGGGAGTTAGTTCAACCCGTACTTTGTCGCCGGTGAGGATGCGGATATAGTTTTTGCGCATTTTCCCGGAAATGTGTGCAGTCACCACGTGACCGTTTTCCAATTCAACCCGGAAGGTCGTATTGGGAAGTGTATCGATCACTTCTCCTTCCATTTCAATTTGATCTTCTTTCGCCATGTGGCAGCATCCCTGTCATAAAATCAGGCGCGCATTTTGCCCTAAAAAGAGCGCCAAGGCTACAGCAATTCTACCCACTGCCCATTGAGATAGAGTTCCAGCGGCCGATACTGAATCTTGTAGGCCATTTTTTGGCATTGCTTGATCCAGTATCCGAGGTACAGATGGTCCAGTCCCAGGCGCTGTGCCTCCTCGATTTGCCAGAGCACGGCGAAGGTACCCAGGCTACGTGATTCCAGTTCAGGTTCGAAAAAGGTATAAATCGCCGACAGGGCCTGGTCGAGCAGGTCAGCCACCGCGACACCGATCAACCGTCCCTCCAGGGACATCTGGTAGAAGTGGGTAACACCCCATTCAGCACTCAGGAAAGACTGGTACTGTTCCCGAGAGGGTGGGTACATGTCTCCGTCTCTGTGGCGAGCCTCGATATAGCGACAGTAGAGCTGGAAATAGCGGTCCTCAGTAATGCCGTCAACCCGTTCGACGTGGATGTCCTGGTTGTGCCGCCAGGCCCGCCTCTGGGCTCGACGGGGGCGAAAATCCAGCACCGGAACCCGGGCTGGTACGCAGGCCTTGCAGGTGGCGCAATTGGGTCTGTACAGATGCGAGCCTGACCGGCGAAACCCGAGTACCGAGAGTTGGCTGTAGAGCGTGCTGGACATGGGCGTGCGCGGATCGACAAACAGGGTGGTGGCCTCCTGGTCTTCCAGGTAGCTACAACTGTGAGGGTAGGTGGTATACACCTTGAGATCACGCAGCGAAGAGGTCAAAGCAATTCTCCCGCACTGATATCCAATTGCCATTTAGCCTGGTCAGGCTGATTCCCTGCAGTTTGCGCAAGGTACTGTTCAAAGTCCAGTCGGGGGATATTACGGGCACCCATGGAGTTCAGGTGCGCACTCTCAACCTGGCAATCAATGATTTGGTAGCCGTGCTGCCGCATCAGGTAGACCAGTGCGATCAGGGCCACCTTGGAGGCGTCTGTGCTACGGCTGAACATGGATTCACCGAAAAACACCCGGCCATGGGCGACACCGTAGAGGCCGCCCACCAGTTGCTCGTTGCGGTCCCAGACCTCGATGGAATGGGCGTGGCCCGCGCGGTGCAAACCCATATAGGCGCGTGCCATCGAATTGGTAATCCAGGTGCCTCGCTCACGTGCCCGTGGAGCCGCACAGCCAGAAAGTACGCGGTGAAATGCACGGTCACAAGTGATGCGGAAGCTGTTCCGGCGCAGGGTTTTGCGCAAGCTGCGCGATAGCTTGAACTCTGCCGGGAACAGCACCGAGCGTGGGTCTGGGCTCCACCATAGTATGGGCTGTGGATCTTCATACCAGGGGAAGATGCCCTGCTGGTACGCGTGCAACAGGCGCTCGATGCTGAGATCACCGCCGACCGCAAGCAGGCCATTGGGGTAGCTCAGTGCCTGCTCGGTAGCGGGGAA
>SMVA01209648.1_pt1 | contig 14582 bp, 11 predicted proteins | sample 2456451 | NCBI WGS metagenome assembly SMVA01 (sample SAMN11095933, study PRJNA526329) | marine sediment metagenome | biome: Marine sediment; feature: Surficial sediment; material: Deep marine sediment; isolation source: Hadal surficial sediment | place: Pacific Ocean | collected 2014-05 | depth...
TCACATTGCAAGCCGCCAGGAACTGCGGCACAGACGAAATTTTATCCCTGGCGATATGTCGACTGTTACTGCAATTGAATCAGCCCGAAGCTGTACTCCGGCAGTTGGCAAGGTTTCCACAAAAGCAAATCGACAGCGTGATTTTGCGAGCTCAGGCCTGCGGCGCCCTGGGCGCCTGGGACAAGGCCGTTTCATTGTTACGGCAGTTATTCCGCGAACATGATGAAAATCCAAAAATTGCCCGCGAATTGTCTCTCGCCGCTGGAAAATTAAGGGACTATGTTCTGGCAATAGAGTGTTTTGCACGTTACATATTACTCAAAACAGCCACTGCCGATGACTACTTAAAATTTGCCGACCTGCATCTAATTGCCAGAGATGTTGGGCAGAGTCAACAGCAGTTGGATATGGCGGCGTCACTCGGTGCAAATGGAGTCGAGTTCCATGTTTTGAAGGCGCGCCTGGCGCGGTTGGACGCCGACTATGAAGTGGCACGAAACGCCAGTGAAACTGCTCTGCGAATTCAGCCAGGCCAGGGACAGGCCTGGAGTATCCGCATTGAAACCGCGGATGTACCAGAACTTCCAGACCTGATTAAACGAATTAACAGCAGTGTTGATTTTGAAAACATCAAACCCTATCACAATAGCTTAATCCGCTACGCACTTGCCGATGCTCACGCCCGGCTTGAAGCATCAGAAGAAGCATTTTCTAACTACGCAATCGCGAATCAACTGCAGAAAAAAAATCTCCAGGAGAGGGATACCTATTACAACTTTCAATCCAGCAGCGCCCAAACCAGCAGCACGATCAAACACTTCCCTAAAATTTATGCCCAGGCAGGCGTGATTCAAGGCCAGCCCACACCGATTTTCATTCTAGGCATGCCGCGCTCCGGCACAACGCTGGTGGAACGAATGTTGTCGCAGCTGGATAACGTGACGGCAGGTGGGGAAAACGAAACACTGGGTTTTCTCGCCGCCCGGTACCAACGTGATACCGACGCCAATAAGCTGCCACTACCTTCGTCCATGACAAGGCAGCAATGGGACGTGATCGCCCGGTCCTACTATGAACGAACGAATCACACGCTAAAAACTAATGATTCGAAGACAAAATTGTCAATTGAGTCTCTTCCTGCATTCTTAACGGACAAAATGCCACACAACTTTAATCACGTTGGCATGATTCTGTCGATGTTCCCGTTGGCCAGGGTAATCCAAATGCGCCGTGACCCCAGGGATGTGTGCCTCTCCATTTACACCCGGTCATTTCCAGAAGGACACAACTACGCTTGCAGTTTTGATACGCTGGCGCATGCATACAAGTTAAGCACCGAATTGATGGATCAGTGGCTGCAGATTGCCCCTGACCGGGTGATCGACATTCACTACGAAAGTCTTGTGCAAGATCCGCTGACGGAAGGAAAAAAAATTACGGCATTCTGCGGTTTGGAGTGGCGAGACAAATGCCTGGACTTTTACAAAGACATCAGGACCAGCTTTACGTTTAGCGAAATTCAAGTCCGGCAAGCGATTCACGATAACCGTATTGGCCGTTGGAAGCGGGTCGAGGATCATCTGCAACCCTTAACTGATGCCTTGACTCAACAAGGCTGTTTGACAACCGACTAATCCAAAGACGGAATCCTTCTCGCTGTGCGCCATTTCTCCCTGGCCCGGAATGAGCGTTGTATGGAATTTTGTTCTTCGATAGATAAATCCGGATGCCATATGGAGAAAATAAGCAGGACCCGTTCCTCCGTGCTTGCGTTTTTTGCTTCATGCTCAAAGGTATCATCGAAAGCCACAAGCTCCCCCTGCCGCCAGACGTGTTTTTCACCTGCTACCCTGAGCCAGCAATTATCCGGAACGAGCAGCGGCAGGTGCACCGTCAGACTGTGGTTAGACAGTCCATAATGCGGTTTTATATGCTGCCCGGGTTTCAACAGGGAGAAGAACACTTCGAAGGGGGTATCGTGCAATCTATAAAGCGGTGCCCCTGAAGTTGAACTTGCAGGTTCGCGCTCATGGAGGCCTTCAGTCGTTAGTGCTGCCAGTGTTACCGGGAAATATGGCGCGACATCCTGGTTTAGTTCACCGTCTTTATATAAATCCAGGGCCGTCCAGTTCAACGAACCGATCAGGGGGCTAAACCCCGCATCAAGTTTCATGCCCTGTGGCAGGTACGGCCTGCCCTTCTCACGCACCTCTGGTAACGCCAACAGCAGTTCTTGTTTTATAGCTTCTGCGGATGCTTCCAGCTGCCTGACCCAGCACCAACGGGAATCACTCTGATCAATAGCCGCATAACGTATTGGCGTTAGTTCGGGAACATAAAAAAGCTGCGGTTTTTGCTGCGCTTCGGCAAACTTAAATGAATGGTTGTGAGTACGCGTCCAGAGCGCATCCGCAATGCGCCGATTACAATCATCCAGGCCGACTGAATCACGGTGCATATCTGACAGGTACTTGCGCAGGCTCTTGTTGGCAGCGTCAGAGCGCAAGCGCGTCTCTGAAGGCGTCGATTGATCCTGCCATAGAGCCAGGATCCCCTCATTGATATCGGCGCAAAAAGAATAGAGCGCAAGCGCCTCGTCCAGTCGGCCTTGCTGTTGCAGGCAATAACCCGAGTAAAGAAAAGCCAGTGGGTTATTGGGCGCTAACGCCAGGCACTTCAAATAGGCGCTCAAGGCGCCTTCCGGCGAACCAATTTGTTCTTCTATTACCGCCAGGCGATAGTATATTTCAGGATCCCCAGGTCGCAGGGAAGACAAGCTGCGCAGCAACTTCAGCCCCAGTTGATTATTACCCGCTGAAAACGCTTCTTCTATTTGCGATCTGAGTTGCTTCTCTTTAGAAACCATAGGATCCTGCTTCTCGGCCTGCAATCTTTACCATCCATTCTTACCGTCCATTCTTACCATCTAACCCGGCAACAGAAAACAGGCAGTCGGATCCCGGGCAGGAAAAGTAATTTGGCCAATATTTGTATGGTATCAGATACTAATGTGAGGTTAGTATTCCCAAATTGGCACCTGAAACTGACCCATGACACAAACTGATAAATGGTCCGAATACTGGAACAACCAGGGAACTTCCGGTGAGGTTTTCGTCAACAAGGCAGGTGATCGTCATCCCCGGTTGGCCTCCTACTGGCAGACGCAACTTTCCGGCACCCCGGCTGCTTCAAATATAATCGACCTGGCCTGTGGTGCAGGATCTGTCTTTTCCGATCTGGGAGATAACCATTCCTACACCCTTATCGGTACTGACCTGTCCGTGGATGCCCTCAAATTGATGCACGGACGGCTGCCGTCCGCTCACGTCGTGAGCTGTTCTTTATCCCAACTTCCGTTCAGGCATAACTCATTTGACCTGGTCGTCAGCCAGTTTGGAATTGAATATGCCGGAATTGAATCATTTGCGCATGCCGGGAATCTCGTTGCCAGTGGCGGCAAGATTGCAATTTTATGTCACATTGAAGACGGTTACATAAACACAAAGAACGCGGCAATGCTGGCAGGGGCGCAGGAAATTATCGAAACAGGTTTTGTGGAAAGATCTATCGAACTGGTGAAGGCCGCATTTACAGGCAAGGATGAATTGATACTAAAGGCCGAGGCGCAATTCAATCCCGCCCATGGGCGGGTGTCTGCGATACTCGAACAGAATCCGGAGGGTATTCATAACCACCTCTATTTCGGATTCAAAAAACTCTATGAGCGTCGAGCCCACTATGATGTCTCGGACATTACTAACTGGCTGGAATCAATGCAGGTCGATGTGCAGAAGAATATTCTCAGGCTCACTGAAACCGGCGAAGCAGCATGTTCGGAAGCGGAAATTAAGCAGGTATGCCGCGACTTCACTAAACTGGGATTGAGAAAGGTAGGTTACTCACCATTTTTGATATCAGGCAACGATTTACCCATCGCCTGGAGCATTACTGCAGAACGATCTTGATTCCTGGGAATCATTACAGCACAATTTCACCTTCTGGGAAGTGCTAATGTGGGTCCATCTCCGTGCTACAATCCTGCTTTCGACTGACACGAGACTCAAATATGCGACTTGCTCTGACCGCAGTTTGCCTGCTGTTCGCACAATTTACGCTGGCCCAGGTCGTAGCGACTTCTGTCGATTTCGATTCACAAACGATTACCATTGCCCTGGCACAGGAGCCTCCCCAGCTCAATGGGATGAAAGCAACAGACGCGGTCAGTATTCAAATCTTAAGTCATTTGATGGAAGGGCTGGTTCGCTATGATCGCCGCGGCAATATCGTACCGGGTGTTGCCGAACGCTGGGAAATGAACGACAACTCAGCCACCTTCTGGCTTCGGGATAACGCAAAATGGAGTGACGGCAAGCCTGTCACCGCACATGACTTTGTATTCGCCTGGCAGAACGTGCTGGACCCGGCAACCGCATCCGAATACGCGTTTATCCTCTACCCGTTAAAAAACGGTGAGCTGATCAATCACGGTGAGTTGGATCCCTCCGAATTGGGGGTTGAGGCAGTTGATGACAGGACTCTGCATATCATTTTTGATCGGCCCACGGGGTATTTTGTCAAACTTACTGCATTTACGACCTACTTCCCGGTGCGCAAGGATTTCTTCGAATCAAGAGGTGATCGGTTTGCAGCCGACCCGGAAGATCTGCTCTATAACGGTCCATTCCGCATGACAGAGTGGACCCATAGTGCTTCCCTGCGAATGGTGAAAAACGAAAATTACTGGGACAAGGACAGCATTACCCTTAATGCGATCAATGCAGATTATATTACCGCAGATACCCGGGCCAGGTTGAATCTCTTCATTGATGGCAAGATTGTTCACACCCGATTAGACGGTGAGACTTACAAAGATGCCCTTACCCAGAAATTCCGAATACGGCGTTTCACTACCGGTTCAGTGTTTTTCCTTGAGTACAACCATCGCCCCGGTCGAGTCACAGCTAACCTGAACCTGCGCAGGGCGATTCAACACGTATTTGACACAAACGAGATGGTCAACAAGGTACTCGCGACTCCAGGTAACCTCCCAGGTGAAAGCCTCTTCCCTGTTTGGCTAAACGGCGTAGAAGATAAATTTCGAAGGGAATATCCAGCGAAGAAAGTCGAGTTGGATGTTAAGAAAGCGCGTGACTATCTGGAGACTGCTCGGGTAGAACTCGGCTTAAGCGCCATCCCTCCCCTTGTTCTACTCGTTAGCGATAGCCCAACGGCTGCGAAACAAGCCGAGTACATGCAAGGCCTCCTTAAAGCAAGATTAAATCTGGATATCAAAATTGACATCCAGACATTTAAACAACGCCTTGCAAAAATGACTGCTGGCGAATTTGATATTGTCGGCGCCGGATGGGGTCCGGATTTTGACGATGTTATGACGTTCGGGGATCTTTTCGCATCCTGGAACCTGAACAATCGCGGTAGATACAATAACCCTGAGTATGATCGGCTGGTGAAAGTTGCCATGAGCAGCTCCGACGCCAGGATTCGGATGGACGCCATGGGAGGACTACAAGATATTCTTTTTGATGACGCGGTCATTTTGCCGCAATACGAACAAGGTGTGATTTACCTGATGCACCCAAAACTCAAGGGCGTCGTTCGCCGCGTCGTTGGCTCTGATCCTGACTATACACATGCAAGAGTTGTAAAATAAAACGACAATGCTGGTCTATACCTTAAAGCGACTTCTAGCCGGGGTCATCACCGTGTGGTTTATCGCGACCGCCACATTTATAGCGATGCACATGGTCCCAGGCGATCCCCTGATGAACGACAAGGCGGTATCTGCGGAGATTCGCAAAAACCTGGAACAAAAATACGGCCTTGATAAATCCGTTCCTCAGCAATACCTGATTTTCTTAACCAACATGCTCAAGGGCGACTTCGGTATTTCATTCACGCAACAGAATCGACGTGTCAATGACATCATTCGGGACCACTTCCCGGTTTCAGCAACGCTCGGTCTTCTGGCTATTTTTTTTGCGGCAACCGGGGGCGTCCTCTGGGGTGCTCTCACTGCACTCTACAGGAACCGCACTCCGGACATCGTCATAATGTTCCTGGTGATACTCGGTATATCTGTACCGAGCTTTGTGTTTGCCGCTCTCGGTCAATTATTACTGGTTAACATTAACGCCATGGTGGGACGGTCTGTTATTCCCGTTGCTGGCTGGGGAACCATCTGGCACATGTTAATGCCGTCTCTGGTGTTAGGCCTTGGCACCATGGCGCTTCTCACTCGCTTGATGCGTTCATCCATGCTCGAGATCATTAACGAGGATTACATCAAGACTGCCCGTGCGAAAGGTCTTTCCCCCACGCGCATATTCTTCAAACATCAGTTGCGCAATGCTATTTTACCGGTGATTACCATTCTCGGTCCTCAAATCGCTGCAATTACAACGGGAGGATTCGTGGTCGAACTGGTATTCGCAATTCCCGGGCTAGGCCGGTACTTTGTGCAGGCAGTGCAGCAACTCGACTACACCGTCATCATGGGCACTACCGTTTTCTATGGGGCTTTCCTTGTACTGATGGTGATCATCGTCGACATATTGTATGGCTTTGTTGACCCGAGAGTCCGGTTGCAATGACTGACGCCGCATTTAACCCGTCCTCTGAAGATTTCATTCATGTTGATGCCAATGTCAGTGTCGAGCAGATCTCCAGACCCAGCCTGTCCTACTGGCAAGATGCCTGGATTCGCCTGAAGAAGAATACCAGGGCGATAATTTCTCTCTACATCGTTATGGCGCTGGCTTTCTTCACATTGATGGGGCCCTTGATCTGGCAGGTTGACCCATCTCTGCAGGACCTGAACCAGATTTCACAATCACCATCATGGGCAAAACAGGCAATTCTCGTGGGCCCATACAATCGTTGGAGCGGCGTCATCGATCAGGACTTCCCCGCTCAACCTGAAGAATATCTTGATTCTGTCGACAGGGTCACCGGGCTGCGTCCATTTGAACCAGCAACAACCCAGCAAGTCAGGCTCGTCTGGAACCCTGTCAATGGCGCAGGCGGATATAACATCTATCGTAATCAACGTGCCCCGGGAGATTTCAATGATCTTGGACTGCCGCTGGGTTCTACCTTTGGCGGCAATGAAGTGAGCTATGAAGATCGACTGAGCCTGGAGCCACGGCCTTACTACTACGCCATCGTACCAACAGATGGTTATGACGAGTATGAAACCTATACTGTGCTCAACGTCACGCCGCAGATGACAATTACCGTCGCTGAAGCCGTTGACCGTGGATTAATCCCTGAAGATGACGGTTTACAGGTTGGCAAGGAAATTACTCTGGAATTTCACCCGTTCGGCACCGACTACCTCGGGCGCGACATGCTGGCAAGACTCATGCAAGGCGCCGGAGTTTCGCTGTTCATCGGCATCGTCGCTCCCTTTATCTATGTCATCTTCGGTATTATCTACGGCGGCACCGCCGGGTATTTCGGGGGCAGGTTTGACGCCTTCCTGATGCGCTTTGCCGACTTTGTTGTTGCCCTGCCATTTTTACTGTTTATGATTTTGTTCAAGATTGGATTCGGTATTGGCCCGGGGGAGAGCGGTGTTCTGCCCATGTTACTGGCGCTGATACTGTTACTCTGGCCGGCCACCGCGCGATTGGTCAGGGGCCAGGTACTACAGATCAGGGAGCAGGGTTACATCGAGGCGGCTAAATTACTGGGTGCAAAACCCTACTATCTGATATTGCGGCATATTATTCCGAATACCATGGGTGTCATCCTGGTGACATTGACCTTCGCGGTCCCAGCCGCCATTTTTACAGAAGCATTTCTTTCCTTCATCGGTATGGGTGTGGCCCCTCCCACTCCTTCCTGGGGGTCTATGTGCAACGAGGGAGTAAAAACCATGTTAAGCCATCCCCATGAGCTTATCTTCCCGGCCCTGTTTATCAGCATCACGGTCCTGGCATTTAACCTGCTTGGTGATGGCCTGACGGAAGCGCTGGATTCAAGAATGAGATCAAGGGAATAGTATGTTTGCAAATCCTTCTCTTCATCTTAGATCCATGAGAGTCTGACGTCATGAGTGACCACATTCTGGAAGTAGACAACTTATCCGTCGAATTTTCCACATACGGCGGCGATGTCAAGGCGGTGCGCGGGGTCAGTTTTGATGTCAATCGCGGTGAGACACTCGCCATCGTTGGCGAATCCGGTTGTGGCAAGTCAGTCACCGTTCAGGCAATCATGGGCATCATTCCCATGCCTCCCGGGAGAATTACCGGCGGTTCCGCGAAACTCAATGGTAAAGAAATACTCGGCCTGTCAGTAAAAGATGCCAACAAGTTCCGCGGGGTGGAGATTGGCATGATATTCCAGGATCCAATGACATCCTTAAATCCTACCATGACCATTGGCGATCAGATTGCCGAGACACTGCGAGTGCACCGCGGGAAAAGCTATAGCGAAGCGTTGAAGATGGCGGTAGAGCTATTGGAGAAGACACATATTCCTGAATCTGCTAAACGCGCAAAACAATATCCATTTGAATTTTCAGGCGGTATGTTGCAGCGAGCCATGATTGCTCAAAGCCTGGCCTGTAACCCAACTTTACTCATCGCAGACGAACCGACCACGGCACTCGATGTCACCATCCAGGCACAGATACTCGAATTAATGTCTGAGCTGCAGCGAACAGAGGACATGTCTATCGTGCTTATCACACATGACCTGGCTGTCGTTGCAAGAATGGCTGATGAGGTCGCTGTGATGTACGCGGGCCAAATTGTGGAATCAGGATCAGTTGACGACATTTTCTACAAGTCATCACACCCCTATACCCTCGGCCTGAAAAACGCCATGCCGACGAATACAGGGGACCGTGATAAACAACTGATGCCCATCGAAGGCAGTCCACCCGACCTGTTCTCCCCGCCAACAGGTTGCGGCTACTTTGCCCGGTGTCCTTACGCTATGCGCCTGTGTGAGGAAAACCAGCCGGAAGACTTTATGCTGGACAGCGACCATGAACATAAATCCAGGTGCTGGTTACAACACGCACAAGCACCTGTTATTGAAGTCCTCAACCAGCAACAGTTGAGGGCAAGCCATGCTGATTAGAACCCATCAGCTCACAAAACACTTCACTATCGGCAAGGGAGATACCCTTCATGCAGTTGACGGAGTTTCCCTGACCATTGAGCAGAACGAGATCCTCGGACTTGTCGGGGAAAGTGGTTCCGGTAAATCCACATTTGGCAAAACTTTAATCGGGCTACACCCCAGGACATCCGGCGAAGCTTTCTACAACGAAGAACTGCTACCGGCAAAATTTTCCCCTAAAGATCACCTGCACTACTCACGTGATCTGCAGATGATATTCCAGGACCCCTATTCATCCCTCAACCCACGGATGACGGTGCTGGATATTGTAGGAGAGGGACTGCTAATCCAAAAACAGCATAATAAATCCCAGATTCGAGACGAGGTTGCTGCCTGGCTTACCAAGGTTGGGCTCAATGCCGATCACATGTCCCGGTATCCCCACGAGTTTTCCGGTGGCCAGAGGCAGCGAATCGGAATTGCCCGTGCCATGATTATTGAACCCACTTTCGTGGTTTGTGACGAACCCATATCTGCACTTGATGTTTCTGTTCAGGCACAGGTGATAAACCTGCTGGATGATTTAAAAAAATCAATGGGGCTTACGCTGCTGTTCATCGCACATGATCTTTCCATGGTACGCTATGTCTCTGACAGGATGGCGGTGATGTACCTGGGTACGGTGGTTGAAACCGGTCCTGCTAACGAGGTCTTTTTCGAACCGAAACATCCCTATACAAAGTTACTCATAGAATCCAACCCGGAACCGGATCCAAATCTTGAGCGATCAAGGGGACATATACCGATCAAGGGAGAGATCACATCGCCCATTAACGTGGGCCCGGGTTGCAGATTTGCCGATCGATGTCCAGACGTGATGGATCATTGCAGGCACGTGACTCCGGAAACAACGACCCTGACCGAGAGTCACACAGTCGCGTGCCATCAGTTTTCCTGAACCTGGCTATTCGGGTCTGACCTAATGGCACTTCCTTAAGTCGAACTAGATTGATTCGCATGCGGTGACTGGGATCTGACTCTACTTCGAGTAGTTACCTGCCTGCCAGGTTTTTTCAACCATGCGTAGAATTGACTGCTCATCGGTATATTTTTTGATCTCAACCAGGGGGACCCAGGCAAGGTCGTGGGATTCGTGACTGATAGAATAGGTTTCATCACCGGTACATCGAATCAGGAATCTGCAGTCGTAGTGGTAGTGTTCCGGTTCATCCTTTCGAGCCGGGATCAAATGAATATCAATATCAAAGATTTCACTACTGACCAGGCTCAGGTCTTTAAGACCGGATTCTTCCAGGGCCTCGCGCATGGCAACACGTGAGACCAGAGAATCACCATCGGCATGGCCACCAGGTTGCAGCCACTTGTTCAATTTTCGATGATGGGTTAGAAGGGTTTTCTGGTTATGTTTATCGACGATCCACGCGGACCCGGTGACATGACCGATCAGCAGCGATCGCTCGAAACAGTCTGCATTGTCCAGCACAAATTGCTCAAGCCGTCCCGGCATCGACACTTCACCAGGGAAGCTATTTTTGTAATTCTGGATTAACGAGAGGAGGTTCTGGCGTAACACTTAATGTCGCTATGCTGTTTCACGTGGTTTCTGGTATCTGAGCGCACGATTGCTCTCTTCATCGAACAGGTCAACCAGCTGCTCCGTCATGGCATCACCCAACTGTTCTGCATCCGTGATGGTCACCGCACGGCGATAGTGGTGAGTAACATCATGACCAATACCAATGGCGACAAGTTCCACTTCGGAGTGATTCTCGATCTTGTCGATAGCATATTTAAGGTGTTGTTCCAGATAGTTGCTGGCATTGACCAGAAGCGTGCTGTTATCCACAGGCAGGCCATCCGAGATAACCATCAGGATTTTACGATCCTCCGGCCTCCCGACAATACGATTGTGAGACCAGAGTAAGGCCTCACCATCGATATTTTCCTTCAGCAACTCCTCACGCATCATCAAGCCTAAATTGCGCCTGGCTCGCCTCCAGGGCATGTCAGCCGCCTTGTAGATGATGTGGCGCACGTCATTTAACCGCCCTGGTTGTGCAGGTTTAGCTTGTTGTAGCCACAATTCCCTGCTCTGCCCGCCCCGCCACGCTCGCGTGGTGAAGCCAAGAATCTCTACTTTCACCGTACATCTTTCCAGGGTCCGACCAAGAATATCCGCGCACATGGCCGCGATAGTGATAGATCGGCCACGCATTGATCCGGAGCTGTCGATCAGCAGGGACACGACTGTATCCCTGAATTTCATATCCTTTTCCTGCTTAAAAGCCAGTGGGCTGAATGGATCCATGATGACATTGGTTAACCTGGAGCTATCCAGCGTGCCCTCTTCCAGGTCAAATTCCCAGGTTCGATTTTGTTGCGCCATCAATTTTCGCTGTAGCCGATTCGCCAGCTTACTGATAATGACTTGCGAGCTTTGCAAATGCTTATCCAGAACACCTCTTAGCCGATCCAACTCAACCGGTTCGCATAATTCATCGGCAAACACGACCTCATCGAATAAAGTTGTGAAAGCCTTATATTGGCTTTCCTTCGGACGCAGCCAGTTTTTATCTGTCATCGAATCCGGCGGTGAACCAGCTTCGTCTTCATCGCCTTCCGTCTCGGCCATATCCATGGCATCCATATCAACAGGCACTTCCCCTTCTATGGCATCTGCCATATCTCCATCAGTCGACATTTCCTGCTCTGATGCCTCATCTCCTGCCTCAGACTCCATCTCTTCAGGCTGGTCTTCCTGGTCTTCAGATTCACCATCGGCATTCTCTTCCCCCCAGTCATCGCTAAGGCCAAGATCAGAGATAAATTGGCGGGCGATACTGGAAAACTCTCGTTGATCGAACATCGAATCACCGAGATTCTTAAGCTTGTCTCCAATTCTGTCTTCGATGTGTTCCCGCCAGAATTCCAGGACCTTTTGTGCGCTCGGCGGGGAGGGGCAACCTGTTATTTTTTCTCGTATCAGCATGCCGACAGCTTCACCAAGGGGCGCATCATCCTGGCTCTCAATCTGATTGAAGCCATGATTGACGCAGTGTTGTTCGAGCTGGGCATTCAGGTTGCTCTCCACTCCTTTCATCAGGTAGGAACCAATGCAAGCGACTCTCGCTTCTTCAACCCAGTCATAGACATCCTGCGCAATGCCAGACTGTGGGCGGTATTTTCGATGAAAGCCTTCATCGTGAAAGCGAGTTCGCAGTGCAAAGCGGTCAGCCGTGCCACGCAGGGTTGCCAGTTGTCCTTCCGAGAGGCCTGATTCCGGCAATGGAATCCGGGCCCGATTTCCTTGCAGGTAGGGTTTGCCTCGACCGAAGCTGACATTTAACTCCTCGTTTCCAGAGATCGCCCGCATCGTCGAGGTGACCGCCTGTTTAAAAAGTTCTGAATCTTCTTCTGGTTCTGACACTTCGATTGTCCGGCTAGGTAGTCCGAGAATGTGGCTCTAGGCGAGCACCATCCTGGCACTCGATTCCGGTAGTTCCTCACCCATACAGCGCTGGTAGTATTCTGCGACAATGCTACGTTCGGTTTCATCACACTTGTTCAGGAATGTCAGCCTGAATGCAAATCCATAATCACCAAAGATCTTGGCATTTTCTGCCCACATAATGACCGTCCTGGGTGACATAACGGTGGAAATATCACCATTGATAAACCCCTGGCGAGTGAGATCTGCCACCGAGACCATATTGGATACCACCGGACGTTTCAGCTCCGGTAGTTTCGACATGACGATGTCTATCTCCTTGTCTCTTTCCAGATAATTCAATGTGGTGACGATATTCCACCTGTCCATCTGCCCCTGGTTGATTTGTTGGGTACCATGATAAAGCCCTGTTGGATCACCCAACCCAATCGTGTTGGTTGTGGCAAACAATCTGAACGAGGGGTGCGGACTAATCACCTTGCTCTGGTCCAGGAGTGTTAACTTTCCATCTACTTCCAGCACCCTCTGGATAACGAACATCACATCCGGACGCCCCGCGTCATACTCATCAAACACAATCGCACAGGCGCGTTGCAAGGCCCACGGCAGCAAGCCTTCTTTGAATTCTGTAACTTGTTTTCCGTCCTCAAGAACAATGGCATCCTTTCCAATCAAGTCAATTCGGCTTATATGGCTGTCGAGATTGATGCGAATACACGGCCAGTTCAATCTGGCAGCGACCTGCTCAATATGCGTTGATTTTCCGGTTCCGTGATATCCCTGAATCATGCACCGACGATTGTGGGTAAAGCCCGCCAGAATCGCCAGTGTCGTCTCATGATTAAAGATATAACTTGAGTCAAGAGTAGGAACATGTTCCGAAGGCTGTGAAAATGCGGGAACCATAAGGTCCACATGCAGCCCGAAGGTTTCCCTCACGTCTATTTCGGTATCAGGTATTCCTGACCCATCTAAAGCACCAACTTTATCTATCATTACTACAATACCCTGGAACAATTCAAATCGACCAAACCCAGGCGGTTTGGATTACACATCCCATCTCAAGAAGGAACCATTCAGCTGGACTAATCGAGCATCAATAGCGGCTCGATAGAGTCTGGACGGTGGTGAATATCATCGTGACCGAACGGGAGGCAAAGGATAGCTTTTATAGGGGGGAAAAACCATAACCCGGCAATACTGAGCGCGAAAAACAAGCTCATCTGGTCGCTGCTATACTCTTACAAGGGTACTCCAGCACTATCATTTCCCAGGTTAATCAATGGCAATAATCTATATGGTTCGGCATGGACGCGCAGCAGCATCCTTTACAGATGATCTGGATCCGGGCCTCGATGAGCTTGGAAGAGATCAGGCAATCGAAGCAGGTCGCATTCTGCAGGGCAAACTTCCTTTGCAGATTCTCTCCAGTCCCCTGCGACGTGCGAGAGAAACCGCCTCACCGCTGGCGCAAGAATCTGGGCTGGAGATATCCATAGAAGAGCGGGTTTCAGAGATACCGTCTCCCGGATTGTCTTTGCAAGAAAGAGGCCCCTGGCTGCAAGCTATTATGCAGGGCGAGTGGAATGACCAATCCGATACCCTGCAAAAGTGGCAGGGAGATATGGTGAAGTGCCTGCTGGATCTTGAGCAGGATACCGCTATATTCACCCACTTTGTGGCAATCAACGCCATCGTTACCGCTGCAGAAAAAGCCGCCGCTGTCCTTGCCTTTCGTCCTGACAACGGGTCGATAACCATCCTGGAGTCTGATGGCACAAGCTTGAAAATCGTCAGTCGTGGAAGTGAAGCCAACACCAGAGTCAACTAGTTCCGCTACGGGACCTTACGGGACCTTACGGGACCTTGTTATTTAACTGCTCCGTTGAACCTGGCCTGGGACACTACGAGTACCGGCGAGTTGTAAAGTGATGGAAATCAGTTCGTCCCAGGGATCACCTTTATGGATACCTTTCACCATGGCATCTATGTCCGCCGTTCTGGAGAGCAAGACAAGGAA
>SMVA01251667.1_pt1 | contig 14579 bp, 6 predicted proteins | sample 2456451 | NCBI WGS metagenome assembly SMVA01 (sample SAMN11095933, study PRJNA526329) | marine sediment metagenome | biome: Marine sediment; feature: Surficial sediment; material: Deep marine sediment; isolation source: Hadal surficial sediment | place: Pacific Ocean | collected 2014-05 | depth 0-1...
AAACAGTCTGTTTGGTGACGGTGAGGTAATGAAATATGCAACCTTGTACAATCCAACGGCTCCTGTATATGGTGTGGATTCTCCTTTTCCATTTAATGAGGAACAATTTGGTGGTTATTTTGAAACGCTGGGATTATTTGACAGTTACAATCCTGTTTCTATTATGAATCAACTTTATAATGAGGGAAATAGATCAGAGTACAACTATAATTTTACCTTGACTTATGACTTTACAGATCATTTATCTGCAAAAATGGCTTACGGCCAACAAGATGCCAAGATTCAAAATAGACGTTATGCTCCTACAACTTTGTTAAGAGGTGGTAATGCAACAAGTCCTACAAGAAAAGGTAATGCCAACTTTTATACAGAAGAAAACAATACCACTTATTTTGAATTGTACGGAACCTATCAAAACACCTGGGGTAAAATAAATGCTACTTTTACAGGAGGTTATACTTTCCAGGAACAAGATCTTTATAACTATTCTTTTAATTTAGGGGATTTTCCTGATGATTCAATGAATTGGATCAACAGAATACAAGAATCTTATGATTTAAGAGCTGAAGGCTATGTTGAAGCCAATAGTTTTGCATTGGAAGATGATCGTATCATTGCCTTTTTTGGAAGGGTTAATCTAACCTGGGACAATGCCATTTTCTTTAATGCTTCATTAAGACGGGAAGGTTCGTCTCGTTTTGGAGAAGATGAAAAATGGGGCTTTTCCCATCAGTAGGTCTTGGTATTGATTTAAACAACTATTTAAACTTAAACAATGTGGATTTATTCAAATTCCGTGTTGGATATGGTGTTACAGGTGCCTTACCACCTCGTATTGGTCTTTCTCAATTGGTAAAAGGTACGGTATATGGTGCCAATGGCGGTTTTAACACAACCAATATTGGTGATCTTGCAGCCAATCCAAATTTAGGTTGGGAGGAAAAATCAGAAACAAATTTTGGCCTTGAATTTAATATGGGAAGGCTATCAACTACTATAGATGTGTATACAAGGACTATTACAGATTTTATCTTACAGCAAAACACTCAAGGAGATCCAGATATAGAAGAACCGAGTCAATTTCAAAATTCAGGTGAATTAAAAACAAATGGTTTTGAATTGGCCCTAAATTATGACATCATTAAAAATGATAAATTAACTTACAATTCTGGTATCGTTTTCTCAACGTACAATAGTGATTTGGTTGCATACAACCTGGAAAATGGTGAAACCAGGGGTGGATTAGGATCTCCGGGACAAAATGATACTAATGTGATTTTGGTAAGACCGGGTGAACCCATTGGTCAAATATGGGGGCCGGTTTGGTCAGGTGAAATTGTTGATGGGGCTACTCAGTTTGTAGATGTTAATGGTGATGGAGTGCTTATAACAGGTGGGGACAAAGCATTAGATGATGATGTTGACTTTGCAGTATTGGGTAATGGTATTCCAGATTTCGAATACGGATGGACAAATCAATTGTCATATGGAAACTGGCAAGTCAATGCATTCTTTAGAGGAGCCGTTGGCCATAGTTTGGTCAACTCCTTTAGAGCCTTTTACGAACCAAGAATATCAAGTCAAAGTTCCTATAATTTGGTCAACACCAAATATGCCAATGACGAAATTACAAGTGCTCAATTTAGTTCTCTATATGTTGAAAAAGCAGATTTCTTTAAATTAGATAACTTGTCTGTTGCCTATAATTTTAATTTGGACGACAGTAAGTATTTTGAACGTATTCGTATCATGGCTACCGGACAAAATGTTTTTACCATTACAGATTATACAGGTGTTGATCCGGAACCGGCATTGGTAGATATTGAGAATAATAATGATGTACTTTCACCTGGTATAGACAGAAGAATTAATTATTTTACGGCAAGAACGTTCACATTAGGACTTAACATAACCTTCTAAAACATAAACAGATGAAAAATATATTAAAATCAATATTACTTTTCGCTTCGTTAGTAGCGATGGTATCTTGTACAGATTTAGAAGAAAATCTTTTAACTCAAATCACTGACGATATTTCCACTCCCGGTATTGATACAGGTGGTGGTGGTGGTGGTGGTAGTGACCCAACAGCCGGGGCATTTAGTAAATTAAGAGATGGATCTGCCAACCATGGTGGTTACTGGTCGATTCAATCAGTATCTACGGATGAAATGGCTGTTACACAAAAAGGCGGTGACTGGTATGATGGTGGTATCTGGATCGATATGCACCGACATACTTATACACCTGCACATGGTGCTGTGGGAGGTGCCTGGAATCAACAATATGGAGGTGTTCAGGAATGTAATTCTATATTAGGAGGTAGTTTAGATGCTAATCAAACAGCTCAGGTTAGAGTTTTAAGAGCTTTCTTTCATTATAGATTGTTAGATTTATTTGGTAGAATTAAGGTATTGAATACCCCCGGTGTTGATTCTCCACAAGTTTCGAGCGCTGCTGCTTTCGATTTAATTGAAGGTGAATTGTTAGATGTATTGGGTATTGCTTCTGTTTCACCCTCAATGGATCTATCGGGAAGTGCCTTAGGTACAGATATGAATCCGTACGGTGTAAATCAATATGCTGCTCTGGGAGTATTGGCTAAGATGTATTTGAATGCAGAAGTTTATACCGGTACACCCAGATATCAGGAAGCAGCTGATGCCGCTTCATATATAATTGATAACTCGGGTTATATGTTGGCAGATGATGGTTATTCAATTACTAACTTAGGACAAAGACCGGCAGTAGAATCAGATCCGGCAACTTTAACAGGTTATGCAGCCCTGTTTGCACCTAATAACGATTCAAATCCGGAAATGATTTGGTCAATTAATTTTGACGAAGTTACTGGCAGTGGTATGAACTATTCTCAAATGACTTTACATTATTCGAGCCAATTTACATGGAATATTGATGATCAACCGTGGAATGGTTATTCAGCCTTGGAAGATTTTTATAATATGTATGATGGCAATGATGAAAGAAAAACAGCCAACTTTATTGTTGGTCCACAGTTAGATTATGGTGGTTCAGCATTGGTTGATTTTGCTGCTTCTGATGGAAAACTAGAAATTGAATACACGGTTTTTATCAACGAATTAGAGCCGGATGCAAGCAGAGTAGGTGGTGCACGTTTAGGAAAATTTAGCTTTAAACAATTCCAAAGAAATGAGGCAAGCAATGACTATCCTATTATTCGATTAGGTGATTTATATTTAATTCGTGGAGAAGCTATGGCTAGACAAGGTGGCGATTGGTCATTGGCAACCAACGATATAAATACTATTAGAACAAGGGCAAAAGCCAGTACTTTAAGTTCCGCTACAGAACAAGATGTGCTTGACGAACGTGGTAGAGAGATGTTTATGGAAGTTACCCGTCGTCAGGATTTGATCCGATTCGGAAAATATGATGATCCATGGTGGGAAAAAACCAATAATGAAGCCTATAAATCGGTGTTTCCAATACCAACTGATGTAATTTTATCAAGTCAAGGAACATATACTCAGAATCCCGGGTATTAATAACATATTTTAATCGAAAATAATTCCTCGAGGCTATGCCCTCGGGGTTTCCGTTGAAATTGTCATTCCCGTGAAAACGGGAATCTAAATAACAGAATTTCGATTTTTGACCTAAAAGGTCAAAGCTTGTGCTCAAATGATTGAGTATGAAACCACCGAAATACCTCTATGGCTCCGCCTCGAGGGTAGTTGGATTCATGAAATTCTTTATTTTTTAAAAAAGGCTACTTTAACCGGTAGCCTTTTTTTTTATTATCACTTATTAACTTATTATTAATCTTTTTAATCTTTTCTTAATCTTCTTAAACAATTATTAATCCTGGAATGTAAAACAAATATGTACTTTAGCCGACATTAGTATGGATTCGTATTTTAAAACTTAACATCAAAACTTAAACTATCGACAGCTTGATCATTATTTTAATCAATAATGATATTTTTCAATATTAAATTATTACCAAATAATATTGGAATTTATTTATAGATGAACTTGTTATTATGAAATCACTATATTTTTTAATTTTGATAGTATGTATTTTCATTTCTTGTAAAAATGATTCAACTCCATCTACCCTGTTTGAATTAAAGGATTCATCGATAGGCATCAACTTTGAAAACACTTTAATCTATACTGAAGATTTAAATCCATATACCTATAGAAATTTTTACAATGGAGGCGGTGTTGCTTTGGGTGACATTAACAATGACGGACTTTTAGATATCTATTTTACGGGAAACCTTGTTGATAATAAGCTCTATTTAAACAAGGGCAATTGGAAATTTGAAGATATCTCTGAAACCGCAGGAGTTGCTTGTAAAAATGTTTGGTCAACCGGTGCAACCTTTGTTGATATCAATCATGATGGTTTTTTGGATCTGTATGTATGTAAATCAGGTAAACCGGGAGGTGAAAAGAGGCATAATGAACTTTTTATAAATCAAGGTGATAATACTTTCAAAGAACAATCCAAAGAATATGGTTTGGATATTATCGGTCTTTCTGTACATGCTGCATTTTTTGATTATGATAAAGATGGTGATTTAGATTGCTATATTCTGAACAATTCTATCAGATCCGTAGGCAATTATAATTTGATCAAAGATCAACGGGAAATCCCCAGTAAGGATGGGAACAAACTACTTCGAAATGATGACGGTAAATTTGTTGATGTTTCTACTCAAGCAGGTATTTTTTCAAGCGTAATTGGTTTTGGCTTAGGAATAACGCTCGGTGATTTTAATAACGATAGCTGGACAGATATATTTATTTCCAATGATTTTTTTGAACGGGATTATATGTATATCAACAATCAAAAAGGTGGATTTATAGAGAATTTAGAGGATACATTTGGTTCTATTTCAATGGGATCTATGGGTGCAGATGCCGCTGATTTGGACAATGACCTACTGCCGGATATAATGGTCACCGAAATGTTGCCGTCAACTATTGAAAGAAAACGTACCAAAGCACAATTCGAATCCTGGAACAAATATAATTTAGCGGTAAAACGTGGTTACTTTCATCAATTTCCCAGAAATGCCTTACAAAGAAATTTGGGAGATAAAGGATTTGTTGAGATCAGTAGGTTTTCAGGTGTAGATGCTACGGAATGGAGCTGGGCATCACTAATTTTTGATATGGATAACGATGGACTCAAAGATATACTCATTAGCAATGGAATTTATAAAGACCTGTTGGATAGAGATTATTTGAGTTATATGGCAAACGATGAAAAAATTCGCAACCTGATAAAGACAGATGATGAGGTAATTATGAAGTTAATAGATTTAATGCCTTCTAAAGCCATACCAAATTCTGTTTTTAAAAACAAAGGGGATTTTAAATTTGAAAACACAGCATCCAAATGGGGTTTAAATCAACCAAGTTTTAGCAATGGTAGTGCCTATGGAGATCTCGATAATGATGGAGATTTAGATATTGTCATCAACAATGTCAATATGCCGGCCTTTGTTTATGAAAATAAATCGGAGAATACCAAAAATAAAAGTATTTCATTCAAACTCAATGCCGATAGCTATAATACCCATGCAATAGGTACAAAAATCATCATCAAATACGGGAATGATGTAGCAGCCATGGCTGAAAATTTTCCTTCCAGAGGATTTCAAAGTTCCGTTGCACCGGGAATACATTTTGGTGTTGGTCAAGTTGAAATAATTGATTCGCTGTTTATACTTTGGCCTAATGGAAATAAAACAATTGAAACTAATATTAAGACCGATAGTATCTATTCGTTTTCTCAGCCAAAAAATAATTTAATTGAATTTACAAGCCCAAAATATGTTAACAAATCGATTTTAAAAGAAATTTCACCCCTTTTTAATTTCAAACATCAGGAAAATCCATTTATTGATTTTAACAGAGAACAGTTATTACCTCAAATGTTTAGCAATGAAGGACCTGCATTTAGTATGGCGGATATTAATAATGATGGAATCGAAGATTTTTATATTGGTGGGGCAAAAAATCAATCCGGGAGTTTATTTCTTTCCACTTCCGACTCAGGTTATATAGAAATTAAAACGCCTTTTGATGCTGATTCAAATTCAGAAGATACCGCTTCAATATTTTTCGATAGTGATAATGATGGGGATTTGGATTTGTATGTTTGCAGCGGAGGCAAAGCTTTTTCAAAATTTGATTTTGCGCTGCAGGATCGCCTTTATATTAATAATGGCCAGGGAGATTTCACGAAGTCTTCAAGCCCTCTCCCCTTCCCGACTCCAGTAAGTTCTTCATCGGTTTCCGTTAAAGATTTTGATTTAGATGGAGATTTAGATCTTTTAATAGGTGGAAGGTTCAATCCTCAGGTTTATGGTTTACCCTCATCAGGGTTTTTATTGATCAATGAACAAAACAATAAATATTCACTTTCTAAACAAAGTGAATTGGAGAATATTGGGATGATTACTCAGGTTGAATGGGTTGATATCAATAACGATGAATACTTTGATTTAGTGATTGCAGGAGAATGGATGCCTATATCCATTTTCATCAATGAAAAAGGTTTGTTAATTAATAAAACTGCTGAATATAATTTAGAGAATACCTCAGGAATTTGGACAACATTTGTGGTTGATGATATTGATAATGATGGCGATATAGATATTATTGCAGGAAATATAGGTGAAAATTCATTCTATCAGCCCAAGGATCGGTTATATGTGAACGATTTTGATAAAAATGGAAAACCGGAACAAATATTTACGCATAAAATTGATGAAAAATATTACCCAATTGTTGATCGTGATGAACTAATTTCACAAATACCAAGTGTTAAGAAAGGTCTTTTATTCTTTAAAGATTACGCAACAGCGCATATGAAAAGTATCTTCAACCAAGATCAGATACAATCTTCCATTATAAAAAGTATTAACACCACAAAATCAACGCTTTTTATAAACAATAATGGAAAATATGATGCCTTGGCATTACCAAAGGAAATTCAATATTCCAATACAAGTGCCATTCAAATTATTGACATCAACAATGATGGCATTAAAGATCTGATAACCGGTGGAAATCATTATAAATTCAAACCTCAATTTGGCCGCCTCGACGCTTCACAAGCTTGGTTAATAATTGGCCAAAACAAAAATAAACAATATTCTTTTGGCAAGGTTGAAAGTCTCGGTATTATTGGGCAAATAAGAGGTTTTAAAATAATGCCTTTAAAAAATAAAACCATTTTAATTACAGCTATAAATAACGATCATTTACAATTTCATGAAATTAAATAAACTCATCATAACAATCCTTTTGGCTCAGGCATTCATTTATTCGTGTACCAAATCACCCTATGATAAATTGGTAAGCAACGAATCTTCCAAATCCCTGGTACTGGATTCTCTAGTTTTCGATTTCCATTTTGGAGATTCTAAAAGTCATTTTTTTAAACGATGTAAGGAATTAAATAAAAAAGAAATCATTAAGGAAGGACCTAACAATAAGTATGTTCAATATATTTTAAAAACTACCCATGAAAATGAATCTCCTGTACAGATGTTGTTCTATGGTAGTTTTGATGAAAATAAAATTATGACAGGTATGGATTTTCTTTTTAGTTACAATTATTGGTCGCCTCTTTCAGATGATTATAGTGCCCAAAAATTAATGCCCCAATTAAAAGATACTTTAATGAATTGGTATCCCGGCAATGATTTTATTCCTATTAAAATACTAAATCAAGAAACAGATGCCTTTGTAAAAGTTGATGCAAACAGACAAATCCTGATGTATACAAAAGACTCCAAAGATGTCATCGTCAAAATCGAGGATTTAAGAACCAAATATCCTTCAAAATATAAATAATTTAAAAATGAGAGCACTTAAATATTTCTTATCAATCTTATGCGTTTTCATAGTATTTTCCTGTGAACAACCTCAGGTTGAAAAAATAAATGAAACACTATTTGAATTGCTGGATCCGGAGCACACCGGTATTGAATTCAGCAATGAATTGGTATATGATGATGATTTTAATGTCTATACTTATCGAAATTTTTATAATGGTGGCGGGGTGGCTATAGGGGATATAAACAATGATGGACTTATAGATTTATATGTAACCTCCAATCAAAATTCAAACAAATTATATCTGAATAAAGGAGATTTTAAATTTGATGATATTACTGAACAAGCAAAAGTTGGTGGTACAAAAGCCTGGTCAACGGGAGTTACCATGGTAGATATCAATGGCGATGGTTTCTTGGATATTTATGTCTGTAATTCAGGTGATGTTTCAGGAGGCAACAAACAAAACGAGTTATTTATAAATAATGGTGATCTCACGTTTACCGAATCTGCACATGAATATGGTTTGGATGATCTGGGCTATTCAACCCACGCATCATTCTTTGATTATGACAAGGATGGAGATTTGGACGTATATTTATTAAACAACTCTTATCAGGCCATTGGAAGTTTCAATCTCAAAAAAAATGAACGCCCCAAAAGAGATTTACTTGGAGGTGATAAACTCATGGAAAATATTGATGGAAAATTTGTTGATGTTAGTGAAAAAGCAGGTATTTATGGTAGCGTAATTGGCTTTGGGTTGGGTGTAAGTGTTGGCGATTTGAATGGCGACAGTTGGGATGATATCTATGTTTCTAACGATTTTTTTGAACATGATTATCTTTATATCAACCAACAAGATGGAACCTTTAAAGAGTCATTGACATCACAAATAAAATCAACCAGTGGTGCATCCATGGGTGCTGATATCGCCGATATAAATAATGATGGATATAATGAAATATTTGTGACCGAAATGTTACCCTCAGAATACGACCGACTTAAAACGGTTACAACTTTTGAAGATTGGGATAAATATCAGTACAATGTAAAGAATGGCTATTATCATCAATTTACACGAAACACCCTTCAATTAAATAATACAAATTCAACCTTTAGTGAAATAGGTAGGTATAGCGGAGTTGAAGCCTCTGACTGGAGTTGGGGCGGACTCTTTTTTGATATGGATAATGATGGCCATAAAGATTTGTTTATCGCCAACGGAATTTATAAAGATTTAACGAATCAGGATTACCTCCAATACATTTCAAATGAAGAAATCATAAAATCTATTGTTAAAAACAATAAGGTTGATTATAAAAAATTAATTGATATCATCCCTTCCAATAAGGTTAAAAATCATGCCTATAAAAATCTTGGTGACCTGGAATTTGTCAGGTATATGGATTCAGGTTTAAACACCCCTAGTTTCTCTAATGGATCAGCTTATGGTGATTTTGATAATGACGGAGATTTAGATTTGGTCGTTAATAATGTGAATATGCCCTTGTTTTTCTATAAAAATAATGCTGAGAGAATTACAAAAAATAATTATTTAAAAATTAAATTGGTGGGTGAAGGGCTTAATAAAAATGCCATCGGGGCTAAAATTGAAGTTGGGAATCGAAATGGTAAACAATTTATAGATCAACAACCGATTCGCGGATTTCAATCAAGTGTGGATTTACGTCCTAATTTTGGTTTTGAATCAGATGAACCTGTTTATGTTTCAGTTTACTGGCCTTCAGGAAAAATAACCAGATTAACCGATGTGAAAGTCAATCAAACGCTTTCACTTTTTGAAAAAGATGCTGAATCAATTCATAAATCAGAAGAATTAGTGTTAGATCATTTATTCAAAAGAAACACAATTGAAATCGATTTTAAACATGTTGAAAATCCATATTCAGATTTTAACAGAGATCGCCTTATTAACCAAATGTACAGTACTGAAGGGCCTAATATTTCTCTTGGAGATATTAATAATGATGGGGTCAAAGATTTATTTATTTCCGGTTCAAAAGGAAATTTATCGACTATTCTGTTAGGCCAAGGGGACACATTTATCTCCAAACAAACGATGGATTTTGATAAAAGCAAGAATTCAGAAGATACAGACAATCTGTTTTTTGATGCCGATAATGATGGTGATCTTGATCTGTATGTTTGTAGTGGTGGTGTTGAATTTTCTCAATTTTCAAGCAGTTTAGCTGATCGCTTATATTTTAATGATGGAAAGGGTAATTTTTCACTCTCAGATCAAAAACTACCCTCAAAAGATGGATATCATAGTACAGGAACCGTTGTTGCATGTGACATAGATAATGATGGTGATTTAGACCTTTTCGTTGGAGAAAGAAGTATTCCCGGTAAATATGGATTACCGGGTTCCGGATTTATATTGGAAAATGATGGATTGGGCAACTTCACTGATATTACGGAACAACACGCTTCAGAATTAAATAATATAGGAATGATTACCGATGCCTTATTTATTGATTTGAATGAGGATGGATTTGAGGATCTTGTAATTGTAGGTGAATTTATGGGTATTGAAATCTTTGTAAATCACAAAGGCAAATTCGTTAAAAAGATCGACAATCCCCTTTCGCAAATTAAGGGCTGGTGGAATACTATTCATAAAGCAGACCTTGACAATGACGGTGATCTGGATTTAATTGTGGGTAACCATGGTATTAATAGTAGGTTTAAAGCAAGTAAAGAAAAACCAATTCGACTTTATTTAAAAGATTTCGATGCAAACGGATTTTTAGATCCTATTTTGACTTTTAAAGCTGATAATGGTAAATTTTACCCCTATGCCTTAAGACACAATTTAATTGATCAAATAAAAGGCCTTAAAAAGAGATTTCCTGATTATGAATCATTTAAAGATGCAGGGATTAAGGACATGTTCTCACCGGAAGAATTAAGTGATGCGCTGGTATTTGAAGCCAATACGCTTTCTTCAATCATATTGATCAATAAAGGAGATTTTAATATGAAAGTTCAAGAATTACCCTATGAAATGCAACTTTCACCTATTTATGCCATTATAACCGACGATTTTGACAATGATGGTGATCAGGACATTATTACGGGTGGAAATCTCTACAATGTAAAACCTGAAGCAGGGCGTTATGATGCCTCCTATGGGAATTATTTAGAAAATTTAGGGCTTATGATATTTAGAAGCCATCCGGATGGGAATGGTTTTTTTGTAGACGGAGAAATTCGGGATTTTATAATAAATAATAGCAAATTAATTGTTGCAAGAAATAGTGATTCCTTAGTAATATTTGATTATTAAAACTATGAAGTACCTACAACATATCATATATATATCAAGTGTAATTTTATTGAGTTGTAACGGCGAAAATGAATCAGTCAAATCGGTTGAATCAAGCATTTATTTTGAACCTGTTTCTTCAGAGAATAGTGGTGTTGATTTTTCCAATGATTTATTTTATCAGGATGATTTAAATATTATTGAATATTTATATTATTATAATGGTGGTGGTGTGGCCATTGGCGACATCAACAATGATGGCCTTGAAGACTTTTATTTAACTGCCAACCAAAAACCTGACAAACTATATTTAAATTTAGGAAACTTAAAATTTAAAGACATATCTATATCTTCAAAAATAGTTTTAGATTCAACATGGTCATCCGGGGTAACCATGGAAGACGTTAACAACGATGGTTATTTAGATATTTATGTATCAAAGGTTGGAAATTATAAAGGCTTGAAAGCACACAATTTACTGTATATTAACAATGGAGATTTGACCTTTACAGAATCATCATCCCAGTATGGTTTAGATTTCTCAGGGCTTTCAACACAGGCCTCATTTTTTGATTTTGACAATGATGGTGATATGGATATGTATTTAATGAACCATTCCGTTCATACACCCAGAAGTTATGGAAAATCAAGCAAACGATTTGAATCTGATTCTCTTGCCGGAGACAGACTTTATGAAAACTTATTAAATGAAGGGTTTTCAAAGTTTGTTGATATCACAAAAAAAGCAGGAATCTTTAATAGCCCCTTGGGTTATGGTTTGGCTCTCAAAACATCTGATATAAATCAAGATGGATTCATAGATATTTATATTGGAAACGACTTTCACGAAAACGATTATATTTATATCAACCAAGGAGATAAAACATTTATAGAATCAAGCGATAGTTTTTTGAATCATTCTTCCAGGTTTACCATGGGTGTTGATATTGCTGATATTGATGGTGATGGCTTAGTTGATATTTTTACGCTGGATATGATGCCTTTTAACAAGGAGATCTTTTTAAAATCGGGAGGCGAAGATTCTGATAAAGTAAGTGAAATCAAAAAGAATTTTGGATTCAAAACACAATATGCCAGAAACACCTTCCAGTTAAATAATGGCAATCAAACATTTAGCGATGTTGCATTACAAACCAATACCTATGCAACTGACTGGAGCTGGTCAGTATTACTTGAAGATTATGATAATGATGGTTTATTGGATATATTTATTACCAATGGAATTTACAAGCGTCCGAATGATCTGGATTATGTAAAATATTTAAGTACCATTGATTTTCAAAAATACAATCAAACACAACAAAATGAAATTGCAAGAAAATTGATTCAGGAAATGCCTGCCATTAAAATTCCTAATGTAATTTTTAAAAACAAAGGTAATTTAGAATTTGAAAGATTAACGGTTGAATCTGGCCTGTTACCTTCCTATTCAAATGGCGCTGCTTATAGCGATCTTGATAATGATGGTGATATTGACTTAATAATTAATAATTTAAATCAAAAGGTTTCTATTTTAGAAAATAAAAGTGATCCACAGGCAAATAATTATATCAGTATCTTATTAAAAGGCAATGATGAATTTAAAAATCCTACCGGAGCCAAAGTGAAATTATATATTGAAGGGTTTGAGTATTTTAAGGAACTGAGTCCAACAAGTGGATTCCAATCCTCTTCATCGCGTAAGCTTCATTTTGGATTGGGAGATAAAACAAAAATAGATTCCATTCAAATAATATGGCTCGATGGAAAGTCTCAAATTGAGAAAAACATTGATATCAATTCACATCTAACTATCAAAAGAAATTTAAATCTGAGCAATGACCACATGGTTCATAAATCGGATATTGAAAAAACGGAATTATTCCCATATGTTCATGTTGAAAATAAATATTTTGATTACGAAAGAGAATCTCTAATGCCTGAAAAATTATCGGTAGAAGGTCCGGCTTTGATTAGCGCTGATTTCAATTCAGATGGACGAAAAGACCTCTTTATTGGGGGCGCTAAATATCAGGCTGCAGAATTATACATTCAGCAAGAGGATGGGAATTATCAAAAAATAGAAAATTCAGTCTTTTTAAAAGACGCAATACACGAAGATGTTGATGCGGATGTTATTGATTTGGATAATGATGGAGATCTTGACATTTATGTTTTAAGCGGAGGGAATGAAAGAATTGAGGGCGACCCTCATTTGGAGGATAGAATTTATTTGAACGATGGCAAAGGAAATTTCGAAAAATTTAATGCCAACCTAATAAAAACGAATGGTGGAAGTATTTCAGTTGCCGATTTTGATGGAGATGGATTCGATGACCTATTTATTGGCTCCAGATCTATTCCAGGGGGATATGGATTATCTCCCCAAAGCTTTATTTTAAAAAATACCGGTAACAATAGCTTTGAAATAGTGGCTAAAACTAATTTTGGAATGGTTACTGATAGCCAATGGGTTGATATTAATAATGATGGAAAATTAGATTTGATTATTGTTGGCGATTGGATGCCTGTAACTATTATGATTAATAGTGGAGAAGGGACTTTCACCAACGCAACCAAAAAATTTGGTTTGGAAAACACACAGGGTATGTGGAACACGGTTACTGTAGCTGATATTGATCATAATGGCCAAATAGATATTATAGTTGGTAACGCCGGATTAAATTTTAAATGGAAAGCTTCGATCGATCGTCCGGTAAAACTTTATTTGGATGATTTTGATGGTAATACTCAGCTTGATCCTATAATTTACTATGATTTCTTTGGTGATTATGTTCCTTTTGCTTCCAAGGATAAACTCATTGGACAAATGCCTTATTTAAAAAAGAAATTTTTAAACTACGGTACATTTGCCACGGTAAAAGACATTCAGGATCTTACCGGAAAACCTGAAAAAGAAATTTTAGAGGTTAAATATATCCATGAATTGCGTTCGATGGTCTATTTAAATATGGGAGAAAACTTTAAAGGAATTCCATTGCCCATAGAAGCGCAAAGGAGTAGTATTGAAGATATTATTATTGAAGAAAATGATGATTATACTGTCTTAATTTTTGTTGGAAATTATAATGATTATGTAACCGAATTGGGTAGCAATAATGCATATTCCGGTGGTACCATAAATATTTTAGAAAATGGAGAGTTTGGAGATGTAAAACAATTACCCCTTCCAAAACATTTGAATTCACGAAAAATAACAAAATTAGATAACAATAAATACCTTGTGCTTTCTAATAATGATAAATCATACATTATTGAAAATCCTTTAAATAAAGAGGATTAATGCGAATCAAGGGTTGAAAGCAAATAGTCAAAAATGCTTGGTTTTACCTCTACCGATAGATATCGGTACCTAAAGCCAGCCTGCTGACCGGCAGGGATGACCAAGAATTTTCACTTTTCATTCTTTAGGACAGAGGAGAAA
>SMVA01157753.1_pt1 | contig 14578 bp, 11 predicted proteins | sample 2456451 | NCBI WGS metagenome assembly SMVA01 (sample SAMN11095933, study PRJNA526329) | marine sediment metagenome | biome: Marine sediment; feature: Surficial sediment; material: Deep marine sediment; isolation source: Hadal surficial sediment | place: Pacific Ocean | collected 2014-05 | depth...
GAAGGATAACGAGAATATCCTTTGACACTCAGAGCGCATTCCGCGCTCGTCCCAGATTCCAGAATCACGTGGCACACGGACGAAATCCGGATTTTCACAACCTAATTCAGTCACTTGTCTGTTGTCTGTCATCATTCAATTTCTTGAACCAAATGTCCAAATTCTTGGATTCGCGGCCTTAGAGGGATTTCTTTAGAAACTCTGTAACCTGTTGATAAAAATTTAAGATACTATTGTCTCCCCAGGATGGCTACCTCACTGGCATGCTTTTGCGTGTGCACTGCACGTATCACAGCAAGAAGTTGATAGACATGCATTCAAAAAAACATTTGACAACTTCGGGTCGTTGATCTAAAAGATTAGGAAGCGGGTTTGTAAAAACCATTCATTTCTCAAAGAGGGGGCCAACAAAATGAAGAAGATCCAATTTAACTACGTTCATATTCTGATTTTTTCATTTGTGTTGATCGGGCTGATGCAGGCCAATGGCCTGTGGGCCCAGTCAGCGACCATCCTGGGGGTAGTGCAGGACGAAACAGACGCTGTACTCCCGGGTGTTAGCGTCACCGCAACCAGCCTGGAGACCAATCAGTCACGGACTGTAATCAGCGATGATGAAGGTCGGTACCGGGTGTCGCAACTTTCATCGGGAACCTATGAGGTGCAGGCCGAACTGTCGGGATTTAGCACCGGCGTTCGCCGTCCCATTGTCCTCACTCTGGACAGCCAGACGGTGGTGAACTTCAGCCTGAGCATCGGACAAATCACCGAGAGAGTCGTGGTTACCGGGGAAGCCGCCCTGGTTGAGACCACCAGTGCCGTGACGTCAGGACTGGTGGACGATCGACAAATTCGGGATTTGCCCCTCAATGGGCGGGATTTCGTTCAACTGGCCCTCCTTCAGGAAGGGATCGTCCAGAACACAAAGTACTTGAAAACCCAGGGTGGCAACGATGGAATACTCATCTCCATGGCGGGGGCTCGGACTCACCAGAATGCTTTTCTTTTAGATGGAACCGATATTCGGGGCGCTCGCGGAGTGGTCCCCGCCGGTGCCGCTGGCTCAGTGGCCGGCGTGGAAACCATCAAGGAGTTCAAGGTGATCACCGGTGCCTTCAGCGCTGAGTACGGCCAGTTTACCGGCGGAATCATCACCGCGATCACCAAGTCGGGCAGCAACGAAGTGCATGGATCCCTTTTTGAGTATCACCGCAACAGGGTCCTGGATGCTCGTAATTTCTTTGATCGTGATCCCGTGAACCCTTTGGAGCGCAGTGAGGTTCCACCCTTTATACGCAACCAGTTCGGCTTTTCCCTGGGCGGTCCCATTGTGAAGGATAAAACCTTTTTCTTTGGCAGCCTCGAAGTCATTCGAGTGAGGCAAGATCTTCAGCCCGGGAGCGACGGTAGTTTCGTCCTGAGCGACGCGGCCCGTGACGGGATGTTGTTTGGCCCCGTGGCTCCTAACATGCAACCCCTCATTGATCTGATCCCCCGAGCAAACGGCAGGGACCTGGGAGGCGGGATAGCCGAGTATTTTAACGCGGAGAGCTATCCAACCGATGGGGAGACCATGACGGTTCGAGTGGACCATCAGTTTTCTGATTCTGATAACTTTTTTGCTCGTTACACGCTGGATCAGTCAGAGAGATTCTTCTTTTGGTCAAACCAGGGGGATTTAAATAACATCTACCGCTACCAGTACCTGACCCTCTCGGAGAAGCATGTCTTCTCTCCCAATGTGATCAATGAGATTCGGGTGGGATACACCCGCTCCAAGACCCAACAGATTCCAGTAGACAGCCTCTTTGACGGCAGCGATGTGAATCCCAACCTGTTCATTGGTTCTCAGGATCCTCCTCTTGGACCTGTCCTTCCCCAATGGTTGGGAACCCCTATCGTTCGCTTTGGAAGCTTCCTGGGGCTTACAGCAATTCCCAACCGGTACTCTGTGTCCGATGACGTCAACTGGACCAAGGGGAGTCATAACCTGAAAATAGGTTTTGCATTTCAACGCGAGCAAATGAATGGCAAGGGGACGACGGGAGCCGAGGGACTCTACATCATCCCTAGCGTTCCCCAGATCATCCAGGGCAGTCCGGTTAGTCTACGATTCCAATTCAACAGTGTTGTGGACGTAGGCATTCGGCAAAGCCTGTGGGGCTTCTACATCCAAGACGACTGGAAGTTCTCCCCTCGGCTCACTTTCAATATGGGATTGCGCTACGAGTTCATCACCTCCCCCACCGAAGTCGGCAACGGGCAGTATCTTGGTGCAGCCGATCCTGGTGTTGAAGGGCGTCTTTCCAATCTCGTAAGTGCGGATGATCTTCAGCAGCACCTAGGCAATCCCTATTTTGAGAATCCTTCCTTGAAGAACTTCTCTCCCCGTGTTGGGTTTGCCTGGGATATTTTTGGAACCGCCAAGACCTCGCTTCGAGGGGGATTTGGCCTGTTTCACGATCAGTTGACCGCTTATCTGTGGGGTACCGGGAGTGCACAGGCACCTTGGAATGCGCCCGTGACTTCCCGCGGGCCTAGAGGCCGCGCTCCCGCCATTGGTCCCGACGTCAGAGATCAGGTTCGTGCAGAAGCTAACTTTGATGCTCCACGTACTGTAAACATAGGCGATCCGAAGCAGCCCTACCTCATGCAATATACCTTGACCCTCCAGCAGGAGGTCATGCCCAATACCGTCCTTACCATCGGATATCACGGCTCTGGGGGACGAAAACTCCCCCGTATGAATAACGACGCCAATACACATCAACTCACGGCCGGCACCGGTGGCTTTATTGATAAGATCAAATATGATGCCAGCCTATTTCCCAATGGGCCGGGTCCGGAGCACAACGGAAGAAACTATTTTACCTTCTGCGAAACCTATGATCCCAATAACCCTGGTACCTGTTTGGTTGAGTTTCCGCACGGGCGGGGCACGGCAGTGGGGCACCGCAACCCCAATTTCTCTGACATTCGCATTCAACTCTGGGATGGCAACTCTTCCTATAACGCCCTTAGACTTGCCTTAACCCGACGTTTCAACTCGGGTCTGGCATTCCAGTTCTCCTACAATTACTCCAGGGCCATCGACGACGGGTCAAACGTCTCCCACTCCGATGCTAACGGGGGTGCTGACGAGAACAGCTCCTGGCAGGTGGTAGATCCGGACGATAAGGGAACCATGAAAGGGCTGAGTTCAAATCACGTGGCCCAGACCTTAGCCACGAGTTTCAGTTATGTACTCCCCTACAATCCTCAGGGTGCTGCCGGGCTCGTTCTGGGAGGCTGGTCGTTCAACGGAATTCTCACCTTAGCGACGGGTCCTCCAAGCTCTTTTGGTATGGACCTCGATCAGGCCCATTCGGGACAGGGGACAGAATCCCAGAGACCGGACCTCGTACAAGGGTTCAGCAACAATCCGGTCTTGAGCGATGGTCGTGAGCCCGAAGCATACTTTGATACGAATGCATTAGAAATTGGCGTTGAGGGGTTCTTTGGCAATCTTGGAAGAAACACACTCATTCTTCCGGGATTGGCCACTTTCGATCTGGGAATGACCAAGGACTGGGCCCTGAGTGAAGGGGCAACCCTCCAGTTCAAGACTGAGATCTTCAACATCTTCAACCGTGCCAACTTTGGTGCACCCAGAATGCAGATTTTTGGCGGGAGATCAACCCTGGATCCAGCTGCCGGTATCATCACAAAGACCACCACCACCTCGCGGCAAATCCAGTTCGCGCTGAAGATCGTGTTCTAAGAGTGGCACTACCGTCAGTATTCTGAGTAAAAAGGGGACAGCCCAGGCTGTCCCCTTTTTTTGTGTTCCAGGTTCCAGGTTCCAGCAAGCTCGAGGTCCCCAGTTCGGATCCCAACGGGACACGTCCGGAATGTGGGAGGCACCTCAAGGTGCCGAACGGCCTTGAGGCCGCTCCCCCAACTTCGAAATTAGGCGGTCTGTTGTCCTGCTGGACACCCTCTCTGCAAACGCGCTACAATCGATCTGTCAATAACTTAGCAGCAGTCGCATCTAGGAGCAGGAGCGGGTGACACATCTTTGATTGGTCTTGTTCTGGCAGCAGCCGGTAGCGGATCTCGATTCGGGTCGGACACTCCCAAGCAGTTTATTCCTTTCGAAGGGAAGCCTCTTTACCTCCATGCCCTGGAACGCTTTTCTTCCTTCTTTGAGGTGGCGGTCCTGGTGCTTCCCGAAGGCTGGAAAGAGAGGGTGGAGAATCAAGTGGGATCCTTATCCTACCGGGACCGATTGTTTTTGGAGATCGGTGGGCCCCGACGCCAGGACTCGGTTTATCAGGGCCTCAACCGCCTCGGAGAGGACATCGAGATGGTGTTGGTTCACGACGCCGCTCGTCCCTTCACTTCCTCTGAGCTCATCGCCGCTGTGATTGAACAGACCCGTCAGCATGAAGCATGTGTGCCGGTTGTACCTGTTGCAGACACCTTGAAAGAGGTCTCCGATGGACGCATTGTTCGCACCCTGGACCGTAAAGGCCTGAGCCTGGTTCAGACCCCTCAGGGTTTCGAGATCAACCTCTTGAAAAGAGCCTTCCAACAGGCCATCCAAGATGGCTTTTATGGAACCGATGAAGCAGCACTGGTGGAACGGCTGGGTTCCCCCGTTCATGTGGTGGCTGGAGAGAGGTCCAACCTCAAAGTCACCTGCAAGGGGGATTTGTGAGCTCGGAAATGAGGCCGGAATTTCGGGTGGGGACCGGTTACGACTTCCACACCTTTGAGGAAGGCAAGACCCTGGTTCTGGGAGGCGTGGTGATCCCTCATGATCGGGGCTTGAAGGGTCATTCCGATGCGGATGCTCTTCTGCACGCCATCATGGACGCCTTACTGGGAGCGGCCGGACTCAAGGACATCGGCAGTTATTTTCCCGATACCGATCCAAAATACCGGGAGATCTCCAGTCTCTTGCTTCTGGAGAAGGTGTACCGGCTGGTTCGAGGAAATGGCTTCTCGGTGGGGAACGTCGATTTGACAGTGATCGCCGAAGAACCCAGGATTTACCCTCACATCGAAGCCATGAAAGCTACTCTAGCCCGCACCCTGCATCTCAAGCCCGACCAGATCGGCATCAAGGCCACCACCATGGAGGGAAAGGGACCCATCGGCCGGCGAGAGGGCCTGGCTGTCCAGGCCGTGGCACTGCTCATCAAGGAGAAGTAATGGACATGACGACAGAAAGGGCGTCCGAGATACTTTCAGTAGCCCAGGAGGCCGCCCTGGAAGCGGGCAAGATGCTCCTCTCCCATTTGCGGACCGACTTTCAGGTCTCCAAGAAGGGCCGCATCGATCTTGTAACCGAAATGGACCTGAAGGCTGAAAAGATCATCGTTGATCGGATCCGTCTGCATTTCCCCGATCATGAGATTCTTGCTGAAGAGGGCGGCAAGCAGACCGGCAGTGGGCCCTGCAAGTGGATCGTTGATCCCTTGGATGGAACCACAAATTACGCCAATGGTTACCGGTTTTTCTGCGTTTCCATCGCCGTGGAGTGGGAAGGACAGTTGTCTCTGGGTGTGGTGTACGATCCCGTCACCGAAGAGTTATTTGTAGCAAGAAAGGGCCAAGGTGCCACTTTAAACGGCCAGCCCATACAGGTCTCCAGCGAAGATCAGTTGGTGGACAGCTTGCTGTGCACCGGATTTTCCTATGATCAGACCGCAATCGAGAAAAATCTGGAGCTGTTCAATCGCATCATCTTTCACGCCCGAGCGCTTCGCCGCGATGGTTCAGCGGCGCTGGATCTCTGTTACGTGGCTTGCGGGCGGTTCGATGGATTCTGGGAATTGAGCTTGAATTGCTGGGACATTGCTGCCGGTCGCCTGATGGTGGAAGAGGCAGGGGGATGTGTGACGGCCTTCGACGGCTCCCCCTGCACAATTTATGACCCTGAGCTTCTGGCCACCAACGGTAAGATTCACTCGAAGCTGATGAAGCTGATGAAAGGCTGACAACAGACAACAGACCGCAGACCACAGACCACAGACCGGAAGAAAGGACTGAGGACTGAGGACTGAGTGCTGACCCGTTCCACTGATGTCTCGACTTTTTTCTTTTCTGCGCACGACTGCACGACTGCACGACAGACGCCAGCGGAGCGCACTGCGCGCGCTCCGCTGGCGTCTGTCAGAGGACAAGGATAGAATAAACTTGGATGAAGATCGCCATAGGAAGCACACGTGGTCCCAAAGTAGAGGCTGTCAAGGAGGCTTGGCAGGTCTTTGCGACCAAAATCCTCAGCGATCCTGACGAGGAAGTCAGCTTCCACAGCTACGACATTTCCAATGGAGCTCCCCGCATGCCCCTCAGTGTATCCGACCTGATGGAAGGTACTCGCGGCCGTGCCGAGAACCTGGCCCTGCAACTCAAAAAGGAAAAGGCTGAGGCCAACTTTTACATAGGGCTGGAAGGTGGATTCCATGTGATTGATTCACAAGGGCCGCGGCGTCAGGCCTTCCTGGAAAGTTGGGCCTATGTGTCGGACGGCTACATGGGCTTTCACGGGCACGGTGGTGGACTCTATGTCCCCTCTTCCATTGCCGATCCGGTCATCGATCGCGGAATCGAGCTGGGAATCGTCATGGATCGCCTCACCAGCCAAAAGGAAGTGGGAAGCAGACAAGGCACCTGGGGAGTCCTGACCCAGGATATCCTGACCCGAAAACATTCATTCGTGATTGCCTTGATCGCCGCTTTTGCCCCTTTTTACCATCCGGAGGCCTATGGGCCGGCGGTCAGGCGGTCAGCTTTTTCTTAACCTCCCGGGCCAGTTTTTCTCCCAGGAACGGCACCAACTCCTCCACGCTGGCGCGGCGGATTTGGGCCACACTCCCAAAATTGCGCAAAAGCCTCTTTTTCCGCTTTACTCCGATGCCCGCGATCTGGTCCAGCTCTGAGTGGAAATCACGTATTGAACGGCGTTTCCGATGATAGGTGACGGCAAAACGATGGGCCTCATCCCGAATCTCCTGGATTAGATGAAGCACGAGAGAGGTACGGGGTAAAACAAGTGAACCTTCCTGACCCTGAACAAAGAGGATTTCTTCGCGTTTGGCGATGCTGGCCAACGGCACATCTTCGATTTCTAATTTCGACAGGGCCTGGTAAGCAGCGTGCAGCTGGCCCTTTCCACCGTCAATCAGAATGAGATCGGGTAAAGAAGCTTGATCCGCCAGCCTTCTGCGATAGCGCCGGTGGACCACTTCATAGATGGAACCACAGTCATCCGAACCCTGGACCGTTTTGATCTTGAATTTCCGATATTGACTCCTTTTCATGACCCCCTTTTCGCACACGACCAGTGCGGCGACACCCTCTGCTCCCTGTATGTTGGAGACATCAAAGGCCTCGATCCACTGGGGAATCCCGGGGAGATCCAGGGCCACCTGTACATCTTCCAGGAGTTTCTGCTTTTGGGATTTGAGGATCTTAAAACGCATCTCGAAGGCAATTTTGGCGTTCTTTTCCACCAGAAGGACCAAGTCGTGTTTCTTTCCTCTCTGGGGCACCAGGATCCGCACACGCCGGCCCCTGCCCTGCTCTTGAAGTTTTTGACTCAGATATTGACTCATCAACTCCTGATCTTCAATTGCAACTGAGAGGTAGATCTGGCGAGGGATAAAGCCTGCGGTGAGATAGTACTGCTGCAGGGCATCCCTCACGAATTGGGCGGGCTGGAAAAAACCCAGGTCTTCCCAGAAGAACTCACGTTTGCCGACCATTTTCCCAGCGCGCAATGTGAACAGCTGAAGTGCCACACGGGGTCCTTCCCGGTAGTAGGCGAATACATCAACATCGTCCTTTCCACCCTGGATGGCCTTTTGTCTTTGGGTCAAATCCCGCAACATCCCGATCCGATCGCGATGGAAGGCAGCGGCCTCGTAATGCTGTTTTTCCGAGGCCTTCACCATCTTCTCGGTCAGGCTGCGAATCAGCTTTTCGTTCTTCCCTTCCAGGAACAGGACCACATCTTTGACGGCCTGAGCGTACTCCACCTGAGTGCAGAGTCCCCGAACACAGGGGGCCAGGCAGCGCTTGATATGGTACTCGAGGCAGGGCCGGTCAAGGTCTCCGTCAATATCGATAGTACAGGTCCGCAGCAGGAAATGGCGGTTGATGATCTTGATGGTGTTGCGTGCCAATGAAGCAGGCAGAACGGGACCGAAGTACAGGGCTCCGTCTTCCAGGACTCTGCGAGTCAAAAGCACCTGTGGATAAGGTTCATTGACGGTGACTTTGATGTGCAGGAACGCTTTGTCATCCTTGAGTTTGACGTTAAATTTGGGCTGTTGCTTCTTGACCAGGTTACTCTCCAGGAAAAGAGCTTCCAGTTCATTATCGGTGACGATGTAATCCAGGTCCTGGATATGGTCCCTCAGGACCTCGGTTTTCTCATCTAGATTGCGAGAGACTTGGAAATAGGAACGGACACGGTGCTTGAGACTCTTGGCCTTGCCAATGTAGATCACTTTCCGGCTTGGGTCTTTGAAGAGATAGACCCCCGGCTTATCGGGAAGAGTTTTGAGTTTTTCCTCCAACACGCTTCGATTATACCAATGGCGTGCGGTGCGGTCGTGCAGTCGTGCTGTTGTGCTGTTGTCGTGTCGTGTGGGTCAGATCAGAGGGTCAGCCGGTCAGGTGGTCAGGTGGTCAGTGTTTTCTTGTCTGCTGCCTCCTGTCTCCTGTATTCTGTCTTCTGTCTTGTTCTTCATTGTGTTAAAGTGGCCTCAAAAGTCTATGAATCTTCCAAACTCCTTGACCGTAACCCGGATTTTTCTGATTCCTTTGCTGGTCGTTGTCCTGCTGACCGGACGCTTTGCAGACCGTGAGATTTTGGGGTTCATTGTCTTTGTCATCGCGGCTCTGACCGATTATTTGGATGGTTATTTCGCTCGCAAGCGACAGCAAGTGACGACCCTCGGCAAGCTCCTGGACCCGATTGCCGATAAGCTGTTGATATCCGCTGCCTTCATCTCCCTGGTTGAACTGGGCATCGCCCCGGCCTGGATGGTGGTGATCATCGTGGGTAGAGAATTTGCCGTCACGGGCCTGCGCAGCATCGCGGCAGCTGAAGGATTTACCATCGATGCCTCCAAACTCGGGAAATCGAAAATGGCCAGTCAGGTGTTCTGCGTGGGCTGCCTGATCCTGGGATGGCGTTATCCTGAGAGCATTTTCAACGCTACAGGCATCGCTTTCCTGTGGGTGGTGGTGGTGCTGGCCATCGTCTCCATGATCCAGTACTTTAAAAAGTTCTGGAGTCAGATCGACGAGAGCGTCAAATACCGCAAACGCCACGCCTCCAGACGACCCATCCGCATTCTACGAAGGCGCCGCAAAGACCTGAGTGCTCTGATCAACACGGAAAAAGCATCTTGAACGGGTGCGGATCAAGCTCGGCTGAATGATAAATCTTTGCCTCACGCTGGCAGATCCTTCCTTTGCCGCCTTAAATCAGAAAATCGCCCAATACACGGGGAAGGTCCCCTATATTGAGGTTCGCCTGGATTACCTGGCCGAGCCACAAGTACCCTCAGTTCAACCGGATCAGGGCACGGACTTCATCGTCACTTGCCGTCCCTCGCGCGAGGGAGGCCATTACCGGGGCCCGGAACAAGATCGACTGGACCTGCTGCAGAAAGCTGCCCACTCAGGCTTTTCATGGGCGGATCTGGAGCACGATGTCCAGGAGAGTCCAAACCTACCCTCTTCCACTCGCATCGTCCGATCCTACCATTGCTTTGACCGTTTCCCCGAGGATTTGCCCTCTCGATTGCAGAGCATGAGAGAAACAGGCGGGGATGTGATCAAGCTGGCCGTCTCCGTCACCACCACACAACAACTGGCCACATTGCTGGAATGGATGGAGTCTGCGTTGGAAACCACTCCCTGCGTCATCTTAGGGATGGGAGATCTGGGTCAACCCTCCCGCTTGCTGGGAGGATTCTTGGGAAACAGCTGGACTTATGTGGCGGAAGACGAAAGCAGTAAGGTGGCACCCGGTCAACTCACCTTAAAAAAGGCCATGGAATGCTACCAGCTGCACAACTGGACGAGTTCTCCCCATTTCTATGGCTTGCTGGGAAATCCGATAGCACACTCGTTGTCTCCGGATATCCACAACCAGCTCTTTCAACACCACCAATTGGAAAAGGTCTACCTTCCTTTTCTAATTGACGATGTTGGGGTCTGGTTTGACTACATCGAGAAGAGCCGACTTTGCTTCGAAGGGTTTAGTGTCACCCTACCCTTTAAAACCGACGTTCTGAATGTCGTCCAGCAAAGGACATCTCCCGTTGATTCCCTGAACACCTTGGTGAAAAGGGACTCCAAATGGGAGGGTCTGAATACCGACTATCCGGGCTTTCTCCATGCACTCCGGACACACGGCTCCTTGAAGGGCAAGACAGCGCTGGTTTTGGGCAATGGCGGAGTCGCCCACACTGTGGTGAAAGCCCTTCAGGACCAGGGAACGGAGGTGACCGTGGTTGGACGGAATCGGGATAAGGTGTCCCGCTTCGCCAAACGGTACGGTTGCCGCTATACTTTGTTTTCTGATTTACCCATGGCTGCTGATCTCTGCGTGAATGCTACTCCTGTTGGGCAGTTTCCCAATATCCAGGATACTCCGTTAACGAGCGATCAACTTGACTTCGAAGTGATTTATGACCTGGTCTATCGCCCCGAGCAAACTCGATTGCTGGAGTTGGCGGGCCGCCGAGGATTGAAAACCATTTCGGGCATGGAAATGTTCGTTGAACAGGCAGCTCTTCAATTTACTGCCTGGACGGGCCTTTCTCCCGAGCGGCAAATGCTGAGGGAGATCATTCGAAAAGCTACAGGGAACAGCTGACAACAGACCACTAGTGTATAAATTCCTTTTACCTCCACTTCACTAAAAGCCATCTAAAATGGAGCGAACGAAAGCAAGAAAGAACTCTGCTCCTCAGCAACTTTCCAAATCGCCAAAAATCCCGTGGACCTATCTTCTCATGGGGCTCGTCCTGTTATTGGTTTGCTTCATTCGGTTGAGGCTACTGGCAACCCCTCTGGAGCGCGATGAGGGAGAGTACGCTTATATGGGACAGTTACTCCTTCAGGGTATTCTTCCCTACACTGAAGCCTACAACATGAAATTTCCCGGAATATATCTTATCTACGCAATCGTCCTAGCAATCTTTGGAGAGGAATCGTCTTCCATCCATTTTTCACTCCTCTTGGTCAATCTAGGCACATCAATTCTCATTTTTCTGCTTGGGAAACGCCTACTCAACAGAACGGTTGGTATGGTTGCGTCAGTGAGTTTTCTGATGGTCACACTGAGCCCTTCCATACAAGGACTCTGGGCTAATTCCGAGCATTTCATTGTAGCTTTCGCCATCGCCGGCATTTTATTGTTGCTCATTGCAGTTGAAAAAGATCACCTAGGAATATTGTTCCTATCTGGGCTTCTCCTTGGAAGCGCATTCCTGATCAAGCAACCTGGCGTTTTCTTCGCACTGTTCGGAATCGTATATCTCAGTTGGATGCTCAAGGAAAAGCTTCCAGTTTCTTTGAAGGAATTCTGCTTAAGAGTAGGAGTGTTGATCGTTGGAATTCTCATGCCGCTTGTCTCAGTCATGATTCTCTATTCCATCACCGGTAACTTCGGTGCTTTCTGGTTTTGGACGTTTGAGTACGCTTTTCAATATGCTTCCCTGATTTCGGTTTCCCAGGGTATGACCCTCTTGCAAATGAGGTTGGTAGAGATATGGAGTCCCAATCTCCCCATAGCCCTGGGAGCGCTGCTAGGCCTGACGGCACTGATGTTCAACAAGGATCTAAAACCACGGAGCGTTTTCCTGTACGGGTTTTTCATTGCTTCATTCTTATCGATATGTCCCGGCTTTTATTTTAGACCCCACTATTTCGTGCTTCTCGTACCTGCGGTCTGCTTGCTAACGGGTACGGGTATCCATTGGTTAGCCCAAAAGATCACCCCATCCAATAAACGGTGGGTTGCATTATCTTGTGTAGTCGCTGTACTTGTCGTGTATCCCCTTGTCACACAAAGAACATTTTTCTTTCAGCTTTCACCGCTGGAAGCGAGTCGAGCCGTTTACGGGATGAATCCATTCCCGGAGGCTGTTGAGATCGCAAGGTATATTGAGGAGAACACGGATGCAGAGGATATGATTGCGGTCATTGGATCAGAACCACAAATCTACTTTTATTCCAAAAGAAGAGCCGCAACTGGATTTCTCTATACGTATGCACTGATGGAACCGCACGATTTTGCCCTCGAGATGCAAAGAGACATGATCCATGAGATTGAATCCAACAAGCCAAAATATATTATTTTAGTTAACATTCCCACGTCCTGGTTGATGCGCCCTGACTCAGATCGCCTGTTGATCGAGTGGGGGGAACAGTATCTTCATCAGGACTACACACTGGCGGGGGTGGTCGATATCATTTCTCCGGAAGTTACGATTTATAAGTGGGACCAGGAAGCCGCTTCTTATTCTCCCACTTCAAGGTTGAATCTTCTGATCTTTGAAAGGGCGGAAAGCGGCTGAACAACAGACAACTGAAAACTGAAAATGATTAAGGTAGGTGAGCCCTTCTCCGTTCGCGTTCCGGCCAGCACCAGCAATCTGGGATCCGGTTTTGATACCGTTTCTGCGGCTTTAAATCTTTATTTGACCGTACAGGTGGAGCCCACCGTTGGGAATCAGATCGAGTGGGTCCAAGGAGCCGATTCCGGTCCCTCTTTCTCAGAAAAGGATAATCTGATTGCCCGGTCCATGCATGAAGCCTTTTCGCTTCTGGGGATTCAACCGCCCGGGCTGCGAATCCGCATGGACAATCCCGTTCCACTCAAGCGGGGACTGGGAAGCAGTGCCGCCGCCATCATTGCCGGCATCAAGATAGCGGAAACGATCAGTGGTTCAGCTTTCGACACCGACCGGATCTTCCAGGTCGCCTATCCGCTCGAAGGCCATCCCGACAACCTGTCCGCCAGCCTGCTGGGAGGTTGGGTTTTGTCGTGGACCAGCGATGACCGAATGCAGGCTGAAAAACTTCTCTCTACCTTATCCTGCCGGTTTGTCCTGGCGATTCCTGAGGCAACCATCTCCACAAGCGAGGCCCGAGCCATTCTGCCCCGAAAGTATTCTCTTCAAGACGCGACCCACAATGTGCAGCGCTGCGCTCTGCTGATTCACGCCTTAAACAGCGGGCGAAAGGACCTGCTGCGTGAAGCCACTTCTGACCGTCTCCATCAGTCGTTTCGCGCACAACTGGTTCCAGGTATCCAACAGCTACTCGATCTTGAAAATCTTGACCCCGAACTATCCGCCTCGCTCCTGGGAATCTCCATCAGTGGCTCTGGCTCGGCCGTCATTGCACTGGTTGATGATCACGAGAAAGAGATCGGAGGCTGGATGCTGGAAACTCTTTTGGCACAAGACACCCAGGCTGGTTTCCGGGTATTCGATCTCGACACAGCGGGTGCCCGGGTGCTTTCCCACGGTGATACAATCAAACCATGACCGACCGATACTCCCGCCAGATTCTCTTTCCTGCTATCGGAGAAGCGGGACAGAAAAGGATTAAAGCGTCCAAAGTTGTACTCGTCGGCTGTGGAGCCCTGGGTACGGTCAGCTCAGAGATGTTGACGAGGGCTGGGATCGGTAAGTTGACACTGATCGACCGCGACTTTGTGGAGACGAGCAATCTTCAGCGACAGAGTCTCTTTACTGAAAAGGATGCTCAGCAGGGACTTCCCAAGGCAGCCGTTGCCGCAAGAGAGCTCCGTGCCATCAATTCCGATATCGAAATCGAGGGGGTGATCGAGGACGTCACCTGGCAGAATATCGACAGGTTGTGCCGAGACAGTGACCTTATTGTGGATGGGACGGACAACTTTGAAACCCGCTTTCTAATAAATGACTTTGCGGTCAAGAAGAAAGTCCCGTGGATCTATGGAGCTTGTGTGGGAAGTTATGGAGTGGCCTTTGCCTTCCAGCCCAACCGTTCCGCCTGTCTTCAATGTCTGTTTGAGCAGCCGACGGAGGTGGGAACTACAGAAACCTGCGACACCGCTGGAATCCTTGCTCCAATCGTGCATGTCATCGCAGCCTTTCAGGTTGCCCAGAGCCTGAAAATTATAGTTGGAGAGTCTCCTCCTCAAGAGATTCTCCAGATTGACGTCTGGAACGGAACCTGGCGAACAATCAGCGCCGAAAAGGCACGCAATCAGGAGTGCCGGTGTTGTGGGAAGCATCAATTCCATTTTCTGGAAGGTCAGGAACACAACAGGCTTACACGCCTATGCGGCCGCAATTCGGTTCAAATATCCCCTCCCCGACCCATCCGCTCGGATTTCCAGAAAATCTCCAAACGTCTGGCTAAGACTGCCCAAATCGACCTCAACGAGTACTTGCTGAGAATTCGAGTCGACGGATATGAGATTGCCCTGTTTGCCGATGGACGCTCCATCATTCGAGGAACCAACGATTTCACCACGGCCCGTGCCCTTTACGCCAAATATATTGGTAACTAA
>SMVA01122180.1_pt1 | contig 14574 bp, 11 predicted proteins | sample 2456451 | NCBI WGS metagenome assembly SMVA01 (sample SAMN11095933, study PRJNA526329) | marine sediment metagenome | biome: Marine sediment; feature: Surficial sediment; material: Deep marine sediment; isolation source: Hadal surficial sediment | place: Pacific Ocean | collected 2014-05 | depth...
GCCAGCAGCAAGCGAACCTTGTAACAGTTTCCGGATAACATGGAATCAAACAGGTGCATACAATACTCCTCCATTCCGTCTCGTAGGACCGAGACCATGGCGCAACGGCTACGCGCGCCCGATTCTCACCCCGGCAGCCAGGGCCTCCTCCAGTCCCGGGATCCCCGGACGCGCCCCGGCAGTCCGACAGGCCAGCCCGGCGGCGGCGCCGGCCAGTTGCAGGCGCTGCAGCAACGAAAATCCACGCTCCAGCCCGATGAGATAGGCCCCGTGGAACACATCCCCTGCGCCATTGGTATCCATCGCGTTCACGGGGAGTGCCGGGATCGCCAACGTCTCCCCACCCTCCGTGCCGATACAGCCGCGTTCCCCGAGAGTGATCACGGCAACCGCCGGACCGGCGGCCTGCAGCGCTCGCAGACCCTTCTCTCCCGTCTCACCGCACCAGTCCCGGGCGAAGCGCTCGGAGACCACCGCATGATCGGTCAACTCGAGCAACTCGCGTGTGGACGGTCGCAGCGAGCCACCGTCCAGCACCACCGGCACTCCGGCCTGCCGGGCCCGCTGCGCCGCGGCCCGCTGCGCCTGGATCTGGTGCCCATCCACCAGCAGCGCCGCCGCGCCCTCCACCAACCCCGCCGGGATCTCGTCCGGGCGCAGCCGTGGAGCATTGCCGCGATCCCAGAAAATGGTACGGCTGGCCGTTTGCTGCTCCACGACCACATAGGACAGCGGCGAGCGGCATCCTGCCCGCATCTGCATCGGCTCGGTGTCCACACCCTCGGACTGGAGCTCGTCGCGGATATCCTGCCCGGCAGCGTCCTGTCCCAGCGCCGCGCACAAGATGCCCTGCCCTCCCATGCGCGCCACGGTGACCATGGCGGTAGCCGCAGGCCCACCGCCGCCATGCGTCAGCGGTGTGACCTGCGCCTTCTCGTCGGCCCGGGGAAAGACGTCCACCTGAACCACGCGATCCAGGGCCGCGTGACCGATGGCGAGTAGGTAGCTCACTGAGGGAGTGCGCGCAGAGAAAAACTCGCTGGCAAGACTAGCCCGGCTGCACCAGGTTGGCCAGCGAAACCTCTACCGGGATGTTGTCGACGCCGGAGAACCTTCCCACCTCGCGCTCACCTTCGAGAACGATAATGGTCGGCACGCCGCGAACCTCGCGATGCTTGACCCTGGGCTCGTTGCTGAACAAGCGGGGCAGACCGATCCACTTCACCTCCAGCTTGGAGTTATCGGCCATGCGCAGGCTCTTGATGAGCTGGGGGAGGACCTTCTGGCAGTGCGGGCACCAGGAACCGAAGAACACCTCCACGGTGTGATGCTTCGTGGCATTGGCCAGGCGGGTCACGGTCTCGGAGTCAGGCTCGTAATTGCTCTCATCTTCCTGAAATTCCGGGCATAGGTTCAGGAAGTCCTCGGCCTTCACCTCGCCCAGGAGCGGCGGTGTGGGCAGCACCTTGACGAAATGGCCTTTCACGTCGAAGGTCAGCGCGGCCGGCGTCAACTTGACAGGCGTACCGTTGTCCGGAAGCGAGCCGCTGAGGATCGCCGTGGGCCCTGTTGCGGCGAGTTTCACCTGTCCGGCAGCTAGAGTGAGAACTCGGCGCTTCGCCGGCTGCAGGAGGAACCAGACATCTCCCGTCAACGTCCCGAGCATGTCGGGAGTTCCCTTCTGCTCGTAGACCGTCCCCGGGGTCACAGCGGCGCTGTCCACCTCGGTGGAAAAGCGGCAGGAACGTTGCCACACGCTGTCCTCCGCCCACAACAAGCCCGTAGTCGCGACCAGCACCAGCAGCGTGATGCCTACCTCCCTGAATGCGTTCCGCCTCACAGCATGCCTCCTTCCAGCGCCGACCGGACCGACTCCGGGTCGGGGGGTTGATCGTTCCATACGGTGGCCACCTTGCCGTCCACCAACAGGGCGAACCTGGGCAGGCGACGAGCGAGGTTGCCGAGAGTGCCTTCCCCGATCTCATCCACGGGGAACAGCGCACCGTGCTCGATGCCGAACACGAAACGCTCGTCCGGACCGGCGGCAGCAAACGACAGAACTTCCACTTCCAGCAGATCCATGGTCAGATCATTCAGCGGCTCGATTGCCTGCCTGCTGGGCTCCGCCTCCAGGTCCAGCAGGACCACCAGCACCGCCCCCTGATCGGGGACCAGCACCTCCATTTCCAGCGCCACCAGGTCGGCTCCGGGCACCAGGTCGGTGAGCCATCCCTGCGGCAGGCTCGGAGCGGCCAGCGTCAAGCCCAAACCGAGAAGCACGGTGGCCACCACCGCGCCCACCCGCCAGCCAGCGCGACTGGCGCGCGCACCCCACAGGAATGTGGGTACCAGCAGGGCCAGGAACGCGAGGTCCCTCAGGACTCCGCCCCCCGGACCCAGCCCGGCATCGACGCCGAAGCAGCCACAATCCACGACCTTCCCATTGTACCAGGCTTCCATCAACACCACGGTGAAACCCACCAGCAGGGCACCGGTGCCGGCGGTGGCCAGCCGCGGCAGGACATTGAGAAGCAATGCCGCCCCCAGCAGGAACTCCAGCGTGATGAAGAACAGCGCAGAGGGGTAGGTCAGCGAGCCGGGGAGCCAGCCATAGCTCTCGATCTGAGCGGCAAATGCCGTCGGGTGAATGGCTTTCAGGGCCGCGGCCACCAGAAAAAGGAGCCCCAGCAATCCGCGCAACACACGGGCAAGCAGGAGCTTCCAGCCGGGTGGGCTGGGACCGGGAGGCTGGGTACTGTTGGTCACGATGGAGGACTCCAGGCGATTCCGACCCTCCCCCCTGGGCGGCCGCTGATACCGGGATTGGTATGGAGTAATCTAGCACCGCAGGTCGGCGCGGATCAACGCCGTGGCCCGGGCTTTGGCCCCACGGGCCTGTGCTGCCCGGGAAGCGACGGCCGGGGACGGAATCCCGCCAGGGCGGCCGCAGGCCGGCGTCCGGGCTTGAAGCGGGCTAAGATTCTCCTATATTCCCACAGGGGCACCAACCCCAGCGGATCCAGCGGGAGATGGCAGTGGCGGAATCTACTCCAGAACAGAGCGGCTACCCCGGCCAACAGGCCAAGACTCTCTACGCGCAGAAGATCAACCACCGGCGTCGTCATCCAGGACGGAAGCAGCGCAAACGCGGCGGGCACAAGAGCATCCTGCTGTGGGCCGGTGCGGTATTGCTGCTCTGGCTGCTACTCCGGCTGCTGTAGAGGTCCGGACGGAGCGCAGCATTCGGTACGATACTCTCCTGCCATGCCGCGCCGACGCTCCGGAACCCTCGCCGCACTCATCCTCCTGCTCGTGCTCTCCGCCCTTCTGTGGCTGGCACTGCGACGTGTGGGACCGGGCGCCGTCCCGGCCTCCATCCGGCCTGTAACCGCCTCGCACGTGAATGCCGAGCTGCCCCTGCTGCTGGCCTGGGAGAACGGGTCGGCGCCCTTCGTGGTCACCATCCTGGAGCCGGACGGAACGGTCTTCTGGCGCTCGCAGCGCCTGTCCCGAGGTCTGGTGGAAGTGCCACGGCCTGTCCGACTTCGGATGAGGCTCGAGACGATGTATCGCTGGGAGGTGGAGGCGATGGACGGGTCGGGGCGATCGTTCCGCTCGGCGCAGTTCCCGCTGACCCTGGTGTCGGATCCGTCGTTGGCCCGTCCGGGCGGGAACCGAGGAGCAACTACTACTTGTGGAAATGGAGCTCCAGATCGCTCCCGGGGTACCAGCGCTCTTCCCCGTCCTGCAAGCGCACGAGATAACCGGCTCCGACCCTGTCCTGCGGGAACTTGTGGAACTGTTCCCGGCGAACAATTTCACCGAAGATGGCACCATTGGAGGATCGTACCAGGCGATCGCCGGAGTGGAACCGCCCCGGTCCCGGCTTGAGAAAGCCAGGGAAGATGAATGCGGCGAACGCGAAGAGGATCACCAGCAGGACCCAATAGCTGGTCATCCGCTTGCGCCCGGTAGCTTCGACATCGCCACCCCGGATATCGTACTTCGCCTTGCGACCCGGATCGCTGAGACATGCGTAGGCTTCCTGGGTCTTGCGGTCGGGCGCTTTGCCGTCTTTCTCCGACTCGTACTTGAGAAATCCGTAGGCGAGGTTGACCTCTTCGATGCCGGAGCCTGGCTCCAGGTTCAGGAGCTTGTAGTATCCCCGCGAGTCCTGCGCCATCGTTCCGGCTCCTCCAGCAGTGCGTTACGAGCGTTTGATCCTGGGCGCTTTGCTGCGAGCTAGGAAGCGTCGCTCTCGGCATCGGGAGTCAGCGCTTGCCGGTTACGCAGGAAGCGTCCGATGATGTCTCGGGAGATCCGTCCACAGGGCAATCCACCGGGATCCGCGACCACCACATCGTCCCTGCCCGACTCCATCATCTTTCGCAGGGCCGCACCCACATCGTCCCCCCATGATACCATCGGAAGCTGTGACCACGGCGTAAGAATTTGCTCCACGGTCAGCCCGGGGCGAGCATCCCGAGGAACCTCGCGCACCCGTCGGAGTTCCACCAGTCCCAGGCTCCTGCCCGGCTCTCCCACCGGGAAGGCGTCCCTGCCCGAGCGCAAGAAGTATTCCTCTGCGGCCCGGGAAACCAGGGTTTCCGGCGGGATGGGCGTGCCGAAATCTTCCACGACATCCGCCACCGGGATGCCCTCCAGTAGCAGGCGGGTCTCCAGATCGCGGTAGCTGGAGCGCGCCGCACGATACAGGAACATGCCGATGAGAACCAGCCACAGCCCCTGGATCCGGCCGCCCCACAACACCTGCAACGCGCCCAGGGAAATGAGGATCCCCGCCAGGATACGGCCGGAAATCGAGGCCACACGAGTGGCGCGCAACAGGGAGCCTGTCCGCAGCCACCAGAGCGCGCGCAGCACGCGGCCACCGTCCAGCGGAAAGCCAGGAATAAGATTGAACACTCCCAGGATCAGGTTGACCGCTCCGAGGTAACCCAGAGTATGGGCCACCAGCGGCGAAGGCAGCGCCTGGATCACACCCACGAATGCAGCGCCGACGAAGAATCCAGCCAGCAGGAACGACATGAGCGGCCCGGCCGCCGCGATCTTGATCTCCTTCCAGGCATCGTCCGGCTCGGCGGCCATGGTGGACACCCCTCCGAACAGGAACAGCGTGATGCCCAGCACCGGCACGCGCAGCGCTCGCGCCACCACGGAATGGCTGAGCTCGTGCAACAGGAGCGAGACGAAGAAGAGCAGCGCGCCCAACACACCGGCCACCCAGTAGTGCCACCCGGGCTGGTCGGGCACGCTGCCGGGGAAGACCCCTTGCGACAGGCTCCAGACGATGAGCAGGAAGAGGAAGAACCAGGAAGGATCAATACGAATGGGGATCCCGAGAACCCGCCCGAGAAGGAAGCCGCGCTGATGCATGGCCGGAATCATGGCCGGAAGCCCCGCCGGGCCACGATGGCGACTACTCCTCCGGCAGCGGCATCCGTGGGCTCTCCGGATCGATGGCTGGCCAGATGATCTGCAGCTTGACGCGGCGACCGCTGTCGTCCCAGAGCCCCTGGGCAGCGACCTCTCGACCGGCGTAGTCGTTCTGCAACTCGATCCGCAGTTCCGGGGAGGCGTACTGGATGTCGTAGAGGACATCTCGTCTCCGGTCGTACAGTTGCAGGTGGGCGCCCTTGGCCAGGCAACCCAGGGTCTCGACGTGCCGATTCCGCTTGTTCAGACCCTCCACCCCACAATGGCTGTCGGTGACGTAGACCGTGCGGACCTGCGGAATGGGCTTCTGGGGAGGCCGCGCCAGGGACAGGCTCAGCAGTGCCGCCAGCGCCAGCGTTGCACAGGCACTGGTGCGAAAGTGAAGTGAATGCAGCATGGAAGCCTCCCGTCGACCCGGACCACGTGGCACGCCGCCAGCTTGCGCGCGCGCCATTGCCGTTCGTCAGTCAGTAGAAGTTGGACAAGGTTCAGTATAGGGTCACTCCGGATCCCAGTCAAACCGCGTGCACGGAGTGGGCCAGTGATGCAGAGGGTTTGGAGGCGGCGGTCGGAATCGAACCGACGGATAAAGGTTTTGCAGACCTCTGCCTTACCACTTGGCTACGCCGCCTGCATCTGGGAGGAAGAAAAGCGGTTGCAATACAACACAGGCAACGACCCATGGAGAGCCGTTGCCCGGATTCAGAAGTTGGAGCGGGAAACGGGATTTGAACCCGCGACTTCAACCTTGGCAAGGTTGCACTCTACCACTGAGTTATTCCCGCTCCCAGCGTAAGTAACGCTATATCTTCGACATAGGACGGAAATATAGCAGAGCCCCCGCGGGGTGTCAAGACAAGCATGGTCGCCCGGCCTCCTCGAAAGCCCCGGTCAGGTGCCGGATCCTCCAGCCCAGCCCGCGCGGGCGGTGGATGGCAATCACGTCGAGACGGCACTGAAACGCGCGCAGGGGGCTGTCCGCCGGAAGCGAGTGCACGAAGGCCTCCGCCAGCAGGAGCAGTCGGTGCTGCTTGCGAGAATCAACCGCCTCCTCCGGCCGCCCGAACCTTCCTCCCCGACGCGTCTTCACCTCCACAAAGGCCAGCACCCGACCCCGCCGAACGATCAGATCAATCTCTCCCAACCGCCCGAGCCGCCAGGAACGAGCCACCACGCGATACCCCTTCCCTACCAGATACCCACAAGCAACCCACTCCCCCCATCGGCCCAGCGAAGAACCATCCATCTCCACCTCTCCGCCGGCTCAACCACACTCTCCCCTTCATCCTAGTACAAACCCCACCAAAACGACGGAAGAGTCATCCCCAGTAGCAAGGCATGGCTGTTCCGAGGGATTCCGCACCCGGCTTCGCGGGCTGTCGCGGCAAAGGGCTACTGTCTCACCCGCGCTTCCAACGCACCCCGGTAGGACAATCCTCCAGCAAGATCCCACGCGCCTTCAACTCATCCCGGATGGCATCCGACCGAGCAAAGTCCTTGTCTTTTCTCGCCGCCTCACGCTCCTCGATCAACTTCTCCACATCCTCATCCAGGAGAACCTCTTCCCGCCGCCCCAACCCGAGCACATTCTCCACCACCTGCAGGAATTCCTGCAGCGCCTCTGCCTCGGCCGTGCGCACTACTTCCTCATCGTAGGCCGCGTTCACGTCTCGCAACAGTTCGAACAGCGCCCCCAGCGCCCCGGCGGAGTTCAGGTCATCCTCCAGTGCCGCATGAAACTGCGCGCGTCCGGCCTCGATACGCTGGCGCAGTTGCTCATTCGACCCCTCCGGCACCTGCTCCCGCGCTACCCGGTCGCGGAAGTCATCCAGCCGGCCCACAGCAACGCTCGCCTGCTCGATACCCTCCATGGTGAAATTGAGTTGCTTGCGGTAGTGCGCGGACAGCAGCAGGTAACGAATCGCCCGGGCGGAATGCCCGCGCTCGAGCAAGTCGCGCAGGGTATGGTAGTTCCCCTCCGACTTGGACATCTTTTTCCCGTCGACGATCAGATGGGCGCAGTGTAACCAGTAGTTCACGAAGCGAACATCAGTAGCCGCCTCGCTCTGGGCGATCTCGTTCTCGTGATGCGGGAAGATGTTGTCCGCCCCACCGGTATGAATGTCGAAGCTCTCCCCCAGATACTTCATGCTCATGGCAGAACACTCCAGGTGCCAACCCGGCCGCCCCACACCCAGCCGTGTATTCCACGACGGCTCGCCGCTCTTCGCCGCCTTCCACAATACGAAGTCCCTTACGTCTTCCTTCTCATACTCATCGGAGTCCACGCTCTCCCCGCTACGGATGGTGCTGGGGTCCACTCCAGAGAGCACACCGTAGTTGGGGAACGTATCGATCCGAAAATAGATCGATCCCTGGCTCTCGTACGTGTGGCCCTTCTCCCGCAGACGCTCCACGAGAGCCACCATTTCCTCCACATGCTGCGTGGCGCGCGGATATTCATGCGCCGGCAGGACGTTCAGGGCTTTCATGTCAGCGAAGAAGCCGTCGATGTACTTGCGTGTATATTCCTCCAGCGACACACCGGCCTTGGCACTGTTGAGGATCGTCTTGTCGTCCACGTCCGTGAGGTTCATGACGTGGTGCACCTTGTAGCCCGTGGCCTCCAGTGTCCGGCGCAGAAGATCCTCCCAGACGTAGGCGCGAAAGTTTCCGATATGAGCAAAGTCATAGACGGTAGGGCCGCAGGTGTACAGGCCCACCGCTCCGGAGTTGCGTGGTTCGAAGACCTCCTTCTTGCGGGTCCGCGTGTTGTGAAATCGCATGGTCATCGGGATTCCTGTCTGGCAGTGCTGTTGATTCGGTCAGCGAACGAGGAAATCGACGCTACGCTCGGCGCTCTGTCCGCTCAAGCGATCGCTGGCCCGAACCTCGAGCCTGTAGGACCCGATGGGCCAGTCCACCAGCGGGAAGGACGTACCCTGAGCCGCGGAAACCTGGCCCATCAGTTCCAGTGGTTTGCCCACGGGTTGGTATTTGCCTTCATCATTCTTGACGAGAAACTGGTAGCTGATATCCAGCAGCGGACGCTCAGTCTGCGCGTCCTTGTGGGCGTTGTAGATCTGAAAATAGAAGGCGAAATCCTGGTCCTTGGCGTAGGCCATGCCGGGTTTGGGGATCACCTCCATATGACCGAAGACGTACGGCTTTTTCTTCTCCCCTGTGGGAGCTTGATCCCGCTGAGTGAGCCGCTCCGCTAACGTGACGGACGACAGGACGAGCTTCTGGCTGTAGAAATCCGGGACGGACACATCAATGGTGTAGGTTCCGGTCTTCGCGGCCACGCGGTCGTGTACCGTGATCCGTGCCCTGTAGTCGCCCGGCTTCAGACCCGCCCCGGCCTGGTACACCAGGTAGTCGTTGACGCCGGCCGTAGCATTATCCGGTGCTGGGACGAAGTCCCTGTCGCCCTCGAAGCTGTAGCGAAGCTCTCCGGAGACCGGATCTTCCAGGCGGGCGTAGACCGCCACATCCGGCAGCTGCACACCCCCCACCGAATGGAACTGCAACGACTTGGATCGCAGGAACACGTTCAGCGCGGTATAGGTGGTACCGTCGTCCGCCTTGTAGTACGCACTGGAGGCAATGACCGGCACGGCGCCGAACAGCGCCTGGGCCGTGACCAGCTCGTTGAGGATCAGGTGCTCGGTCTGCTGCAACCGCCCGAGGTCGGCCAACATGCTGAGCTCGGACATTCCCGACGCAACCCCTTGCGCCGCCAGCAGAGGGTCGATCCCGATGCCTTGCCGGGCGAGCTGCATCTGGACGCCCTCTGCTCCGGCCAGATCGGAAGGCGTGTTCGCGGCCAGGCCCTTGAACACATCCGCGTCGGCGGTCGGCGAGGTGGAGAGCCGGAATGCACCGGTCACATCCTTTGCGAAGGCGATGACCACGTTGGGCCCGAGGATCTCTACCCACGTGCTGCGGTAGATCCACAGGATGATGCCACGATGGCTCCGGGCCACCTCATCGCTGATGATCTCGTTCGGCGGGCCCAGCAGAACGTAAATCTTGCCGCGATCGGAGATCCACCCTTCATGTGGCTGATCCTGGAACAGGCCGTTGGCGCGCCGCACCCGGCTCCAGAACTCGTTGCGGAAGGAGTTGGACAGCGTGCCCGGCTCAGAATCCCGGCGCCTCCAGAACTGCTCGATGAACAGCCGACGTTCCCTCCCGGTGGTGAGCCTCTTGTAGACCTTGTCCTCGGCCTTGGTCAGGAGATAGCGGACGGGCCCTTCACGCCATTCAGGAACGGGGACATCCATGCCGGTTGCGCGCAGCAGCCCGGACCCCATCGCCGAACACAACAGCAAGGAGAGGAACACCTGGCGAGATCGCAACACCGGCAGGCGCCGGCGGTGCAGTGCTCGGGCTGTGAGAACCACGGAAACATCCGGAATCATTCGATTTGGAACAGGACCTCTTTCTCGTCGTAGGCTCCGTTGCGGTTGTCGGTGACGATGACCTTGAGCTTGTACTCTCCCACGGGCCAACCAGTGAGGGCCAGCTCGTAGATCTGTACAAGATCCTTGACACCGGTCAGCGGCGGGACGACGGTGGGCCTGGCGAACCGGGTGCCACGCTTGCGAGAGATGTGGTAGCCGATTTGAAGGTCTGGACTGCCGTCCTCAGGCGTCGCATTGTAGATCTGATAGTAGAAGGCCAGGTCCCCGTTGACGGGAAACACCGGCACCACCTTCGGGACCACCCGGCGGTTGCCGAGGATGTACGGCAGCTTCAACTCACCCTCGGGCTCGTCGGTGGACTCCCAGCTCTCAGCCAACGTGATGGAGCTGATCTGAACCGACGCTGCGGAGAAATCAGGAACCTCCAGGTCCTCCTTCTTCAGGCCCGAGACGTCGCCCTCGTCGTTCACCCACCCTGTGAGCAGCGTATAGGTCCCCGGCCTCACGCCGTCTCCGGCCTGGAAGCGCAGCAGATCTCCCTCACCGGCGGTGCCGTTCCCCGGCGACGGAGCAAACAAGGCATCCGAGTCATAGAGATAGAGGTTATCCGGATCTGCCTGATCCCGGAGCGCCGCAATGGGATGCAGGCCGCTGTCGCCGCCCAGCTCGGCATAGCGAGCAGGCTCGATGGCCAGGGAGATGGCCACATAGGTCATGCCGGCCTTGGCCTTGTACAGGTCCGCGGTGGACTCGAACGGGATGCTTGCGGTGACTTCACCGCCGTCCAGGACCTCCAGGAGCAGCTGCCGCTGCACCGTCTGCGCCACCGGCTGGAGCAGAGCATCCGCGGCCGCGGTCTGGGGCTCCTCCAAGGAGGGCCCGAGGTTCAGGAACGCCTCCATGGGCGCGGCTTGTCCGGCGGGGAACTCCTGCGCCATTACCTCCCGGTCCAGCCCGCGCACCGCATCGGTGCCCAGATCCACTCGCGTCTCCAGACGCGTGATCAAGCCGTCCTTGACGAACTCCAGTTCCAGGTTGGCGCGCAGACCCAGGTGGGTGAGATCCTCGTAAGTCATCAGGATCTTCACCGTCCGCTCCTGACCACTCCGGGGCTCAGGGCCTCTGCCCTCGCTGAATCCGCGATCTGGCCCCGCCTCCTCCGGCGACGCCTGCGCTCCCCCGCCGGCATCCACCGCGGCAAACTGGAAGTCGTCCGCCTGCCCCAACAAGATCAGAACCCGCCCCAGGTCGCTCTTCCACCCGGCCGGAATGCCCTGCTCCTTGAGCAGCCGATCCACACTGTCAACGCGTGCGTAGAACCGGCCCTGGAACAGGTTGGGCACCTCCATCTCCCGTGGATTACGGCGCTCCCAGAACTCCTCGATGAACGCTTCCCTTTCCTCCTCGGTCTTGAGCTTCTTGTAGCCCTTCTGATCTTGCTCGGCGAAAAGGTAGGAAACCGGGCCCTTGCTCCACTTCTTCACCGGAGCGTCCCAGTGCTTCTCGGCGCCAAGACCGGGGAACCACAACCATCCAGCAATCAGAACCAGGGGAATCCAGCGGTGCGCTTTCCGGGATCTCATAGCATGCCTCCAGAGTTGGGCTTTGCGGGCTTGAATCAACGGCTCCAGGGTACCGCAAGCCCAACAGCACACGCAAGAAAGGGACCCCGCAGGGCCCCTGTCTCGCAAACGATCGTGCCCGGGCCACGACATGGCCCCGGGCTCCTAGAAATGGAACTCCCAGGCCAGCTCCCAGCGACGACCGAAGTCGCGCTGCGCGTTGAGTCCGAGGATAAAAGCCGGGTCAATGTCCGCGCTGAAAATGCGAAGATCGTCCGAGTTGAGCAGGTCCTGAACCGTCACACCCAGGGAAGAGTGATACTTGCCGAAGGTGAAGTTCTTGCGGTAGAAGATATCGATGTTCCAGCGTCCCTCGTTGCGCTGGTCGTTGCGCCGCCCCGTGGGGTAGGTAGTCCTGAATTGCTGGGAACCGAAGTTGTCTCCGGAGAGTCGCTGCAGGACCAGCGAATAGGGCAATCCGGAGGCCCACTGAATGGTAGTCCCGACGCTCTGATCACCGGGAAGGAACGTCACGGCGTTGAACTTCAACACATGTGTCTGGTCGAACGAAAGGAAACCCTCCTCATCATCGACGGTGCCAGGGTCGTTGCCCAGGTTCTGTTGGAACCCCTCCGCCTGCCCCTTGGCTTCGGACCAGACGTAGGAGGCTGTCATCTGCCATTGCCGGCTCAAGCGACGGGTGAGGATCAACTGGAACGAATCATACTCCGAGGAGTTGAAATTGCCCACACGGAGCACCTGGTTGAACAACGCGTTCCACACGAACAGGTCCGGCATGCCGTCGGGGGTCTGGGAGATGCCGGCCCGGCCCTCTCCGCCGCCGGGATTGTTCGCGACCCGCCCGAGGTTGTCATCCAGGATGCCGTCGTTGTTGGCGTCCTGGGTGAAGTGGTTGAGGTCGATATCCTGGAGCTGGTGGCGACCCGTCCGGGTGATGTAGGTCAGCGCCAGGGACCACTCCGGGGCCAGTTCACGCTCGAAGCCGAGGGTGAACTCATCCGTGAACGGCGTCTTCAGATTGCGGTCCACCTGCGTCGTGGTGAACCGGCCGGTAGTGAAGGGCTGCGCATCGATTCCCTGCAGTAGCTGATCTGCATCGTAGGTCGTGAAACGAATGTCCGGCCCGAGCTCGGGCGTCAGCGTGAACAGGAATAGCTTGTCGTAGAAGCGCGACCAGGTGGCAAACACCTTGGTCTTGTTGTTGGCCCAGGGGTCCCAGGAAACGCTCAGCCGCGGCGCGAAGTTGTTGTTCGTGATCTTGAATCGCTCCATGGTGCGGCACGTGCCTGGCAGGGGATTCCCGCTGTCTCCCAGAGCAGTGTTGCAGTTGTTATCGTAGCCGGGGATGGGCGCCGCGAAGTCGATCGGCCCCTCCACCAGGTCGAGCTGGTGGCGACTGAACACCTGGAACAGGAAGGCGGTATCCAAGCTGAGCCGGTCACAGTTGGGGTTCTGGTCCTGCCCGTCACCGGCGGTAGCGGGGGTAGGATTGCCGCCGGGGTAAAAGATGATGGAGTCACAAAACAGCTCGCCGGTGCAACTGAGAGCGGCGTAATCCCCTCCGGCGGTGATGATCCGCCCTGCAAGGCCCAGGTCGAACAGCGTGGTGCCGTCCGGCTGTCCGCAGGTCGCACCGGGGCAGTCCGCATTACCTTTGGTCGGGTCACAGGGCAGGCCCACATTCACTCCGCCGAAGCACGTGTTGTCGCCGGCCACGTCTAGGAAGCCGAAGAAGTGCTCCGCGCCATCGTCCCCGGAAGGCTGGAAGAAATCCGGGATTCCGTCAGCTCCCGCTAGTTGATTTGCGTCATGGAGGTCCACGCTCAAGTCCCCCACGAGTTCGTAGGTCCCGTTGGGGAGTATGGTGAAGCCGGTGACCAGAGCATTGGTGTACAGGTTCAGCTCGAAATCCGCCCCGCAGTGATTCGCGTCCCGGTGGTCTCCATTCAGATCGAACTGGATCTGCGGCTGCTCGAGGGTATCGGCGTAGATCTCACCGAAAGTCTTGTTTTGGTTCTCCGGCTTCTCGAGCTCGGCCTCGATGGTGGTTCCGGAGCCTATCAGCAGCAGTTCCAGGAACTCCGCCGCCTCCTCGCGCGGGTCGAAGGGCGTGAAGCCGGATGTCGTGGCGTCCTCCCGGTCCAGCCGGAGGCCCACGTTGATGGTCAGGTTGGGACGCGGCTTGAAGGAATCCTGGACGTAGAATCCGAACACATCCTTGTCGGATTTGAGCTTGTCGAACTCCTGGCAGATCTCCTGGGCGCCAGAGCCCGTCGGGATGCACCCCCTACCGCCGAACGCACTGGGGAACGACTCCTGGAAGGAGATGCTTCCGGTGAGCGAGTCGCTCCCGCCTCCGCCGAAGCCGCCGCCCGTGCTGAGCGCGTCAAACCTGATGGGGTTCGCGGTGAGGGTATTCTCGTAACCCTCTCGCGCGAACTCGAAGCCGGTCTTCAGATTGTGCGTCCCGCCGAACCCCTCGACGAAGATGGATAGATCAGCGCGCAGCGTGTCACGCGTTCGCTCGTCATCCTGCGTGAAGTAGAAGGGTCCCGTTACGCGGGCCGAGAGCAGGTCGATGGTGTACAGGTCCTCGGTGAATGGGTTGCACTGCGTCCCGTTGTTGATACAGTTCGGGTTCGGCTTGGCCGAGCTGACGGGGGTGATCTTGATCCCGGAGTCCAGCTGGGCCACCCTCATCTCCAGCAACAGCGCGGGAGAGATATTGTAGGTCCAGCCCAGCGTGAGGTTCAGACCTCCCTGCTCAAAAAGGAAGTCCGATTCCGGCTCCACGCCAGTCCCCAAGCCGAGGCCGGTGAACTCCCGGGGATCCCAGTTGGCGGATAGCGATAACCGGTGCGATGGGGACGGCTGATAGGTGATCTTGCCGAAGTTATTCCAGCCGACGTTCGTCACCTTGATATTGCCGCTGAGGGTGTTGATGGGCGTTTCCTGGTTGATCCACTGCAAGGCGGTGAAGTACCACAGCTTGTCCTTGACGATCGGTCCGCCGAAGGTCAGAAACGGCCGCAGGTCCTGGAAACCGTCCACGTTGCCGAAGTTGTTCTGTGCGAAGACGTCCGAGTTGTTGGCGCCGTCGTTGTCGA
>SMVA01079961.1_pt1 | contig 14566 bp, 9 predicted proteins | sample 2456451 | NCBI WGS metagenome assembly SMVA01 (sample SAMN11095933, study PRJNA526329) | marine sediment metagenome | biome: Marine sediment; feature: Surficial sediment; material: Deep marine sediment; isolation source: Hadal surficial sediment | place: Pacific Ocean | collected 2014-05 | depth 0-1...
CGCGCGGCTTGCTTTTCTACCGAATGCTCGAGCAAGCGCTGGTGACCGAACCCGTAACCTATGCTCAAATAGCCGGAAAGGTGAAACACAAGATGTAGGGGGTGGTGGAGCAGAGTGGATACCCCTTATAAAAACTCAGTTATGGGCAATGCGGCTGAGTTACCAACAGACTACCTGGAGCTCCTGAATCCGGCGCAGCGGCAGGCTGCGTCTTACGGCAGCAAGGCAGCGGGAGAAGGCTTCACTGCCGGGCCACTTTTGGTCATCGCTGGTGCGGGTACCGGCAAGACGATGACGCTGGCATATCGGGTTGCACACCTGATTATTCAGGGTGTGAGTGCGGAGCGGATTCTGTTGCTGACATTTACCCGGCGTGCAGCACTTGAGATGACCCGGCGCGTTGAATCCATCGTTTGCCAGGCCCTCAAAACGGACCATGTGCCACGCGTATCGAACGGCAACCTGCCGTGGTCCGGTACGTTTCACTCAGTCGCAAATCGATTGCTGCGCCGTTACGCGCACAACCTGGGGCTTGACCCGGGTTTTTCAGTGCTTGATCGGGCTGATAGTGCTGATTTGATGGATGTCGTCCGCTATGAACAGGGCTTGTCCCGAAAATCACGACGGTTCCCAAAAAAAGGGACCTGCCTCGCAATCTATTCCCGCTGTGTAAACACACAAAAGCCTTTGCTCGATTCGCTGAACGAAACTTTTCCGTGGTGTGCCGATTGGGAGCCGGAACTGCGTGTGTTGTTTCGGCACTATGTCGAGCGAAAACAGCGCATACAAGCACTGGATTACGATGACCTGTTGCTCTACTGGAGTCACTTGGTTGCTGATGCCGAGCTGGCAGCCGAGATTGGTTCCTGGTTTGATCATGTGCTGGTCGATGAATATCAGGATACCAATCTGCTGCAGGCTGAAATATTGCGGGCGCTCAAGCCAGAGGGACACGGCATGACGATTGTTGGTGACGATGCGCAATCCATATATTCATTTCGCGCTGCTGACGTCGAAAACATCCTGGGCTTTCCAGATCAATTCATTCCCGCGGCCAAGATTGTCACGCTGGAACAAAACTATCGCTCTACGCAGCCATTGCTCGATGCTGCCAATTGTGTGATTGCTGAAAGTGACCGGCAATATAAGAAAAATCTTTTTTCGAACAAGCCCGGTGGCGGAAAACCTCGGTACGTAACGGTTGAAGACGGAGATGCCGAGGCCGAGATGGTGGTCGATGAAATTCTTGCCAATCGTGAGGAGGGCATGTCGCTTAAGGATCAGGCGGTTCTGTTTCGTAGCGCGCACCATAGCGATCGTCTTGAACTTGAGCTTGTCCGGCGCAATATTCCTTACGTCAAATACGGTGGGCTGAAATTTCTCGAGGCTGGACATGTAAAAGACTTTTTATCACTTCTCAAGTGGGCGGAAAATCCTCGCAACCAGGTCGCCGCATTTCGCGTTTTGAAAATGCTACCCGGCATGGGACCATCCTATGCTGCAAGATGCTTCGATTTTCTGGTCGAAAACGATTTCTCTTTCAGCGCCATCAAGGAATTCAGCCCGCCCTCAGCAACACAAGCGGACTGGGGGCCGTTCTGCGATCTGATGACAGCTCTTTCATCAGCAGATCCTGCCGCCGAATTGTGGCAGTCACAAATGAGTGAGACACGCCGCTGGTACCAGCCGCACCTGGAGCGCTTGTATGACAGCCTGGATACGCGCGAGGCGGATCTGGAACAACTGGAACTGATTTCGGGCAGATACCCGACGCGGGAGCGCTTCCTGACAGAGCTGACGCTTGACCCACCGGCAGCCGCGGGAGATCTCTCGGGTACTCCGCACCTGGATGAGGACTACCTGATACTGTCGACCGTGCATTCCGCTAAAGGTCAGGAGTGGAATTCTGTTTTCGTATTGAATTTTTCCGATGGTAACTTCCCGTCGGAGTTTGCAACCGGCAAACCGGAAATGATCGAGGAAGAGCGGCGCCTGTTGTATGTCGCAATGACGAGGGCGAAGCAGAAATTGAGTCTAATTGCGCCGTTGCGATATCACGTTACGCAACAGCGTCGTGATGGCGACAAGCATGTTTACGGTGCACGGAGTCGTTTCATGACTGATAGCCTGATGTCGAGAATGGAGGCAAGCTTTCATGGCAGGCGAGAGGCTGTTGCAAATTCGTTGTCGCCGCGGACGAATAAGAAACTTGATGTCGCTGGTCGGCTGAGAGAGATGTGGTGAATCTGTTCTTCTATATTCCGATCGCCCGTACGATAGGAGAGATTACTCAATCCTTGTGAAAGTCGCTCGACCGGCACGGGCGAATTTACAACGCCCAGCGGACGATATCCATGAGTGGCTAACCTGATCACAGTTTAACCACTAACATAGCATTTCCTGCGTTTATCGTGAACCTTGTCACAAGCCCTTCGGTCTGATTAAGATATACCTGACATGTCTTTTGCGTGCAGGAGGCTTGAATGTGATCGAACGAGCAACGAGTGGCCGGGTCTTACCGGTACAAAATCTTCGCGACTATTTTCGCGAATCGATTGACACTGCGATTGATAATCAGAGTGTCAACGTCAACGACCATGCCGCACATTACGTCGTCAATCTCCTCACCTTGTTTTCCCGCTCCGAAGAACTGTATGAGGACCAGGGTGATACCTACGGTTTGAAACCTCTTGCACTGATGCTGGTCGACGCCACCGACGCGGCGTCCACACATGAACGGAATTGCTCGCTACAGCGCATTGGTGATGTGGCGTTATTCATCGCAGGTTTTTTCGCAGACAGCCTCGCGAATAAACCCGTCGACATCGATTATTACATCCACATGGGCGGCAACGCGTACGGATCCCTGTCAGATGAGACTCGCGGAACGGCACATGGGCGTGCGCTTGGCGGTGTATACCAGGAGCTGGCGCAGAAATTTCAGATAGTCGTCGATGTGTTGCACGAGGTACGTGACGGTGCACGCGAGGCAGACGATATCGACGTATTGCGCACCTATGAAATCTGGCTGCGTACCGGAAGCAAAAGAGCAAAGGCGTTACTACGGCAACAAGGCGTGATACCGATATCGAACTCGGTTAGCCGTAATCATCACTAATGCTGTCCCAGCTGCAAAGTCATCTCGCCAGCATTTCCCAGGTCGACCCGGGTTACGACGTCTCCGATTTTCTTATCACAGACCCACTGCTTGCCGGATATCTTAGCGACGGATCGTTGCTCTCCAGTACCGAGGAAACGGTGCTGATGCGCGAAGATGAAAACGGGCTCGCGCTGAGCATTTTTCTCGATGATGAACTTCTGTCACGACTCAATGATTCCAATCCAATGGAGAAATTGTGTGTCGCCGACCTGAATGACTTGTGGACGGTCCTGGAGGGCATCAGTCACTTCAACTATATCGTCTGGAACGCGCAGAAAAATCGCCAGGTATCGCTGCTGGAACTAGAGATTCAGGCCGAAGTCGACAAGTTTGCCAGCACACTCATTTTGGCGCTGCACCAGGAAGACACGGAGCTGGCTGACAAAATGCACGGATGGTTGTTCGACAAGATCCACTTTAATAGTGACCTGAACGAAAATCAGCGCGAGCGATACAGCACCGCAAACAACTATGCAGCAAGATTTTGTCATGGGTTTCGGGATCGACTGCGGCGTAACAGTCGGGAAGGGCTGTCTGAGTTGCGCCAATTTTATCGGCTGTCGCAACGTGACAAGATCAGCCATATTCATTCTGCAACGTTCGCGCAATAAGGCCAGCAAAAAAACGGTGGCCGAAGCCACCGTTCAAGATTACGAAACAATACCTTTGGGAGATTAACTTGTCTCGTGTGCTACGCTGGCAGAGGTGCACTCATACCAGATTGAACTCACAAAGCGGCCGGGGATTGTCAGCCGTTCTGTAATTCTTTGATGCCCGGTAGCAGCAAAAAGTTGCAAGGAATTTGGAATAAGGTTGTTCCTATATATCCAAAAGTACGTTTCAATTGTAACGATGCAAGTGAGCTTGCCAGGAGTGTTGCTGGCCGGTGCGGTTCGCTGGTTTTACAATACGCAGTTGTCGCTTGTTCGAGGTTGGTTTTTCCAGCCGGTAAAATATAATCCGGAATAATTAACACAGTCGGAGTCGGAATCATGAGCACTGCGGAACAAACATTGTCGGTCAAAGCACAGGTATCTGATGATGAATGGCGGGTGCGAGTTGATCTGGCGGCCTGCTATCGATTGATAGCAATGTATGGCTGGGATGACATGATCTTCACGCATATTTCGGCGCGTGTCCCCGGGCCAGACGAACATTTCCTGATCAATGCCTATGGTCTTTTGTTTGAAGAAATGACCGCCAGCAGCCTGATCAAAGTCGATCTGAACGGAGCAATCGTTCTTGACACGCCTTATCCGGTAAACCCGGCGGGCTTTACTATTCACAGCGCCGTGCACGCGGCACGAACGGATGCTGGTTGCGTACTGCATACCCATACAAGAGCCGGTATTGCGGTATCTGCCCAGGAAGACGGTCTGTTGCCACTGTCGCAAATTTCGTTAATTCCTTATGCGACCGTTTCGTATCACGACTACGAGGGTATTGCGCTCAATGAGGACGAGAAACCACGACTCGTTGCGGATCTGGGCACCAGTAACTTTCTGATTTTGCGCAATCATGGATTGCTGACGGTAGGAGCAAACATCCCCGATGCGTTTCTTTTTATGTACGCCCTCGAGACCGCGTGTCAGACACAAATAATGGCGCAATCGACTGGCGGCGCGCTTACTCCTATCAATCCGGCTATTGTTGCCGGTATTCAGGCCCAGGTTGAAGCGGTTACGAAAGGACTGGGCGGTGCGCTCGCGTGGCCGGCGCTGTTGCGAAAACTGGATCGCAGGGATTCTTCCTTCAGGGATTAGAGATTGCAATCGCGGCACCAGAAAGAACCGACGTCGGTTCTTTCACGCCAAAAACATCGCATACGCCGGATTATGGCTTTCCTCGAAATGCGGATAACCGAGATCAGCCAGATGCGCTTCGAGTTCTGCAGACTCGTCAGCTGCGACCTGGATGCCAGCGAGGATTCGCCCATGGTCTGACCCATGATTTCGATAGTGGAACAGGCTGATGTTCCAGTCCGTGCCGATTGCCTGCAGAAAATCCAGCAACGCGCCTGGTCGCTCGGGAAATTCGAAACGAAACAGGCGCTCGTTCTCGATGCCAGCGGCGCTGCCACCCACCATATGCCGGACGTGTAATTTCGCCATCTCGTTATCGCTGAGGTCAACATATACATAGCCGAGCTTGCCCAGTTTGTCCGCGATCTCAGCTCGCTCATTGGCACCGCCACGCAGCTCTACACCCAGGAAAATGTGTGCAGTCCGCGAATTGCTGTAACGGTAATTGCATTCAGTAATGCTGCGTCGCCCGAGCGCCTCACAAAACTGGCGAAAACTGCCCGGTTGTTCCGGAATCTCGACGGCAAGCAGCATTTCTCTTTCTTCACCGATTGCGGCGCGCTCTGCAATATGCCGCAATCGATCAAAGTTGACGTTGGCGCCGCTATTGATGACCACGAACGTCTTATTCTCGAGTGCGTTCTCGCTAATATATTTTTTGACGCCCGAGACCGCAAGCGCGCCGGCCGGTTCGACGATCGAGCGCGTGTCTTCGAAGATGTCGCGAATACCAGCGCTGATCTGATCGGTATCGACCGTTACGATTTCATCCACCAGTTGCTGACAGATGCGAAATGTTTCATTGCCAACGCGGCGCACTGCGACGCCGTCGGCGAATATACCGACATGATCCAGGATGACGGGTTTGCCGGCAGCGAGTGATTCCTTCATTGCTGCAGAATCTGCAGGTTCGACACCGATGATCCTGACACCTGGCCGCTTGCTCTTGATATACGCAGCGATACCTGCAATCAATCCGCCGCCACCAACCGGCACAAATACCGCAGCCACTCCTTCTTCCATCTGCATAACCAGTTCCCGGCCGATAGTGCCCTGGCCAGCGATGACGGCGGGATCATCAAATGGATGAATGAAGGTAAGTTGCTGCTCATTTTCCATTTGCCGCGCTTTGACATAGGCGTCGTCATAAGTGTCGCCAAAAAGCACGACCTCACCGCCCAGCGATTTCACCGCATCGACTTTTATCGATGGTGTTGTAACCGGCATTACAATGACCGCGCGCGCGTTTTTTTGCCTGGCTGCCAGCGCCACACCCTGGGCGTGATTGCCGGCTGAGCTGCAAATCACACCAGCCTGCAGGGCCGCTTCTGATAACGACGCGAGCTTGTTGTAAGCGCCGCGCAACTTGAACGAGAAGACTGGTTGCAAGTCTTCCCGTTTCATCAGGATTTGGTTGTTGACACGCGCAGACAGATTTTTCGCGAGTTCTAACGGAGTTTCATTTGCAACCTCATAAACGCAGGCAGCGTCGATAAGCGCCGGATATTCGTCAATTGTCATGCAAAGTTGCCAATGAAATTACTTTACGCGGATAGGTGGTGAGACTAGCGTATCGGCAGCCAATGCGGCGATATTTCTAAAGCGAAAGTCAATTGCCCGCTGGGCGGGCTCCTACAGGTGCTAATAAGAATTGTAGGAGCCCGCCCAGCGGGCGACATACGTTAAGGATGGAACGTCGCGCAGCAGCATTTGCGGGATTTTGTTCAGCACCAGGACGATGAAGATCAATGAATCGATCGGCTGAATCTGATGACAATCTGGTTCCATTCAGGGGACGCAAGGGAGTGCGCAGCGGTCCCGTTAAGCCGTTTTGAGCGGCTCACAAACTAAAGCCCCAGGCTTTGCCTGGGGATACTTACTCCAGCACGTTGCCATCAACGTCCAGTAATATAATTTCACCCAATTCGAGTTCACGAATTCGGGATTCGATCCTGGCTTTGTCGCCGACGACGACCCAGATCATATTGTTCGGTTTGATGACCTGGTCTGCCGCCGCAATTATCTGCTCCTGGGAAAGATTGCGAACGCTCTGGGCATAGGTGTCCCAGTAATCATCCGGCAGGTCATAGGTCACTATTTCGTTGATATCGCCGAGCACGGCCCTCGACGTTTCCCAACGACCCGGCAGACTCAGCGTGTTGTTGTTTTTGACCTTGCTGATTTCTTCCGCAGTCGCAGGACTGTCCCCGACGTATTCGATCAGCTCACGCCTGATCTCTGCCATAGATTCCATGGTCTTGTCCGTCTGTACCGGCGCATAAGCAATAAATGGTCGCTGACCTTTGGTGTCCAATAGCATGGTAAAGGCACCGTATGCCCAGGACTTGTCTTCACGAAGATTCATGTTAATTCGTGCTGTGAAGCTGCCACCGATTATTTCGTTCATCGTTTCGATAGCAAGCTCGTTGCCATCACGAACCGCGGGTGCAACATTGCCGGCGAAAATGATGGATTGTTCAGAGCCGGGTCTGTCAACTATGTACACTTTCTCGGTATCGCTCAGGCTAACGTCGGCGATGTTCTTGGTCGGTATTTCACCCGGCTCCCATTTTGCGAACAGCTTCTCCAGTTTTGGTTTGATCTCGGCCATCGTAGTGTCGCCAACGACGATCATCGTGGCGTTATTGGGCCGAAACCAGGTGCGGTGATAATCGACCAGCGAATCACGAGTAATGCGCGCTACCGACTCTTCGGTACCCGAACCAGTCAGCGGCATGGAATATGCGTGACCCTCGCCATACAGCAACGCCGGGAAGAGGCGAATGGCCAGACCTATGGGCTGAGTTTTTTCCTGCTGGATCTGCGCGATACGCATTTTTCTCAGGCGCTCCAGTTCATATTCGGGAAATGCCGGGTTAAGAACAATATCAGCATAGATATCGAGCGACGCATCCAGGTTTTCCGTCAGCGCGCTGATACCAACTGATGAGGCATCGATGCCTGATCTCGCGTTGAAGTTCGCCCCAAGTCGCGCCAGCTCATCGCTGATCTCCAATGCGCTACGTTTCTTCGTCCCCTCATCCAGCATGGTCATCGTCAGACTTGATGTCCCCAGTTCACCAAACTGATCGGACGCATATCCGGCATCAAAATTCATGCTGATATTGACGACGGGGACAGCGCTGCGGGTTGCAACAATCAGTTCCATGCCGTTGCTGAGGAATTGACGCTCGAATTTTGCGAATTTGACTTCCGGAAATGTGGTTGTTTCAGGCACGGTCGAGCGATCGGCGCCTTCAGTTGCCGCGCTCAATTGCGGAAACGGATGCACTTCAAGGTGAAACGCGCCAGCGGTAATCCAGCGTTTTGCAGCGGCTTCGACTGCCCCCGTTGTCGCTGCCTCAATTCTGTCCATCGATTTTTTAAATGCACCAGGATCGCCTTCATACACGGCGTTTTGCGCAAGGAGGTCGGATTTGCCACCGAAGCCACCAATACTCTCGAGGCCGCGCACGAAACCGGATCGATACTGCACTTTGACGCGCTCAAGTTCGTCTTTGCTAATACCGTCTTTCAGGATGCGCGCAATTTCTTCATTCATTGCCTGTTCAACCGCTTTCAGATCGCCACCAGGCTGCGCCGTTGCCGTTGCCATGAACATGCCGCCGATTTCGTTGCTGATCATGCCCGCCTGTACTGCGGTCGCGATCTGGTCGTTATAAACGAGGCGTTCATAGAGGCGCGAGTTCTTGCCGCTTGCCAGCACATCGCCAAACAGGTGCAGCAACTCACTATCTTCGCCGGTATTTGTAGGGCCACCCCATACCTTATATATACGCGCTTGTGGCACCCGGTCCTGCATTACTTCGCGCTTGTCACGATCAAGTTTTACGGTCCATGACTTTGGCCTGGAGATTGGTGGTCCGGGTGGAATATCACCAAAGTAATGTTCAACCTTCGCCAGCACTTCATCCGGCACGACGTCACCGGCAACGACGATTACCGCGTTATTGGGTCCGTAGTAGGTTTCAAACCACTCCTGCACATCCTCCAGGCTGGCTGCATTGAGATCGTCCATCGAGCCAATCACACTGGTGGCGTATGGGTGGCCCTCCGGAAATACGCCCGCAAGAAGCTTGCTGAAAACCTTGCCATAAGGCTGATTCTCACCCTGGCGTTTTTCGTTTTGCACAACGCCACGTTGCTCATCCAGTTTTTCCTGTGTGATCGCACCCAGCAGATGCCCCATGCGGTCGGACTCCATCCACAGCGCCATATCCAGGGCGGTCTTGGGTACATTCTGGAAATAGTTGGTGCGGTCGAAATTGGTCGTGCCATTCATATTGGTGGCGCCGACGAGCTCAAATGGCTTGAAATACTCGTCGTCGTAGTTTTCTGTGCCGTTGAACATCAGGTGTTCGAACAGGTGCGCAAACCCGGTCTTGCCGGTTTTCTCGTTCTTGGAGCCAACGTGGTACCAGACGTTTACAGCGACGATTGGCGCCTTGTTATCTTCATGGACGACCAGTCGCAATCCATTGTCCAGCGTGTATTCGGTGAAATTGATCTCGACGTTCTGCGCAGCAGCGCTCAAAAATATGAGCATCGAGCCGATAAACAGTGCCGCTGGCCTGGTAATGGAATTCTTCATTGCAATCTCTTTTTGCCGGGATTCATCAGTGATTCAAGTCTAGCCTAATGACTGGCTGATTTGCGCAAGGTTCAATATTCATAACAAGCGGTTAATATCAACTTGAAGGAATCCTGACTCCCTTTCATAATCCGGTCATGACAACAGATTCTCCACGGCGTGAACTTTATCCACCTATCGAGCCCGTACGTACCGGCTTTCTTGAGGTTGGCAGCGGTCACAAGCTCTATTATGAAGAGTCTGGCAATCCCCACGGCAAGCCGGTGGTATTCCTGCATGGCGGTCCGGGTGGCGGCTGTACACCGGCCATGCGTCGTTTCTGGAATCCGGATGTTTACCGGATCGTGCTGTTTGATCAACGCGCCAGCGGCAAAAGCACGCCGCACGCGAATCTGGATGACAACACGACCTGGGACCTGGTCAACGATATAGAAATCTTGCGCGCAGCTTTGCAGATAGAAAAATGGCAGGTTTTTGGCGGTTCCTGGGGCAGCACGCTGGCACTCGCCTATTGCCAGACGCACCCCGAGCGCGCAACTGAAATCGTTTTGCGCGGCATTTTCATGCTGCGCAAAAAGGAAATCGACTGGTTCTATCAGCATGGTGCGAGTGAACTCTACCCTGATCTCTGGCAGCACTATCTCGAACCGATACCCGTAAGCGAACGCGGCGACCTGCTAAGTGCCTATCACAAGCGTCTGACCAGCGATGACCCTGCGATACGCATTCAGGCCGCAAAAGCCTGGTCAGTTTGGGAGGGCAGTACCAGCACGTTGCTGCCGAATGAGAAGCTGGCAACCGAATTCGGCAGCGACGACATGGCGCTGGCTTTGGCGCGCATTGAATGCCACTACTTCGTCAACGGCGGTTTCATGGACGAGGATCAATTGATTAAAAATGTAGACCGGATTCGTAATATTCCGGCGGTGATCGTGCAAGGACGTCACGATGTCGTGTGTCCTGCCATTTCAGCCTGGGAACTGGCAAAGGCCTGGCCGGAAGCGAACCTGCGAATCGTTGCTGATGCCGGGCACTCGGCGTTCGAGCCAGGTAATACTCATGAACTGGTGATGGCAACGGATGCTTTTGCCTGACATTAAAGCGAAATTATGAAAAAACTTTTGATTAAAAACGCACGCCTTGTCAATGAAAGCGAAATCCGCGACGCTGATGTGCTGATTCACGGCGAGCGCATCGAGAAAATTGCGACAGGCATTACGGCGGATGACTCTTGCCAGGTGCTGGATGCAAAAGGCAAGTTTCTCCTCCCTGGAATGATTGATGACCAGGTACATTTTCGCGAGCCAGGCCTTACTAACAAGGGTGATCTGGCAACGGAATCTGCTGCCGCAGTTGCCGGTGGTGTCACCAGCTTCATGGACATGCCCAATGTCAATCCACAGACTACCAACCGGCAGGCGCTGGCAGACAAATATGTTATTGCGCAGGGGCGCTGCAGCGCGAACTATGCTTTCTATCTCGGTGCTACCAATCGCAACATAGAAGAGATCAAAGCTCTGCAGATCAACGAAGGCTGTGGCATCAAGGCATTCATGGGCGCATCCACCGGTGACATGCTGGTTGATGATCCGCAAGCGCTTGAGTTCCTGTTCGAGCATGCACCCGTGATCGTTCTTACGCACTGTGAACATACGCCAACAATTCGGGACAACGAGGCCCGTGCCAAGACAGACTTTGGCGAGAATGTGCCAATGACGGAGCATCCGAATATTCGCTCCGCGAATGCCTGCCTGCTGTCATCCAGCCAGGCTGTTGATCTGGCACGCCGGCACGATGCGCTGTTGCATGTATTGCATCTGACGACAGCGATTGAGATGGGTCTTTTCTCAAAAGCGCATCGCAGTGAAAAACGGATAACCGCCGAGGTATGTGTGCATCACCTGTGGTTCGATGACAGTCGCTACGAGGCGCTTGGCACGCGAATTAAATGTAATCCGGCGATCAAACGTCCGCAAGATCGACTGGCATTGCTCAAAGCGGTTAACGAAGATCGCATCGATATCATTGCCACCGACCATGCGCCACACACGATCAGCGAAAAGGGCAAGAGCTATTTCAAGGCGCCGGCCGGATTACCGCTGGTGCAGCACGTAATGCTTTGCCTGTTCGATCTTGCGCAAGATGGCGCGCTCAGCTACGAGAACATAGTCGACAAAACCAGCCATGCTGTCGCTGATATTTTTGGCGTCATCGATCGCGGCTACGTCCGGGAGGGTTACTTCGCGGATTTCGTCATCATGGATACGGACAAACCGTATACGGTCAGCTCTGCGAATTTGCTGGCCAAGTGCCACTGGTCGCCGTTCGACAAGCACACTTTTAGCTCGAGCGTCGATACGACCATCGTCAATGGCACGATCGTTTACCAGGACGGTGCATTGAGCGGAGATATTGTCGGGCAACGAATGGCGTTTGATCGTGCGCGCTGATTCACCAGATCCGCTGCAAGGCCGTTGCGCCTTAGGGAAAAAAGCGGTTTACTTTCGGAGTGATGCCGCTATCCTAGCTCGAATAATTCAACCAGTGTCCTCGGTGGTCTCCCGCTGGCGCGGAGATGCCGGTTCCGGATGTGACAAGAATGAAGCCAACTGATACCACCAATCCGGACTACTTTCACAAAGTTGTCGACTGTCAGTGGGCCTGCCCCGCGCATACTGACGTTCCAGGGTATATTCGACTGCTTGCACAAGGCCAGTTTTCGGAAGCCTATATGCTGAACCGGGAATCCAATATTTTCCCCGGGATTCTTGGCCGGGTTTGTGATCGCCCCTGTGAGCCGGCCTGCCGGCGCGGCAGAGTTGAGGAAAAACCGGTCGCGATCTGTCGCCTGAAACGGGTTGCTGCAGACCACCGTGACGACATTACCGATATGTTGCCAACGGCGCCGAAAAAATCCAATGGCAAAAAGGTTGCACTAATCGGCGCAGGCTGTGCCTCGCTGGCAGTTGCCAATGATTTGTTACCGCTGGGCTACGAGATCACCATTTTTGAGGCGCTGCATACGACCGGTGGTTTGATGCGCACCAATATTCCGCAGTTTCGCCTGCCGCCCAAAGTGCTCGATGAGGAAATCGGCTACATTATCGATATGGGCGCCGAGCTCAAATTGAATCACCGTATTGAGAGCATGAAAGAATTTCTGTTGACCGGCGGGTTTAATGCGGTCTTTGTTGGCACCGGCGCACCGCGCGGCAAGGAACTAATACTTCCTGGTCGTTACGACACGGAAAATATCCATATCGGCATCGACTGGCTGGAATCAGTCGCTTTTGAACACCAGAAATCGATCGGTGAAAATGTTCTGATCATTGGAGTTGGCAACACAGCTATGGATTGTTGCCGTACATCTTTGCGCCTGGGTGCCAAGAGCGTGAAGGTCATGGCGCGCAAGCCGCGTGCATTCTTCAAGGCCTCCGCCTGGGAACTCGAAGACGCAGAAGAAGAGAATGTCGACATCATCATCAACCACTCGCCGACAGAGTTTGTCGTCGAAGATGGCAAACTCAAAGGTATGCGATTCGATCAGATGGAGTACAAGATCGACGAAAATGGTCGTATCGATCGCGGCACGGTGACTGGCGAAGTAATGATTCCATGTGATGACGTCATTCTGGCGATTGGTCAGGACAATGCGTTCCCCTGGATCGAGCGAGACATCGGCATCGAGTTTGACGAGTGGGAATGTCCGGTCGTGAATGAGACGACGATGATGTGTTCCCGGGACGGCGTGTTTTTCGGCGGCGATTCTGCATTCGGACCCAAGAATATTATCTGGGCGGTCGCGCATGGTCATGAGGCAGCAATATCGATTCACAAATACTGCAACCAGGAAGATTTGCAAGAGCGGTTGCCGCGCGGTGTAAATCTAGTCAGCCAGAAAATGGGCATGCATGAATGGAGTTTTTCGAATGACTACGATGGTACATCGCGCCGGCTCATGCCACACATTGATCTTAAGAAACGCTTCAAGAAACTGGATATCGAGGTAGAACTGGGATTTACCGCAGAACAGTTGATCGAGGAAGTTGAGCGCTGTCTGAATTGCGACATTCAAACGGTGTTTACGGCCAGCCTGTGTATTGAGTGTGATGCCTGCATTGATATCTGTCCGGTCAGCTGCCTGACGATTGCCGAAGATGGTGACGAGAAAGAGCTGCGAACACGGTTATCTGCTCCTGCTGAAAACCTGGAGCAAGATCTCTATGTGTCGGAAGGCTTGCCACAAACAGGCAGGGTGATGGTCAAAGATGAGGATCTTTGTGTTCACTGCAGTTTGTGCGCCGAGCGATGTCCTACGGGTGCCTGGGATATGCAAAAGTCGGAAATCTTAATTCCGTACGCGCTCGACGAGGCTGATCCAGCGACGAATGTTGCCAGGACGGCTGGTGCCTAGCATGGCCACCGCCAACGCATGTGCTCAAACCATTAAAAATTGTCCGAGGTCGATCACCCTTGTCTAACGTTAATGATGTTGTTGTCAAGATAGCTACAGTTAACGGCACCGGCTCCGCGAGTGCGAACGGTCTGCTAATGAAATCGATCTTCCGCATGGGCATCCCGGTCGTTGGCAAGAATTTTTTTCCATCGAACATCCAGGGATTGCCGACCTGGTATGAAGTGCGGGTGACGGGTGACGGTTACCAGTGTCGTGCAGACCGGATCGACGTCATGGTCGCGATGAACGCGCAGACTTACACCCAGGACATGGCTGAAGTCAGGTCGGGTGGCTGGTTGATTTACGATTCGACCTGGCCGCGCAGCCGGCTGCTCGATCGTGCAGACATCAACGTACTGGGCGTTCCGCTCGCAAAACTGTGTAACGAGAAATTCGACGGCGCCCGGTTGCGCATCCTGATGAAGAATATCGCCTATGTCGGTGTAGTCGCCGCGCTGCTGGATATCGATCTTGACGTGATAACGACGCTGCTGGAGGAAACATTTGCCAAGAAGATAAAACTCGTGCCAATGAAC
>SMVA01176067.1_pt1 | contig 14562 bp, 11 predicted proteins | sample 2456451 | NCBI WGS metagenome assembly SMVA01 (sample SAMN11095933, study PRJNA526329) | marine sediment metagenome | biome: Marine sediment; feature: Surficial sediment; material: Deep marine sediment; isolation source: Hadal surficial sediment | place: Pacific Ocean | collected 2014-05 | depth...
GCTTTTGGGTAATGTTCCCATTCAAGTTCGCCGTGAACACCTTCGGAATTAAGGATGGGAAACTTAGGAACGGGAGAATCATCCGTATGAAGGAAAGCGATCATTTCCCTGTTCGGCGACCACCAATAAGCTTTATGCCTTGTTGATCTTCCTAAAATCTCTTCCATATAAACCCACGAAGCCCAACCGTTATAGATATCATCCGTACCATCAAATGTTAGCTGCGTAACTTCGCCCGATTCTATATCAACAACAAACAAATTATGTCCCTTAGTAAATACAACTTTTTTGCCATTGGAAGATAATGTGGGATTGTTTTCTCTTGCTTCATCTTGCGTTAGTCTTTTAAATTCATTCCTGGGAACTGAATAGTAATAGAGATCGTTATCTTTTGTAAACAAAAAATCATTATAATCATTCGTCACAGCTACACTTTTTGAAGCATCTAATCCATTTTCTAAATATTCATTTATCATTGCGTAATCAACATAAATTTTCTCTTCACCTGTTTCAGCATTTACTTTCATTATAAAAGTCTTATCATTTTCCTTTTTTGTCTGAAGATAATGATTTTCGTCAAACCAGCCTTTTAATGAAGGTAATCTATCTAAAATTTGGGGCTGGCCGAAAAGATAAACCTGGTCAAATGTTAACTTTTTGTCCTGTGCAAAGCCAACCAGATGAATGCTGATTGATAATAGTGTAAGAATGACAGTAAGAGAAAGTTTATTGGAGTTGAAATACATTTGACTTTTCTCCGTGAAAGGTTAAAAGAATAATTTTCCCGCGAACAAATATTAATCTATAATTTATGTTATTCAATATAGTAATACTTATTTGATCAACATTTATTCATATCATATACTTTTGATATATTTGTCCACTCAAATTTGAACTTTTCTTTTTACTTAGGAAACAATTTATGTCTGCAAATATCGATCGGCTTTCTATAAACACAATAAGATTCCTGGCTGTTGACGCCGTACAAAAGGCGAATTCCGGGCATCCCGGGTTACCTATGGGATGTGCGCCAATAGCATACACTCTTTATACAAAATATATGAATCATAACCCCGCAAATCCTAACTGGCTTAACAGAGATAGATTCATTCTGTCTGCCGGGCATGGAAGTATGATGCTCTATTCAATTCTTCATCTATCAGGGTATAATATATCTTTAGATGATTTGAAGAGCTTCAGGCAATGGAAAAGCATTACGCCCGGTCATCCGGAATATGGCTTAACCCCGGGAGTTGAAACAACATCGGGGCCTTTGGGGCAGGGTTTTGCAAATGCAGTTGGCATGGCTATAGCACAAGATTATTTAGCTTCAATGTTTAACAAAGATGATGCAGCTATACTTGACCACTATATCTATGGAATATGTTCAGATGGCGATATGATGGAAGGACTTTCTCATGAAGCAGCATCCCTTGCCGGTCATCTTAAACTTGGTAAAATAATATTTTTTTATGATGATAATGGTATTACGATTGACGGACGTACATCATTGGCTTTTTCTGAGGATGTAGGAAAAAGATTTGAAGGATATGACTGGCAAGTGCTGAAAATAGATGATGTAAATAATCTTGAACAAATTGATGACGCTGTTAAATCAGCATGGAGTGAAAAATCAAAACCATCGTTGATAAGAACAAAAACACACATTGGTTATGGAAGCCCGAACAAACAGGATACTGCTGCTGTTCACGGCTCTCCCCTTGGAGAAGATGAAATAAAATTAACAAAAAGAAATCTTAACTGGCCGGAAGACAATTCGTTTTATATCCCGGAAGCAGTTAGCAAACACTTCAAAGGTGTTATGCAAAACGGTAAGAAAGCAGAAGAAAAATGGAATAAATTATTTGATAATTACAAAGATAAGTATCCTAAAGAAGCAGAACTGTTCACCTCATTTATGAATGGAAATTATGGCGAAGAATGGAAAAGCAAATTGCCGTCATACAATGATCCTTCAGAAAAAGTCGCAACCAGATCAGCATCCGGAAATGTTTTAAACTCAATTGCAAATTCACTCCCAACTTTAATTGGCGGCTCCGCAGATCTTACTCCATCAAACAATACAATGCTCAAAGGGTTTGAAAACTTTTCCGCAGAAGACAAAAGCGGGCGTAATTTTCATTTTGGTATAAGAGAGCATGGGATGGGAAGTATTCTTAACGGGATGGCAATTTATGGAGGAGTTATACCTTACGGTGGAACGTTCCTGATTTTTTCGGATTATATGCGTCCTGCGATTAGATTGGCTTCTCTGTCAGGAATAAAAGTCATATATGTATTTACACATGATAGTATTGGATTAGGTGAGGACGGTCCGACACATCAGCCGATTGAACATATTGCTTCATTAAGGGCAATTCCCAATGTGTTGGTTATTCGTCCTGCGGATGCAAATGAAACAGTTAAAGCCTGGGAAATTGCATTAGAACATAAAGGTAGTCCCGTAGCATTATTATTAACGAGACAAAAACTTTCAGTAATCGATAGGAAAAAATTTGCCGGTGCAGAAAATGCCAAGAAAGGCGCCTATGTTCTAAATGATACAGAAGGAGACCCGGATTTAATTTTAATGGCATCGGGATCCGAGGTTGAAATTGCGCTTGGGGCAGCAGAGCAGCTTGATGGTGCGGGCATTAGAGCAAGGGTTGTAAGCTTTCCTTGCTGGGAGCTGTTTGAAAAACAAAGCCAGGAATACAAAGAAAGAATTTTTCCCGCATCTGTTAAAGTAAGAGTTTCAATTGAAGCCGGTGTAAAGCAAGGTTGGGAGAAGTACGTTGGAGATTCCGGTGAATCGATCAGTATAGAAAAATTTGGTGCATCAGCGCCATATAACATAATATATGAAAATTATGGATTTACCATTGATAACATAGTTGTAACGGCTAAAAATGTTTTAAGAAAATCAAAAGAAACAGTTGAATGAAAAAAGTATTAATAGGATTAGTAACATTATTTATTGCCATTCAGTTTTTTTCTGATAGAAAAACTAATCCGCCGGTTAAGGCCGAGATAGATGCACCGACAGAAGTGAAATCAATATTTCAGAGGGCTTGTTATGATTGCCATTCCAACCAAACACAGTGGCCCTGGTATGCAAATATTGCACCCGTTTCGTGGTTAATTGCAAATGATGTTGATAACGGCCGAGAACATTTTAATTTTTCCGATTGGGAAAATTTATCGAGAAAGGATAAGGCAAAATTAAAAGAAAAAATATGGGAAGAGATTGTTAACGACGAGATGCCGCTATGGCAATATAAATTATTACATCCCGAAGCAAAGCTTACACAAAAAGATAAAAGTTTGATTAGAGGTTGGGCGGGGAAATAATTTTAATAGTTTAATTGCATTGTAATAACTCTCCCAAGCATTTATCAGAGAAGAAAACACTAATATGAAAAAAGTAATTGTTGTAGGCGGGGGAATGATTGGCAGTGTAATAGCAGCCGATCTTTGTAATGAATATGATGTTACAATTGCTGATAAAAATTCAAAAAGACTATCGTACCTAAAAACTCAACATAAGTTAAAAACCACCGTTTGGGATTTTTCCGATAAACCGGATATTAATAATTTGATAGAAGACTTTAACCTGGTTATTGGTGCTGTTCCGGGAAATATAGGGTTTGAAACTTTACGTGCTATTCTCTCCGCAGGTAAAAATGTAGTGGATATTTCTTTCTTCGAGCGCGATCCATTTGAATTAGATAAGCTTGCAAACGAAATGAACGTTACTGCAGTTATAGACTGTGGCATCTCACCGGGATTAAGTAATATAATTCTTGGCTTCCATAATGAATGGATGGAGATTGAAAGCTATAAATGTTATGTGGGCGGATTACCTTTCAAAAAATATTGGCCTTTTAATTATAAAGCTTTTTTCTCTCCAGCAGATGTTATTCAGGAATACATACGTCCCGCCCGAATTGTTTCCAACAGCAAAGTTATTGTTAAAGAGGCTCTTTCAGATCCGGAGATGATAGAATTTGATGAAGTTGGTACACTTGAAGCATTTAATACCGATGGGCTGAGAACCTTAATTAAAACAATGAAGATTCCCAATATGATAGAAAAAACTCTTCGTTATCCGGGACATCGCGAACTAATGGAGATTTTTCGGGAGACCGGATTTTTTAGTTATGATGAAATAAATATTGGCAATCAGGTAATACGCCCAATTGATTTAACATCAAAATTATTATTCTCGCAGTGGAAAGCGAAAGATGAAGACGATGAATTTACTATGTTAAGAATTGAGATAAGAGGAAAAGAAGGAAATGAGAGAAAAAAATATGTTTATGAGATATTTGATCGATATGATAAAGACAGCAAAACAACTTCTATGGCGCGCACTACAGGATTTACCTGCACAGCAGTTGCACGATTAATACTTAAAGGCAATTTGAAAAATAAGGGTATTTTGCCTCCTGAATATATCGGTGCAATACCGGGTTATAAGGATAAAGTTCTGAATATATTAAAACAGAAAAATATTACAATACGATTCTCAGAAAATATGATGGGGCAATTGAACAGTTAGATATAACTTTGGAACTTGATCTAAACTTCATATCGGCAGTTGAAACATTCAAAGAATTCAACAAAAAGACAGGCGATCCGTTAAAAGGACAAACTGATTTGGGTTATGCGGACAGTATTGGTGGAAACATAAATAATGCTATTAAGTTATTAATTAAAGCAGGATTTAAAGAATAATTTAATAATAACTTTGATGATTAAGGTTTCATATATTATTGCTTTAAGCATAATATTAATAATTCCTTTACTTGCAAAAGCCAAACCCAAACAATATTTATAACCGTTCATCATCATTTTAGTTCGTTAAATTATATAATTCTTTTGTTTTTCGAACCTTGCCTTTAGTCATTCGTCTTAAGTAATAGTAATCAAAAATTATTAGGAGAGTAGAGAATGAAATCAAGTCATACAATTATAATCAGCTTCATTATCCCCATAGCGGTTGTGTTAACTCAATTCGGCACCAAACTGAATGTATACCCGCCGGATAGCAACATTAATACGGCTTCATTAATAAATTATTTTTCAGAAATCGACACATTTGATTTTAATGAAGAAGAATTTGAAAGTGAAATGGAGCAGCTTCGTACAGAATTAGAAGCACTCAAATATCATAAGTTCAAGTTTGAATTCAATTCCGATGAGTTTAAGGAAGAAATGAAACAGCTTGCAGTAGAATTGAAAAATCTTAAAATGAAAGATTTGCATATTGAGTTGAATTTTGATTCCAAGGAGTTTAAGAAAAACATGGAAGAGTTAGCAGAAGAGTTGAGAAATCAACAATTTACTTTTCAAGACTTTGATTTTGATATGAGCGAGTTTAAAGAAGAAATGAAGGAATTAAAGAAAGAGATGAAAAAGTTTAATATTGATTTTAAGGATTTGAATATGGAAATGGGAAAACTTAATGTCTTTTTAAAAGACCTGAAAATCGAAATGAAAAAAGATAACTTAATTGATGATGAGGATGAAGAGATAAATTTAGAGCTGAATGAAAACGAAATGAAAATTAATGACAAAAAAGTTCCAGATGATATTTTCGCAAAATACAAGGATTTATATAAAAAACATTTTGGAATAGAGCTGAAAGAAGAAACTCATATCCAGATTAACTGAGGTTTATTCCAGAAGTAACAATACCCAAATAAAAACTTTAGCTGAAAGTTCGCCATTAAAACGAACAATTTAAAAAGATATTACCTCTAATACGCGTTCGTCGGGATATACCTTTCCTTCAATAACGAGTTCTTCTTTATGATGTCCATTGATAAGTTCCATACTTTTATCTGTTTCAAGATAAAACAAAAGCCAGCCGGTCATATCTGATAACTCGTTTCCATCTTTATCTGTTGCTTTGGAAACTTTAAGTGAATGCTTATGTCCGTACACTTTGCACTGCGCTCCGGCACCTTTTTCCTTTTTTAGAGAGCATCCAACGCAAACATTAGTTCCCGTTACTGTTGCTGTAACGACGTCGGATTCCATTGTTTGTTTTGTTGTTACTTTCTCCGCATCATATTCCTGAGCTAATACCCCAGTAGATAATCCACAAAAGAAAATAAATAAAAGAGCGATTAAAAACTTAGAATAATTAATCACGTTTCACCTCCGAATCTTATAAAATATAATTTTACATTAATTGATAATAATTTAAGTTAACAATGGTAATTTTTCAAGTGAATAAAAATACTGAGTGTAACACAAACGCAATTCTTTTGTAAATACAAATATATATTAGAGAGGAATTTAACATGAAAAATGTATCACACACTACATTATTCATTATTAGTGTTGTTTTTAGTCTCAACACGATTGTTTTGATTCTAACACTATATGCCCAGACAGAAATAAGCAAAATAGAAATTGAAAATGCAGAAAAATTATTTGGGTTTGAATTCACCGATGCCGAGCGTGATTCCATGTTGGATAATTTAATTACCAATCTCGAAAGTTATAAATCAATCAGAAGTATAAAACTCAGTAACAGAATAATGCCGGCTATTTTATTTAATCCACTACCAGTTGGTTTTGAATTTGAGAAAGTACAAGAACAATTGATATTCGGTAATTATTCTTATTCAAAATTACCGGAGAATATAAATGATCTGGCGTTTTACTCTATCGGTGAATTAGCAGAATTAATTCGAACCAAAAAAATTTCATCAGTCGAGCTAACAAAATTCTTTCTGGATAGATTAAAAAAATATGATCCTTTGCTCAAGTGTGTAATTGTTTTAACTGAAGAACGCGCTCTGGGAAAAGCAAAATTTATGGATAAAGAATTAAATGCCGGAAAGTACAGAGGATTACTGCATGGTATTCCTTTCGGAATAAAAGATTTATTTGCGACAAAAGATTATAAAACAACCTGGGGCGCAATGCCATATAAAGATCAGATTATAAATGAAGATGCAACAGTGATTAATAAACTTGAGGAAGCCGGCGGTGTGCTGGTGGCAAAATTAACTTTGGGTGCTCTTGCCTGGGGTGACGTTTGGTTTGGCGGCAAAACCAGGAATCCATGGGATATAACAAAAGGATCAAGCGGTTCATCAGCCGGGCCCGCTTCGGCAGTATCTGCTGGATTGGTTCCCTTTGCAATTGGTACTGAAACATGGGGTTCAATAGTTTCCCCATCTACCGTGTGTGGTGTTACGGGTTTACGTCCGACTTATGGAAGAGTTAGCCGCACAGGTGCAATGGCACTAAGCTGGTCGATGGATAAGATTGGACCGATCTGCAGAAATACCGAGGATCTTGCCATTGTGTTCAATGCGATTTACGGCCCTGAGGATATGGATCAAACACTATTTGATCTGCCATTTTACTATACAAACAAAATCGATCTCAATAAAATTAAGATCGGGTATTTAAAAAATGACTTCGAACAAGATTATGATTTCCATAACAATGATTCAATAACATTGGCAAAATTAAGAGAATTAGGTGCTAAGTTAATACCACTTGAGTTGCCGGATATAGAAGTTAGCAATATTGCATTTATTCTTTCGGCTGAAGCCGGAGCTGCTTTTGATGAACTTACCAGAAGCAATAAAGATGATCTTCTTGTTAGACAGATTAAAAATGCCTGGCCAAATGAATTCCGCTCATCGAGATTTATTCCGGCGGTGGAATATATAAATGCAAATCGTGTTAGGTACTTGCTTATTCAGGAAATGTTAAAAATAATGAAAGAGGTTGATGTTTATCTTGCACCTTCATGGGAAGGAGATAATCTGCTGTTAACAAATTTAACCGGGCATCCATGTATTGTGCTGCCCAATGGATTTTCGGATGAAGGCTTGCCCACAAGCATAACTTTTATCGGAAAATTATTTGATGAAGGTACATTAATAGCTGTTGCAAAAAAATATCAGGACGCCACAGATCATCATTTAAAACACCCTGAACTAATAGATTAATTTATTGCGCAATTTTAAAAGTGAAATTTGGTGAAGAACCGAACAGTAATTACTTGTAACCACAAAATATTTGTTTTAAATTTAAGTGTCGTACAAAAAAATTTTAAATAGTAAATACTACATTGAATATCCGCCATATCAAATATTTATCCAGCGGTAGTAAATCGTTGAAGGTTTAAAAAATTAAAAAAGAATAATTTATCTTATAAATCCTAAAAGGAGTCATAAAATGAATATCTATGTGGCCAACCTCGCTTCTGATGTAAATGAAGAAGATTTGAACAATCTTTTTGGTGAGTATGGAAAAGTTAGCAGCGCGAAAGTAATTCGTGACATGTTCAGTCAGGAATCCAGGGGATTTGGGTTCGTTGAAATGCCCGGACAGGCAGAAGCTCAGAAGGCGATTGAAAATCTTAACACGCAGGAGCTTAAAGGAAAAAAATTGATTGTTAGTGAAGCACGACCAAGACGGGATAACAGAGGTGGACACGGTGGTGGAAAACGATATTGAAATATTATGGGGCGAATAGTTATAGTACCACAGAATATAGTATTATTATTTAATGCATGACGATTTAGCTGTACTCAAGCTTTTTATCTATTCTTTGGTTGGCTTTAAAGATTGGCACTTTAAATGAGAAAACAGTTCCGGTAGCTTTAGTACTTTTTACATCTATATTAATTTCGTGTACCTCTAATATTTTCTTTACGATCGCCAACCCAAGTCCCAATCCCTCATTATCAACAGAGCTGGTTCTTTCTGCCTTTTGATAGCGTTCGAATATGTGTGGTAACGCAGCCGGGCTTATACCCTGTCCATCATCTTTGATCCTTACCAAAACATCGTCTTTTTGAGATTCCAAACTAATTGTAATCTTTCCGCCGTTGGGTGTGAACTTGAGTGCGTTATCTAAAAGATTTTGCAACACTTTTTCCATCATTCCGATATCCGCAGTTACCAATGGCAGGTCAAAGGGGAATTTTAATGAAAGATCAATGTTTTTAGGTTTAGCAATTATAAGATTTTTCTGTTGTATATCCTGAACTAATTCAGCAATTGAAAAAGGTTCGGGAGCTGGTTTACTTTCACGAGCTTCAAGTTTTGATAATTCAAAAAGTTCTTCAACTAAATTTTTTAATCTTTCTGTGCTGCGAAATATTGTCTCCAGGTAACTTTTCCTTTCTGCATCGGACAGAGTATCGGCTTTCATCATTATGGTTTCTATATATCCTTGAATCGTAGCCAACGGTGTTCTTAGATCATGAGATACATTTGCAACTAACTCTCTTCTTAAATTATCCATTGTTTTCATTTCTTCTATGTTTCTTACAATCGTATCTGCCATCTCATTGAACGAATTTCCAAACTCACTCAATTCTCCCTTCCCTCGCAGTTTAATCCTGGCATTCAGATCACCATCTTTAAATTTTCTTATTACAATAATAATCTTTCTTAGATTTCTAGTAATTAATGCAAGAGCAATAAGACTAATAATTGCTGCTGCAATAAGAGTAATACTCATCGATCGTACACCCAACCTGAGCATGTAACTACCAAAGACTAACTGTGCAGCATTTTCATATTCTTCTCCACCAAGGATCACATAAATGTAACCCATAAATGTAGAGTCTTCATAAACTTCGGATGCAGAAAACCCTTTCATCGAATGTACATTTTTAGGATCAACACCCATAACAAATGCTTCACCTTTAACATCTATAAATTCCTTAATTGGACCTAGCGGAACATATTCAAGTTCAATTGTTTTATTAGGTGCAAAATAAGTTAAAATCTTTCCTTCGGTATTTAGAAGATAAACTTCTATACTGGGATTAATGATCATCACATTGTGAAAAACTTCTTTTAGCGCCGATTCATTTGCATCACCATTAACAAAACATTGATTATCTCCCGCAATATGCGGTGCAATTTCAGCGTTTAACTTTTGGCTGGTTTCCTGAAAGTACATTTCGGCAGTGTAAACAGAGATGTAAAGATAAACGACTGAAAGTACCAATAGGGTAATCAAAAAGATTGCGGCAATTTTCCAATAAAGACTGTTGAAAAAACTTGTTTTTGTTGTTTGTATACCTTTCATAAAATATCTAATTCTCCTCGTTTTCGTTAAATCTGTAACCAACTCCCCATGAAGTTAAAATATATTTTGGGTTAGAAAGATCCAATTCAATTTTGCTTCTAAGCCTGTTTATATGCGAGTTAACTGTATGTTCATATCCGTTGTATTGATATCCCCAAAGGATACTTAATAATTCTTCCCTTGTGTAAGTTCTGCCGGGATGAGATGCTAGTAAATGCAGCAGATCAAATTCTTTTGGAGTTAAATCAACCCGCTCACCGTTAAGGATCACTCTTCGTTTTGAGATTTCTATTTTTAAGGGTCCGGTTATTATATCAACCTCGTTGTCTTTTTCCTTGTTGAGAGCGTCTGTTCTTCTAAATATTGCTTTTACTCTTGCTATGAATTCCCTTATTCCAAAAGGTTTAGTAAGATAATCATCTGCCCCAACTTCTAAGCCCAACACTTTATCTATTTCTTCAGATTTTGAAGTAAGCATTAAAATAGGAGTGTAAGTATTCTTTTTTCTAACCTCTTTGCAAATCTCAAGACCATCTACTTTTGGAAGCATCAAATCCAATACTATAAAATCGTACTTTTCACTTAACGCCTCCTTTAATCCCTTCTCACCGTCAAGCACTTTTGTAACGGTGCAGTTCAGATCTACCAAGTGGATTTCTAAAAGATCAGCAATTGATTTATCGTCTTCAATCACGAGCACATTTTTCATTTCTATTTCCGGCAAATTCTTATTTAAATATAAGCTTAAATCTGTATAAAATAATAATTCAATCAATCGCAAAAATCAAAATTAAAGTAAATATCGATAATATTTTCATAGTGTCTCCTATGATTATTAATAAATAGATTTCGAAGAATAAGATAATTTCTAATTATCACGGAACAATCACAATAAAGTAAACTTTGTGTTATAATAATTATCGTTTTTAGGAACGAATTAATAAATCAACAAAGCACAAATTCGTTGTACAAAGGATAAGTAATGATTACAGTAAAAAATAATTTAATGATTGCTGATTATTAATTTTAATCCTTCAGGACCGTTAAAGATTCTAAGTTAAGAGTAAAGAGGACAATAAAGTTCACTTTACCTCATTGCTTCATTTAATTTATCCGTTTGTAAATCTATTATTCCTGTTATCCCAAATACATTTTAGATAGTTTATAGCGAATATAAATTTGTAAGTTTATTAAACATTCTTTTATTAAAATTATTAGAGAAATTAAAATGAAAAAGTTATATCTGATTCTTTTTGTCATTTATCTCGCTGGCTGCAGTACACAAGAAGCAACTATTGGAGAATCATCCCTAAAAATAGTCTACAACATTGACGTTACAAATTATGAAGATGATCTTTTCCACGTTACCGTTTTTACAGATGGTCTTTCAGAGGAAAACAATATCTACAATATGCCTGCAACCGTACCGGGCACATATGATGTTTTAAACTTCGGCAGATTTGTAAAATCATTTAAAGCCTTCGATAAGAATGGTAATGAATTGGCTTCTGAACATATATCGGTTAACCAATGGAAAATCAGTAATACCGAAAAGCTGGCAAAAATTACTTATGTTGTGGAAGATACTTTTGATGCAGATATTACAGAAGATGATGTAATGCCCATGGCTGGAACAGGAATCGAAAATGATTTTATCGTAATGAATACTTTTGGAGTTCTTGGATTTTTTGAAGGGCTTCAATCAAACCCTGTTGAGCTTAAAATAGATTACAATTCCAATTGGACAGTAGGCACATCTCTGAATGTTAATGATAAGGGATATTACATAGCGGAAACATATGACCGGCTTGCAGATTCGCCTGTGTTACTCGGTGATTTAACCGTTGCAAGTACAATGGTTAATGATATAAAGGTGGGGGTTTATGTTTATTCGGCAGACACCTCAATTACTGCAGATAAAATATTAAAAATAGCAGATGAAGTTTTACAATCAGCGGGTAACTTTATAGGATATTCACCCGTAAAAAATTATAACTTTCTGTTCTGCTTAATGGATATGGAAACATTTACCCAAAATAATTTTCACGGAGCGGGTGCTTTAGAACACTCTTATAGCTCCCTTTATACTTATCCGGTAAGAGGAAGTCTTTCCAATAGCAGACGGGACGCCATGGCTCATGAGTTTATGCACATTCTTACTCCATTGAATCTTCACAGCAATATTATTCAGCCGTTTAATTTCATGGTGCCAACTGCCCCCGAACACATTTGGCTTTACGAAGGCGTAACAGAATGGGTCTCTGATATTATGCAATTACGCAGCGGACTTATTACAACGGATGATTACTTCGAAAGATTTTCTCAAAAACTGAATATTAGTGACCGACTCAATCAGGATATTAGTTTAACACAGCTAAGCCGTGAGGTGTATTCAGATCAGGGAATTATGGATTTTATTAATTTTTATAACAAAGGTGCAGTTACAGCCGCCTTGTTAGATATAAAACTTCTGGAATTATCCAATGGTACCCGCGGACTTAGAGAGGTATTATTAGAGCTGCTGGAAAAGTACGGAAAATATAAACCTTTCCCGGTAAATGAGTTTTTCGAAATAATTGTTAACATAACTTATCCAGAAATCGAACTGTTTATTAATGATTATATAAAAGGGACAAAACCATTACCTTACGTCGAGTATGCAGAAAAGCTGGGCTTCAACTATATTGCTGAAAGACCGTCAGATGATACTAAACCAACTTTTGGAGTTCAAATATCTTTAAGTGATGATAACAGATTAAAGTTATTTAGAGTTAGTGAAGAAGCGTACGATTCGGGATTAAGAGAAGACGATATAATTGTTAAGGTGTTGGGTAACGAACTAAGTATGCAAAACGCCCGGCAAGTCTTTAAAGATATTAGAGCTATGAATGTTGGTGATTCTGTTGACGTTGTTGTTGAACGTGACAGTAAAGAAATAGATGTTAATGTTATATTACAGCAAAGAATTGATCATCACATTTTTGAAGGAATGGATGAACTTACTGAAGAACAAAAATTGTTAAAAAATGCATGGACAAGGAATTTGTAATATTAATCACAAATAAAATTAGAAAGTTCACAACAGTTTGTTACATTTTTAATAATTTTATCAACAAAATCTATTCGTTTGACAGTTGAGAATTTATCCAAACCCCTAATGTTATGTAAAGTTTATGGTGTAACGGCCCGCAAAACAACTCATTAGTTTATTTCATATCTTAAAATCATAAACGCACTTTTTAATTTCTTATACATATTACTGATGAAGAAGATTATTATTATTGGCGGTGGATTTGGCGGTTTGGCTGCAGCAAAAATTTTAGCTAAACGTAATTTCGATATAACTATAATTGACAAAACTAATCACCATTTATTCCAGCCACTTTTATATCAGGTTGCAACTGCTGCACTGTCGCCCGGAGATATTGCCAATCCTATAAGATCAATTTTTGGTAAAAATAAAAACGTTAAAGTCATAATGGCTGAAGTCACCTCGATTGATAAAGTAAACAGAAAAATAATAATTAACAGTTCTTCGCTGTTATTCGATTACCTAATAATTGCCACCGGTTCCCGTCATTCCTATTTCGGAAAAGATGAATGGGAAAAATATGCACCCGGATTAAAAACCCTAAATGATGCACTAAAAATAAGAGAAAATATATTGCTTTCGCTTGAAGCTGGCGAGCGGATGGAAGCTTCAACTCTGCAGGAAGGATATCTGAACTTTGTTATTGTAGGCGGCGGACCTACCGGCGTTGAGCTTGCCGGTGCTATTGCAGAGATTGTGAATAAAAACTTTATTAAAGATTTTAGAAATATTAATTCAAAGATGACAAAGGTTTATTTAATTGAAGCTCTGCCTCGATTGCTGCAGTCATTCCCTGAAAAATTATCTGCAAAAGTACTTTGCGTATTAAAAGATTTGGAAGTTGAAATTATTCTGAATGAACGCGTAACGGGTATAGATGAAAACGGTGTTCAGCTCGGCAATCAATTTATAAAAACTAAAAACATTATATGGGCAGCTGGTAACAAGGCTTCTCCCCTGCTTAAATCACTTGGTATCGAACTCGATAATTCGGGCAAGGGAATGGTTAATCCTGATTTAAGTATTGAAGATGATCCACATATTTTCATCATTGGCGATGCCGCAGTTATTAAAGATACAAAAGGGGAATTCTTACCTGAATTGGCACCTGTAGCAATGCAGCAAGGTAAATATGTGGCACGAATCATTTCTAAAGGATTGTATAGCGAGGCAAGGAGGAGATTTAAATATCGGGATATGGGAGCAATGGCTACTATCGGCAAAGGGAAATCTGTTGCGGTAATTAAGGGTTTAAAGCTTAGCGGCTTAATTGCCTGGTTTACTTGGTCTTTTATACACATAATGTATCTCATAAATTTTAGAAATAGAATAAGAGTAATGGCTGAATGGATTTGGTATTTTATAACAAACAGACCCGGAATAAGATTGA
>SMVA01168600.1_pt1 | contig 14560 bp, 12 predicted proteins | sample 2456451 | NCBI WGS metagenome assembly SMVA01 (sample SAMN11095933, study PRJNA526329) | marine sediment metagenome | biome: Marine sediment; feature: Surficial sediment; material: Deep marine sediment; isolation source: Hadal surficial sediment | place: Pacific Ocean | collected 2014-05 | depth...
CAGCTTCCGCCGCTTCCTGGGGGGTGTCAACCGCGTATCCCTGTGATACCGGCAAGCCATACTCTGCAAACAATTGTTTGCCCTGATACTCATGAAGGTTCATTTGTATACCGTTCCGTTTTTCAGTGAGATTTGGCGGTATACAGTGTCAACACTGATCCGCCCCGATATTATTATGCTGGGTAAAAAGCGGCGCCCATTTTGGATGAAATAAGGGGTCGCCGCAAGCTAATTAGTGCTTATCGAATTCACCGCGTCGTGGATGGGGACTTCGTAGCCGGCGGCCCATCCGGCTCGGCTACGAAGTACAAACCAAGCGCTACTACTGCTGCGGACGCCGCTTGCGATTGGCAATATGAATAGCGTGTCCGTCCACCGCCAGGGCCGCCTCGTGTACGGCCTCGGAAAGCGTCGGGTGGCCAAAAACAATCAACCCTATATCTTCCGAACTGGCGCCAAATTCCATGGCAATCACTATCTGCTGCACCAGGTCAGCCGCACTGGGGCCGATGATATGACAGCCCAGGATACGGTCGGTTTCCTCGTCGGCGAGAATCTTGACCATGCCCTCACTCTCATTGGCCGCCAATGCCCGGCCACTCGCTGCAAAGGGAAACATACCCGACTTGTAGGCGATGCCATCAGCCTTGAGCTCCTGTTCGGTCTTGCCCACCGCTGCAATCTCCGGGTGGGTGTAAATCACCGATGGAATCGTCTCGTAGTTCACCTGGCTTTCTTGCCGGCAATACGCTCGGCAACCATGATTCCCTCTTCCGAGCCCTTGTGCGCCAGCATGGGTCCGCGCACAACATCGCCGATGGCATAGATATGCGGCGCCTCGGTTTCGCAGTAATCATTGACGAAGATGAAGCCCCCCTCATCCATGGTCACACCACAATCCGCGGCCAGCAACCCCTCGCTCTGGGGTCGCCGACCCACCGCGACAATCAGCTTGTCGAAGGTCTCCTTGCGCTCACCCTCCGCCGTGGCAGAGCTGACCTCTACCCCGCCCTTCTTGACTTTGGCACCGATTACACGTGCACCCAGGCGAATATCCAGTCCCTGCTTTTTAAAAATCCTGGCAGCGTCTTTGGCCACCTGCCGGTCCATCATCGGCAGAAACTCTTCCAGTGCCTCCAGCATCACCACCTCGGCGCCGCAACGGTTCCAGACGCTGCCCAGTTCGAGGCCTATTACACCGGCACCTATCACGCCCAGGCGCTTTGGCACTTCGGTGAAAGCCAGTGCTCCGGTGGAATCGACGATGCGCTCATGATCTACCGGGGCGGGGGGAATATCGAGGGGTACCGAGCCTGTCGCAATGATAATGTTCTCGGCCTCGATCAGTTCGGTATTACCGTCATTAGTGGTCAACTCCGCCTGGTGGCGGGCCAACACCTTGCCGGTGCCCTCCAGGGTGGTAACACCATTGGACTTGAACAGGCCGGCGATACCCCCGGTGAGTTGAGAGACGATCTTTTCCTTGCGCTGGATCATCGCCGGCACGTCGAGGCTGGTCTTGCCAACCTTGATCCCGTGCACTGCCAGCGCTGCGGTGGTCTCATGATATTTGTAGGAGCTGTCCAGCAGGGCCTTGGAGGGAATACAGCCGACGTTCAAACAGGTGCCACCCAGTCGCAATTTGCCGTCCTCAGCCTGCCATTTCTCAATACACGCTGTCTTGAGGCCCAGTTGTGCAGCGCGAATAGCGGCCACGTAACCCGCGGGACCGGAACCGATCACCACCACATCATACTTGTCGGACATATTTTCTACCTGTAGTTAAATTTGCAGCAGAACCCGTGCCGGGTCTTCCAGCAGGTCTTTGATCGCCACCAGGAACTGCACCGCACTCTTGCCATCTACAAGGCGATGGTCATAGGACAGTGCCAGGTACATCATCGGCTGGATAACCACCTCGCCATTCACGGCCATCGGACGTTCCTGAATCTTGTGCATTCCCAGGATACCGGTCTGCGGTGGATTCAGAATTGGAGTGGACATCAGTGAGCCGAATACACCCCCATTGGTAATGGTGAACGTGCCCCCGGTCATCTCTTCAATGCTCAGCTTGCCATCGCGGGCGCGCAGTCCGTAGTCGCGAATTTGCGCTTCCACGTCGGCGATGCTCATGAAATCAGCGTCGCGCAATACTGGCACTACCAACCCGTTCGCGGTAGAGACCGCAACGCCGATATCCTGGTAGCCGTGATAAACAACGTCATCACCATCAATCGAGGCATTGACCTCCGGGAAACGCTTGAGAGCTTCACAGGCTGTCTTCACAAAAAAGCCCATAAAGCCGAGGCGAGTGCCGTTGTGGGTCTTCTCAAATTGATCCTTGTACTTGGCCCGCAGGGCCATTATCGGCGCCATATTGACCTCGTTAAAGGTGGTCAGCATTGCCGTATCCTGGGATGCGCTGAGCAGACGCTCGGCTATGCGCTTGCGCATCCGGGTCATCGGTACACGCCGTTCGACCCGCTCGCTGGAGTGACCCAGCATCTCCGGAAGTGCCGTGGCGGGTGCTGCAGCCGGTGTTGCAACCGGTGCTGAGGGCGCGGGCGCAGCCGCCCCTTCTTTGAGCAACCTGAGCAGATCTTCCTTGAGTAGCCGCCCACCCTTGCCGGTCCCTGTGACCTGCGACAAATCGATATTCTCTTCCTCCGCCAGCTTGCGCGCGGCGGGTCCCAGCAGGGATGCATCGACTGCCGTGGCAGTGGCAGGTTCGGCTACCGGCGCGGTGGCGGGTGCTGCGGCCGCGGCGGGTGCCCGGGCATCGGCAGCTGTCGCTGACCCCTCTTCAATACGGGCGATCAATTCTTCGCTCAGAATGGTCTCGCCTTCAGCCTTGAGTATCTCTGTGAGCACGCCGTTTACCGGGGCGACCACCTCCATCACAACCTTGTCGGTCTCGATCTCTACCAACAATTCGTCACGCTTGACTGAATCCCCGACACCCTTGTGCCAGCTTGCGATTTCACCGTCCGCGACTGATTCGGGGAATGCCGGTGCTTTGAGTTCGATAGCCATTTGCTTATTCCTGTTCTGCCAGGGCTTCGTTGATAAGTTGTTCCTGTTGCTTGAGATGCAATGCCATATAACCTGCTGCCGGCGCCGCTGAACCTTCCCGGCCCACATAGCGCAAATAGATTTCACCATTGTGACGATGAATCACCCGGCGCATATGGTGCTGACTGGAGTACCAGGCGCCCTGGTTCACCGGCTCTTCCTGGCACCAGACCGCATTCGCGAGGTTCGGCCACTGGCTCAATAGCCGGTAGAGCTCGTTCTCCGGGAAGGGATAGATCTGTTCCAGCCGGACGATGGCAATATCGTCGATTTCGCGCTCCCGACGGGCATCGCGCAAGTCGTAATAGACTTTGCCCGAACACAGGACCACCTGCCGCACCTTGTCGGGATCGATCTCGTCAGTTTCATCGATAACGGTCTGGAACTGCCCGTTGGCAAGTTCTTCCACCGTCGAGATCGCCTGCTTGTGTCGCAGCAGGCTTTTCGGGGTCATCACCACCAATGGTCGACGCAACAGCCGTATACCCTGACGACGCAACATGTGAAAAACCTGTGCCGGTGTTGTCGGCACGCAAACCTGAATGTTGTGCTCCGCACACAACTGCAAATAGCGCTCAAGCCGCGCCGAGGAGTGCTCGGGACCCTGCCCTTCGTAACCGTGGGGCAACAGCAGGGTCAGGCCGCAGAGTCGCCCCCATTTGTGCTCGCCGCTGGTAATAAACTGATCGATAACCACCTGGGCGCCGTTGGCGAAATCACCAAATTGTGCTTCCCAGATCACCATGCCCTTGGGCGAGGTGGTTGCATAACCGTACTCGAAGGCCAGCACCGCCTCTTCAGAGAGCAGGGAATCATAGATCTCAAACGGCGGCTGCTCTGGCGAGACATGCTGCAGCGGGATATAAAGGCTGCCGTCTTTCTGGTTGTGCAGCACCGCATGACGGTGTGAAAAAGTGCCGCGGCCCACATCCTGGCCGGTCAGCCGTATTGGGTAACCGGCCTCCAGCAAGGTCGCGTAGGCCAGGGTTTCAGCCATGCCCCAGTTCACTGGCAACGCACCTCCGGCCATCTTGCGGCGATCCTCGAGTATTTTCTTGACCTGGCGATGCAGGGGAACCCCTTCCGGGGCCTGGTTAAGCCGGTGGGCCAGGTTCTGCAAGTGTTGCAGGTTCATGGAGGTATCACAGGCGAGGTCCCAGTCGTGTCCCAGGTAGGGCGCCCAATCGACAAACAGTTCGGTATTCGGCTCGGTGACCAGGCTGCTGACCATTGGTTCATCCCGATCCAGCGACTCGCGAAAGGCATCCACCAGGCGTTGGTCTTCCTCGCGGCTGATCACACCCCGTTCTATCAGCTTTTCAGCATAGATGTCGCGGGTGGTCGGGTGATTCTTGATCTTCTCGTACATCAGCGGCTGGGTGACGGCGGGCTCATCGGCCTCATTGTGGCCACGGCGTCGGTAACAAACCAGGTCCACAACCACGTCTTTCTTGAATTCATTGCGATAATCCACCGCCAGTTGGGTGACGAAAAATACCGCTTCCGGATCGTCCGCGTTAACGTGGAATATCGGCGCCTGCACCATCTTGGCAATATCGGTGCAGTATTCTGTGGAGCGTGCATCAGCCCTGCGGCTGGTGGTAAAACCCACCTGGTTGTTGAGCACAATGTGAATGGTGCCGCCGGTGCGATAACCGCGGGTCTGTGACATCTGGAAGGTTTCCATGACAACTCCCTGCCCGGCAAAAGCAGCGTCGCCATGCAACACGATAGGCACAACCGTATTACCCAGAGGGTCGAGGCGGCGGTCTTGTCGCGCCCTCACCGAGCCCTCTACAACCGGTGAGACGATTTCCAGGTGTGAGGGATTGAAAGCCAGTGCCAGGTGGCACTCGCCGCCCGGTGTCATCACATTGGATGAGAAGCCCTGATGGTACTTGACGTCACCGGAGCTATCGTAGTTGGTCTTGCCCTCAAACTCGTCGAACAATTCCGAGGGTCGTTTGCCAAATACGTTAATCAATACATTGAGCCGGCCGCGGTGGGCCATGCCGATAACAATTTCCCTGGCGCCGTAGCTCCCGGAGCGCTGGATCATCTCCGAGAGCATGGGGATAAGACTCTCTCCCCCCTCAAGCCCAAACCGCTTGGTGCCCGGGTATTTCGTAGCCAGTGACTTCTCCAGCCCCTCGGCCTTGATCATGCGCCGCAACAGCGCATTCTGGGCCTCTGCACTGAAGTCTGGCGCCGAGCGCACACCCTCCAGTCGCTGCATGATCCAGTGGCGTTCTTCTGTCGCCACGATATGCATGAACTCGGTACCGACATGCTTGCAATAGGTGAGTTCAAGCGCTTCATGTATCTCGCCCAGGCTGGCATCGGCCTTGCCAATATGCAGGCTGCCGGTCTGGAAAACCGTATCGTAATCCGCCGTGGAGAGCTCGTGGAAGGCGAGGTTCAGGTCGGGGACAGTCTGTCGCTCGGCGAGCCCCAGGGGATCCAGTTGCGCTTTCTGGTGGCCCCGCTGCCGGTAGGCGGATATAAGCTGCAACACCCGCACCTGCTTGCGCTCGTATTCAGTCGCCCGGCTGTCCGCCGCCACCGTCGCCTCGGTGCGTACGCGCATCTTGCTGATCTGGGCGAAACGTTCACGAACGGTTGAGTGCGGCACATCCTGCAGGGTATTGCCGTCTACCCGGGGCAAGCCGTCAAAATAGCCGCGCCACTCCTCGGGGACGGCATTCGGGTCCATCAGGTAAGCCTCGTAGAGGCTCTCAACATAGGTGGCATTACCACCGGAGATGTGGGAACTCCGCCATAGGAGCTCCATGGTGTTTTCTTGCATCGTCAGCTGCTCTGGATTCGGCGAACTTTTTCTAAGTCTGGCACATAATCAGGTTGCCCGTTGCAACAACATATTGCGTATATGGCCGATAGCCCGGGTGGGGTTCAGTCCCTTGGGGCAGACCGCAACACAGTTCTGGATACTGTGGCAACGAAACACGCTGAACGGATCGTCCAGGCGGGCCAATCTTTCATCCGCAGCCGTATCCCGGCTATCCGCAAGAAACCGGTAGGCCTGTAACAGACCGGCGGGGCCAATGAAGCGTTCGGGGTTCCACCAGAAGGAGGGGCAGCTGGTAGAACAGCAGGCACAGAGAATACATTCGTAGAGGCCATCCAGCTTTTTCCGGTCTTCAGGGCTTTGCAGCCGTTCTATGGCGGGCGCCGGTGTGTTGTTTTGCAGGTAGGGCTGGATCTTTTCATACTGCTGGTAGAACAGGCTCAGATCCACCACCAGATCGCGGATAACCGGCAGGCCGGGCAGCGGGCGGATCACCAACTTGTTGTTTTTGGCGGCCTCAGACAGGGGCACGATGCAGGCCAGTCCGTTTTTGCCGTTCATATTGAGACCGTCAGAACCACAGACACCCTCGCGACAGGAACGCCGGAACCCGACCGACGGGTCCTGCGCCTTGATCATTTCCAGCACGTCCAGCACCATGAGGTCCTTGCCACCCGTATCCACTTCCAGGTCCTGCATGTAGGGTTCACTGTCCGTCTCCGGGTTGTAGCGATAGATACTGACTTGCAACATGGTATTCCCTCAATAAGTCCGTATTTTGGGCTGAAAAGTGTCCACCGTCTTGGGTGTGAAGTTCACGTCACGCTTGCCGACACTCTTGTCGGCGGGATAGTACACCGAGTGACACAACCAGTTTTCGTCATCTCGATCCGGAAAGTCATCACGGGCATGCGCACCGCGACTCTCTTTCCTTTCCTCGGCGGCAATAGCGGTTGCCTCTGCCACTTCAAACAGGTTCTGCAGCTCCAGCGCCTCCAGCCGTGCGGTGTTGTAGACCAGGCTCTTGTCGTCCAGCCTGGCGCCCTCCACGCGACCACGCATATCCGCCAGCTTGCGAATACCCTCCTGCATGAATTCTCCATTGCGGAAGACACCGAAATGATTTTGCATGGTGTTCTGCAGCTCCTTGCGCAGTTCGGCCACGCTCTCCCCGCTAGTCGAGTTATTGAGCTTATCGAGGCGAGTCATGGCCCGATCCAGGTCGGAGTCACTGGCATCACGCAATTCAATGCCGGCGCGTAGCGATGCTTCGATAAAGATGCCGGCAGCTCGCCCGAATACCACCAGGTCCAGCAGCGAGTTACCACCCAGGCGATTGGCGCCGTGAACAGATACGCAGGCAACCTCACCACAGGCATAGAGGCCAGGAATAATCCTGTCATTGCCCTGCGCATCGATAGTCAGCGCCTGACCGTGCACATTTGTGGGAATACCCCCCATTTGGTAATGGCAGGTCGGCACCACCGGGATCGGTTCCTTGATTGGATCGACGTGGGCAAAGGTCCTCGACAACTCCATAATACCTGGCAAGCGGCTCTCCAGTACGCCTTCGCCGAGGTGATCCAGCTTGAGGAACACGTGATCCCCCTCCGGGCCACAACCACGACCTTCGAGAATCTCCAGCACCATGGAACGGGCCACAACGTCACGACCAGCGAGGTCTTTGGCATTGGGCGCATAACGCTCCATAAACCGCTCACCGTCCTTATTGATCAGGTAGCCACCTTCACCCCGACAACCCTCCGTCACCAGCACCCCGGCACCGTAGATACCCGTGGGGTGAAACTGCCACATTTCGATGTCCTGTACCGGGAAGCCCGCACGCAGGGCCATGCCGATACCATCACCGGTATTAATGTGGGCATTGGTGGTCGAGGCGTAGATACGCCCGGCGCCGCCGGTTGCGAATACGGTAGCCTTGGATTTCACATAGACTGTTTCACCGGTTTCCATGCAAATTGCGATAATACCCACGACTGCACCGTCCTGGTTCTTGACGATATCGGTGGCAAACCACTCGTTAAAGAAGACGGTATTGACCTTCAGATTGCCCTGGTAGAGCGTGTGCAACAGGGCGTGACCGGTCCGGTCCGCCGCGGCGCAAGTACGTGCCGCCTGCCCGCCTTCGCCAAAATTCTTCGACTGGCCGCCGAATGGCCGCTGGTAAATGCGCCCTTCCTCGGTGCGTGAAAAAGGCAGACCCATATGTTCCAGCTCGTACACCGCCTCGGGACCTACCGAGCACATATACTCGATCGCGTCCTGGTCACCGATGTAATCGGAGCCCTTGACCGTGTCATACATATGCCAGCGCCAGTCGTCCTGGGGGTCGGCACTGGCAATGGCACAGGTGATACCACCCTGGGCCGACACGGTGTGAGAACGAGTCGGGAATACCTTGGTGATCACCGCTGTCTTGTAACCAGACTGTGCCAACTGCAGGGCGGCTCGCAGGCCGGCACCACCACCACCGACGATGACAGCATCAAATGAAATTGTACGCATAGCAGACATCATGCCTAGTTCCCCCAAAGAATCTGGATGCCCCACACCAGATAGGTGAACAGGGTGATGGCGCAACCGGCGGTCGCCAGGCCTCGCAGCAGGTTAGCCCTGGCGCCCAGCAGGCGCGGCGTCAGGTAATCGGTCAGCACACTCCACAGGCCGATCCACGCGTGCAAAGCCAGGGAGAGCACGGCTGCCACACTGAACACCCGCATTGAGGTGTGCTGGAAAAAACCCTGCCATTGGGCATAGTCCATGTCCGGGTTGCGGAGCAGGAAGCTGGCCAGGCAAATAAACCAGGCCAGCAGGATGACGGCGGTAACGCGCTGCACCAACCAATCGTAGAGGCCTGAACGGCCCAGGTTCGTAACTACCGTTACCATATCCATACTCCTGCCAGGGCGATCAAAATAGCGGAGCAGACCAGCACCAGCCTGGCGGCGAGCATTCCACCTTCCAGGGTTTCACCGACACCAAAGTCAGCAACCAGGTGCTTGACGCCGGACACGGCGTGGTAGATAACACCCGCCACGATGGCCCATACCACCAGCCTGGCCATCGGTGCCATCAAAAACTGTTGCGCCTCGGCAAAACCGGCTTCACCGGAGAGGCTCAAGTCCAGTAACCAGATCAGGACGGCCATGCCGAGAAAAATAAAAACGCCGGAAGCGCGGGTGAGGATAGAGACCACGGCGGGCAAAGGCAGCCAGGCCGTTACATCCATATTAACAGGTCGATTGTCTTTCACGGTTGTTTACACCAGTCAGGGGCCCGCGGGGCCGTTACAGAATGAGGGTGAGGTCGGTAATTCCACGGCGGACTTCACCCTGCCAGACCGCGCAGAATTATAGGCAGATCGCCGGCCAAATACAACGCGGAGCCCACATCTCCCGCGGCTTTATTTGGCCCAGATCAATTGACAAAACTTTGCGAAACTCTATAGTTAGCCCCCCACGGTAGCGCAAGACAGGATCCTTCATGAGTGACAAGAAAGCCTTCCTGACCGCCGACGGTCTCGATGAGCCCTTAGAGCTTCCTATTTATTCGGGCACCCTGGGCCCCGATGTAATTGACGTTGGCAAACTTACCAGCATGGGGATGTTCACTTACGATCCGGGTTTTGTCTCCACCGCCGCCTGTGAATCGCAAATTACCTTCATCGATGGTGACAAGGGTGTGCTCTTGCACCGCGGCTACCCGATCGAGCAGTTGGCGGAGCACTCCGATTACCTGGAGACGTGCTACCTGCTGCTGTACGGCGAGCTTCCCAACAGCGAACAGAAAACTGAATTCGAAAGCACTGTGCGCAACCACACCATGGTGCACGACCAGCTTTCCGACTTTTTCCGCGGCTTCCGCCGGGATGCCCACCCCATGGCGATCCTCTGCGGCGTGGTCGGAGCCCTGTCGGCGTTTTACCACGATTCGCTGGATATCAGTGATGACCAGCACCGCGAGGTTGCCGCTTTCCGCCTGATCGCAAAAATGCCGACCCTGGCAGCCATGAGTTACAAGTACTCCATTGGCCAACCCTTTATGTACCCGGATAACTCCCTGGCTTACGCGGAAAACTTCCTCCATATGATGTTCGGCACCCCCTGCGAGCCCAGTGAGATCAATCCGGTACTGGCCAAGGCAATGGACCGGATCTTCCTGTTGCACGCCGATCACGAGCAGAATGCTTCCACCGCAACCGTACGCCTGGCCGGTTCCTCAGGCGCCAACCCCTTCGCCTGTATCGCCGCCGGTATCGCCGCCCTGTGGGGACCGTCCCACGGTGGTGCCAACGAGGCGGTGCTGAATATGCTCGAGGAAATTGGCGATCCGGCACATATCGACGAATATGTAGCCCGCGCCAAGGACAAGGACGATCCATTTCGCCTGATGGGCTTTGGACACCGTGTCTACAAGAACTTTGACCCCCGCGCCAAGGTTATGAAGCAGGCCGCCGACGAGGTACTGGCGGAACTGGGCATCGAGAACGACCCGCTGCTGGACATCGCCACGCGGCTGGAGCAGATCGCCCTGGAAGACCCCTACTTTATCGAGAAAAAGCTCTACCCGAATGTAGACTTCTACTCCGGCATTATCCTCAAGGCCATCGGCATTCCCACCAGTATGTTCACGGTAATTTTTGCCGTCGGCCGTACCGTTGGCTGGATCGCCCACTGGCATGAAATGATCAGCGGCAGCTACCGCATAGGACGGCCACGCCAGCTTTATACGGGGCATACCCAGCGCGACTACATCCCAGTCAAAAAGCGCTAGCAGGCATGACAGATATTGTCATCAGCGGCACCGGGCTGTTCACACCCGAGCAAACCATCAGTAACGACGAACTGGTGGTATCCTTCAACAGCTTTGTAGACCTCTACAATCAACAGCACGCCGAGGCCATAGCCGCCGGCGATCTCGCCGCACTGGAATATTCCTCCTGCGAATTTATTGAGAAAGCATCCGGTATCAAGAGCCGTTATGTGATTGACAAGAGTGGCATACTCGAGCCCGAGCGCATGGCTCCCCGTATTGCTGAACGCGCCGACGACGAACCCTCGGTACAGTGCGAAATGGGCCTGATCGCCGCCCGTCAGGCAATGGAAATGGCCGGCAAGGGTGCGCAGGATATCGATGCCGTGCTGGTCGCCTGTTCCAACCTGCAGCGCCCCTACCCTGCCATGGCCGTAGAATTGCAATCTGCACTGGGCATTGAGGGCTGGGGCTACGACATGAACGTCGCCTGTTCCTCGGCGACTTTTGGCATCCAGGCAGCGCGAGACAGCATTGCCAACGGTAGTGCCGACTGTGTACTGGTAGTCAGCCCGGAGATCTGCAGCGGTCATCTCAACTTCCGCGACCGCGATGCCCACTTTATTTTTGGTGATGTGTGCACGGCTATTGTCCTTGAGCGCGCCGAAACTGCGACATCTGCCGAGCAATACCAGATACTGGGCAGCCGATTGAAAACCAGTTTTTCGAATAACATTCGCAATAATTTCGGCTTCCTCAACCGCGGCGACGAGAGCGGCATCGGCAAGGATGACAAACTGTTCAAACAGAACGGTCGCAAGGTGTTCAAGGAAGTCTGCCCGATGGTGGCCAGGCTTATCACCGAACACCTGGCCAGCCTGCAGCTCAACGGCGCAGACCTCAAGCGCATGTGGTTGCACCAGGCCAACCTGAGCATGAACCTGCTGATCAGCAAACGTGTGCTGGGCCGCGAAGCGACCCCGGATGAGGCCCCGACGATTCTCGACGAGTACGCCAATACCAGTTCCGCCGGCTCGGTGATCGCGTTCCACAAACACCGCAGTGATTTCCAGACTGGCGACATCGGCGTGCTGTGCTCTTTCGGTGCCGGTTACAGTATCGGCAGCGTTATTCTGCGCAAGGTCTGAGTTGCCGCCAGCGTTTAAGCAGCTGGCACAATGATTTCTTCCAGGGTCGTCACCAGTGCCTCGCACTGCTGCGCCGTGCCAATCGTAATTCGCAGAAAATTTTCGATCCTCGGCTGGCGGAAGTGGCGCACCAGGATGCCCCGCTTGCGCAGCGCCTGGTAGAGCTGATCCGCAGCGTGCCGGGGATGCCGGACGAACAGGAAGTTGGCGGCTGAGGGCAGCACCTCAAAGCCCTGGCCCTGCAGTTGCCCGCACAGTTTCTCCCGGTTGCGGATCACCGTATTGCAGTTGTTGCGGAACCACTCCTCGTCTGCCAGCGCCGCCACCGCACCCGCCTCGGCCAGCTGGCCCAGTGGGTAGGAGTTGAAACTGTTCTTGACCCGGTTGAGCCCCTCAATCAATGCCTCATGGCCGAAGGCAACACCAACCCGCAGACCGGCCAGCGCCCTCGACTTCGACAAGGTCTGGATGACCAGCAGATTGGGAAACTCCGCGATCAGGGAGACCGCCGACTGACCGCCAAAATCGATATAGGCCTCATCGACCACCACCACCGTATCCCGGTTTCCCCGCAGCAGCGCCGCTATGTCGTCCAGCGGCGTGAAAATGCCGGTGGGTGCGTTCGGGTTGGGGAAGATGATCCCGCCATTGGGTCGCCGGTATTCATCCAGTACCACGCAGAAGTTCTCATCCAGCGCCATGACCTCACATTCGAGTCTAAAGAAACGACTGTAGACAGGATAAAAACTGTAGGTAATATCCGGAAAAAGCAGCGGCGCCGAAGGCTGGAACAGCGCCTTGAAGGTATGTGCCAGAACCTCGTCCGAACCATTGCCAACAAACACCTGACAGGGCTCAAGACCGGCCTGCGCGGCATACGCCTGCCGCAGCGCGCTGTTCTCCGGATCGGGATACAGACGCAGGGATTCGTCACTCGCATCACACAGCGCGGCAAGTACCCTGGGTGAAGGGCCGACAGGCATTTCGTTGGTGTTGAGCTTGATCAGATCCTGCTGTTTCGGTTGCTCACCCGGCACGTACGGTGACAACTCCTCAATCGCGGGATTCCAGAAACGGGACATCCAGACTTCTCTCTTTGCTTACGGCAATACCACTACAGCGCACATTCTACTGGCTGTCGCCCAGCTAAGCGAACCCCCGCGCTTCCTATGAGCAGCCGCAGCTTTTATACTGGCGCATCACACACAGGAGCAACTAGATGGTAGTCGGCAATCCACTGCTAGATCTTTTTGGTAAATCGCCAGTACGGCCGATTCAGGAACACATGCAAAAAGTACAGGCAGGTACTGCTCTCCTGCTCAAATTCGTACGTGCTGCCCAAAAAGGTGACTGGAAAGAGGCCGAAAGCCTGCAGAAGGAAATTGTGTCGAAGGAGCGCGAGGCTGACAAGCTCAAGCATACTGTGAGAACCCATTTGCCCAAGCGCCTTTTTATGCCCGTATCCCGCGGCGACCTGATCGAACTGGTAACAAGCCAGGATCGCATCATCAACTGCACCAAGGATGTGGCCGGGCTAATGCTGGGTCGCAAGATTCGCTTCCCCAAGGTTATTTTTCCGCTGGTCCGCGACTACATCAAGGACTGCATCGGAGTGTCTGCGGCTACCTTACGGGCAATCGAAACCCTGGATGAAGTTTTCGAGGCCGGTTTTGGTCGTCGTGAGGTGCGCCAGGTAGACGCCCTTATCAAGGAAATCAGCAAGCTGGAGAAACGCACCGACAAGCAACAGATCAAGATCCGTGCCCAGCTATTCAAGATTGAAGAGTCGCTGCCGCCGGTAGAGGTGATGTTTCTTTACACTATCATCGAGCTGATCGGTGATATTGCCGACTACGCCGAGCGCGCCAGCAACCGTTTGCAGATTTTGATATCAACCTAGGGCAACTCTGATTAATTCCATAGTACTTCAGCGTGGCCTAAAGCGGGCTATCGGTAGGCGCGGGCCGAAGGCCTGAAGTGCCATGGAATTAATCAGAGTTGCCCTAGTACTTGAACTTCGTGTCCAGCATGATGCGATCGTAATCGTGCTGATTACCTGCTGCCGCATCGGTCTCGGTGAGGAAATAGGTCAACCCCAGGCTCCACTGTTTGTTCATGGCGTAAGCGCCCTTGAAGATATGCCCCTTGCCATCAGTACCGCCACCCGCGAAATCAGAGTCAGTCACCAGGCCCAGCACCGCGTCCGCCTCCAGGTCCTTGTAGGTGTACCCCAGCTGCCAGCTGCCGGAGTTTTTCGCCTTCCCAAGCCTCACCCCGGCCGCCCAGCCGGTATCGTTATCATCGGCGTCATCGTTGGTCACGTAGTCAACGAAAACACTCACCGGCATATCTCCAATGTTCATTGAGACGTCGGCGAAGATCTCGATTTCATTGTAGTCAAATTCATAGGCACAAGTACTGTCGTCGTTCGGATCGGAGCACACAAAGCTGTTGCCGAAGAAGTCATCGTCATCACCAAAGAATGTGCCTTTACCCTCAGTGTCCAAATGGTAATAACCTGCACCCGCGGTGACCCTGACCCCGGCGATGTTGGTGTTAAACCCCAGTTGAGCGCCCCAGGAGTAGGAGTCATTGCCGCCCCTGCTATCACTCTCCAGCCAGGTACCACCCAGGTTGGCGAAGAACCAGTCCCGCTTGTAGATCAGGCCAACACCCTCGGGATTATAATCACTGTCCCAGAGCAAAGCGTGCTTTTGTGGACGGTACCAGATGTTCTTGAACTTGCCGCCGACCAGGCTGA
>SMVA01062879.1_pt1 | contig 14559 bp, 13 predicted proteins | sample 2456451 | NCBI WGS metagenome assembly SMVA01 (sample SAMN11095933, study PRJNA526329) | marine sediment metagenome | biome: Marine sediment; feature: Surficial sediment; material: Deep marine sediment; isolation source: Hadal surficial sediment | place: Pacific Ocean | collected 2014-05 | depth...
GCGCTGCTGGTATTACCGCCGCGGCCTGTCCTGTTATCGTGCCGGTGGCAACACCTGTTATGCGGACACGCCGGATGGCATGAATCGCGAACATAGCATTTTCGGTGCCAGCCGTTGCGTCGCAGTCAGTCCATCGGATACCGCAACGGCAATGGTCGCGCTGGATGCGACCATGGTCGTGCAAAGCGTTGATGGCGAGCGAATCGTCGCCGCAGAGAAATTCTTTGTCGGCCCGGCAACGCACATAACCCGCATGACATCGCTTGAGCCCGGTGAAATCCTGACAGCCGTCCGCATCCCCGCGAAATGGGCCGGCAAGAAATTCTATTTCGAGAAAGTTGCCGACCGCAATGTCTGGGACTTTGCACTGGTCAGCATCGCGGTCGCGTTGTCGATGGACGGCGACACGATTGGCGAAAGTCGCTTCGTTGTGGGCGGCGTCGCTTGCACGCCTCACCGCTTGCGAAACATCGAAAACGCTGCGCGCGGCAAATCATTGTCAGACGAATCCGCGGATGCGGTGGCATCCATGGCCTCCGATGGCGCGAGCCCGCTCAACGCTAACCAGTACAAGCTGCCGTTGATGGAAAATCTCGTGCGGCGAGCCATGAGGGCCTGACGCCATGGATATCGCTACTTATAAGAATGATGTTTGGGGGAGAGAGGTTCTGCTGGGTGTTTCCTGGGATCTGCTCTGGCTGGTTTGCGTCGTCGCACTCGTCGTCATTGCTGCGCATGCCGTTTACATGGCAATGCAGCAAAGAGCAGAACGACCCTCGCACGAAGGCAAACGCGTGCAACGGCACGAACCAATAGATCGAATCATGCATTGGGTCATGGCGATCAGCATCTTTGTCCTTTTGTTTACCGGTGTATTGCCAATCATCGGCATCGAATTTGCCTGGCTGACGTTGCACTGGATTGCCGGTCTTGTACTAACCGCTGCAGTCCTGTTTCACATCATCAGATCGGTATTACAAAAAGACCTGATGTCGGTATGGATCAGTCCGAGTGATCTCAAAGAATCGTTAGATGAAAGCCAGAAGCCCGGAAAGTATTCGGTCGCGCAAAAGGGCATGCATGCGGCGATCACCGTGGTGACGTTACTTGTAATTATCAGCGGCTTGTTCATGTTCGCAATGATCGATACGCCATGGTGGGAGCGGACGAATTCGCTATCCGAATCCACGCTTGGCTGGATGTTTTTGGTACATGGACTCACTACACTTGCATTAATCGCACTGATTGTGTTTCACCTGTACTTCACATTGAGGCCGGAGAAACTTTTTTACCTGCGATCGATGATCAAAGGCTGGATTTCCGAAGACGAACATTCGGCGAATCACGACCCCGAACGGTGGGCACCTGACGAATCTGCCTGACCGATAGATTTCATCCCTGATTTTTGACACCACACGAATTGACGCCCGTGAGTAAATCTCTGCACGACAGTATTGAAGTAATTGAATCCGGTTACGAGTTCCTGCTCGCGTACGCGGCCCAGGGTCGTGAATCGGACCAGGGGCCGGGTGGCTCGGAAGTCAGGACGACACTGACCGGTATGTCGGAGGCTGCTGCAAGCATATCCACTAACCTGCGCAACAGCGAATCAGACTTCGGCGCGGTGGTCGTAGACGATGCCCGGAAAGCAGGGGCAGCGATTTCCCTGGTACTGGCGCAGCAGAAAATCAGTTCGGAACTGATCGACAATCTAAATGCATCAATCCATTTGCGGGCACTGTTGACGGATCTGTTCCTGCTCAGCGAAACAGCGACCTGATTCACCAGGAATCAGGGAACTTACGGCCTAGATCAGAGACCTAAGGCCTGAACCTGTAACGATCTGAAACGATTTATGCGAATGAATGACAAGAACTTATCGCGTCGCAACTTCCTCGGCCTGGTGGGCGCCGCGGGCGGCACGACCGCCGTATACAACACTGCATTGGCCATGGGGTTGCTGCAGGACACCGGGCCCGTGGCGACGCTTGATTTGCAAATCGCCGGACCGGGCGAAAAAAAGGTGGCGATACTCGGCGCCGGATTGTCCGGCCTGACGGTGGCATACGAACTCGAGCGTGCTGGCTACGATGTAACGATCATCGAGGCTTCTCGGCGAATTGGCGGCCGACATCTGACATTGCGGCACGGCGATCGCGTGGACGAGATGGGCCAGGAGCAGGTCTGCAACTTCGATGACGATCCGGAACTGTATTTTAATGCGGGGCCGGCGAGAATCCCCGGGCATCATCGCCGCATCCTGCACTACTGCAAGACGCTCAAGGTTCCACTTATCATCAAAGCAAACGTCAATCGCCTGGCGTACACGCATGATGAAGACCATTTTGGCGGCAAGCCCCAACGAATCGGACATTACGTTACGGATACCCGTGGCTTCCTTTCGGAGCTTCTATACAAGGCCGTGGATAAAAACGCGTTCGAGCAGCCGCTTTCTACCGAAGATCGGGAACGAATGCTGCTTTTTGCTCGCACCTATGGCGATCTGAGTCGAAACGGGCATTACAAAGGCTCGGCACGAGCGGGCTATAAGTCGGGCGGCTGGGCAAAGCAGGCCGAGTACTACGAAAACCTGGGTCTCGACGCAGTTCTTAACAGTCGATTCTGGGAGAGCAGCAACGAAAATTACGAGAATCCCGATTGGGTTGAACCCTTGATGGAAGCTGCTGGGGGTATGGACAACATCATCAAGGCATTTGTCCGAAACATACGGAGCCCGATCGTCCTGAATGCCCAGGTCCAGTCGATTCAATTACAGCAAAACGGTGTGGACGTCGTTTACAATCACAAAGGCGAGCGCAAGAAGATAAGCGCCGACTACTGTTTCAACAGCATTCCGACCTATTTCATGGCCGGCATTCCGAACAACCTGCCAGAAGCTTACATGCAAGGACTAAGCTCGCTAGAGCAAGGTTGGGGCCTCAAGATCGGCCTGCAGATGAAGGAGCGCTTTTGGGAACGAGAGGGAATTTATGGTGGTATGACGAATACCAGCCAGCGCATCGGCCAAATCTGGTATCCGTCAAACGGGATTCACGGCAAGAAAGGTGTCGTCCTCGGCGCCTACCAGTTCATGGATCCAAGCGGATTCTTCGACCGCATGACGCCGGAGGAGCGTATCGCGTATGCCGCCAAGTGTGGCGACAAGATTCACAAGGGCTATTCGGACTACATCGAGGCGGGCGTCAGCGTCCCGTGGAGACGCATGAACCACATGATGGGCTGTGGAGCGCAGTGGACTGTCGAAACACGCGAGCGCTATTACAAACTGCTGCAGCAACCGGCCGGCGGCCGACACTACATGATTGGTGACCAGATCAGCTATCACCCAAGCTGGCAGGAAGGCGCCATGGCCTCGGCAGAATATGCGCTCCTCGATCTCGACCAACGCGTGCGCGCCGCAACGTCGATTTCAATGAAGGGTTAAACGATGAGAACAGCAAGGATAATGTTTACCGCAGTTGCAATGCTGGCACTGACTTCGTTGGTCAGAGCTGAGGACGAGCTGCCAATACCTGCTGACGAGTTCGTCTACTGCACCGTCTGTCACGGTGTGCAAATGATGGGCAATTCAATTATCAATGCGCCACGATTGAGCGGCATGGCAAGCTGGTACGTCGAGAATCAGTTGCACGCTTTCAAGAAAGGATGGCGTGGCAAGCACGAAAGAGATTTCGTGGGGATGGAAATGCAGCCGATGGCTGCCGCCCTGACAGACAAGCAGATCAAGGAAGTATCCGCATTTGTCGCCGAGACCCGGTCTGACCACCCAGTCGAAACAATCGATGGCGATGTCGACAAAGGGAAGGCACACTATTCGACCTGTGCCGCATGCCATGGCGTGCGAGGCGAGGGCAACATTGCACTGGGCAGCCCGGCACTTACCGGGCAGAACGACTGGTACCTGGTCAGGCAATTGAAATACTTCAGGGACGGCACCCGCGGTGGTCAACCGGGAGACACCTACGGCATGCAGATGCGTGCGTCAGCCGGATTGTTATCAGACGACGAAGCAATTCTCGATGTCGTTAAATATATATCTACATTGTAAGTTCAATAGTTAAAGTAACAGGAATATCAAAAATGAAAAAATCCATACTCACCTGCGCGCTCGTCCTTTTTGCAATCAGTGCGTACGCCGACGTTACACGCCACCCACTACCGAACAATTCCACGTTTCCGATTTCGCGGGCCGTAGAAGTCACCGCTGACACCACATTGATCTTTCACAGCGGCACCGTGCCCGGTCCGGTTAACGCCGACGCCGAGCGCGGCAGCCGTGAATATTATGGCGATACCGAAACACAGGCTTTGAATGTGTTCGGCCGCATGGAAGCATCGTTCAAGGAACTCGGTGTCGGCTTTGGCGACATCATCAAGATGACAGTGTTCTTGGTTGGCGATCCCGAGATGGACGGCCGCATGGACTTCGGCGGATTCATGAAGGCGTACACGAAGTACTTCGGCACCGAAGAACAACCAAACAAGCCAGCGAGGGCTGCGTTCCAGATAGCGGGTCTCGCGGGTGGACCGAATATGCTGGTCGAGATCGAAGTCATCATCGCAAGACCATAATTAAATGAATTAAATGGGGTCGAACCGAATTTTTTTGTCGCACTGATTTACAACGTGCAAATACCTACCACAAAAAAATTCGGTTCGACCCCATTTAATTCTAATTAACAATCTCGCCGTCCCGATAGCGAACCTTGCCGCCGAGAATCGTCATGACGATTTCTGTATTCATGATTTCGTCATCAGGCACGGTCAACAGGTCCTGGGACAAAATGGTGATGTCCGCGAGCTTGCCCGGCGTCAGTGAGCCCTTGATGTCCTCTTCAAACGACGCGATCGCGTTGCCCATCGTATAGGAATAAATCGCGCGCTCTCTCGAGTACACCTCCTGCGGCTGAAACTTCGTGCCATCGGGAAGTATCCGGGTCACCGAGCAATAAAAGCTGCCGATCGGATCAATCTCATCCACGGGTGGGTCAGTTCCATTCGTCGGCACCGCGCCGGCATCCGCCAAAGTGTTGAATATATAACCGCGTTCCAGCGTGCGTTCCGGACCCAGGCGATCGACAACCCAGGGGCCGTCCGAGCATGCGAATATTCCCTGCACGGCCGGGATGACGCCGAGGTCGATTGTGCGCTGCACATCATCCGGGTGAATTACCTGCGCGTGCTCGATTCGCCAGCGCAAATCGGTTTTGTCCGGATGCCGGGCAAACTCATTTTCATAGATATTCAGCAGTTCACGATACGCGCGATCGCCGATTCCCTGGATTGCAAGCTGGTAATCATGCTGCATCGCCAGCCGCGCTGATGCTTCTATCTCTTCAATCGAAACAACGTTCAGGCCCGAACTGCGGGGTAGATCTGCATAGGGTTCGAGCAGCCAGCCACCATGCGTTCCAAGGGCCCCGTCCAGGACTTTCTCACCGATAGCGCGTACCGTCAGAAAATTGTTGCCGTAGCCGACCATGCGATATTCCGCCAGCCGCTCCTTCATGTCGGCGGCCTCTTCTTCGAACGCCATGTATAGCCGCACCGGAAGATTTCCCTCGTCTGCCATGATCTTGAGCAGATCTACCTCGGCGAACGATGTCCCAAGATCCTGGAACGATGTTATTCCATGCCGTAACGATGCCTCGCCTGCCAGTAGTACCATGCGGCGCATCTCGTCTTCCGCTACGCCGGCTGGCCGTCGTCCCTGGTGACCCGAAAATGCCTGACGGAAAACGTCCTGGGCCGACTCACGCATCATCCCGGTGGCCCTGCCATTCTCATCACGGACGATTTCACCGCCCTTCGGCGCTACGCTGTCATCATTCAGTTCAACCAACGTCATTGCTTTCTGATTGACGAACACAGCATGCCCGCTGGTGTGAATCAACATGGCGGGATGATCTGGTGTCGCAGCGCTCAAGGATCCATGTAGCGGCAATCCCTCGATCAAAACGTCCTCTTTCGTTTCCCACTTATCCTGATGCCAGCCGCGGCCAATAATCCACTCGCCATTAGGGGTTTCTTTTGCAGCAGCTGCCACTTGCGAGACTATTTCGGAAAAGCTCTTCGAGTAGCGGAAATCGAGAATCACCAGTGAACCGCCGAAGCTCGTGTAGTGTCCGTGTCCTTCAATGAAACCGGGAATCGCGGTTTGACCGCCCAGGTCGATTACTTCGGTGGCATCTCCGATGTAGGCAGCGATATCGGCGGAGCTGCCTACCGCAACAATTCGATCACCGATGGCAGCAACGGCCTCTGCAGCGGGATTCTGATCATCGACAGTGATCACATTGCCATTGGTCAGCACCAGATCTGCGACAGGGTGCGCTGTTTCCGTGTCGGGCGCCTGTCCACAAGCGATCAGCGTCACTGCGCATCCGATTAACAGCACGAAACGCATAATTCTTCCCCTTTCAATTTCGATCCGTTCTCTAACGGCCGGACGATTTTGCACTCATGTGGTTCACGATGATGCCCACGTAGACATGCCTGCCTGGCGCCGGCTCAAAGTAGCGGCCGCCGAACGCGTTGATGCGGATATTGTTGTTATAACTCTCGTCGAACAGGTTGTTGACGCCGGCATAGGTCCGAAACAGCCATTTGCCACTCGGAATATCAATGTTGAAGCGAAGATTTGCGACGGTGTAACTCGGAACCTCCACTGAATTGGCGTTGTTCGCATACAGATCTCCGGAATACACCGCCTCCAGTCTTCCGGAGAATCCGTTGTCCGTCGCGTATGTAAATCCAAGATAGCCGAACTGTTGTGGCAATCCTGGCAGCTGCTTACCGCTGAAGTCATTGCCGTTGTCATCAATAAAGCTGTCGAATTCGAAGTCCGACCAGGTAAACGACGCCTCTATTCCGAAGCCGTTGTCATGGTGCCAGCTCGCCGCTGTCTCCAGGCCGGTGCGGCTCGAGCTCCCGGCATTTGAAAAGAAATCACGTCCGGGAAAAGCGGGCAACTCAAACGGGATCAGTTCGTCTTCGAGATCGATCTGAAACAGGGATATTTCGTAGTAAAGGTTTTCGCTGCCACCTTTGTAGCCGATCTCGAAGTTGTCGGCCGTTTGCGGGCTCAATGACGAGTTGAAGCCGCCGCTGCCGTCAGGATTTGCCAGTTCAGTCGTTGTCGGCGTCTCAAAGCCACTACTGTAGGACGCAAACACGACGCCAGTGCCCGTTTTGTAGTTCACACCAATTGACGGGCTGAATTCATTGAAATTGAGGGTACCGGAATCATCACCGTCAGCGAGAAATCGATCGCTGACGTCATAAGATAACTCGTCGTACCTGAGACCTGCCTGTAAAGTCCAGGCATCGTTCAGCTGGTATTCACCCTGAACATAGATGCCGGTGCTATCGACCCGCTCATTCTGGTCAAATGTTTGAGCACCGATCACGCCATCATTGTTATCAAAACGTTGCCGGTCATCATCCTGCCGGTCAAAGTCGACGCCGAATAGCAGCGCGGCCGCATCCGGTAGTGAATCGCCCAGACTGTACTGCGCACCCAGGCCGAAGAAAAATCGATCGAGGTCGACAGCGCCTCCGTTAGTAAACGGCAATCTATTGGCAAAGTCGCGCCACACATAATGATTGCGCACAGTCAGCGTACCGGACGACCGCTCTCTCTCATAGACGAAACCTAACCTTTGCTGTTCCACTGTTTCGCCGGCGTCAAATTGAATGTTTTGAATTCTCGCGGACGAAGGTTGTAGAGCTGCCTGTACGGCATTTATGCCGCCGGGGTCCTGCGCTTCGGGCTGATCCGCAAAATTCACTGCGACCAAGAGATGGTCATTTTCGCTCAAGGGAATGCCCAGTCGGCCATTAAACTGTGTGCCCCGAAATTTTGCATGGTCCCGGTATCCGTCCAGCTCGGTTCGCGAAATATTGAAGAGGTAATCGGTAGCGTTGATTTGTCCGGCAGCTTTCAATCCATACTGCTGGAATCCGAATTCGCCCACCGCAATTTTCGCCGCTGTGTATGGATCCGATACGCCAAGCTCGCTGGTCACGGCAATCACACCGCCAGAGGCATTGCCATACAACGAGGATGCGGGACCACGAAGGACTTCAATGCTCTGAGCAGACCCGAGATCAATGCTATCGACACCCGACTGGCCGTCCGGCAATGTCTCGGGAATTCCGTCGACAAAAATTTTGATGCCGCGGATACCAAAACTCGAACGCGCACCAAATCCGCGCAGCGAAACGCGGAGATCTCCCGAGAAGTTATAGCGGTTCTGTATATAGAGGCCCGGGACACCTGCCAGCGATTCATCCAGCCCTAACTGCTGCGTAGCATTCTGAATCCGTTCCTTGTTTACGACTGAAACGGATCGTGCGACGTCCCGAACAGATGACTCCATCCGTGTTGCTAGAACGACGATTTCGTCCAGCGGGTCGGATTTCACCTCCTGGGCCCAGCTCGATGTGCCGAGGCAAAGAAGCGAAAAAATCTGCAGCAGCCGCATTGGCACAGCCTTCATTCGATGAATCATGAGTTTGAGGACCTGGTTTTCGGTGATACCAACGGCAATCGCTGGCAAGCGGGTACGATAGGAAAAAAGGCGACAAATTGCCAGAAAATGAGCCTTTTGTGTCTCCTTCTCCGAGACCGAAGCTCCAGCCGAAACCACCTTCCTGATTTCCGACATTCTCTTATAATGGCTCCTCAATCCAATAACAATGAAGAATAAGTGATGAACCCGATCAACAGGATAAATCCCGCCTTACGCGTATGCGCCTGCGTTTTAGCATTGCTAGTCAGCGCATGCTCCGAGCAACCGGATGCCGTCGACGAAGCACCCGGACCCGACCTTATCGTGATCAATGCCGACGTGCGTACGGTTGATTCGACAATGCCAAACGCCGAAGCGTTCGCAGTTACTGAAGGAAAATTTGTCGCGGTTGGATCGACTGGCGAAATTCAGGATCTCGCCCGGAAGAATACGGATGTCATTGACGCCGGGGGAGTGACCATCATCCCCGGTTTGATCGATGGCCATACGCATCTGCTAATGGGTTCAGGCCTGGCGGTTGGAGTCGATCTTTCCGAGATAGAAGACAAAAGTGAGTGGCTGAGAATCATACGCGACAAGGCGCAATCGCTTCCTGAAGGAGCCTGGATTCTGGGTGGCGCCTGGGACCACAATCTTTCTGACGGCGTCTTGCCAACGAAGGAAATGCTCGATTCAGTCGCACCCGATCATCCGGTATTGTTGAGAGATATTGACGGGCATTCGGCTTGGGCAAATAGTCTCGCAATCGAACTGGCAGGTGTTACTGCGGACAGTCCAGTACCGCCCGGGGGCGAAATTATGGTCGACCCGAATACTGGCGACTTGACCGGCATCTTCCTGGAATCGGCTGGCGGGCTTTTTAGCAATGCACCCGGGATGGCCGACGCGACCAATCCTGTTGTCGGCATAAAAGCCGCCGTCACTCTCGCGAATAGCCTCGGCATTACTGCCGTGCATGACATGAGCAATAATTTCGACGAGTTTCTAAGTGTTTTCGACGACGGCGATCTTACGCTGCGGATCTGGCAAGGCGCCCGTCCGCCCCGGGTCACAGATAGAAGCCCGTCAGATATATATGCCGAGATGGCTGCAGAACGCGACCGAATTCGACAGCATGTTGCCGAAAGTCCCCAGACTGAATCTATGGGAACGCTGTTTGATATTGGATACACGAAACTGATGGTCGACGGTGTACTGTCGACTTACACGGCCCTGATGAAGGCGCCATACACAGACAATCCGGACACAGTGGTGGAGGCATTCGTTACGAGGGAGCAACTGAACGCAATGATTGCGGCTGCTCACGACAACGGATTTCCTGTCGCAGTACATGCTATTGGTGATGAAGGCGTGTCCTGGGTGCTCGACGGCTTCGCCGAATCACCGACGCCGGCTGGCGTTCTCGGCGACCGAATAGAACACATTGAAATCGTAACACCGGATGACGTCGAGAGATTCGAATCGCTGGGAGTCACGGCGTCGATGCAACCGCATCACGCCACCTGCTGTGTCGGCAATTACGTAATCGACCACATTGGCCGGGATCGCCTGCCGAATGCGTACGTGTGGCGCTCGATGCTGGATGCCGAGGTACCGCTGGTCCTCGGTTCAGACTGGCCAACGTCACCCCTGAATCCACTCATTCAGATGGCCGACACGATTCACCGTGAAACACGAATCGATGGTGTGGTCCGACCCTGGGATGAGGGCAATTCATTGACGTTCGAGGAAGCCCTCTACGGATACACCCAGGCCGGTGCGAATATGACCTCATGGTCGGATCAAATCGGCAGCATTACAGTGGGCAAATGGGCGGACTTTGTAATTCTCGACGAAAAACTTCCCGCTGATGTCGATCGCGCATTAGAGAATCGGCAGGTCGCCGCAACCTATCTGGCCGGCAAGCGCGTTTTTCCACAACCCTAAGCAGTCGGCGTGAAACAAAACATGACCGAACTCCTCACCGCACATCAGGCCCTAATCGACTGGGCCGAAAAAAAGCCCGACCGGGTGTTTCTCAGGCAACCGGTGGACGGGGTCGTTCGTACGTTTACCTGGAGTGAGTCGGTCGATACCTCCCGGCGCATGGCCAGCGCACTGCTCGGCCTTGACCTGAGACCTGGCGACAAAGTTGCCATACTGGCGAAGAACAGCGCCGAGTGGCTTCTGGCAGATATTGCCATTGCGATGGCCGGATTGATTTCCGTGCCAATCTATCCAACTGCCGGCGCGGGTACGATCAGCCACGTGGTGCAACATAGCGAGGCGAAAGCTGTTTTTGTTGGCAAGCTGGACGATGCGGAAGCAGCAGCAGCGGCGATCGCAGCAAATATTCCGAAAATCGCCTTCCCGTATCCGACCATGGACTGTCAGCATCAGTGGCAGGAAATGCTGGCCAGGTATGAACCACTGGATACGCTGCATCGTCCGGCGAAAGACGATGTCATGACCATACTGTATACGTCTGGCAGCACAGGCCAGCCGAAGGGCGTGGTCATCAGCTACCGCGCGTATGCGTATGCCAGTGAGGCTGCGCGCGCATCGAGCGATGTAGGTCCTGACGATCATTTATTTTCGTACCTGCCGCTGGCACACATTACCGAACGAACGTGCACCGCCGGCCCGGCAATATATGGCGGATGTGTGTGTTCCTTCGTTGAGTCGCTGGAGACGTTCCCGCGTGACCTGAAACGTGCCAGTCCGACCATATTTATTTCCGTGCCGCGCCTCTGGGTTAAATTTCAATCCGGCGTGCACGCAAAAATCTCGCCGACCAAACTGAAGATCCTGCTGGCGCTGCCAATCGTCGGTAAAGTAGTCGCCAGGAAAATACGCGCCGAACTTGGATTCGAGAATTGCCGCAGTTACGGATCCGGCAGCGCGCCGATATCGCCATTGACCCTGAAATGGTACGAGCGGCTCGGTGTTAATATCGGCGAGGGCTGGGGCATGAGTGAAACCAGCGGCCTCTCCTGCGGCAACATTCCCTTTACCGCAAACCGGCTGGGCACGATCGGCGTGCCCGTTGACGGCACCGAGATGAAATTGTCAGAGGAAGGTGAAATTCTGCTGCGCAGCCCCGGTTTATTCACTGAGTATTTCAAGCAGCCCGACCTGACACGCGAAGTGATGACGGAAGATGGTTTCTTTCATACCGGTGATCGTGCCGAATGGGACGAGACTTTACAGGCCTACAGAATCACCGGTCGTGTCAAAGACATATTCAAGTCGGCGAAGGGAAAATATGTCACGCCCGTACCGATTGAATCCAGGTTGTCCGGAAATCCCCTGCTCGAGCAGATTTGTGTCATGGGTTCCGGGCTTCCTGCGCCGGTAGCAGTTGTGGTGCTATCGGAAGCGGCCAAATACATACTGAGGGAAGATATCAAGACCAGTCTGCAAACAACGCTCGACAAGGTCAACGCAGGGCTCGAATCGCATGAACGGATGTCGAATATCGTCATCGTCGACGACGAATGGACCATAGAAAACAATCTGTTGACGCCGACCCTGAAACTGAAGCGCAATATCCTGGAAGACAAGTACAGTCAGTTGATCAGCCAAAAGTTCTCCGAGCCGATAGCCTGGGAGAGCTAGGAATCTGCTACTCAAGGTCCGGAAGGATGCCGTGCAAGACCAGCAGGTAATAGCTGACTATACCTACGATTTCGCCGTCTTCGACAACCGGTGCATGAGTGATGCCGAAATTTACGAACATCCTCGCACAGTAACGAATTTCCATGTCAGGCCGCACGGTCAGGACCGGCTTCGCCATTATTTCGTAGACGTTCACACGCTCGGGTGCGCGGTCTTTGGCAATGACTTCTTTCGCAACATCCGAAAACAAAAGCATGCCAATCTCATCGTTCTCATCACGCCGCTTGACGATCAGGCTGGTCGCTCCGACATTTTTCATTATTTTCAGCGCCGACAAGACATCGAGTTTGCCGTCCACTTCCGTAACTTCTGTACGCATGCAGTCGCGCACAGGGCCCCATTTTGGCGTGCTCATATCTGTTCCTCCACTATCTCACCCAGTTCTGCAGACTGATGCATCACTCCGACAGCATCCTCCACATCAATGAGCACCGCAATACCGGTGCCAGGTTTAGCATCAAATTGGCCGACCTCTCCAATATGTTCCAAAATATGCCGGCTGAGGTGTTCCTCTACCAACAGGAGAACAACATCCCGTTGCGATGAAAGTGTGAGACCAAAGAACGTCTTGTTTTCCTTGAGCCCTTCGCCGCGTGCGTTGTTGATGACCGTGCATCCGGTTGCACCTGCCTCGCGCGCGGCCTCCATGATTTCATCTGTTTTGTTGTCCTCGACGAAGGCAACGATCAGTTTAAAGTGCATTATCTTCTTCCTCTTCAGGGTTTCGGGAGTCCGTTCCGGATTCCGAAACACGTTCTTTCAAAACTGCGAGCTGGCCGTACGCGAGTACCGAGATTATCGGAAACAGGCACGCGAACGCTACCAATCCAAAACCATCCAGCAACGGACTACGCCCCGGCACGGCCTCGGACAGGCCCAGGCCCAGTGCCGTGATCAGGGGCACAGTCACTGTAGATGTCGCAACGCCGCCGGAGTCATATGCCAGGGGCACAATGAGCTTCGGCGCAATCGCTGTTTGCAGGATCACCACGAGATAGGCGGCAGCGATAAAATAGTGCAGCGGCAATCCGGTAATGATGCGGAAACAACCGAGGCTCACGCCGACACCGACGCCGATCGCGACCGCAACGCGCAGACCCCACACGCCAATTGCGCCACCTGACACGGCATTTGCCTTCATTGAGACTGCGATTAGCGCCGGTTCCGCCAGGGCAGTGCTAAAGCCGATCGCGAGCGCAAACCAGTAAACCCAGTAATAGTCCTGCCAGACGAGGTCCGACACTGCCTTACCCGCGCTCTCGTACAGGAAAGCAGGATCTGTCAATTGCTGCGCCATCAGGCGGCCGAGGGGAAACAGGGTTTGTTCCAGTCCCTCCAGGAAGAACCCGAGTCCAACTACGACGAACAAAAATCCGACCAAAATCTGTTTCCAGTTCGTCAATGTCTCACCGATCACCAGTCGTTGGAAAGCGAATAGAAAAATCGCTATTGGCAGCACGTCAATTGCGCTGTCGGCGATGAATTGTGTGCTAATGATAAACAGTTCGATCACACGACAATTCCATAAACAAGCACGAACAGGATCGGTGTGAGTGAGGCGAATGCGATCAGACCAAACCCGTCGGTCATCGGATTACGTCCTCTGAGCGAACTGGCAAGGCCTACGCCAAGTGCTGCAACCAGCGGCACGGTCACGGTCGAGGTCGTAACGCCGCCGGAGTCATAGGCAATTCCAACGATGTCTTTTGGCGCGATCGTGGTGACCAGGAGCACCAGGACATAACCGCCAATAATCAGGATCGGCAGTGACCAATTGGCAAGAATTCGCATAACGCCGATGACCAGCGCAACGCCAACAGCCAGCGCAACTGTCAGGCGGAGGCCCAGCGCATAACTCTTTTTCGCTTCTGCAGTTGACGCGATCGCATCCGCGGCGGCGGCCACGTCTGCTGCCTCCGCTGCGATAGCGGTCAATGCAGGTTCCGCGATTGTGGTGCCAAATCCCAGCATGAACGCGAATACGACCAGCCAGAAAACGCTGCCCTTGCGTGCAAGTGCATGCGCCAGACCCTCGCCAATGGGGAACAGGGCCAGGCGCAGACCGAAAATGAAGAACGTAAGACCAGCGGCGACCAGCAGCGCACCCGTAGCCATCGACAAGAGATCGGCAGCCGGTTCACGGAATACAAAGACCTGGAAAACGCTGATGACAAGGACAATCGGCAGCAGGTCGCGCAGGCTGCCAAGCGCGTCCCGGCTAAGTGCAATCAGCGATTCTTTCAATTTAGTCGCGCCCCTCCAGGTTAAAAGAATTTTGTGCGGCGCCTCTATCCTAAATCAAAAAGCACGGTCAGGTAGGTCGCTGAGCGAAGCGGAGGGCCCCACA
>SMVA01307631.1_pt1 | contig 14557 bp, 11 predicted proteins | sample 2456451 | NCBI WGS metagenome assembly SMVA01 (sample SAMN11095933, study PRJNA526329) | marine sediment metagenome | biome: Marine sediment; feature: Surficial sediment; material: Deep marine sediment; isolation source: Hadal surficial sediment | place: Pacific Ocean | collected 2014-05 | depth...
CAGGCTGGTTCTGCTCACGATTGCCCTCGCACTGTTCGGCGCGACCGCTTCAATGGCCCAACCGATCGACGAGCGAAATCTCGACGAGCTGACGCTCGAAGAACTTCTCGAAGTCGAGATCGGGCACTTCGCCATCACCGGCATCCACCACACCCACGACCACCCCAAGGGCGAGTGGATGCTCGGATACTCGTTCATGATCATGAACATGGACGGAAGTCTCGACGGCACCAAAAGCGTGAGCAGGCAGGACATCCACGACGAGTACATGGTGGCACCCACCAGCATGGACATGCAGATGCACATGTTCCACCTCATGTTCTCGCCCACGGATCGTACGACCCTGATGCTGATGATGCCCTACACCAAGAAGTCGATGGACCATCGAATCAGAATGTGCGGCATGCCCATTTGCGGCCAGAAGTTCACGACCCGCTCAGAGGGCCCGGGAGATCTCCAGCTCTCCACCATCTTCGACCTCTACCAGAACGAGACCCATCGGCTGCTCATGGAGGGGGGATGGTCCTTCCCAACGGGATCGATCGACGAAAAGGACACCCTCCCGATGTCGATGGGAGCCAAGGTCCGGCTCCCCTACCCCATGCAGCTCGGCTCGGGAACCTACGACGTCCACCCGGGCATGACCTACATCGGTCAGACCAAGAACTGGAGCTGGGGCCTCCACAGCAGCGGCATCCTCCGATTCGGTGAAAACAAACACGACTACCGTCTCGGCAACGAATGGAAGACGAGCGTCTGGGGCGCGCGCGCGCTCAGCCGGTACATGAGCGCGACGGTGCGGCTCGACGGGCACGGCTGGAAGGACATTCACGGGGCCGACCCGTCTCTGAACCCGATGATGGTTCCCACCGCGGATCCGGACCTGCGCGCCGGAGAACGGCTCGACATGGTGTTCGGGCTGAACCTTTACGCTCCCGAGGGTCGCTGGTCGGGCCACCGCGTCACAATCGAAGGCGGCCTGCCCGTCTACCAGCGACTCGACGGTCCTCAGCTCGAGACGATCTGGCAAATGCGCGTGGCCTGGGAATATACCTTCGATTCAGTCTTCGGCTGGCGCTGGCCCCTCTGACCGCGAAGATCAGATGCAGGCGTAGACCGCGTCGGCCGGAGCGCCGACCCGCTCGTCCCCTTGGACTCCGAGCTTCTTCATGCGGACCCTGACGTAGCGGCAGCCCGGCTCCAGGTCGGGATCGGCGAACCCCAGCCAGCCGCCGGCACCCCGATGACCGAGGGCGTTCGCGCCGCACCCCGGCGTCAGCATGGGCCGAAATTCGTCGGCAGGCGGGCGGGACCAGGTCGGTCGCCTGAATTGCTAACGTCGGATCTTCAAAGGAGTACCCCCCATGAAGTTCTATGAGTCCATTGGACCCAACCCGCGTCTGGTACGCATGTTCGCCGCCGAGAAGGACTTCGACCTTCCCGATCGCGTGCAGATCGACATCATCGCCGGCGAGAATCGCAAGCAGCCCTACGTCTCGCTGAATCCACGCGGCCAGATGCCGGCCTTGGAGCTCGACGACGGCACGGTGCTCTCCGAGACCATCGTGCTCTGCGAGTACATTGAAGAGCTGAAGCCCGCGCCGGCCCTGATCGGAACGACGCCCGAGGAGCGCGCCATCACACGCATGTGGACACGCCGCGTCGAGCAGGCCATCGTTGCCCCGATCACCGACGGATTCCGTTACGCGGAAGGCCTTCCCCTGTTCAAGGATCGCATGCGCGTGATCCCGGAAGCCGCCGACGGCCTGAAGGCCATCGCCCGGGACGGGCTCAGTTGGCTCGACGGCGAGCTTGCGGACCGGCAGTACATCTCGCCCAACGGCTTCGGCATGGCCGACATCGTGCTCTACGCGTTCCTCGAGTTCGGTGCCAGCGTGGGCCAGGCCCTTGACCCTGCGCTCAAGAATCTGAACGAGTGGTACGCGCGCGTCAGTGCGCGGCCCAGCGTCGAGGCGACGGCAAACCCGGGAAGCTAGACGGCTCGGAGCCCGCCGACCGACCCGCGATATCCTCTTGTCGTGATGCAGCTTCGCGACCAGCTGGTAAGAACCATGGCCGCAGACGGCTGCGCCTCGATTCGTGTGCTGGCCGCCACCAACCTGGTGCGCGATGCGACCCATCGCCATCAGACCTCACCCGCAGCGACGGTGGCCCTGGCGCGAACGCTGATGGGCGGTCTGCTGCTGGCGACCGAGACCCAGGACGGCGAGCGTCTCCAGATCCAGGTGCGCGGCAACGGACCCCTGGGAACCATCACCGTGACTGCCGACTGCAAAGGCGACGTGCGGGGCTACGTACAGCATCCCGATGCCGACGTCCCCTTGCGAGGTAAAGAATTGGGCGTGTCCGAGGCGGTCGGATTGGGATCGCTCTCCGTCGAGCGCAACCACCCGTCGTGGAAACGGCCCTACAGTGGCATCGTCCCACTGGTCACGGGTGAAATCGCCCAGGATCTCGCGCTCTATCTGCTGGAAAGCGAGCAGAAGCCGTCGACGCTGGCGCTCGGCGTCTACCTGGGCACAGATGGGAGCGTCGAGGCCGCCGGAGGCTACCTGGTCCAGAGCCTGCCCGGTGCCGACGACGAAGCGTTGACCCGTCTCGAGCAGCGCGTGGAGAAGACACGTCATCCATCAGAGCTTCTCCGCCGGGGCACCTCGGTGGAAGCCATCCTCGAATCCCTGACCGGCGGTCTCGAACACGGCGACGTCGAGCGCATCGAGCCGCGCTTCCATTGCCCCTGCACCGTAGACCGCGTCAAGCGAGCCGCAGTGCTCCTCGGCCGTGAGGAGATCCGCGAGATCGTCGAGGCCGGCGAGACCCTCGAGGTGCGCTGCGCCTTCTGCGCCGAAGTCTACATCTTGACCCCGGATCAGGTCGGAAGTCTCTTGCCGTCCTCTTAAAGCGGCGATTCGTCGCCGCCGTAGTCGACGAAGATGGGCGAGCTCCAGGCGCGAGGTTCGTGTGTGGAGAGGCAATCGCCCGAACCCTCGGTTCCACACAGATTCACGCGGATGCAGTCACCGTTGGCGTCGTACTCGCAACGCACACCGCCCGCGTTGACGCCGGGCGCCGGCTCTTCCAGTGCACGCACGTAGTAGACAGTGTCGCGTCCGTCGTCGGCAAAGTCCGGATCTTCGAACGTCACCGAACAGCCCGCCGGGTCGAGCCCGCAGGGGAAGACCCGCCACGGGTCCTCGATCAGCTTGTCGATGGGCTCGTCGGGCCGGTCCTGGGGCCGAATGCGGACCACTTCGATACGCGAGATCGTGCGCCTCGTATCCGACGGGTTGTAGCATTCTCCCTTGCAGACGAGTTCGAGCCGCTCCGCCCCCAGCGCCGTCGAGGCGTAGTCGGGACAGCCGGGCTGCTGCTCGAAGGACCCCACGGCCCGCACCTGGAAGATGGGATTCGAACGCGTCTCCACCTCGGCGCCCATCGGGACGCGAGCACCCCGAGTGCCGGGCGGGTTCAGCAGGTCGAACCACAGCAGCATCCGCCGACCACTGGTGCCGTAGACCTCACGCCGGCTCAAGGCGTCCCAGATCGAGGCCCGATCGCGCCCGCTGGAGTGGGCCGCGATCAGCCCGCCCGTCATGAAGAACGAGGCCTGGCGTTCGAGCTCGAAGAGTTGGAAGCCCACGGCCGAGGTCGTTGAACGGTCGAAGGCCTTCGACTCGGCTTCGGGCTCCTCGCGCTCGGGAAGCATGAACCTTGCCGCCACGCTGCCCTGAGCGGCCAAGCGGTCGCGCGATTCCGTGAAGCCGAGTCGGTGAACCTCCTTGTAGCCCGTACCCGGCCGCGCAAAATGGTTGTCGCTCGAGCCCATGAAGCCGAAGCGGAAGCGCAGCGGGTTCGCCGGATCCTCGAAGTTTCGAAGCGCCATCACGTATTGAGCGGATCCGGCGGGCCGGTAGTTGAACGAGGGCTGATCGCAGTCCTTGCACTGGCCCGCGTCGAGCCAGTCCGCGGCGCTGGCTCCGGGTACCGTCAGGTGGGCCTGGCCCAGGGCGTCGGCAGCGTTGGCCCTCGCGATCGCGGCACGCTGCTCGCACTCGCCGTCGGACTCTCCCTCCTCGAGGCATCGCGCGCGAATGATCTCGCCCGCCCGCCAACACGTGGGAAGGTAGTTGGAGGCCGGCTCGGGACAGACCGCGTTGCCATCCCCGTCGAACTCGACGCCGCGCCAGCTTCGATTCACGTCGGAGTCACCGTGGCCGGAATAGATCTCGAATAGGGTCTGACGCTGGGGGTCATGCTGTTCGCGGCTGAGCTGCTTCTCCCAGTCGGAGCCCGGCGGCGTGTAGAAGCCCCAGGTGGTTCCGTGGGGAATCACGATGGCATCGTGCCCCCATTCGTCGAGTTTGCGGAAGAGATCGCGCGGCGTGGCCGCCGTCTCGATGCAATCGTCATCCAGGTCCCGGGTATTGCCTTCAAGCGCGCACTCAGGAATTTCTGCGCGCTCTCCGAAGTACTTCAGCAGATCGTGGAAACGCGAATCACCCAGGTAGAGTCCCGCAACACCGGCACCGACCGCGGGAATGCGTTCCTGGATCCTCGCGGCCCGGTCGTAGGTCGACTTCGCAGCAATGGGACGCGTGGGAATCCGGTCTTCGTCGGTGTGGGCGAGCACGACGTTCTTGTGGCCGTAGTGGTCTTCGGGTGTCGAGCCGATCTGGGTCCACTCCCAGCCGAGGTAGGCGACGATGTCCGGATTCGAAGCATCACCGGCCACCTCGTTGCACTGGCGGATCGAGTCGACGGTCTCGCGCCAGCTCTGGGGCGAGATGCCTTCGGCGTGGTCGTTGATGGACCAGAAGTCGAGGGCCGAGCAGTAGCGGGCAAAATCGCAAGCGTCGGCTGGCGGATGGGACCCCTCTCCCGCCTGTAACGGCAGGCTGAGCAGGAACGCGTCGAATGAAAAAGTCGTGTGGACGTGCAGGTCACCGAAGAGGATCTGCTTGGGTTGCGACACGCCGATCTCACTGGCCGCGCTGGCCAGATCGGCTGCGCCGGCGGAAACCACCTCCCGGGGGCGTTCGCTCCGCGTCATTTCGCCGGGACCTTCATGCGTTCCGAGTAGACCGCGTCCCACGGCGTGCAGAAAGACGACGCCGGACACGAGCAGCAACACCGAACCGATCCCGATCTTCCGGATCACCCGGCACCTCCGATTCCTGATCCACGGCGGCGGGACACGGCCCCCGCAGAGGTATCACCCTAGCAGTTTTGGTCGTATCGAAAGAGGCCAAAGAGCCTCCATATACTCGGTTCAACACCAAGCGCCCTGCGACCATGGCCAAGATCGTGAGGTCCGCGTGGTCGGCGCTTCAATCAGCGTGGCGCTTCAACGCCAAGCGCCCTGCGACCAGGGTCGAGATCGTAAGTGCCAGGTGGTCGGCGCTTCAACGAACCGGCAGCTTGATCTTCGGCGTTTCCGGGTGGCGTCGGTAGAGGATCACCGTGTGCCCGACCAGCCCGCAGAGCTCAGCATGACCGATAGCCGCGAGCTGCTGGGCCACGGCCTTCTTGTCTTTGGGCTCACGCAGCCGGACCTTCACCAGCTCGTGGTCGCCGAGTGCGGTGTCGAGGGCTCGTTCCACGCCTGCACTGACGCCGGACTCACCGATCTGGATGACGGGGCGCAGCTCATGCGCCAGCCCGCGAAGAAATTTGCGCTGATATCCCTGGAGTCCCACGATTCCCCGCTGCCTCAACCGCCGGAGACGGCTTCGGTCTGTTCCAGCTCTTCCGACGGCGGTGTGTCGTCGTCGAGAACATCGAGATAGCCGACCGGCAGCGCGACCTTCTGACGTCCCCCGCTCTTGCCGCGCGGCACGCGCATCGCCGACTCCGGGAACGCTGCGTCGGGGTCGGCTTCCGCCAGGATTTTTTCCAGGTCTGTGAGCGTTTCGATTCGGATCAGTCGGCTGCGCAGCCATGCACTACCGGGAAAACCCTTCGTGTACCAGGTCGCGTGCTTTCGAAAGTTGCGGACGCCCACGGTCTCGCCCATCCAAGCGGTCAGCCTGACGGCATGGTCGATCATGATCTTGGCCACTTCGCCGAACCGGGGCGGGTCGGCCGGATCTCGGCCCGCGAAGACATCGGCCAGATCGCGGAACAGCCACGGGCGTCCGAGACAGCCGCGCCCTACCACGACGCCGTCGCATCCCGTCGCACGCATCATCCGCAAGGCGTCCCAGGCCTCCCAGATGTCACCGTTCCCGAGCACGGGAATCGTCGTCACCGCCTGCTTCAGCTCCCCGATCCGGTGCCAGTCGGCGTCTCCGTCATAGAGCTGGGCAGCGGTGCGGGCGTGCATGGCAACCGCCGCACAGCCCTCGGCCTCTCCGATGCGGCCCGCATCCAGAAAGGTCAGGTGGTCGTCGTCGATGCCGGTGCGGAACTTGATGGTCACCGGGATGTCGCCGGCCGCGCCGACAGCAGCCCGGACGATCTTCTCGAGCAATCGGGGCTTCAGCGCAATCGCCGCGCCGCCGCCACGTCGTGTCACTTTGCGGACCGGGCAGCCAAAGTTCATGTCGATGTGATCGACCAGATCTTCGCCGACGAGCCAGCGCACGGCCTCGGCCGTATACGCGGCGTCGACACAATAGAGCTGAAGGCTGCGCGGCTGCTCGCTCGGTTCGAAGCCGGCCATCTGAAGCGTCTTGGTGTTGCGCTCGACCAGAGCCCGGGCCGTGATCATCTCGCTCACGTAGAGACCCGCACCGAAACCGCGGCAGAGGGTGCGGAAGGGTGGGTTCGTGATCCCGGCCATCGGCGCCAATACCACCGGCGGATCAACCTGGAGCGGGCCGATGCGAAGCGCTGAAAACTCACCGGGAGAGGCCGCGTGCACATTGCGGTTGACGGGGCTGACGTAGCGGGCGTCCATGGCCCAGCAGAGGTACCACATCCGGCTGCTGGGCGGCCTCGCCGTCTGACTGAAGCCGTTCAGAAGAATTCCCTGGCGCTTGCAGGTCTAGCCGCCGCGCTCCGTCCATTGGCTGGAGCCCCAGCCGCCGCCTGCGAGATGCTACGTTCGCGCATCGAAAAGCCTTGGGAGGGTGGGATAAAGTTTGTTCTCATCGGGTTCGCCGGTGGCATCGGGGTGCTGCTTCGTTTTGTTGTCTCTGGATGGGGACAAAAGCTCGCCCCCGGAATCTTTCCGCTGGGCACCGTGATCGTGAACGTTACGGGCTGCCTGCTGATCGGGATCCTCGGCGGCGTGCTCACGGGCACGGGTCTGGTCCGCGACGAGGTGCGGCTCGCCCTGCTGGTCGGGCTGCTCGGCGGCTTCACCACTTTCTCGGCGTTCGGCTGGGAAACGGCCTCGTTGATCAGCGACGGTCGCTGGGCGACGGCCAGCGCCAACGTGCTCTTGAGCAACAGCCTGGGCGTGGTGGCGGTCTGGATTGGCCTACGGATCTCCGAGCCTCTCCAACAAGGTTTCATCCGCCCCTGATTCGATTCCGCAGCACGGCCACACAGAGCATGCGATCCCGCCCCGATGATGCTGCGGGCGGAACTCCGGGCAGCCGATGCAACCTCGCCGAGGAGGACTTCCTTCCGCAGCCGTTCACCGAAGGCGATGTCACTGAGAGGCTGCGCAAGATCTCCTCGATACCTGATCGCTTTGGATCAGGCCTGATCGCTGGCTCGGCACTTGGAGCTGTGCTTCCCTGTCCCCGTCATGCTGGACGCACGAATTCTCGCTGAACGACGCGATGAAATCGTCGAGAGCTGCCGGCGCCGCCGTGTGACCGCCGATGTCGACGGGGCAATCGCCGCACGAGAACGCGTCGCCGCGCTCCAGACCGAACTCCAGGAGCTGAACCGGACCCGGAAGGAGCACCAGACCGCCGGCAAGAAGAAACTTGCGGGCAAGGAGCGCGAAGCCCACGTCAGCGAAGGTCGGCGCGTCAAGGATGACGTCGGGGCCGTGGAAGCCCGGCTCGCCGAGGCCGAGGCCACGCTTCAGGCCCGACTGGTCGAGATCCCGAACTTCATCCACCCGGACGTTCCCGTCGGTGGCGAGAAAGACTTCCGAGAAATCCGCCGGGTCGGATCTCCCCGGGTCTTCGACTTCGACCCGGTCGACCACCTGGTGATCTGCGACAGACTCGACCTGGTCGATTTCGAAGGCGGCGCCCGGGTGACCGGCCAGAAGTTCTACTTCCTGAAGAACGAGATGGTTCTGCTCGACCTGGCGCTGCAGCGTTTTGCCCTGAACATTGCGATCGAGGCAGGCTTCGTACCGCACATGACGCCCGACCTGGCGCGCCGCACGATCGTGGACGCCATGGCCTTCAGCCCACGCGGAAAAGAGACCCAGATCTACTCCGTCGAGAATACGGAGCTCGACCTGGTGGGCACCGCCGAGATCACCCTGGGGGGCCTGTACGCCGATGCCCTGCTGCAGGAGGCCGACCTGCCGCTCAAGCTGGCCGGCATCTCCCACTGCTTCCGCACCGAGGCCGGAGCCCACGGGCGCGAGAGCAAGGGCCTGTACCGGGTGCACCAGTTCACGAAGGTGGAGATGTTCGTGCTCTGCAGGCCGGAAGACTCCGAGTCAATGCACGAACAGATCCTGGCGATCGAGGAGCGTATCCTTCAGGCCCTCGAGATTCCGTATCGCGTGATCGACGTGGCATCGGGCGACCTGGGCGCCCCCGCATACCGCAAGTACGACATCGAGGCCTGGATGCCCGGCCGAGGCGAGGCCGGCGAGTTCGGAGAGGTAACCAGCGCATCGAACTGCACCGACTTCCAGGCACGCCGCTTGAGGACGCGCTTCCGGCGAGTCGCCACCCAAAAGAACGAACTCGTGCATACGCTGAACGGGACGGCCGTCGCCCTCAGCCGGACTCCGGTGGCGCTGCTGGAAAATCAGCAGCAGGCCGACGGGTCGGTGACCATCCCGAAAGCCCTGCAGCCCAACACGGGCTTCGATCGCATTGGACCGCGCTGACTCCCAGCGGGTCGTCGGCACGGCCGGACACATCGATCACGGCAAGACTGCGCTGATCCGGGCACTCACCGGCGTCGAAACCGACCGACTGCCCGAAGAACAGGAACGCGGTATCACCATCGAGCTGGGCTTCGCTCCGCTCGATCTACCCGGCGGTCTGCGTCTCGACGTCATCGACGTACCCGGACACGAAGGACTCGTCCGAACCATGGTTGCGGGCGCCGCCGGAATCGACCTCGTGTTGCTGGTGGTGGCTGCGGACGAGGGCGTGATGCCTCAGACGCGAGAACATCTGGCGATCTGCGAGCTGCTGGGCGTCACGCGCGCCGTCGTTGCACTCACCAAGATCGATGTGACAGCTGGGGATCTGGCGGACCTGGCCGAGGCGGATGTCGAAGATCATCTCTCGAGGACCAGGCTTGCCGGCGCACCGGTCGTGCGCGTCTCATCGGTGACGGGCGAGGGGCTCGATGAGCTTCGCAAGGAACTCGTCACGGCCGCCGAGAACGCCCCACCGAGGACGCCCCGCAGTGGCCCCGCACGGCTGCCTATCGACCGCTGCTTCGCCATGAAGGGCTTCGGGAGCATCGTGACGGGCACCCTGGTGGGCGACGCGCTGCGAGTCGATGACGCGGTCGAGATCCAGCCCTCCGGCCGGCAGGCTCGCATCCGCGGCCTTCAACGACACGGCGAACCCGTCGACCGGGTCGATCCGGGCGCCCGCTGCGCCATCAATCTCCAAGGAATCGACGTGGCAGAGTTGTCGCGCGGCAATGTCGTCACCCATCCCGACTCATTCGCCGCCACCCGCGTGCTCGACGTGGTCCTCGACTGGCTCGAAGCTGCGCCGGCCGCCGAGGAGGCCATCGCGGTGGAGTTCCTGTCGGGAACGTCCGAACGTCGGGCTCGCGTCGGTGCCATCGGGGGCCGGGGCCTCGTTCCCGGCTCGAGCGGCTTCGCGCGAATCCACATCGACGCTGACCCGATCGCGCTCGTTCCCGGCGACAGGTTCATATTGCGAGGCTTTGCCCGCATCGAGTCCGGTGGCAGCACCCTGGGTGGGGGAATCGTGCTCGACACGTCGCCACCGCGACGCCGGCGCAGCGATCCGTCGCTACTGGCAGATCTGAAGATCTTGGCGCGACGTGAGCCGACCGAATCCCTGGCCTTGCGGATCCGACGCGGTGGGCTATCCGGCGTGGCCGAGAGCGAACTGTCCCGATCGGTCGGCCTCGACCGTGAAACCCTCGCCGCATCGTTCGCATCGCTTCGCAAAGCAGGCCGCGCCGAGCCAACACCGCAGGGAATCTGGACCGACGCAGCCTTTCTCGGAACCCTCGGTACCCAGCTCGGAGAGGCTCTCGACGCCTACCACCGGGATGAGCCCCTCCAGCCCGGGATGCCCGCCGCCGCGCTGCGGGGCAGCCTGCCGTCGAACGTTTCCCCGGACGTGGCACAGCTCGCCCTCGACCGCAGCGTCGCACGCGGCGAAGCCGTGCTCAAGGACGATCGCGTCAGCCGGCCCGATCACCGCGCCACGCTCTCGGACGAGGACCAGGCGCTGGTTTCGAGGGTTCTCGAAGAGGCGGCCGCGGCCGGACTCGAGCCCCTGGGCCTCCGGGAGCGGGCCGAGCGCCATGGGGTTTCGATGAACCGCTTGCGAGATCTGCTCGCCCACCTGGAACGCGAGGGTCGCCTGGTCCGCGCACGCGACGACCTCTGGTTCGATCGTCCGACGATCGACGCCCTGCGCAAACGCATCGTGCGCCACTTCGACGCCCACGACTCCCTGAACACGAAGACCTACAAGGACCTGATCGGAACCAGCCGGCGCACTGCCGTTCCCCTGATGGAATTCTTCGACGACGAGCGCTTGACGATGCGGCGCGGAGACCTGCGCCTGCTTCGCAAGAGCCAAGCGGTGTAGCCAACAGCCCCGGACGTTGTCAGGAACGAGATATTTCTCGGCTCGGAGATACTGCGCCGCTGCTGATGATCCACAAACCCCGAACAACGCCCACTCTTGGAGGCTGGCTCAGGGAAAGAGCACCAGGACGGCCTCTTGGGCCCAGTCGGAGACGTGGATCGCGCCGAGATCGTTGGGCCAAATACCGAGCGCAAGGACAGCCACGGCGCAGATTCCGAGAACCAGGGCCTCGAAGCTGTCGATCGTCATGCGGGGCGTCTCTTCGCCAGGGTCCCGCATGTACATCAACACGGGAATCCGCAGGTAGTAGTAGACGGAAACCACGCTCATCAGAACGCCGATCACGGCCAGCGAGACCTGACCGGCGCTGACGGCGGCCATGAAGATCTTGAACTTGGCGAAGAAACCCACCGTCGGCGGGATCCCGGCCAGGGCCACCATGAAAAGCGTCATCATGGCCGCGAGCGTAGGCCGGTGCTGGGCGAGCCCGGCAAACGACTCGATGCGCTCGCAGTCCTGGCCGTGGTGGGCCAGGGCCACGACCACGCCGAAGGCGCCCAGGTTCATGAAGGTGTAGGCGACCAGGTAGAAGACGATGGCCGAGTACCCGTCGGGCGTGCCCGCCACCAGGCCGACCATGATGTAACCAGCGTGGCCGATGCTCGAATACGCCAGCATCCGCTTCACGTTGTCCTGGATGACGGCCATGACGTTACCCACCACGATCGTGAGGGCAGCGAGCACCCAGAGGACGTCGACCATGGCTTCGTCCAGCGGCCCGAGACCCAGTCCGACGAAGCGCAACAGCGCGCCGACCGCCGTCGCCTTGACCGTCACCGACATGAAGGCCGTCACGGCCGAGGGCGCCCCTTCGTAGACGTCGGGCGTCCACTGGTGGAAGGGAACCGACGAGATCTTGAAGGCGAAGCCCACCATCACCAGGCCGACGCCGATCGTGGCCATCGGTGTTCCCGTATCGATGCCGGCGCGCAGGGCGTCGAATGAGGTCGAGCCACTGGCGCCATACAGAAGGGCCATGCCATACAACATCACGGCGCTCGCGAAGGCTCCGATCAGGAAGTACTTCATGGCCGCTTCGTTGCTGCGCAGCCGACCGCGGTCGAACCCGGCGAGCACGTAGAGGGGAATACTCATCAGCTCGAGGCCGAGAAACACCGCCAACAGGTCGACGGCAGCCACCATCATCATCATTCCCGATGTCGCCAGCAGGATCAGTGCGTAGAACTCGCCATGGTTGATGCGAAGCTCCTCGAGATATGTGATCGCCAGCATGCACGAGAGCAGCGCGCCCAGCGCGATGATGCCCATCATGAACGACGAAAACGGATCGAGCTGGAACATCGGATTCGCTGGATTGAAGACCTCGGTCGCTCCAGACGAGAATGCCCCGCTGGCGATTCCCAGGGCGATCGCAAGCGTCGCCACCGAAATGAGTCCCAACACACTGCCGATCCGCGAGGGCGTCAGGGGTTTGCCCCCGAGGGTTCCCATGCGCGAGAGAAACACTTCTCCGAGCAGAATGACCATCGAGCCGCAGGCGACCCAGATCACGGGAGCCAAGACGCCGATGTTCACAGTGGGCGTCACGGTTGCTCCTCCGCCGGGTTCTCGTTGTCCACCTCGGGTTCCAATTCATTCTCGACTTCGGCCGCCGGCACATCAGCCTCCGGCTGCGGCTTGGATCCCCGGGTTGCGACTTCCCCGCCAGGCGCCGGTTCCGCTTCGGCGACCGATTCCGCTTCGGCGACCGGTTCCGCTTCAGCGACCGATTCCGCTTTAGCGACCGATTCCGCTTCGACCACCGATGGCGCGGCTTCGGCGGCTGCGAGAGCAGATCCGCCTCGTCTTTCGATGGTATTCAAAAGCTCGAGCACCGACGGCTCGATGCGACGTAGAAAGGTCTCGGGATAGACGCCGATCCAGATGATCGGAATCACCATGGCGATCATCACCAGCTTCTCGCGCAGATCCAGGTCGATCAGGCTGCGGTTCTCGGCGTTCTCGATCGGTCCGAACATCACCCGTCGGAACATCCAGAGCATATAAGCGGCCACTAGCACCACCCCCGACGTGGCCAGTACGGCGTAGAAGGGATGGGCCATGTAAGCGCCGAGCAGAATCAAGAATTCGCCGACGAATCCATTCAAACCTGGGAGCCCGATGCTCGACATGGTGACCAGACCGAAGAAAGCGGCGAACACCGGCATCGGCCGCGCGATCCCGCCGAAGTCCGAGATCAGGCGCGTGTGGCGCCGCTCGTAGAGCATGCCAACCAACAGGAAGAGCGCCCCGGTGGAAAGCCCGTGGTTCACCATTTGGAGGATGCTGCCATTCAAACCCGTGACGTTCAGTGCGAACATGCCCAGCATCACGAAGCCCAGGTGGGCGACCGACGAGTACGCCACCAGCTTCTTGATGTCGGTCTGCACCATGGCGACCAACGATCCGTAGATGATGCCGATCACCGACAACGACAGGATGAGCGGCGTGAAATCCACGACCGCCGACGGGAAGAGGGGCAGGGCGAACCTCACGAATCCGTAGGTGCCCATCTTGAGTAGCACGCCGGCCAGCACCACCGAGCCCGCGGTCGGTGCCTCGACGTGGGCGTCCGGCAGCCAGGTGTGGAACGGCACCATCGGAACCTTGATGGCAAAAGCCAGGGCAAAAGCTGCGAACAGCCAGTACTGATTCTTCCACCACACATCTCCGTCGGTGGGCACCACCACGTCCAGCAGCGCCTTCGCCTCGAGGCCAGGCGGCGAAATCAGGTCGAGGTTCAAAACGCCGAACTGCTCGAAGCCCATGGAGTAGAGCACGAGGATGGCCACCAGCATCAGCAACGAGCCGAACATGGTGAAGAGGAAGAACTTCACCGCGGCATAGATCCTGCGCGGTCCACCCCAGATTCCGATGATGAAGTACATCGGAATCAGCATCACTTCCCAGAAGACGTAGAACTGAAAGACGTTGAGCGAAACGAACGCGCCCAGCATGCCCGTCTCGAGGAAGAGCATGAAGAAGATGTAGCTCTTGACGCGCTTCCCGATGTCGGTCCATGAAGCCAACAGCACGATAGGCATCAAGAACGTCGTCAGCAGCACCAGGAAGAGGCTGATCCCGTCGAGGCCCACGAAGTAGTTGATGCCGTATTCGGGGAGCCACGTCCCGTACTCGACGAACTGCATGCCGGGATTGGTGGCGTCGAAGCGCGTAAAGAGGAGCAGTGAAATGAGGAACGTGATGCCGGCGCCCGCAAGACCCAGGCTCCGCCAAACCACGTCGGGCAATCCTTCACGGTCCAGCATTCGGGCCAGGGCAGCCGTTGCCAGCAGGACGACACCGATCCCGAACGGAAGGAAGGTTACCAGGCTGAGCAGATTCTGATCGAGAATGCCTTGGCCGCTCATCGCCACCTACCGCAGCAGCCAGCCGACAACCGCCACCGCGCCGACCATCATCATGAAGACGTAGCCCTGGGTGAGGCCGCTCTGGAGATACTTGAGCGCCCCGGACGCGAGTGAGCGCACGGCACTGGCACTGCCGTTGATGGCGGCGCCGTCGATCACGCGGGTATCGATGAACTGATAGAGAAGCTTGTCCGACAGCACGAC
>SMVA01388565.1_pt1 | contig 14556 bp, 13 predicted proteins | sample 2456451 | NCBI WGS metagenome assembly SMVA01 (sample SAMN11095933, study PRJNA526329) | marine sediment metagenome | biome: Marine sediment; feature: Surficial sediment; material: Deep marine sediment; isolation source: Hadal surficial sediment | place: Pacific Ocean | collected 2014-05 | depth...
GCACGCACGTCATTCATATCGCCGAAGAGGCCTGAGACTCCATAGACCGGAATGCCGGCATTGCGGAAGTACAGGCCATCCGTCGCACCCGTGCTCATTGTCGGAATGACCACCACGCCCGGCCACATGGCTTGCGTGATCGAGCGGATGGGCGCCATCACCTCCTCGGTCAGAGGCGAGGGTGGACTGGGCCTGGCTTGCGCAACCGGCGTGATGGAAACCGCCGGATTGGCCACGATCTCAGCAAGCTTCGCCTGTACGGCAGCTGGCTCCACCCCCGGCAGAATTCTGCAGTTGACCGTCGCGCGGGCGCGTTGCGGCAGCGCGTTCTCCGCATGTCCCGCGCTGAGCTGAGTTGCAATACAGGTGGTTCGCATGCGTGCGTTGTAAGCGGGAATAGCCGAGAAGTAATCCACGCTCGCAGCGACCGGCGGATCCATCAGCAAGCCCGCAACCAATCGCGCCTGTTCCGGTGGCAGGGTCGCGCTGCCCTGGCGGAAAAACGCCCGGCTGACCGGGTTGAACGCCACGGGAAACCGATAGGCGGCAATTTTCAGCAGAGCGCTGGCAAGCTCGTTGATCGCGTTGTCCGCGCGGGGCAACGAACTGTGGCCCCCGGGGTTGGTCACCTCCAGCTGATAACTCTGGTAGACCTTTTCCGCCGCCTGCACCGAGTTGGCGATTTTGCGACCGTCACGAATCGAACCGCCACCGCCTTCATTGAGGACAAACGCCGCATCAATCAGATCCCGGTGCTCGGCCAGAAGATACTCGACACCGTTGGTCGCGCCACCTTCCTCGTCGGCCGTCAGTGCCAGAATGATATCCCGATTGGGTCTGTAACCTTCCTGCTTCAGGCGGATCATCAAAGCTGTCCAGATGGCTGCCTGCGCTTTGTCGTCCGTCGTGCCACGACCGTAGTAATACCCGTCGCGTTCGAGAAACTCGAATGGTGCGACCGACCAGTCCGCCGGATCCGCCTCGACCACATCGATATGGGCCAGCAACACGATCGGCCGGGCCGTCGCCGCAGGACTGCGCAGTCGCGCGACCAGGTTGCCTTTGCGCTCGCGCGGCACGATGACCTGCACATCCTGCGCAGGGTAACCCGCGTCGAGCAAGCGCTGGGCCATGGCGCGCGCGGCCGCGGTATTGTCACCTTCTGAATCGGTGGTGTTGATTTCGATGAGCTCTTTGAAGATTTCCTTCGCAAGCAGCTCGTGGCTCGTCAATTCAGCGGCAAGCAGGCTCGAACCCATTGCCAGTGCCCAGATGCCAAGACAGACCATTGGCAATTTTTTCATTCGCTGTTCCTCACGGCGCGGCAGAAATGTCACACGTCCTCCCCGTCACGACGACGTTGCAACCCGGCGCGAGCCGCACCACATAGTCCGTCGCGAAATGTGTGGCCGGTAGATAGTAGTCCGTGCTGATCAGCTGCGCGCCGGATGCGATGGCCCGATCACGGCGCCGGGTGTCCCCTTCGCGCGCTTCGCGGGTATCGGCATCGGCGCGTGTTCTTACGATGTAACCATCGCCCACCAGGCGCTGAATTTTTTCGAAGTCCCTGACGGGATCATTGATGATCATGATGGCTGCGCCGTCGGCTCCCGGCGGCTGATTGACGAACATCGCCCGCTGCCGCCAGCGACTTGCGTAGGTGCGTCGCTTCTCACCACCCTCATCGAGAATCAGCACGAACCGACCGCGCACCTCATCGAGCAGTGGCCATTGCAGCGAGCCAGTGCGAAAGACTTCCTCCGGTGTGAGCAGTTTGCCATCGAGTTGCGCTCGAATTTCCGCATCGAGTGCGATCCAGACGGATTCGGTGAACGGCCGTGGCGCCACGAATCCAGGACGCTCGATCACCGTGTCCTTGGCATTGAACGAGACGAATACCGGTACGTGCCGGGGATTGCGTTCGGACCAGCGCCGCAGGACTTCGAGACAGGCAATGAGCGTCGGACAGTTGCTGCGATCGTCCAGATTCTGCACATGCATTACCGCAAACTGGCTTGCCGATTGATCGCGTCTGCCGTACAGGCTGCCTCCGGGATCATAGAACACGTCCAGTTCGAGTTTGCGGATTCCCATGTCGAGCTGCTGGGCCAATGGCAAATGCCAGTACTCCAGCGATTCGGCAAGAGCCGGATTCTCAGCACTGAGTGCTGCGAATCTGTCCGGGTCCATTGCCAGTTTGTAGCTGTTGTGGCTGCCGAGCACCTGGATCTCATTGAGCCGCAGCGGCTGCGCAGCGCTGGCCGCGACCGCGCTCAGGCCCAGAAGCAGGCTGAGCAGAATCCTCTCAAGCATCGGCTTCAAACTGATAGCCATTCATGGTGACGACGACCTTGCCGACGACTTCCCGGTTTTCCAGCATGCGCAGGGCGGCAACGGCTTCGTCCAGCGCAAAGCCGGCGCAGACGAAAGGTTCTATCTCCCCGCGTTCGGCCATCGCATAGAGTGCTTCGGAGTTCTCGCGCCCTTTAACAGGATCACGCCGACCGTACTCCCCGGCTCGCACACCGATCACGGAGATCCCTTTAATCAGTATCAGATTCACGGGCGCCTGGGGCCAGCGACCGCTGGTAAATCCGATCGTCAGAATCCGCCCGTTCCAGTTGATGCAACGCATCGACTCGTCGAACACGTCGCCGCCCACCGGATCATAGATGACATCCGCGCCTTTGCCATCGGTGAGCGCTTTCACCGTTTCGCGAAAGCCACCCAGGTGGCCATCCGGCAGCGTGTAGTTGATGACATGATCCGCTCCGCGGGCGCTGACCACAGCCAGCTTGTCGTCGCGGCCACCCGTGGCGATCACGGTTGCGCCGAGTCGCTTGCCGAGATCAACCGCAGCCATGCCCACGCCACCCGTCGCCCCGTGCACCAGAAGTGTTTCACCCGCCTGCAGTGAACCTCGGCAAACCAGAGCGACATAGGCCGTGAGGTACGCCGTGTTGTAAGAAGCCGCTGTGGCATAGGTCATGTCACCCGGAATGGGTTTCATAGCCGCCACAGGAACGTTAATGGTTTCGGCAAATCCGCCATAGCGCATGCCGATCACGACTGGCTGGCCGAGGGTAACGTCAACAACTCCCTCGCCGACGGCGACCACGTCGCCCGCTGCTTCGCCGCCCGGGGCAAACGGCAGAGGCGGTTTAAACTGATACTTGCCCTGAATCATCAGGAGATCGGGGAAATTGACGGCGCAGGCTTTCAGCAGAACTTGTACTTCGCCCGCTGCCGGAGCAGGCAGATCGACTTCGGCCATCTCGACGCTACCGATATTCTCGGAGATCGCCCGGCACAGCACCGTGCGAATCCTTGTTGTGGATGAGTCGATGTTCTTCAGCCCGTCATTTTGGCAACTGCGCGCTTTGCCATGACTTTCACGAGATGTGCACGGTATTCGGCCGACGCATGAAGGTCGGAATTGAACCCGGCATCCGGTATTTCGACAGCGTCGATCGCAGCTGGATTCAGCTCCGCATTCAACACTTTTTCGATTCCGGTGGCTCGAAACGCGCAAGGTCCGGCACCCGTGACGCCAACCCTGATCACGCCGTCGAAATCCGCGATCAGCACGCCAACCACCGCGTAGCGCGAAGCCGGATTCGGAAACTTGCAGTACGCTGCGCGGACAGGCACCGGGTAATCGATTCGGGTAATGATTTCGCCCGACGCGAGGGCGGTTTCGAACAAATTCTTGAAGTAGTCGTCTCCCGCGATGGTGCGCGAGGGAGTATGAATCGTCGCACCAAGACCAACGACGGCAGCCGGATAATCCGCGGCGGGATCGCTGTTCGCGATCGAACCGCCCATCGTCCCGCGATTACGCACCTGGCCGTCACCGATCTGGCCGGCAAGATACGCAAGCACCGGCAACGTTGCCTGGATCTGTGTCGAAGTAGCGACCTCATCGTGTCGCGTCAGGGCGCCAACGCTCACGACGTCGGCGGACACTTCGATGCCGTTCATCGCACCCACGCCAGCCAGATCGATCACGTCGGTCGGCGCAGCCAGGCGCTGTTTCATCGTTGGAATGAGTGTCTGCCCACCTGCGAGATAAATACCGTCCTCGGCATTCGTGAAGAGCCCCATGGCTTCTTCAATCGTTGCGGGTTTGTGATAGCTGAACTGATACATCTATTGTCCTCCCTTAGACCTCATCGCCCGCCAGACTTTCTCCGGCGTCGCAGGCATGGACAGATCGTCAACCCCCAGGGCGTGCGTTACCGCATTCATGAACGCAGCCGGCGAGCCGATGGCGCCCGCCTCGCCGCAGCCTTTCACGCCGAGCGGATTATGCGTACAGGGCGTGACAGTCGTATCGACGCTGAAGTCGGGCAGGTCGTCCGCCCGTGGCATGCAGTAATCCATGAAGGAACCGGTGATTAACTGGCCGTACTCGTCGTAGACAGCGTGTTCGAGCAACGCCTGCCCGATACCCTGCGCCAGACCCCCGTGCACCTGGCCGTCCACAATCATCGGGTTGATGACAGTACCGAAGTCGTCGACGGCGACAAAGTCCACGAGTTCAACGACACCCGTTGCGCAATCGATCTCGACTTCAGCGATGTGGGTGCCAGCCGGATAAGTGAAATTCTTCGGATCGTAGAAGGCTTTTTCCGAGAAACCCGGTTCGAGGTCTGGTGGGTAGTTTGCCGGCACGTACGCAGCGAATGCCACTTCAGCGAACGACAGTGCCTGATTGCTGTCTTTGACCAGAAAATTTCCATCTTGAAAATCAATGGATTCGATATCCGCTTCGAGCATGTGAGCGGCAATCTGACGACCTTTCGCGATCAACTTATCGGCAGCGCAAACCAATGCGGAACCGCCAACGGCGATAGATCTCGAACCGTAGGTGCCCAGACCGAATTCCACCCGTCCGGTATCGCCATGTACCACTTCCACATCTTCAAATGGAATACCGAACTTGTCCGATACCACTTGCGCAAACGTCGTTTCGTGACCCTGGCCGTGACTGTGTGAACCCGTAAAAACCGTCACGTTGCCGGTGGGGTTCACCCTGATTTCGCCGCTCTCATAGAGACCCACACCGGCACCGAGCTGAATGGCGAGTTGCGACGGCGCAAGGCCGCAGGCTTCGATGTAGCAGGCGAATCCGATCCCGCGTTTTCTGCCCCGCGCTTCAGACGCCTCACGGCGCTTAGCGAACCCTGCGTAGTCGATCATCGCAAGGGCTTTATCGAGGCTCGCCTCATAGTTACCGGTGTCATACTCCAGAGCGACAGGCGTCTGGTAGGGAAATTGATCTGGCTGGATCATGTTGATCCGCCGCAACTCAACAGAGTCGCGACCCAGCTCCCGCGCCGCCGTTTCCACAATGCGTTCCACGACATAAGTCGCTTCCGGTCGGCCAGCTCCCCGATAGGCATCGACGGGTGCTGTGTTGGTGTAAACCCCCTGCACCTCCACGTAGATATTCGGCGTGGTGTACTGACCGGCGAGCAGCGTCCCATAGAGATAGGTCGGCACCGATGCAGCGAAAGTCGACAGGTAAGCGCCGAGATTTGCGATGGTCTGAACTTTCAGTGCGACGAACTTACCATCCTCATCAAGACCGAGTTCCGCGTGTGTCACATGGTCGCGGCCGTGCGCATCCGTCAGGAATGATTCACCCCGCTCTGCTGTCCATTTGATGGGTCGACCGATTCGGCGCGCCGCCCAGGTGACGGCCGTCTCTTCGGGGTAGATGAATATCTTGGAACCGAAGCCACCACCGACATCCGGTGCGATGATGCGCAACTTGTGCTCCGGCGCTACCTGGACGAATGCGGAAAGAATCAGACGCGCGAGATGAGGATTCTGACTGGTGGTGTAGAGCGTGTAGTTGCCGCTTGCTGCGTCGTACATACCGACTGCTGCCCGCGGTTCTATCGCATTTGGAATCAGCCGATTGTTCGTGAGATCGATACGGCAAACGTGAGCCGCCGTGGCGAGCGCTGCATCCGTTGCGTCTTTTTCACCCAGTTCCCAGTCGAACGCGCGATTGCCCGGCACGCCCTCGTGTATTTCTTCTGACTGCAGTGCGAGCACCGGATCCACCACGGGGTCCAGTTCGGTAAAATCCGTGATCACCGCCTCCGCGCCCTGCCTGGCTGCGTGCAGGGACTCTGCGATCACCAGACCGTAGGGTTCGCCAACGTAGTTCGTCAATGTCACGGCCAGCGGTGGATGTGGTGCTGAAACCGTGTCCGAGCCGTCTTTCTGCGCAACCAACCAGCCACAGGGCAAATCTCCCAGCCCGTCACCCGCCATATCGGTGCCGGTCAGAACAGCGAGCACACCGTCGAGTTTCAGTGCATCGCTTGCGTCCACCGCATCGATCCTGGCCCGGGCGTAGGGGGAACGCAGAAACACCGCATACGTCTGACCGGGTTGATTGATGTCATCGGTGTAGCGGCCGTTGCCGGTGATGAAGCGCAGGTCCTCTCTGCGTTTGACCGATGCGCCGATACCCGTATGCGCTTTTGTGGAGTCGCTGGTTGCTTCGCTCATATCGACACCTTCTATACTTGTCCGGACGCTTGTTCGGCCACCTGCAAAATGGCCTTCACGATGTTGTGGTAGCCGGTGCAGCGACAAATATTTCCTTCCAGACCTTCACGTACCGATTTGTTGTCGAGGTTCGGGTTGTGCGCCACCAGATCGATGGCACTCATGATCATGCCCGGGGTACAGAAGCCACACTGCAGGGCATGACAATCACGAAACGCTGACTGCATGGGATGCAGATCGTCAACGGTGCCGATACCTTCGATCGTCGTGATCGATGTGCCATCTGCCTGACCGGCCAGGACCGAACACGCCTTCACCGCGCGACCGTCCAGATGGACGGTGCAGGCACCACACTGACTCGTATCACAGCCAACATGTGTACCAGTCAACCTGAGCTGTTCCCGCAGGATATCGACGAGCAACGTGTTCTCTGGAACATCCAGATCATGCTGAGTGCCATTCACACAGAGCGAAACCTTCATAATTTACCCCTAGATCGCCAGCACCATCGCCAGGATGAGCGCAGCAAACACCACGACCCATATCTTCCACTGGTTGCTGGATTCCTGCTGTTGATCGGCTGCGTCATCCCTCTTCGCAATCGGAGGCGCAACCGGCAATTCACCACTGATTTTCTCGCCAAAGGAGGCAAAAAAATCATCCGCCATCTTCCGTGCAACCGCGTCGATCAGGCGTGAGCCAACTTGCGCCAGCTTGCCTCCGACGCTGGCTTTCACCACGTATTCGAGCAACGTGGCAGAGTCGACTTCGCTGAGGCTGACCCGGGCACTGCCTTTGGCAAAACCAGCCACACCACCTTTGACATTGCCGTTGATTGTGTAGCTGACCGGTGCAACCACATCACTGAGCTCGAACTCTACCTGGAAGGTTGCGCTGACAGGTCCCACCTTGGTTTTGACCGAGGCAGAGAACGCGTTGTCCGAAATTTTTTCCATGGACTGACAGCCGTCGATACAGCTTGCCAGCATTTCCGGATCGTTGAGGCCTTGCCACACGTCTGCGACGTCCGCGGCAATTCGATACTCACCGGATTGCTCCACCTGTCCTCCCTTCCCCCAGTCATGCCCTCATCTACCTTGCAGCTTCTATCTATCTTCTTTCTATCTTCTTTCTGTCTTCGATCTTCAACCGTTATCGTCCTAGAGTCGCACGATTGCCAGAGCGCAGCAACGACCGCCAGCACTCAGTCGCGCAGAGATTCGCCATCCCACTTTTCGCGCACGGCAATCTCGTCGACCGGCTTGCGCGTCAAACGAGTGAGCTGGCGAGTGGGCTTGCCAATCGGGATTAACGCGGCCAGCGCAAACTGCGCAGGAATCCCCAGTAGTGTCTTCAGTTCATCTTCCCGCGCGCTGATGAATGTCGTTAGCGTGCCGCCGTAACCCTCATTGCGGGCTGCAAGCAGGATGTTCCAGACAAAGGGATAAACGGATGCTCCGGACACAACCCCGACCCGATCGAGATGTCTGTCGAATGAGGCAACGACTGCCAGATCGAGCAGCACGACCAACAACACCGGCGCGCCGAGTACCTGCCGGATAAAACCGTCCGGCGCAGGACTCCCGGCTATCTCTGCGTCGCTCAATTTCGTTTCCACAATCGTGTTCCAGGGATCCTCGCCAGCCTGGACCTGCGCCGAATAGCGTTGAAAAGTCGGCATGATCATCGGCAACATGGCCCTGCGGGTGGCCTCTTCACGCACGACGATGACCCGCCAGCCCTGCCGGTTACCGCCACTGGGGGCGAATCGCGCGTTGTCGAGTATCCTGCGCAGCGTCTTATCCGCGACGGGTTCATCCAGAAATTCGCGCGCGGCGAACGTCGTGCGCATGACGTCATATAGCTCCATCGAATATTGCCCTCCTGCGGCCGACACGAGAAACGCCTTAATGGTTGCCTGACAAGCTCCTTTGCGAAATAATAGCGGATCGCGGAATTAGGCAACAGGTGTGATTATTTCGCCTGGTGCCAGTGTATTCCTCGTTCTTACCACCAAACAGGGGTTTGATATGGAAGATCAACCACCGGAATTGCTGATGCGCGGCTTGTTACGCGCCTACTACTGGATGGATGAAAGCCTGCAAAACGGCCTGCAGGAAGCCGGTTATCCACCCCGCACCCGCACCCAAACCATGATCCTCATCAATATCGCGGACGGCATCAGCCGGGCGGCGGAACTGGCCAGAGTACTCGGCGTGAGCCGACAGGCGATTCAGCAGCAGATCAACGAACTGGAACGCGATGAACTGGTTACGCAGATCCCGGATCCAAGCGATCGCCGAGCCAATCGTATTGTGTTCAGCGAGAAAGGCTCAGAACTGATCAATGCAGCACTCGCAACTCTGAGACAGTCAGAACAGGCACTGGCAATGCGCCTGGGTTACGAAACCATCAGCCATCTGCGGCGCGCATTGATGGCCGACTGGGGCGGGGTTATCGGTGAACGCCACCCACCGGGTCGCAAGCGCACGGTCACCGGCGGTAGTTAGTTCCTGTCCAGAATGGACAGGAACTGGCGTGATGGGCATGGACGCCCATCCATTTTCCGAAGGAAAATGCGGGTCTTACGCAGTAAGACGACCAAAGAAATTGCCAGGAAGGCAATTTCTGGGCAAGAACTAGTTAGTTGCATTCCACGAACGCCGCATCCGGTCAGGCGCCGGCTGCACTGCTAGGGAGCCTCTGATCAATCGGTTCCGGTTCCAGATAAAGTTCACCGAACCGTTACTCAAAAAGGTAGTTCAAGCTTACCGCGCAGCACCAACTGCACTTTGCCGCCCACCTGATTGGTCTGCGCAAGCTTCAGGTAGAGTCTGGAAGGCCGCTTCATTTCGACGCCCTGATCCACCTGCACCGTCCTGGGCTCATCGTTCAGATCCTGCAGATACGCCGCGAACGCCGTATTCGCACTGCCGGTTGCGGGGTCTTCCCGCGCGCTGCCGGCGTAGAAAAACATTCGGCTGGCAAAATCCGAGCCCGTATCCGGGTGCGCTTCGCTCGTGAAGAGGTACACACATTGCACGCCCACACCTTCACTCACGTACTGCTGGTGCAGGTCCACATTGAGCCGTGCCGCGCCGAGTTCGCGCAAACCACGCAGGCCAATGAGCACGAAGCTCGGACCAACCTCAGCAAGACGAGGCGGATACTGCGGATCCAGATCTGCCACGCCGAGGCCGATCAATTCGGCGGCTGCGGCAGCGTCAAAGGCATCTTGCAAGAGCACAGCCGGCGGTGTCATCCAGCCCATGCCGTTGGCAAATTCGACGGGTACCGCACCTACATGGAGATCCAGGGTAAAGCAGCCCTGGCCACCGGCGAGCACCCATGCCGTGCCAAGCGTCGGATGACCGGCGAACGGCAGTTCCGAGTCGGGCGTGAATATCCTTACCCGCGCACGCTCCGCGGTCTCATCGATGACAAACGTGGTTTCTGAAAAGTTCATTTCGCGCGCGATGTCCTGCATCTGCTGCGTGCTCAGAGCGTGCGCATTACGAACGACCGCCAGCTGATTCCCGGCAAGCGGTTGCTCGGCGAAAACATCTACAATCGTAAGTTCCATCGTGGCGGACCCGTGACTCGAGGGCTGCCAAGCCTATACCGACACCCTGTGTCGCCGAAAGCCATCATCAACGCAAACGATCACTCAGCGATTCGCCATGGGTGGTGCCATCAGCTGGGCGTGAGACCGTACAGCTGCGCCGGCGCCTGCAACGGTCTATCCACATCGCGGCTGGTACTCAGGTGAGATCGCGCCATCATCCAGCCAGACTTGCAGGCGACGCACACCAGCAAAACTTTGATGCGAAGCACAGCAGAAAAAAATGTGCTGATCAGATCTTGAATTCAGCGATCACCTTCGAGATGGACTCCTTGGCGTCGCCAAAGAGCATGCGGCTGTTTTCACCGAAGAAGAGCGGATTGTCCACGCCGGAAAATCCCGAAGCCATGGTACGTTTGAGTATGAATACCGTTCGCGCATGATCCACATTGATTATGGGCATTCCATAAATCGGACTGTTTTCGTCTTCTCGTGCCGCCGGATTGACGACATCGTTGGCACCGATCACGACAGCAACATCAACGTTTTCGATACGCCGGTTAATGTCTTCCATCTCCACGAGCTGGTCATAGGGGACGTTCGCTTCTGCCAGCAACACGTTCATGTGTCCCGGCATTCGACCCGCGACGGGATGAATCGCGTAGGTGACCTCTGTGCCATTTTTTTCCAGCAACTCGCCAAGTTCGCGAACCACGTGCTGCGCCTGCGCCACTGCCATGCCGTAACCCGGCACAAAACTCACACTGGATGCTGCTTCAAGAATGAGGTACGCATCTTCAGCGCTAATCGGCTTGACCTCACCTTCCACCTTCGTTGCAGTCTTCACCGCGCCAAATCCTGAGAAGAGAACGTTCGCGAGGGAGCGATTCATCGCCTTGCACATGATGTTTGTGAGGATCATGCCGGCGGCGCCTACCAGCGACCCTGCAACGATCAGAATGATGTTGTTGATCGCAAAGCCGGCCGCACAGGCTGCAAGACCTGAGTAACTGTTCAGCAGCGAAATGACGACCGGCATATCGGCGCCACCGATCGGTATGACGACCATCACGCCGAAGAGGAGTGAGAGCGCGATCACCGCGAAGAAATACGGTGAATTCAGTGTCGGTTCCAGGGCAAACATCACGCCGCAATAAATCAGCGCAATCAGAATCAGAGCGTTCACAATTCGCTGTGCGGCGAAGACGATCGCCCGGCTGGGCATGATTTCGGAGAGCTTGCCCCAGGCAACGATGCTGCCCGAAAAAGTGACCGCTCCGATGAGTATGGACAGCAAAATTGTGATGATCGTGAAGAGCGTATTGCCGACATTGTAGAGCGCCGCCCAGCCGACTAAGAGACTCGCAATGCCGCCTGACCCGTTAAACAAAGCCACCATCTCGGGCATGCTGGTCATCGCAATGCGCTGAGCGGCTATCGCGCCAATGATCGCACCGACGGCAGCCGCGGCTGCGATCCACTGAAATTCGAGGATGCCGCGGGAGAAAAGCGTTACGACGATCGCCAGAAACATACCGACCGCGGAGAGCAGGTTGCCCCGAACGGCTGTGGCCGGTGAGCCGAGCTGTTTGAGTCCGAAGACGAACAGTGCCGCTGCGACAATGTAGATCGCGTTGATCAACACCAGGCTCATGCCTGATCTCCCTGCTTGTCATCCTTCTTCTTGAACATTGCCAGCATCCGGTTGGTGACCATGTAGCCACCCACCACATTGATCGTGGCAAACGCCACAGCAACCGCCCCCAACCACGTCGCCCAGAGGTCGATACCCGCCCCGGCGGACGTCAACGCACCGACCAGGGTGATGCCGGATATGGCGTTGGCACCGGACATGAGCGGCGTGTGCAGAGTCGCGGGGACCTTCGATATCAGTTCGAAGCCCAGAAAAATGGACAGCATTAGGACAAACGCAAGAAATACCGCTTCCATGATCGACTCCGCTTACAGGTTCTTGATTGTTTCGTTGACGATGACGCCATCACGCGTGATGACGCAGCCCTGCACGATTTCATCCGCAGGATCGAGATTCAGCTGCTTCGTCTCGGCATCCCAGAAATCATCGAGCAGATTGAACAGGTTATTGGAGTACATCTCACTGGCGTTCCTCGCAACCTCAGATGGCAGGTTCCCCTGGCCGACGATGGTCACCCCATTGATCTGCGTTACCTGGTCGAGCACAGAACCTTCCACGTTGCCACCAGATTCGACCGCCATGTCGACGACCACACTTCCGGGCTGCATGGCTTCGACCATATCGCGTGAAACGATCTTCGGCGCCGGTCGACCAAACACCTGGGCGGTGGTGATAACCACATCGGACTGGCTGATGATTTTCTTCTGTCCGGCCTTCTGCAGTTCCAACTGTTCCGGGGTGAGCTCTTTGGCATAACCCTGCTCTGTCTGACCGGTGTCACCCAGATCGATCTCAACAAACTTGCCTCCCAGGGATCGAACCTGTTCGGCAACCACTGGCCGCGTGTCAAACGCTTCGACCCTGGCGCCAAGACGCTTGGCAGTCGCAATCGCCTGCAATCCCGCAACGCCTGCACCAATGATGAAGACACGCGCCGGTGCAATGGTGCCGGCCGGCGTCATCATCATCGGAAATATTTTCGGACAGTGAAAGGCCGCCAGGATCACGGTCACGTATCCTGCAAGATTTGCCTGTGAGGAAAGCGCATCCATTTTTTGCGCTCGAGTCGTGCGCGGAATCATCTCCATCGAAATAGCCGTAACACCGCGCGCCGCGAGCGCCTGCACCAGCGCTTTCTCATTGAAGGGATCCAGAAAACTTACGTGTACCGCACCAGATTTGAGCGAGGCGACCTCTGCGACTTCGGGCTTGCGTACCCGCAGGACGATGTCCGCCCTGCCGAGGATCTCCTGCCGGTCTGCCTGGACGGTGACCCCCACGTCGACATAGTTCTGGTCTATAAAACCCGCGGACTCGCCAACACCTGATTCGACGACGATCTCAAATCCGGCCGCGATGAGCTTCTTCGCATTTTGCGGTACAAGTGCTGCCCGTAGTTCACCCTGCCAGGATTCTTTAGGCACCCCGATGAGCATGTATTCCCCCAAAACCAGGTATTTTATTTCTTGTGCATCCAACCCCGTCCGGATGGCTGCATTTGTCGCACGTGGTCTGCACCACATCGACGCTGCACCGTAGCCAAACGCGTCCGTGAAAACAACCGCGAGATCGATTCAAGCCCGGGAATCGGCGTACCCACCGCTGATCCAGCCTTGCATCCTCCCGAGGCAGTTCCCAGAATCGGTACCTGTTTACTCGATGGGGAATACGATGAGTCAGGGGAGCTTGAGCGGCCGGGCAGTGCTCGTTGCCATGGTGGTGGCATTTTCTGTCGGACTGATCGCGAGCCTCGCCGTGCGACCAGCTGGCGGCCACACCGGTGCGACAAACACAGTCGATCCAGTCAGCGGTGCGCAACGCGAACGCATTCGCTGGCGCATGCCCGTGTCATTCCAGAGCACGATGCCCGTATTGGGTGACAACCCCATCTATGTGGCCGAACGCGTGCGTACGCTTTCCGGCGGTTCGTTTGAGCTTGTGATCTACGAGCCCGGCGAGATCGTTCCAGCCTTCAGCATCACCGATGCCGTACGCGATGGGAAAGTCAAAGTCGGTTACACCTGGCTCGGCTACGATCAAGGCAAGATTCCCGCATCTGCGTTGCTTGGCGCGGTGCCTTTTGGAATGGAGCCCTGGGAAATGGCTGCCTGGTGGTTCGAAGCCGGAGGCCGGGAACTCGGCCAGGCACTGTACCGAAAGCATGGCTCGCATATCCTGATGTGTGGGATGACGGGCCCTGAGACAGCCGGCTGGTTCCGCGAACCAATCGAGTCGCTGGCAGACCTGCAGGGCTTGAAAATTCGCTTCGCCGGTCTCGGCGGCAAGGTGATGCAACGGGCAGGCGCCTCGGTCACCATGCTGCCGGGCGGTGAGATTTTCCAGGCGCTTGAAAAAGGGGCAATCGACGCCACCGAATTTGCCCTGCCGATTGTGGACCAGGCCCTCGGGTTCAATCGAATCGCCCGCTACAACTACTACCCCGGCTGGCATCAACCGGCAACAGCCTCACACCTCGTGGTGAACCTGGATTCCTGGAGTCGTCTCGCCGAACAGGACAAGGCAACACTGGAGACTGCCTGTACCGCGGGGATCTTACGCAATCTGGCGAAGTCGGAAGCGACACAAGGCGCGGTTATCGCCGCATTCCCCGATATCGGCGTCTCCGCCGAAACCCTGCCCATGGAAGTTCTGCGCGAACTCGAACGGCTCACTGCTGAAGTATTGCGCGATGAAGCCGGCAAAGATGAAGATTTTCGTGTGATCCTGGAGTCGCAAAGCGCGTTTCGCAGCGAGTACGCCCACTGGAAATCCCGCGCATACCTGCCGAGGGATTTCTAAGTGCTGCCGGACA
>SMVA01455831.1_pt1 | contig 14556 bp, 13 predicted proteins | sample 2456451 | NCBI WGS metagenome assembly SMVA01 (sample SAMN11095933, study PRJNA526329) | marine sediment metagenome | biome: Marine sediment; feature: Surficial sediment; material: Deep marine sediment; isolation source: Hadal surficial sediment | place: Pacific Ocean | collected 2014-05 | depth...
AAAAAAAATGTGGAGAAGGTATTAGGCGTCTCGGATTCAGGGAAAGTCGAGGTAATTTCCCTTCCCCTTAGAAAATATCTCAAAATTTTTAAAGAGGCCTATAAAACTCGGGAAAATGACCAAAAAGAAAATACCATTATTTTTTTGGATCCTCCCTATCACATGGAAAAGCTATATAAGTCGGTTATTCACGATTTACAGGAAGATAGTTGGTTTGTGGGCCAGCTATGGATTGAATCAGATACAAAGGTTGGGGTGCCGATTAGTTATTGGGAAGAATTGGGATTAAATGTTATTCGTACTTACGCGCAGGGCCAAAGCTATATTCTCGTGGTTAATTTTTAATAAATATATTATTGTGTAGCCGCACTTCAAGAGAGATTTTATGGAACATAAAAAAGCAATTTATGCAGGGACCTTTGACCCTTTTACTAATGGCCACAGAGATGTGCTCGGCAAGGCCCTTAAAGTTTTCGATGAGATAACTTTACTCATCGCAGTTTCTCCAACTAAAAAACCATTTTTTAAATTGGAAGAAAGAATAGATGTCTTAAACAAAATGTTTGCTGGGGAGTCCAAGATAAAAGTTGGTCACTGGGAAGGGCTAATGGTTGACTATGCAAGGAAAAATAAAATTGGCTCCATTGTTCGCGGTCTTCGTCCCGTAGGTGATTTTGAATCTGAATATCAAATGGCGGCCATGAATCATAGCTTATATCCGGAAGTTGAAACGGTGTTTTTCTTAACAGGAAGTGAAGTGAATTATATTTCTTCAAGTTTAGTTAAAGAAATATATGGCCATGGTGGAGATATATCAAAATTTGTTCCAACACAGATTATGGAACTTTTTAATAAATGAGAGAGTCGTATGAAGCTAAGTGATAGAGTCCAAACCATTTCTGAGAGTGTTACTTTAAAGTTAAATGCCAAGGCCATTGAACTGGCAGAAAGTGGACGCTTAATTTACAACCTAACTGCTGGTCAGCTTCCTTTTAGGCCCTATAGCGGGATGGTAAAAAGTCTTGTTGCCGATACGGAAGAATTAAAAAGCTTTCAATATGCTCCAGTTCCCGGTTTTCCTGAACTTAGAAAAAAATTTCTAGATAAAATAGAGATATCCCGAAAAATTAATCTACCCGAAGATTTTGATTGTCTTATTAGTAATGGGGGAAAGCACTCTATTTTTAATATCTTGGCGGCCTTAGTAAATCCTGGCGATGAAGTTGTATTAATTGCCCCTTATTGGGTTTCCTATCCAGAGATGATTAAACTAGTCGGAGGAACGGCCAAAGTTGTCAAAACCACTATGTTTGATAATTTCCATCCTTCAATGGAAGCTTTAAGTGAAGCAATAACAGATAAGACGAAGGCCATCATCATAAATAGTCCTAGTAATCCTTCTGGAACTCAATATTCTGCCAAATGGATGGAACATTTTGGCGCTTTAATGAAGGACTACCCGGAAATTGCCCTCATAAGTGATGAAATCTATTTTGATTTAAATTACTATGATCCGGCCCCTACTTTTTTCTACCAAACACATCCAGAGTTACTCCCAAGAACTATAATTTGCGATGGGATATCCAAGTCTTTGGCCTGCACCGGACTTCGAATCGGGTATTTTGTTGCAGGTAAAGAACTCATCAAAGCAGTAAGTAGATTTCAAGGGCATACTACCTCTGGGGCCAACAGTTTGGTTCAGAAGGCCTTAATAGATATGGACTTTGATCAGATAGAGAATTATCTAAAACCAATTAAGAGTCATTTGCGAGAAAATTCAGAAGTATTAAAGGATACTTTAAGGAAGGGAAATCTTTCTCATCTTTGGTATCAATCTGTTTCCGCTTTTTATTTTCTCCTAGATTTTTCCCGTGCGCCAGTGATGGAAAAATACCGAAAAGATGAGCATGACACGAATGATTATGCTGTGGATATCTGCCAGGATTTGTTAGAGAATTTTGGTGTGGCAACAGTTCCTAGTACCGATTTCGGGCTGCCAAATTCTGCGCGAATTAGTTTAGTTTTAGAAAAGGAGCCTTTTTCTAAGGCCATGGGCAAATTGGTGGAATTCCTCCAAGGTTAATCCTTGTCAATTATCTAAAAAGATATGAAAATTTTCTCCATGCACCGTTTTGGAATTTTCATCCTTATTTTACTTCTCAGTTGTGGCCCCGAAAATCCAGCGGAAGATGATGTTTATAGGGCCATGAATGATCTTACTAACAAAGATTGTCAAAGTGCCATTGATACTCTCTCTCAATATTCCAGCGAACGAACTAATATTTTGGTAATGGAAACTCTTGCTGCGGGTTATGCTTGTAGGGGGGATTACAACACACCTGACTTTGTAAGCATTGATGCACCTAATATCGGAGATCCTTTAGTCCTTGGAGGATTTACCCGTTTCACAAATGCCAGTTCAATGGATGCGCCTGATAATGATGGTTATACGGATATGTATACAGCAATTCAAACGCTGCTTTTCGCTGGAGGTATACCTTTAAATAAAGATCCGACAGTTGGGAGAAGAGAGTCCGCCATGAGCAGTTCTCAAGCGGCAAAAATAAATTCTTTTTTGGCCTATATTCTAATGGATGCAATGGGACGATATCTTTACTATTATGGAAACTCATCAAGTATCGGGGTGAAGGGTTCTGGAACCCAAGTTCCTCCCAACCCATGTATAGTTAATTATACCAACATCAAATTTCGAAATTCGGTAGAAGGTTACGATGATATTAAAAAATACCTAAAAGGTGTTAAACCGGGTTCTTGCAAGGATATCGCTGGATCTGGTGGTATGTTTGGACATCCCCAGTTAGGTGACGATACGGTTGGTTTTAATACTGAGCGAATGTGCCAGGGAGTTGTTATCTTAAACAACTTCTATGAAGTCATTCCATCTATTTTAGCAACAATACCAGGCTCTCCTCCCATTAATGATATTATGACCGCTATAGAGACGGCCATGCAAAATCTGGAGGATGCGCTACCCTTAGGGAGTTCCCTAAATAATATTTTAAATTTAGATAATTGCTATCAGGAATATGAAAATGATTCTGATAGTTTGCAAATTTATTTCACCCTTATCTATGAAACATTATTTTTATGAGAAAAATTTTAATTTGTTTCATTTTATTTTTTACCGAGGTCCAATGCAGGGAAATAATATATTTAGTTAGAAGTTCTAAAGCGCTTTTAATGGGAGATGCTTATACCTCCCTAGCAAATGATGACTATACTCTTTTTTATAACGTAGGGGCCTTAGGCGAAAATGATGGATTTCATATCTATCCTATTAACCCTTATGTCATGACCACTAACTTAATTAAAAGTGAGGACCGAGATAGGCTAAACAGTCTTAATAAAAATAGTGTAGATGATATTGTCGATTCAATACTGGGGTTTCCAGTTCTTGCTTCCGGTGGGATTAATCCTGGATTAAAGTTAGGTAAATTTGCCTTTAATCTCGTCTTAAATGGTTCTGCTAGAGTTAATATTAGAAATGCCACCCACCCCAATGCTGAGATTATCAGTCGCTATGACAGAGGGGTTATTGCCGGTTACGCTATTGATTTTAAATCGGGGATCGGTCTCACTTCTATTGGACTTTCCGCCAAATACCTCTGGCGAGATGGCCAGGCCGGTTTTTATGATCTCTATGGGCCCACCATTTACGAAGATATTTCTGATCCTGACTGTGGTGAGGAATGCATAAAAAATGTCTTGGGCCATGCCTCCGGAAATGGTTGGGGCTGGGATATGGGACTTCTTCATGTAACCAAATTTGATGAAAATTCACAGTTTAGATTTGGGCTTTCTTTTTTGGATATAGGGGACACGACTTTTTCTGGTGGTGTCCCAGCACAAGAGATGCTCATTAATACCGGGATCTCCTATCTATATAGAAATGGATCTTTTAATTGGGCACTTAGTTTTGACCTTCATCCCATAAATAGATTAGTGGAATTTGGCAGGCAGATCCACGTGGGTGGCGAGATAGGTTTTGATATTGTACAGGTGATGGCGGGATTTAACGGTGGATATTTTAGTTTTGGGGCGGAGCTTGATTTTAAAATAATTAAGGCCATTGCCGGAATTTACGATATGGAGGTAGGCGGTGGGTATCAAAATCAAAAGGCCAAACGAATGCTCCTTTATATTGGTCTACTTGAAATCGAGTTTCAGTGATGTGTCATCTGTTTTCCTTGATGCCTGTTTCAAAGTGACGGTATAATCTGAGAATTAATAGGTTAAGGAGTGACCAATTTGGACAAAACATTCGTTTTAGATACTAATGTCTTACTTTATGACGCGCATTCAATCTTAAAATTCGGTAAAAATAATGTGTTTATTCCACTAATTGTTATTGAAGAGCTCGATCGCTTTAAAAAGGGCCAAGATGAAAATGGTAGAAATGCCAGGGCATTTTCACGAATCGTGGATAAGTTGCGGGCCAAGGGGCATTTGGCCGATGGAGTTGAGTTAGATAATGGTGGAAGACTATTTATCTTGGTCGGAAAAAAATTAGAAAAAGATTTCATCGCCAATATCGACTTAAGGCTTAACGATAATATTATTCTTGCTAGTGCTCTCTCGCTTAAAAGAGATCGAGATAATGTCATTTTAGTTTCTAAAGATATCAATTTAAGATTAAAGGCCGATGTTTTAGGTATTTCCGCAGAAGATTATGGGGAACAAACGGGAACGCTTGACGAGTTGTATTCGGGAATTAGAACTATTGAAGTTTCGGCCGCAGAACTGCGAGAATTTGAAAAAGAGCACTTTCTTAAATTAGATGATGAATATTTAAACGGCATTCACCCTAATGAATATGTGATTATGGTTGACATCAACAATGAAAACTATAGAAATTTTGGAAGATTTTCTGCCCCCAAAGGAGGAATTGTTCCTCTTATAAAAAGAAGAGAAGGTATCTGGGGCATTTATCCCAAAAATATCGAACAAAAATTCGCCTTTGATGCCTTGTTAAACCAGGATATCAAGCTAGTAACCCTGGTGGGGAAGGCCGGTACAGGTAAAACTATTCTGGCCATCGCGGCCGGTTTAGAAATGGCCATAGGCCAAGAAGATTACTCTCGTTTACTGGTTTCTAGACCAATTATGCCAATGGGTAATGATTTAGGATTTTTACCTGGGGATATTGATGAAAAATTGGCCCCTTGGATGCAGCCTATTTTTGATAATATGGATTTTTTATTTGGTAAAAAGAAAGGTGAGTTAACCTCTTCTTATGATGACCTTATTAATGCTGGTCTTTTACATGTGGAACCTCTTACTTACATTAGAGGAAGGTCTCTGCCTGAGCAGTACCTAATTGTCGATGAGGCACAAAACTTATCGCCCCACGAAGTAAAAACTATTATTACACGGGCCGGGGAAGGGACAAAAATAGTCTTAACTGGTGACTGTGAACAAATTGATAGTCCATACTTGGATTCTGTCAATAATGGTTTGGCCTATTGTGTGGAAAGATTGAAAACAGAAGAAATTATAAGTCATACAACTCTTGTGATTGGCGAGAGATCACCTCTTTCGGAAATAGCCAGCAAACTTTTATGATTGAAAAAAAATATAAAAGGACCGCGCTGAGGTCACCTATGAATTCCCAATTTATTTATTCTTGGGATAAAAAGGTTTTGCGGTCCAGGACTTTTAACATCTCCCAAGGGGGGATTTTGTTGGAGGCCATCCCTAATGTGGAGGTGGGTGATGTCATCCCCATAATGATGGAGCTCCCCAAGATTCCTATTTTTGCCAACTTTAAGGAACAAGACATTTTCAATCTAGATCCGCTCAAATTTAACCGTGATATTATTAGACTCAAAATTGAAGTTGTCAGAATTCATGAGGGGCCCATATCCTTTGACAAGAGCATTGTGGCCCAAATGGGCGGGAAGTTTTTTAAGTCTTCCGAAAACTTGGTGAATGAAATAAATAATTATGTGGATAGTTATAAGAAAAATGTGGTTTTTTTACTAAACCTAATTGCTGACTTGGGCCAGGGAAAAAAACAGATGCCTTTATTGTCTCATATTGCTTATCTTTTAGGTTATCAAATCAAAGACAGCATATCGCTTCTAAGGCAGAAAGTTTTGCATGATTATCAAAGCCTGGAAGATTTTTAAAATTGTTGGTTTAAATCGTTAATTTTAGTTTTTACTTTTTCTCGAATACGATTAAGTGAGTTGCTGTATTCTGCAGAGGAGCACTCAATTCTTTTATTTAATTCCTCGAGCAAAAAGATGGCCTTGGAGATAAGGGCCGAATCGGAATCACCATTTTTGATGGTTTTAAGTGTTTGGGTAGACTCAATAATGAGTTCATTGAAGGGCAAAATATTAAGATAATTCTTTAGCGATTTTTCTTCTTTTTCTTTAAAATTTGAAATTGATATTACGTTTGTCATTTTGGCCTTTAAATTATTGGTTGCCTCTTAACTTTTAAACCTCATGCGACTCTATATCTCAAGCACAAAGAAATATCTTCACAGGTGGGTGGAAAAATTACAGTGTATTAATTTCAGGGATTTAGGTCTCTTTCTTGGTTTTTTTAAGAATTAGCAAAACGACAACGATTATTCCAGCGATGCCAAAGATAAAGATATTTCCCTTTTTAATATAATCCACCACCTGAGTACCGAACTGGTAATAAAGGGTGAAAAATACCAGACAGGAAATAGTACAGGCCAATAGGTCAGAGAGAGCGAATTTAAGGGGGTTCATTTTCCCAAGCCCGGCAGTTAAAAATAGCCCGTTTCGTACACCAAAAGGGATAAACCTTCCTAAAATGAGGGTAATGATTCCATATTTCTCATAATAGGAATGAATTTTGACTCTTCTCTCCGCGGTCACAATACTGGCAAAAAACTTAAACTTTAAAATCTTAGGGCCTAGAAACCATCCCAGAGAAAAACATATGAGATCACTAAAATAGGCCCCTAGATAGACGGCAAAAAATAGGGGAACAGTGAGTTCAGGGTTTTTCTTGGCCAAAATTGCTGAGATAAAAAGCATGGCATCTTCAGAAATGGGAATGTTAAATCCGGCCAACAGAAGAAGCCCAAAAATTAGCCAAGGGGCCATTGCTACATTGCTATGAAAAAATTCAATTATTGCTTCCATTTAATCTCAAAAAAATGGGCCCATATTTGGGCCCAAATATTCTATTTAGTTATAATATCCCCTAATTATGAGAATTAAACCATTCTTTGGATCCTTCTGGATCTGGCTTCATAGAATCATCGCCTTTGGTCCAACCTGCAGGACAGACTTCCCCATGCTTGGCGGTGTATTGAAAGGCATCTACAAGTCTTAGAGTCTCTTCTACACTTCTTCCAACCCCTAGGTTGTTAATGGTTGAGTGCTGCACAACTCCGTCTTCGTCAATAATAAATAGTCCTCGAAGGGCCACGGCATCATTAAAAAGTACGCCATAATCTCTAGAAATACTCTTAGAGATATCAGATACTAGTGGGTAGGCAACATCACCGAGTCCACCTTCTTTTCTGTCTTGTTTAGTCCAGGCCAGGTGAGAGAATTTAGAGTCCACGGAAACACCTATAACAGAACAATTTAGTTCCTTGAATTTACCCATGGAGTCAGAAAAAGCAGTGATTTCTGTAGGACAAACAAACGTAAAATCAAGGGGATAGAAGAATAAAACCTTCCAGCCTTTCATTTCGCTTAGGGTTACACTAGTGAATTCACCATTTGCCACAGCATCTGCAGTGAAATCTGGGGCCTTTTGTGCTACTAATTGCAGGGGAGATACGTTTTCTTGAGTCATTTTTATTCCTTTGATTATTGGTTAAAAAATTTTAAGACACCATATAAAATAAGAAATTTTATTTCAAGGCTTAGGCCAAATAAATAAGTTTTTTTTACTTAAGATTTGCTTATCTTTTGACGATTTAATGGGGGGAATCTTATAATTAAGTGCCCCATCCAGAAAACGGAGTTTTTAATGAGTTATATACCCAATCCAGTAGTTATTGAACAAACCGCCAGAGGCGAGAGACAATACGATATATATTCTAGGCTTTTACTAGATCGAATAATCTTTTTGGGCACTGAGGTTAATGATACCGTGGCCAATCTTTTAATCGCTCAGATGCTCTTTTTAGAGCAATCAGATGCCCAGGCACCGGTTCATTTTTATATTAATAGCCCCGGTGGCTCAGTTTATGCGGGTCTTGGTATCTACGATATTATGCAGCACATTACCTGCCCGGTTCATACCTACTGTGTTGGACTTGCGGCCTCTATGGGCTCACTCCTTCTGACCTCGGGGGCAAATGGCTTTCGCCACTGTTTGCCACATTCCAGGATTATGATACATCAACCTCTAGGGGGAGCTAGTGGACAAGCGACAGATATTCAAATTCAGGCAGCAGAGATAATGGAGCTCAAGCGACAGTTAAATGGATTATATGTTAAGCATTCTACCAAGATGACTTTGAAAGAAATGGAGAAGGCCACAGATAGGGATAATTATTTGGGTCCCGAACAAGCAAAAGAAATGGGCCTTATAGATACTGTGATTCGAAGATCTAGCGACAGGTAAAGGAATAAAATGGCCAAAGATAAAAGTAAATTTAGCTCCGGATCTCTTCATTGCAACTTTTGTGGGAAATCACAAAAGGAAGTCAAAAAGTTAATTGCCGGCCCTGGCTGTTATATTTGTGATGAATGTATTGAGCTTTGTAATAATATTATTTACGAAGATACCGTAAAATCATCTAAGAAAGGTCACTTTGATAATGTTCCAAAACCGGAAGAGATAAAAAAACATCTAGATGAATATGTTATTGGACAAGACCGGGCCAAAAAAATCATCTCAGTTGCCGTTCATAATCACTACAAGAGAATTTATCATTCGCAAAAAATGTCCAAGGATGATGATATTGATCTACAAAAATCCAATATCCTTTTGGCCGGCCCAACAGGTTCTGGAAAAACTCTCATTGCCCAATCTCTGGCAAAATATTTAAATGTTCCCTTTGCTATTGCTGATGCCACCTCTCTAACTGAAGCGGGTTATGTAGGAGAGGATGTTGAAAACATCATTCTAAATCTGTTGCAAAATTGCGATTATGATATTGAAAGGGCAGAACGGGGAATAATCTATATTGATGAAATTGATAAGATTGCCCGAAAATCAGAAAACCCCTCGATCACTAGAGATGTATCAGGAGAGGGAGTGCAACAAGCGCTTTTAAAAATAATTGAAGGGTCTATTGCCTCCGTTCCACCCAAAGGTGGAAGGAAGCATCCACAACAGGAATTCTTGCAGGTTAACACTAAAAATATTCTATTTATCTGCGCCGGGGCCTTTGTAGGACTTGATAAAATCATTGAAAAAAGAATGACTAAAAGACCTATGGGTCTCGTTACTGAGGCAAATACGGAAGAAAAATCAGTAATTGAAAAGTTAGGTGGAATTGAGGTTGAGGATTTACAGAAGTTTGGACTGATCCCTGAATTTATTGGAAGACTTCCGGTCAATGCCATGTTGGAAGAACTAGATGAACAGGCATTAGTTCAAATTTTAACAGAGCCCAAAAATGCCGTTACCAAGCAATATCAAAAATTATTTGAATTCGACAATATTGAACTAGAATTTGAAAAAGATGCTATCGCTGAAGTTGCCAAGATTGCACTACAGCGAAAGACCGGTGCCAGAGGTCTTCGCGCTATTTTAGAGCAGGCCATGTTAGATGTGATGTACGAAATGCCCTCTAATAAAAAGGTGAATAAAGTACTGATTACTCGGGACTCTATTTTAGGTAAAGAAGGCCCAATACTTTTAGAAGGACCTCGGGCCTCTAAAGAGGGCCCTCAGGAAAGCGAAATTCTAGGGGGTCAGGACATAGAGTCTGCTTCCTAAAAATGCTAATTAAGTCTTACATTTAAAACAGGAAATAGCACGATAAGTCATCTATAGTTACAGGTACTTACAGGCTTCTTACATTGCTAATGTCTATAAGATTTGGGGAAAAGGGAAATTTTCTCCAAGTTAATCATTTTGACCAAAATCCAGATTTAAGAGAGAATTAAGTATAAGGCATATTTCTAGTCGGAGTACTTGAGATCTATTCTAGTTGTCGCTAGTAGTGCAGGAGGTGCTATGAAAGACGTTTCCAATAAAGAGTCCCGGAGATTTCCTCTCCTTCCTCTACGTGATGTTATTATTTTCCCCCATATGGTTGTTCCACTCTTTGTGGGGAGGGAAAAATCTATTGCTGCTTTAGAGGAAGCAACAGAACAGGATAACGAACTTTTTTTGGTGACGCAAAAAGATGCAAGCATCTTAAATCCTGAAGAAAAAGATATCTATACCGTCGGTACGGTAGTCAACATCATCCAGATGCTAAGACTTCCCGACAATACTTTCAAAGTTCTTATTGAAGGAAAATACCGGGCCAAAATAAATAATTTTGAGGTGACCGAAAGAGGCCACTACGCAGAAGTCTCTAAATGTATTGATGAGATTGGTGATCAGGTAAATCTTGAGGCGCTAGTTAGAACGGTTAAGGCCACCTTTGAACAATATGTGAAACTTAATAAAAGAATTCCACCAGAACTTTTGATGAGCATTTCCTCTATCAGCGACTCTTCAAGACTAGCAGATATTATTGTTGCCCATCTCACTATGAAAATACCTGAGAAACAGGAAATTTTAGAATCTATTAATGTGGAAAAAAGACTCTCATCTCTATTGGAAAAAATGCAAGGGGAGATTGAGATTATCAATGTGGAAAAAAAGATTCGCTCCCGGGTAAAAAACCAAATGGAGAAATCTCAAAAAGAATATTATCTCAATGAGCAGATGAATGCCATTCAAAGGGAATTGGGCCAAAAAGATGATGGCAAAACGGATATTCAAGAAATTGAAGAGCTTTTAGCATCTAAAAACATGCCAGAAGAAGCGCTACTTAAAACTGAAAAAGAGGTCAAAAAACTCAAGGCCATGTCGCCCATGTCTGCTGAGGCCACGGTTGTTAGAAACTATATTGATTGGATGTTAAATCTTCCGTGGAATGAATTTTCTAAGGATAATAATTCGGTAGATCATGCCAGAGAAAAATTGGAAGAAGAGCACTATGGCCTAAAAGATGTCAAAGAAAGATTAGTTGAATTCCTCGCGGTAAAATCACTCCTTAAAGAGGGGGAAGGAAAAGGAACCATTCTTTGTTTGGCCGGGCCTCCCGGAGTGGGAAAAACTTCCATCGCCCATAGTCTCGCAGATTCTCTAGGAAGAAAGTTTGTTAGAATTTCGCTTGGTGGAGTTCGTGATGAGTCAGAAATAAGAGGACATCGAAGAACCTATGTAGGAGCGATGCCAGGAAAAATAATTACCGCCCTTAAAAAGGCGGGGACTTCCAACCCCCTTATCCTACTAGATGAAATTGATAAAATGAGCAGTGACCTTCGGGGAGATCCCGCCTCTGCCATGCTTGAAGTACTAGATCCCGAGCAAAATAAAGCTTTTGGCGATCACTATATTGAAGTTGAATACGATCTTTCAAAAGTCATGTTTATTATGACGGCCAATGATTTATCAAAAGTACCAGGGCCGCTTCGAGATAGAATGGAGATCATTACTCTTTCTGGATATACCCTCCATGAAAAATTAGAAATTGGGAAACGTTATCTACTGCAAAAAGCAATAAAAAATAATGGGCTTGCAAATTATGAACTTCATATACCAGAAAAGACCATGTCTGAAGTTATAAGGTCCTACACGAAGGAGGCCGGAGTAAGGGAGCTGGAAAGAGTTCTACATACCATTGCCAGAAAAATTGCCACCAAAGTTGTGGAAAAAGAAATTCCTATTGGCAAAGAATTTCATATTAAACCTGATCAACTTAAAAAGTACCTAGGCGCTTCCAAATATGATCAAACGGCCATTGAGCATGTTCCACAAATAGGATTAGTTAATGGCCTTGCCTGGACTGCAGTTGGGGGAGAACTTTTAAATATAGAAGTCATCACCATGACCGGAACTGGAAAAGTTCAAATCACCGGAAAACTTGGTGAGGTGATGCAAGAATCTGCTAAAGCGGCGATAAGTTATGTGAGATCCATTAGCGATAAACTGGGTATAAACGCCGAGTGGTATGTTAAAAATGATATCCATATTCACGTTCCAGAAGGGGCCACTCCCAAAGATGGCCCAAGTGCAGGGGTTACTATGGTTACCGCCCTCACTTCGGCCATTACGGGAATTGCTGTTAAACAGGATGTTGCCATGACCGGCGAGGTAACTCTTAGGGGAAGAGTCTTGCAAATTGGTGGGTTAAAAGAAAAAATGCTGGCCGCAAAATCTGCGGGAATTAAGACTATTATAATTCCTGAAAGTAATAGAAAAGATCTAGAAGAGATTCCTGATGAAATAAAAGGAGGCCTTGAAATCTGTCCCTGTGAACAAGTGGACGATATATTAAGGCTCGCTCTTGAGCTGGAAAAACCAGAGACATTCTTAAAAGTTGTGAACTTTAAAATCGTGGATGACGATGAAACTCGAGATGTCGCTAATTAACCAGGCTTAATACACCGCATTCGTTGACAGGCCCAGGAGAATTGTTTAATCTCGGGTCACTCAATTTTGGGGCGATTAGCTCAGCTGGGAGAGCGCTACCCTTACAAGGTAGATGTCGGCAGTTCGATCCTGTCATCGCCCACCATTTTTTTAGTCCATTATTCCACCATATTCAACCCCTGATAGATCTGCCATTTCTTTTTTCCAGGTAGTTAAATCTTTTTGGTTAAATTTACTCAAGTGGTCATGGCCACAGGCCCTGGCCATAATTTTCATTAAATCTACTGAGGCACCAAAAAATCTAGCGAGTTTTTTGGCAGATTCATCTACATTTAAGCGCTTTCTAAGCTCCGGGTCTTGAGTGGCCACTCCGGCGGGGCAAAGGTTGGTATTGCAAATTCTAGCACTAATGCATCCAACTGCCTGCATGCTAGAGTTAGCAAGAGCTATGGCATCAGCTCCTAGTGCTAGAGCTTTTATAAAATCATCGGGAACGCGAATCCCGCCGGTAATAATTAAAGTTACATCATCTCTTTTTTTCTTATTTAAAAACTTCCTTGCTCTAGCTAGAGCGGGAATAGTAGGGACTGAAATATTATTTCTAAAAAGTAGGGGAGCTGCACCAGTTCCACCACCTCTTCCATCTAAAATGATATAGTCAGCACCTGCTTTAAGGGCAAATTCCATATCATCTTCGATGTGCTGGGCGGAAATTTTAAAACCGATGGGGATTCCCCCCGTGATCTCACGAACCCTATCTCCAAATTTTTTAAAGTCGTTTGCGGTATGGAGATCTATAAAGGTCGCAGGTGAAATGGCATCCTCACCTTCAGTTAGACACCTTACCTTGGCTATTTTTGCAGAAACCTTATTACCTGGAAGATGTCCACCAGTTCCCGTTTTCGCCGCCTGTCCCCCCTTGAAATGAAAGGCCTGCACCTTCTCTAAAAGTTCTTCATGGTACCCAAATTTGGCGGATGCCAGTTCGTAAAAATATCGGGAATTGCCTTGTTGCTCTTCCGCGAGCATTCCCCCCTCACCAGAGCAAATGCCAGTACCTGCGAGTTCGGCCCCTTTGGCCAGAGCCGTTTTTGCTTCTTGGGAAAGTGCGCCAAAGCTCATATCAGAGACAAAAAGAGGAATTTTTAAAATCAGGGGTTTCTTGGCCTTTGGGCCTATGACTACTTCTGTAGCTACTTCCACATCGCCCAATAGGGGTTGGCGTGCGAGCTGAGCAGTTAAAAGCTGGATATCATCCCATTTGGGAAGGGTAGGCCAGGGAACTCCCATAGCACCCATCTCTCCGTCATGGCCCATTTTAGAAAGGCCATCTTTGGCCAGATCATGAATATATTTTACAGTTGGTTCTTCTGGGGTGGGGTTTGCCTCAGGAGTACCCGCCTTTTTAGCTGAATTTGGAGTTTTTCCCAAATTAGCATGTGTTCCATCACACATGGGTTTATTTCCCGTATGTTTGCACATGCAAAAGAAAACATCCTGATCTTTTTCAGAGGCATATTTAACTGGAGTAAATCCAGTTCCTACGTGGGAGCCATCACAAAAGGGTTGAGTTGCAGATTTGCCACAGGCGCACCATAAATAGTTCTTTCCCTTCTCCACATGGACTTTTTGGGGTTTATTATCGGCAATAACTGGTTTTTCCATTTAAACTATCCCATAAAATTTGTTAAAAAATAATCTCATAAATTAACTGAAGTGGGATTGCTACAAGCATTATGAAAATAACTTTTAAAAAGAAGGTCGATCAATCAGAGATCAAATTAATCGATTTTTTATCGCAAAACATCGACCTCTCTAAGCAGAAGATAAAATTGGCCCTTAAAAATGGAGGAGTTTGGCTAAAAAAAGGCAACCAAAAAAAACTACTCCGAGTTCGCCGGGCAACGTCTATGATTAGAAAAGGGGACTACGTCGAGCTAAACTTTGACCCAAGTATTAAAATTATTAACATCCAAGAGATAAAATCGATAA
>SMVA01452827.1_pt1 | contig 14549 bp, 13 predicted proteins | sample 2456451 | NCBI WGS metagenome assembly SMVA01 (sample SAMN11095933, study PRJNA526329) | marine sediment metagenome | biome: Marine sediment; feature: Surficial sediment; material: Deep marine sediment; isolation source: Hadal surficial sediment | place: Pacific Ocean | collected 2014-05 | depth...
TCATCCCGACTTTTGCCCGCAAGCCACTGTTTGGTTACTCCGCCATGGTCTACGCAACGGCCAGCATCGCGTTCCTTTCGTTCATTGTCTGGGCTCACCATATGTTTACAGTCGGCATGCCGTTGACCGCCGGCTTGTTCTTCATGTATGCCACCATGTTGATCGCTATTCCAACCGGCGTGAAAATTTTCAACTGGGTCAGCACGATGTGGAAGGGGTCCATGACGTTTGAGACACCGATGCTGTTCGCCATTGGATTTGTCGTGCTGTTCACCATTGGCGGCCTGACCGGCCTGATGCTGGCCCTTGCTTCGGTGGACCTGCAGTATCACGACAGCTATTTCGTGGTGGCGCATTTCCACTATGTTCTGGTGCCGGGCTCGATATTCGCACTGATGGCAGGCACCTATTACTGGTTGCCCAAGTGGACCGGGCACATGTACAGCGAAAATTGGGGCAAGGTCCATTTCTGGCTGTCAGCGATTTCAGTCAATATCTTGTTTTTCCCTCAGCATTACCTGGGCCTGGCGGGTATGCCCAGGCGAATTCCGGATTATTCAACCCAGTTTACTGATTTCAATATGATTTCTTCGATTGGCGGGTTTATTTTTGGTGCATCGCAACTGATCTTTCTCGGCGTGATCATCCATTGTGTCTACCAGAGCCGCAAACCAGCATCCAGCCGCGTCTGGGAAGGCACCAAGGGCCTGGAATGGACCCTTTCGTCGCCACCACCCTACCATTCTTTCACTACGCCACCGGTGATCGATTCGACTACAATTGCGCATGCTGAAGGGGCTTATTGATCGGGGTGATGGTGATGGCGAGGCAGATTAATAACAAGGAGCAACGCAAACGGGCCGTGAAGACAGCTTGGTTGCTGGCCACCTTTGCTGCCCTGATTTTCATCGCCTTCATCCTTTTAGCGGTCGTGGGATCCTGACATGAGCCATCACAAACATATAGAAAACCGGAATTTGCACCGAAAACTGGTCAGGAAATTGGTGCTGCTGGCGATCGGGATGTTCGGTTTTGGATTCGCATTGTGGCCCCTGTACAACGTGTTCTGTGATTTGACTGGTTTTGGCGGGCGCGGCGTACAGGTGGTGGAAAATGTCGGAGTTATTGAACCATCGGACCGGCGAATCAAGATCCGGTTTGACGCCAACGTCAATTCCGGCCTGCCCTGGGTGTTCCAGGCAAAAGAGAAATCAGCAATGGTTACTCTGGGGGAAATGAGCGAGGCCCTTTATCTGGCCATGAACCCTACTGATGAGGCGATAATTGGCCAGGCAACCTACAATGTAACTCCACCTGAAGCCAGCCTGTATTTTGTTAAAACCGAATGCTTTTGCTTTACCCAGCAGTTACTGCTGGGAAATGAAAGCAGGGAAATGCCGGTGTACTACTATATCCAGGCTGACCTTCCCGAATACATTAAGGAAATCACCCTCTCCTACACCTTTTTCAGGATCGCGAACGCAGATAGCGTGGCATTGAATTCCAACAAGACATCTTTTGTCAGCGCGGTATTGAGTAACAGCCAGGATTAAAGAGGCTTAATAACGAGGTTTACCGATGGCGCATCACGCTGACGATTCTTATTACATACCCCACGGTACCAGGTGGCCGATTGTCGGTTCAGTGGGCCTGGTCACCATGTTGGCCAGTGCGGCATTCTGGCTAAACGATTCAGAGATTGCGCCGTGGACATTCCTGGCCGGAGTGCTGATCCTGGTTTTCATGCTTTTCGGCTGGTTCGGCGAAGTGATCCGGGAAAGCGAGTCAGGCATCTACAACGCCCAGGTGGATATGTCTTTTCGCCTGGGAATGATGTGGTTTATCTTCTCGGAAGTCATGTTTTTTGCGGTGTTTTTCGGCAGCCTGTTTTATGTGCGGATGTTTGCCGTTCCCTGGCTGGGCGGAGAGGGAACCGGCGCTTTCACCAATGAACTCCTGTGGCAGGGATTTGTCACTACCTGGCCCACGGCAGGGCCCGCTGAACTGGGGGGCGAATTCCAGACCATTCCAGCCTTTGGCGTGCCGTTCGTCAATACCCTGATCCTGCTTTCATCCGGCTTGACCGTCACCTTGGCTCACCTTGCACTGAAAACCAATGATCGTTCCAGGCTGGTTTTCTGGTTGCTGACGACGGTATTGCTGGGTTTCGGTTTCGTCTACCTGCAAATTGGCGAATACAAGGAAGCGTACCAACACCTTGGCCTGACCCTGGGATCCGGAATTTATGGATCAACTTTTTTCATGCTGACGGGGTTTCACGGCATGCACGTGACTCTGGGCGCCATCATGCTCACGGTTATCGCTTTTCGCAGTATGCGTGGTCATTTCAAACCCGAGAATCACTTTGGCTTCGAAGCCGTGGCCTGGTACTGGCACTTTGTTGATGTCGTATGGCTGGGCTTGTTTATTTTCGTTTACGTTTATTGATGCCATCCAGCTCGTTAGCAGTGTCGACACATTCAGTCCACCGTCTGAAGAGCTGTTCATTCAACCCGAATTACTCATCTACCTGAAAAAACGGCGGCACACGAACCGGGCCGCTTTTCGGCTCAATCCAGCCTAGTTGGTAAGCCCCCCAAAGAGACAGGAAGAGTACAATGGAAAGGCCAATTCGCCAGATCAGACGTTTGATTGTCCGGTCACCTTCACCCTTGTCATTCACCAGGAAAAATAAAGAAGATGCCAGGCTGTAGAGTATGGTGATTAGAAACAGGATCGTCAGGATTTTGATGAGCATGATGATCGCTCTTGGAAATGACAGTTCACTTATTATATCTATTTAGAAATATGCAATTCAAACCATCACCGGGATTAAGCGTTTCACTCATTGCAATTGCTGCTGCCTTTGTATGGCTGGGAAATTGGCAACTCGAGCGCAAGGGGGAAAAACAAAGCCTGATTGACCAGTTTGAGAACGCTCCCATGCTGAGTATCGAGGAGGCCTTGAAACAAGATTATCGATTCTCCCACGTGCAGGCCTACGGGTACTTCGACCACACACGTCACGTGATGCTGGATAACAAAATCCTGAATGGCCGGGCCGGTGTCCACGTTCTGACACCTTTTATTCTGAACAGCGGCACAACCGTCCTGGTGAACCGTGGTTGGTTACCCTTGCCGCCTGACCGCATGCATCTGCCCCCGGTGCCAACTGATCATTCACTGCGCACGATTAACGGCATACTCAAAAAACCAGTGACGGACGGGCTGCGACTCGGAGAGCGGGATGAACTGGTCACTGATCAGTGGCCTCAGCTTGTCACCTACCTCGAGCTGGAGACCGTGAGCAACGCCCTGGGCACACCCCTGGCGCCCTGGTTGCTGCAACTTGACCCCGCCGAACCCGGCGGGTTCGAAGGCCGGCAATGGAAAGCAGCCGTAATGGGGCCGGAAGTTCACGCGGCCTATGCATTTCAGTGGTTTGCCCTGTCGCTGGCGACGATGATCATCTGGCTGACATTGAGTGTTCGGCGCGCACAGCGGCGACAAGATACTCCTTCAGCGTGAATTTGCCATGATCGAGTACCAATCAGTACTGGACAAACCATAATGCACATTGCTTTTCATCGTCTGGCCACTATCGCTGCAATTGTCGCCTTCTGTGTGATTGTTGTGGGCGCCTTCGTGCGCCTCTCGGATGCCGGGCTCGGATGTCCGGACTGGCCCGGTTGTTACGGTCAATTCTCCTGGCCCGTGGAGGCTCCCGCAGTGGCCGAAGCCAACCGGGCTTTTCCCGAGCGACCCGTGGAGAGTGAAAAAGCATGGAAAGAAATGGTCCACCGATACCTGGCCGGCGCGCTGGTGATGCTCGTGCTTGCGCTCAATATACTAGCTTGGAAATCTGCAAACCGACAGGCCGGATTACGTCTTCTGAGCGCTCTCCTGCTGGTACTGATTCTGTTCCAGGCTGCACTGGGCATGTGGACCGTTACATTGAAACTGTGGCCCATCGTGGTCTTGAGTCATCTGATGGGTGGCCTTGCTACATTCGCCATGCTGCTATGGCTGGTTTACCGCAGCGGATCCAGCGCGCCGAGCCAGGCATTGGTGCGGATTCGGCCGTTCATAATCACCGGGCTGTTTGTACTGGTCATACAGCTGGCACTGGGTGGCTGGACCAGCGCCAACTATTCAGCACTTGCGTGCCCTGATTTCCCTACCTGCCAGGGAGAAATGTGGCCGGATTCAGACTTCCGTGAAGGTTTTATTTTGTGGCGGGAAATTGGCGTTGATTACGAAGGTGGTGTACTCGATCTTCCCGCCAGGGTCGCCATCCACATTACTCACAGAACGGGGGCTCTGTTGGTGTTCATTATCCTGGGGTGGCTCGCTTTCAAGCTGTTACGAAATACCGAGACACAAGCTGGCGGGTACCTGCTGGCTACCCTGCTGGTAGCACAGGTTACACTGGGAATATTAAATATCCTGCTCTACCTGCCGCTGCCCAATGCAGTGGCTCACAACGGGGTTGGTGCATTGCTGCTTGCCATGATGATCCGGCTGTTGCACGGTTCGGCTCTGCGGAGGGCTTGAATCAATGGTATCTGTTGCCGGTCGCTACTTCGAATTATGCAAACCGAAGGTTGTTTACCTGATCGTGTTCACAGCGGTAGTTGGAATGTTTCTTGCTGTTCCCGCCTGGCCGCCATTGAATGCTTTGGTCGCCGGTACGCTGGGTATCGGTTTCGCGGCTGCTTCGGCGGCTGCAATCAACCACCTGCTCGACCAGAGAATAGACGCGGTGATGTCCCGTACCCGTAACCGTCCGTTACCCTCGGGATCACTGGGTGAACGGCAGGTATTGTGGTTCGCACTCATACTGTGTGCGGTTTCAATGATCTTGCTGGTGGTTTGGGTGAATTCGCTAACTGCAATGCTGACATTCTTCTCCCTGATCGGCTATGCCGTCATCTATACCGTGTGGCTAAAACGCGCCACTCCCCAGAATATCGTCATCGGTGGCGCTGCCGGTGCGGCGCCACCGGTGCTGGGCTGGGCGGCAGTAACCGGTTCGATCGATCCAAACGCACTGATCCTGTTTCTGATCATTTACGCTTGGACTCCCCCTCATTTCTGGGCGCTGGCCATTCATCGCCGACATGACTATGCGGCGGTGAACATTCCCATGTTGCCGGTGACTCACGGCGTACAATTCACCCGTTGGCACATCCTGTTCTACACCATCTTGCTGATCATCGTGACCATCTTGCCATTCCTGACAGGAATGAGTGGCCTCCTGTACCTGTCCGGTGTGTCCGTGCTGAACATCGGATTTCTCTGGTATGTGCTGCGTATGCTCAAAGGCAAAGACGAAAGTTTGCCGATGCAGACATTCGGCTATTCCATCATTTACCTGATGCTGCTATTCGTGTTCCTTCTGGCTGATCATTATCTGCACCTCATCATCTATTGAAATGCAACACAACAGGCCCCCACAGATAGAGGATTCGCCGCTGGCAAAGCTGGAAGATCACGGTGAATTTGTCATGCGCCACATCGGACCGAGTGATGAACATATTCAGATCATGCTGGAGGCGATCTCTGTGTCGTCATTGGACGAATTGATCAGCACCACTCTGCCCCCCTCCATCGCGTTGGCTGAACCCCTGGATTTGCCCAGGGCCCGAAACGAGACGGAGACCATTGACCGTTTGCGGGAAATCGCCTCGATGAACCGGGTTCAGCACAGCATGATCGGTATGGGTTACCACGAAACCAAGCTGCCTGCGGTCATCCAGCGGAATGTACTGGAGAACCCGGGCTGGTATACCGCTTACACGCCTTACCAGGCCGAAATTTCGCAGGGCCGGCTCGAAGCACTGCTGGTTTTTCAGCAGATGATCAGTGACCTGACGGGCATGCCCATTGCCAACGCTTCACTGCTGGATGAGGCGACAGCGGCGGCCGAAGCCATGACGATGCTGCAACGAGTCAACCGGAAATCCAAGTCATCACGATTTCTGCTGGATGAAAATATTCTGCCCCAGACCCGTGACGTGGTCGAAAACCGGGCGCGCTACTTCGACATCGAAATTGTTGCCGGTAATCCAGATGAAGAACTGTCCAGGGGTGATTTCTACGGCATCCTGCTGCAATTCCCGGGGCTGAATGGTGAACTTACCGATTATCGGGACCTGATCTCCCGTGCACATGAAAGCGGTGCACTGGTTGGTGTTGCCGCCGACCTGATGAGTCTGGTGTTGTTGACACCGCCGGGCGAGATCGATGCAGACGTCGTGCTGGGTTCCGCTCAGCGTTTTGGCGTACCGATGGGCTTCGGCGGTCCGCATGCTGCATATTTCGCTACCCGCGACCCATATAAACGCTCCCTTCCAGGACGAATCATCGGTGTCTCACGCGACAGCAAGGGGCGCCCTGCCCTGCGTATGGCCCTGCAGACCAGGGAACAGCACATACGCCGTGACAAGGCGACCAGCAACATTTGCACAGCACAGGCCCTGCTGGCAGTGATCAGCGGGTTATATGGTGTCTGGCACGGAAGCGAAAAACTGATAAAAATTGCATCACGGATTCACCGGCTCACCTGTTTGCTGGCCGAAGGCCTGAAGTCGATCGGCTATCAGCCCCGTTCGGATACCTGGTTTGACACGCTGACTTTTGAACTCGATGCCGGTGACGCCGACGCAGTCTACCGGCGTGCTCTCGATGCAGGCATCAACCTGAGGCGGGACGGCAAGACCGTGCTGGGAATGAGTTTCAATGAAAAAACTAGCCGTGATCACGTGGCAATCCTTTTACGGGCCTTCAGCGGCACGGACGAAAACGAAGCGGTGCTTGAAATCGACCGGCGTCTGGATGCTGACCACTGTGCGATCCCGCAGACATTGCGGCGTGAAAGTGACTTTCTTCAGCACCCGGTGTTTTACCAACAACACTCCGAAACAGAGATGCTGCGCTACCTGAAACGACTGGAGAACAAGGATCTGTCATTGGCCCACGCAATGATTCCCCTGGGTTCTTGCACCATGAAACTGAACGCCACCACGGAAATGATGCCGATTACCTGGCCGGAATTCTGTGACATTCACCCTTTCGCGCCGCCTGAGCAAACCCGGGGTTACCAGCAACTGCTGCGTGAGCTCGAGGAGATGCTGATTGCCTGCACCGGATACGACGCGGTATCCCTGCAGCCCAATGCCGGTTCACAGGGTGAATACGCCGGCCTGCTGGCGATCAAGGCCTATCACGAATCCCGCGGTGACACACAGCGGAACATCTGCCTGATCCCGTCATCCGCCCATGGTACGAATCCGGCCAGCGCCGCCATGGTCGGGCTGAAAATTATCGTGGTCAAATGCGATGAGGGCGGCAACGTCGACCTCGCTGACCTGCGTGCTAAGGCGGCCAACCATGCAGCAGACCTGGCGGCCCTGATGATCACCTACCCATCGACTCACGGTGTGTTCGAGGAGGCCATCAGGGAAATCTGTAAAGTGATTCACCAACACGGTGGCCAGGTTTACCTCGATGGCGCCAACCTCAATGCGCTGGTAGGCTGCGCGGCGCCGGGCAGATTCGGCGCCGATGTCTCGCATCTGAACCTGCACAAGACGTTTTGCATCCCACATGGCGGTGGCGGCCCGGGGGTGGGTCCGATTTGTGTGGGCAAACACCTGAAACCTTTTTTACCGGGCCATTCCGTCGTGTCGATGGGTGCCGTCCATGCAAACAACCCGGCGATTTCAGCTGCACCCTGGGGCAGCGCCGGTATTCTGCCGATATCCTGGGCTTACATCGTCATGATGGGCCGAGATGGAATGAAAAAAGCTACCCAGGTAGCCATCCTGAGCGCCAACTACATCGCCAGTCGCCTTTGCGGTGCTTTTCCAATCCTCTACACGGGTCGCAACGGGCGCGTGGCACATGAATGCATTGTCGACCTGAGACCGTTCAAGGAATCCTGCGGGATCAGCGAAGAAGATGTCGCCAAGCGCCTGATTGACTACGGATTCCATTCACCCACCATGTCCTTTCCAGTGCCCGGCACTTTGATGATCGAGCCTACCGAAAGTGAGTCCCTGAGGGAGATCGATCGTTTTTGTGCAGCGATGTTATCCATTCGCGAGGAAATCCGAGCGATCGAGGCAGGCGTATCAGATGCCGAAGACAATCCGCTCAAGAACGCCCCCCACCCGGTCGAAGACCTGGCCGGAAACTGGGCACATGGATACAGCCGCGACCAGGCGGTATACCCCCTCAGCGGGCTGCGCCTGAACAAGTTCTGGGCTCCTGTTGGCCGGATTGACAATGTTTACGGCGACCGTAACCTGGTGTGTTCCTTTCCGCCTGCAGCACGCAAGATTTTGAGCGGATCTTGAATTGCGGCAGGCTTGAGCACGGCTTTCTCAGGGTCCGGTGTGAGACCTGCCCTGACGAGAACCTGGTGGCGTTTTGTTGGCCGCTCCGACGCATCCTGCTACCCTGGTCAGGATCAGTTATTTCGGACAGCCGCCAAAATAATTATCCGGATATCCCGTTAATAACCATATTTTTCTCCCACTTCAATCATGGCCCAAGACAAAATCAAATGCCTGTGTACACTTTCAGTCGTGTGTTGGCTGACGGTTCCTTTTGAGGCAGGCACCTGATATTCAATCTTACCGGAGACCAGCTTTATACCTGTTTCATTTCACATAGGAATACTACCGAACCGCCCCTTGACTGACTTCGTTGACTGTATTGCGCTCGCCGATGAGTTGGGGTTTGGCGGTGTATGGGTCGCAGATTCTCAATCCGTGTTTCGCGATGCCTTTATGGCATTGACTCTGTTTGCCGATCGTACCAAGCGGATGGAACTGGCTACCGGTGTAACCAATGTAAACACAAGACATCCGGCGGTGCTGGCACACAGTTTTGCTACACTCGATGAGTTATCCGGTGGACGGGCGGTGCTTGGAATTGGCATCGGAGACAGTGCTGTCCATACCATTGGGCAAAAACCTGCGCGATTAAAAAAATTGGAGGAAGTCATCGCTGTATTGCGAACCTTGATGGCAGGAGAAACTGCCCACTTTGACGGCACCGATATCAAGGTCAGTTGGCCGCCACGAAAAGTGCCCGTGGTCATCGCCTGCACCGGCCCAAAATCCTTGCAACTCGCCGGTCGAATCGCAGATGGTGTGCTGTTCCAGGTGGGCTCTGATCCAACTCTGGTCCGCTATGCCAGGAAAAACATCGAGATTGGGGCGAAACAGGCGGGTCGGGAAGCAGCGAAAATCAAGCTCTACCAACGATTGGCCTGTGCTGTAGCAAAAGACCGGGAACAGGTCCGCACCGAGGCCAGGGGTTATGCTTCAGTGGCAGCGAGCACTATTTATACCGCAATCCCCCAACAAGATATGCCCGAAGCGCTTTGGGAAGATCTTCGCATCATGAAAGAAGCATATGATTATCAACAGCATGGCAGTGCGGGTGCCAGGCAGGCAGAACTCATCACCGATCGAATTCTGGATGCGGTGGCGATTGCCGGTACCCCTGATGAAGCCGTACCGCGTTTCAGGGAGTTGATCGAACTGGGTGTGGAAAATTTCGTATTGCCTATTGCGACAAAAAACCCCGAATCATTTATAAGAATGCTGGCCGAGCAGGTCAGGCCTCATCTTGATTAGCAGACAGGGGAATTGATTGTGACAACCGTACAAGTAGGTTTTAAGGCTTTCGACCCACATGAATTGCTTTGTCATTTTGTTGCCGTCAATGCCGGTCTCTACCAACGTGAGAATATTGATGTTGAATTGATCGATATAAGCTTTGTTGCAGATACCGAATTACCCTCACATGTATGTCAGGTGAGTTGCGGTGCGGCACTGGGCAGCGCATTGAGGGGTATGCCGCAGCGGATATTATTCGTTGCGACTGACAAACCGATGTTCTGGATATATTCCAATAACGAGATTAAAAGCTTGGGAGAATTAGCCGGATCGAAAATAGCCACCTTTCCCGCCATTGCGCCGCCTTACCATCTGGCTAATATAATTCTAAAGAAATCCGGTATCAACGTAGAACGGGATATCGTCTGGTTATCTGCCCGGGATGACGTCGCCAGATTTGGTTTGCTGGCAAGCGGTAATGTCGATGCTGCTGTGATTAGTTCCATTATTGCGCCTGCGAAAATCGAGCAGACCGGCAAGAACCGGCTGTGTTTTTTTGGTGATAAAATCAGAATTCCGACAACAGGCCTGGCTGTTGACCAGTCATATCTGGAAAAAGAAACAGAGCTGATCAAAACCCTGGTGAATATATTGAAACACAGTTTGTCAATAATTCATCAAGACCCGAATGCAGTTGCAAGGGTATTAAAAGAATACTTTGACGTGGATGACAGTATCAAGATGGAGACGGCTGAACTATTTCAAAACTACTACACAAAGGATGGCAGGACCACTCAAGAGATTGCACAAAATGCAATAAACACATTGTGCAAATCTCTGTCTATTTCCACCATCCCCGATTGGCAGCAGATTTATGATCTCCCGGGATAGTTTTGACGAGTTTCAATTCGTCCAGGCTACGCCTTTATGGCAGGGAAATGGCTGACAGCTTTCTCAGCATAGAAGACCAGCCGGACAAGCTGCTGGTCGGAGTCAGGGGCGATTGGATATTCGACAATGTACTGCTTCTGGAGGATGCTGTCGCGTCGGTGATACCCCGCGCTGGACAGACGGTCACCTTCCAATGTGCGGGTTTGGATGACATCGATATTGCCGGTGCATGGGTGCTTTATGACCGCACCGGGCAATTGTCCGACTTGGGTATCGAATCTGAACTGATCGGTTTCAAGGCTGCACATTTCAAGTTTTTGCAGCACATCGTCGATGCGGCTGAGATTCGCGAAAACGAAGGACCCCCGGCCAAACCGCAACGTCACAAAGTGTTGCACGGTATAGTCGAAAATCTGGGCCGCGCCACATCTGCTCATATTGAAGACCTCGGCGAGATCGCCAGGTCAATCCTGGATGGTATACGCCGGCCATCGCTGCTCATGCTTAGCGAAACAATCAAGCAGGTTTATTTAACCGGTGTGCAGGCAATACCGGTGGTGGTGGTGATTACTTTCCTGATCGGTATCGTAACGGCCCATCAGGCTGCCGGGCAATTGGAGAAATTTGGCGCGTCTATCCTGGTAGTGGACCTGGTCAGTATCTCAATCACACGGGAGATGGGAGTGCTGCTGGCCGCGATCATGGTGGCAGGCCGCTCCGGCAGTGCCTTTGCGGCTGCACTGGGGGTGATGAAACTCAATGAAGAGGTGGATGCCATGCGGGTAATGGGCCTCAACCCGAATCAGATACTGATTATTCCCCGCATCGTGGGACTGGTTATCGCCCTTCCCGTGCTGACTGTTTTCGCTGACATCGCCGGTATTGCCGGCGGCGCCTTGATCGCGGTGGGGTCAATGGGCATCAGCGGGCTGCAGTTTGTTGAACGCGTGGCTTACAGCACCGACCTGACAGATTTCTACGTGGGCATGAGCAAGGCCCCGGTTTTTGCCTTGCTGATTGCGGCTGTCGGCACTTTGCGTGGTATGCAGGTGAAATCCTCAGCTGAGGAACTGGGGCTTAAAACCACCACGGCCGTGGTGCAGTCGATTTTTATGATCATTGTTGCTGATGCCCTTTTTGCGACGCTGTTTACACGCATGGGTATCTGATGGAAATCATAATTTCGGTCAGGGATCTGGTCAACCGTTTTGGTGAGCAGGTGGTGCATGACAAGCTTTCTCTGGATATACGGCGCGATGAAATTCTGGGAGTTGTAGGCGGTTCCGGTACCGGCAAATCGGTATTGATGCGCAGTATTCTTGGCCTGCAAAAACCCGCCAGTGGTTCGATTACCGTGTTGGGACAAAAGATCGAGTATCACAAGCCGGGGCCAAGCCGTTGCTGGGGGGTGTTATTCCAGGGTGGGGCACTGCTGTCGGGCCTGACTGTGCGGGAGAATGTCGAATTGCCCATTGCCCTGCACTCCGATATGCCGGTGGCAACCCGGCGCGAACTGGCCAGCCTGAAACTGTTGATGACCGGTCTGTCCTTGTCAGTGGCAAACAAACACCCATCGGAACTCTCGGGTGGTATGAGAAAACGGGTTTCACTGGCCAGAGCGCTGGCGCTGGAGCCCAAAATCCTGTTCCTGGATGAGCCAACTGCCGGGCTGGACCCGATCGCCGCCACGGAATTTGATGAATTGATCACCTACCTGCACGATAATCTTGACCTGACCATTATGATGATCACCCATGATGTCGATAGTTTGTTTGGTATTTGTGACCGGATCGCCGTGATGGTGGATAAAAGGGTAGTGGTGGGAACCGCGGACGAAATACTGGATTCGGATCATCCATGGATCAAAGCTTATTTTGGTGTGCCACGCGCACAAAGAGCGCGTGCCGCTGCAGGGGGATCTCACCGTGAGTAACAAAAACTTCGCTGTTGGCTTGTTCGTCGCCATTGCACTGACTGCATTTGTATTCACGACCATCTGGCTGACCGGTAAAAAAGGCACTGAATCGACTGTTTTTTATTCGATGTTTTTTGAAAAGGATATTGGCGGCCTTATGCTGGGCGGTCCGGTGTTCTACCTGGGAGTGGAAGTTGGGACAGTGACCGCCATGACCATCATTCCCGGAGACCCCATGCGGGTACGGGTTGATACTGAAGTTCTTGAATCTACTCCGATTGATGCCGGCACATTTGCCAGCCTCGCTTTGCAGGGAATTACCGGTGTTTCAGTTATCAAGCTGAATGCTGATCCGGGTGTACACGAAGCATTGAAACGGGAGAATAACCAACAATACCCGGTCATAAGGGTTCGGGACACCGGTTTAAGTGCCCTGTTATCAAAAGCACCGGATATCGTGGATAAGCTGGATTTCGCACTGACACAGGTCAACCAGATCCTCAGTGAGGAAAATCAGAAATTCGTGCACGAAATGCTGGCGGATCTGTCAGCCGTTTCAAAGGCACTGGCATCACGCCAGCACGTCATCAGTGAAATACCGGTCACGCTGAACAAAGCGCTGACTGAGTTGCAGGAAAGCCTGGCACTGATAAAGTCCATGGCTGGAGACATTGAACCCGAATTGATCTCAGCCATGGCCAATATTAACCGGTTAACAGATGATCTTGCGATAATGGCTGCGCGGTGGGAGCAATGGACAGCGGGCAATGACCGCGAAATGAACGCTTTCATGGAAGACGGCCTGGGCCAATTGCCCGACCTGGTATCGGATGCACGCAGCACACTCAGGGAAATTGAAAAACTGGTGCGGGATTTGCGCGAAGACCCGTCAATATTGATCTACAAACCCCGCGAAGAAGCAGTCGAAGTGGAATAGCCAGACATGAAGAATTCAAGCAGATCGTGGTCAATAAGTTTGCTGTTGGCTCTGTTATTGATGGCCCTGTTGTTGGCGGCCTGCGGCAGCCTGACACGCAGCGACAAGCCGGTGACACATACCTGGATGCTAATGCCAATTGAATACTCTGTGCAGGCATCATCTTCTGAACCGGTTACAAGTGTCGTGGTTTCAGTTGTGGTTGTACCGGGCCTGGATACAGACAGGATACTGATCTTGTCAGAGGATGCCGAGCTGAATTATTTTGCGGCGGCGCGCTGGGCCGATCACATCCCCGAGATGCTTGAGTCGCTGACCGGGCGAACATTGCAAGCGTCCGGTAATTTTGATGTGATGTCCAGCCATATCGGAGGCGGCCATGAAGACTGCGCTTTGCACCTGGAAGTGCAGGAGTTTTTCGCCTTCAGCGGATCACCTGGTTCTGCTTATGAGGTCCGCATCGCCTTCGGCGGACAGTATTCGTGCCGCTCAGGAAAATCAAAACCCATCCGTGTACAAGCTTCGATACCCGTTTACGGAGGTAACATGAGCGTGATCGTCGCGGCCTTCCAAAAAGGCACCGATGAGGTATTGACCGATCTGCTGGCCACTATCCCGTAGGAGGGAGCAGCAGAGCCTCTCACTCCTACTAATCATACGCTGCGATCTTTGTTCAGCGCTTACAGTATTTTTACACGCCAGTTGGTCAACAGTTTACTGAAATTTCGGGATAAACTGGATGAGTAGCTGAAAAACAGGATACTCAATAATTCCAAATCTCCGGCTGAATTACGCGCATTTTGCGTTGATCAGTGCGGATCCGCCGTCCGGCACTTCGTGACGTCCTCTATGCACAGCACCGCCTCGTCTGCCGTGATTCGCTCACTGGGTTCGCGATAGCGATACAGGTAGTCCCACATTGTTACTACATTCTGATCCAACCAACGGTCGTAGCCCCCGTAGTCGCTGAATTCCGCCATCGTCACCAGTTCCCTAATTTCAGCCAGTGGCCTGCCGGCAACCATGTAATTGAGGACCTCATCTCTCAGTGCCTGCAGATATCTGCGCTGATCGCGGAAATTTTGCTGGTCCGTAATGGGTCCGTGACCTGGCAGGACAATCTCTACGTCGCCGATATTTCCCAACAACTTCAAAATGCGCAAGGTGCTATGCA
>SMVA01404268.1_pt1 | contig 14535 bp, 11 predicted proteins | sample 2456451 | NCBI WGS metagenome assembly SMVA01 (sample SAMN11095933, study PRJNA526329) | marine sediment metagenome | biome: Marine sediment; feature: Surficial sediment; material: Deep marine sediment; isolation source: Hadal surficial sediment | place: Pacific Ocean | collected 2014-05 | depth...
CTGGCCGACCTCAAGATGAACCGGCTGCTCGGCACCATCGACGAATGGGCGACGGAGAACGGCCTCGACGATGAGGTCGAGGCCCCGCAGCGGTTCGACCCGACCGCGGTCGAGGAATCGCCGCCGCTCGGCATGGATCTGGCCAACGGCGAGATCCGGACGATCATCTGGGCGACCGGCTACCGCCCCGACGTTTCCTGGCTCGACGTGCCGGTCCTCGATCGCAAGGGCCACATCCGCCACGACGGCGGTGTCGTCGAATCGCCCGGCATGTATTTGATGGGGATGCAATTCCTCCGGCGTCGCAAATCCGCGCTCATCGACGGCGCCGGCGACGACGCGCGCGACCTCAGCGACCACTTGGTGGCCTATCTCGGCGGCGCGGCGGTGGCGACCGGCGCCTAGAACATTCGGCCTCAGCGCACCGGGTTTTCCGGCCCCCGTCCGCGATAGGCGTCGATGAAGGCGGCGGCCACGGCCGCGTCCCAGCTTTCGAGGCGGAGGGTCTTGCGCCAGGCGGTAAGCACCACCGTCGCGACGAGCCCCCGAAACGTCGTCACGACGACGCCGTTCCATTGGCCCGTATACAGCCCCGCCCAATCGTCGATCTGCTGCCGCACCGCCGCCGTCGGCTGGTCGAAATAGATGACGATGTTGCCATGTTCGAGCGCATGGACGAGCTTGGCTTTCGGCTGCGGGTCGTCATAAACGCCGGCGGTGGTCCAAACCGGGCGATGCGCGCCCGAGGTCGGAAAATCGGAATCGTAGCCCAAGGCGCCCGAGACATGGCCGCCGCCATTGTTGGGATCGGTCACGACGCCGTCGAGGCGGCCCTGACCCGCCGCGGCCAGGGCGTCGAATTTGCCTTGAGAGTCGATTGAGCTCCAGATCCAATAGCCGCCACCGCCGAGCAAGAGCACGAGAACGGCGATCAGGATTCGCCGGTCGCCGCGCTTGCGATCCGTGCCCTGGACACTGCCGCTCCAATCCTTGGGACGGGATGTGGACTCTTTCTTCTTTCGCTTTTTCGATTTCGGCATGGTCGGAACCTCGGGGAATGTTGCCGGCGCGATCCTAGAGACAAATGCGGCAATGTCGTGGCAAAACTTGATCGCCCGGACCGGCACACATGATTGTGATGTCTGTCGGGGTTCATCGATCCTTGGCGGGCGATTCCCGGGCCAGGACAAGCGGATAGACCAGGTCGCGCGCCCGGGCGAGATGGGCCGGGGTGTCGATCTCGGTCCAGGCGAGATCGGTCACCAGCCGGCAATGCACCGGGCGATCGGCGGCGGCGTCGGTCAGGCAGTCCTCGTAATCCACGACCGCCGCGCCGGCGTCGCGCCGTTCGGCGGCGGCGAGCATCAGGTCGCACAATCGGCGCGAGACCTTGGTGATCCCGACCAACTCGCCGAACGGATCGCCGCCGAGCCGGCCCCGGTCCTTGGACATGGCGACCAGATTCGCGCGCGCGTCGGCCTCGATCCAGACCTCGTCGCCCGCCGCCGTCGGGCCGGACACCAGCACGACATCGTCGGCGGCCCCGTCGAGCACCAGGGCGAGCGCGCGCTGTTCATAAATCAGATCGGATTCCAGCAACAGGAAAGGGCCGTCGCAATGGCCGCCGGCGAGGCAGAAGGACCACATGCTGCCGGTGGTCGCGAAACGGTCGTTGGCGACGATCTCGATGCCACCGCCGGCGGTCCGGCAGGCGCGTTCGATGTGCCGGGCGCCGTAGCCGGTGACCACGACAATGCGGGACATGCCGTGACGCCGGAGCTTCTCGATCGATTCCAGGAGGATGGGTTTTTCGCCGATGGTGATCAGGCCCTTGGGCCGGCCACCGGACGCGCCGGCCAGCCTGACCCCGGCGCCGGCCGCCAGGATGACCGCCGTGTCCGGAGTTTCAGCCATGCCGTCCCCGGCGCGCCGGTGCAAATGTAAATTCCAGGTTCCGCATCTTCGCCATCAGCGGTCAGCATATCGATATCGTGCCGGCGGGTGCAAGCGTAGGGCGGGTTCGCGCGCTTCTTGATCCGGCGCCGATCAATGGGTCTCCGCCCACGGCGCGCACCGTTTCCCGCGCAAAGTTGAAATCCTGGCGGGAAACTGCGACATTCCGTTTGCGATCCGGCGGAATGCGAGGCGCGCGGCGCCGAACCCGGATCGACCCGCGGGAGGCGTGCCGAGATGGCCCGGATCACCGGCCCAGTCCAGCCGATCGACGACGACGCGACGGGCGCGCTCTCCAAGGCCGCGCGGTTTCGCCGGCTCCTCCATTCGCGCCACCTGAGTTTTCTGCTGGAGGCCCACAACGGCCTCAGCGCCAAGGTCGTCGAAGAGGCTGGCTTCGAAGGAATCTGGGCCTCCGGATTGGCCATCGCATCGGCCTTCGGGGTGCGCGACAGCAACGAGGCATCGTGGACCCAGGTGCTGGAAGTGCTGGATTTCATGTCGGACGCGACCACGATCCCGATTCTGGTCGATGGCGATACCGGCTACGGCAATTTCAACAATCTGCGCCGATTGGTCCGCAAGCTGGGTCAGTGCGGCATCGCCGCCGTGTGCATCGAGGACAAACAGTTCCCGAAGACCAACTCCTTCGTCGGCCAGGTCCAGCCGCTCGCCGATATCGACGAGTTCTGCGGCAAGATCAAGGCCGGGAAAGACAGCCAGCTCGACGACGATTTCTGCCTGATCGCCCGGGTCGAGGCGCTGATTGCCGGCCACGGCATGGACGAGGCCCTGCGCCGGGCCGAGGCCTATCACGCGGCCGGCGCGGACGGTATTCTGGTCCATTCGAAGATGCCGACCGCGGACGAGATATCGGCCTTCGCCGAGGCCTGGGGAAACCGCTGTCCGGTGATTATCGTGCCGACCATGTACCACCGCACGCCGACCGACCTGTACCGCGAACTCGGCGTCTCGATCGCGATCTGGGCCAACCACAACCTGCGCGCGTCGCTGCGGGCGATGCGCGATACGGCACGGACGATCAAGGCGGACGAAGGGCTGGCCGGCGTCGAGGGCCGGATCGCCGGCATGGACGAGGTCTTCGAAATCGCCGGCAACAAGGAACTTGCCGATGCCGAGCGCCGCTATTTATCCAGCGCGAAGCGTCCGGTCGGGGCTGTCGTGCTGGCCGCTGCGCGCGGCAACCAACTCGATCAGCTGACCGAAGACCGCCCGAAATGCATGATCGACGTCCGCGGCCAGCCGCTGCTCTCGCGGCTTGTCGGCACCCTCAGGGAAGGCGGGATCGGCGAGGTCACGGTCGTCCGCGGCTATGCCAAGCGGGCGATCGACTTGGCCACCGTCAACACGGTCGACAACGATGACTTTGCCACCACCGGCGAGGCCGCGTCGTTGGCCTGTGCCGGGAACGTGTTGGTTGGCGAGACCGTGATCGCCTATGGCGACATCCTGTTCAAGGCCCCCGTCCTCGACGCGTTGATGGCGGGCGCGGGCGATATCGTGTTGGCCTGCGACGTGCTGGGCCGGGGCAAGGATCACCGCGCGGCCGGCCGTGCCGTCGATTTGGTCGCCTGCGCGGGGCCCCGCATGGAGGACTACCTCGACGACGCGCCGGTGGTGCTGACCCGCATCGGCGGCACCCTGCCGCCTGGGGAGGTCGACGCCGAATGGATCGGGCTGGCGCGGCTGACGGCGGCCGGCGCGGGGCGGGTTCGTGACACGCTTGAAATGTTGGCGGCGGAGGGCAGCTTGAAGACGGCAAGCATGCCCCAACTATTCCAGCGGCTTCTCGACGACGGCGAAGAAATCCGCGTTGTTTACATCGCCGGCCAATGGCTTGATGTCGATGACGCCTTCGACCTCGCCCAGGCCCGCAACTTGACATGATCCTTGGAATGAACGGGTCCGACCCGCGATATCAGGGCGACACAGCCGTCTGGGCGTAAAGGTTGGTGATCGCGTCCGCCATAAAGTCCGAATTGATACTCGGCTCTTGGTTTGCATAACGGCTCGCCGCGAGGACTTGATCGACAAGGAATTTGGCCTGGTAACACGCCAGGTTATGGCCCGGTATCGAATCGAGCCGGTCCAGGACCATGTCGATGATATCGTCGTCCCAGGCAATTTTCCGGGCATCGCAAACCCGGCCGAAAATTTCCCTGAACTCGGCCACGGTCGGCCCGCCGACCTCGACCTTGTAGGGAATCCGGCGCAGGAACGCGGGGTCCATCAAATCGTTGGGCGTCATGTTCGTCGAGAAAATGGTGAGCTGATCGAACGGAACCTGGAACGCCTTTCCGGTATGGAGTTTCAGGTAATCGTAACCCTTTTCGAGAGGCACGATCCAGCGGTTGAGAAGGTCGTCCGGGCGCGCCAATTGGCGGCCGAAATCATCGACCACGAAGGTGCCGCCCTGGGCCTTCAGATGCAGGGGCATTTCATAGAACTTGGAAATGGTGTTGAAGCTGAGGTCGAGCATTTCTAGGGTCAACTCGCCCCCGGTCACGACAAACGGCCGCCGGCAAACGACCCAGCGCGCGTCGATTTCCTCGGGGCGGACAAGAATCCTGTTGTCGTCCGCCGCGTCCATCTCGACGGCCTCGTGAAGGCTGGGGTCGAAAACCCTGATGATCTCGCCCCCGACCTCGATGCAGTAGGGAATGAAGATGACACCCTCGAAGGCCCTGCCGATTCGCTCCGCGAAGGTGGTCTTGCCGTTGCCCGGGGGGCCATATAGGAGGAGCGATTGCCCGGAATTCAGTGCCGGTCCCAGTTGGCGCAGGCGGTCATCCGGTACCACCAGATCGGCGAATGCAGCGGCGACCTGAGACGGGCCGACATGTTCGTTGCGGATCGACTGTTTGGTGACCTGGTCCTGATAGGCCTGCAAGGAAACCGGGGCCGGGCCGAGATACTGATTATGATCGAATGCCTTGTCCGCGAATATTCTGCCGGATTGGGTCAACTGATAGCGGGAGGTCGCGTGGCGGTCGGTGGATGCGGCGCCGGTCTCTTCCAAGAGCCGGCGCAGGACCGCCTCTCGCAACAAGGATTCGATGATCGAGGCCGGCAGCTTGAGCGCATCCCGCAAGTCGCCGACGGTGTTTATATTGAGGCCGCGGATCGACTTCGCCACGATCGTTAAAAGGAATTCGAGTCGGAGACCGGTCCGCGCGACCGATGTCGGCGCCATCGGAAGCTGCTTCAGGACGGCGTCCAGTTCGCTGCCGGAAACCGTGTTCAGGGCAAGCAGGTGTTCGGCCAGGGGCCCGCCATTGTCGCGTTGGCGGGCCATGGCCCGGTTGACGTCATTGGCGGTAACCAGTTTTTTTGCTAGCAGGACTTCACTTAGCCGCATCGGCTTCTCTCCCTCACCACTCTTCCGGCGCGGGGATTATGCTGGCTGGCGGCTTAAATTTTGGTAAAACCGGGCGATCGTTGTCGGGCCCGTGCCGCGCGCCGGTCTACGCGTTATCCTGCTTGCGTTTCAGCGCGTTGATGACCCTTTCCGGGGTGATCGGCAGCTCATGAATACGCACGCCGATGGCGTCGGCCACGGCGTTGGCGACGGCGGGCGCGACGGCGGTCATCGCCGGCTCGCCGATGCCCTTGGCGCCGAACGGTCCGAGCCCGCTGCGGGATTCGAGAATGATGCACTCGACCTTGGGCATGTCCATCGATGTCGGAATCAGATACTCGCTGAACGACGGCGTCATCAGGCGGCCCTCCCGGTAGAGCATCTCCTCGCTCAGCGCATAGCCATGGCCCTGGGACGCGCCGCCCTCGATCTGACCCTCGACGGCGACCGGATTGATGCATTGGCCGACGTCATGGGCGCCGATGCTCTTCAACACCTCGACCTCGCCGGTATCGGTGTCGACCGCGACCTCGATCGCGTGGGCGCCGTAGGTGTAATCGGGATGGGCTTGACCCTGGCCGGTCTCGGGATCGAGATGGTCGCTGAACGGGGCCCGGAAAATGGCCAGCTCGGAGCGGTGGACGCCCTCGGCGGCGCACACCTTGACCAGGTCGATGAAGTCCATCGCGGTCCCCGGATCGTCGCTGACCGAGACCGTGTTCATCGCCATGTCGATCCGTTCGGGCGCGACGCCGAAGGACTGGGCGGCGCGGGCGGCCAGCCGTTCCCTCACCGCCTCGGCGGCCCGCTTGACGGCGTTGCCGGTCATGTAAAGGGCGCGGGTGGCGGTCGTCGTGCCGGCCAAGGGCGTGACCGCCGAATCGCTGTTGTAGATGACCACGTTGTCCAAACCGACGCCGAGGATCTCGGCCGCGATCTGGCCCAGGGCCGAGACCTGGCCGGCCCCGATATCGGTGACCCCGGAGCGCACGATGACGGTGCCGTCGACCTCGACCCCGACCCAGGCCTCCGAGGTATCGTGCAGAAAGGTCAGCCGGCCATAGCTTTGCTGATAGGCGGCGACACCGCGGCCGATCTTGATCGGGCCCGCGGCCGGCGTCGGCGTGCCGAGCGCGGCCCAGGCCTCGTCGACGCAGCGCTCGGTCCAGACCGCGCTTTGAATGGGAAATCCGGTCGAGATCGGGTCGCCGGTCCGCAGATAGTTGCGGCGGCGGAGCGCGATACGGTCGATGCCGATCACCTTGGCGATCTCGTCCATCTGCTGCTCGTAGGCGGCACAGGCCTGCAAGCCGCCAAAGCCGCGAAAGGCGCTGGTGTACATATTGTTGGTCGCGACCGCCCGGGCGCGGACGGTCAGGTTGTCGATCCGGTAGGGACCGGGCGCCGCGACGGCGGCATAAAGCAGTACATAGGGGCTGAGGTACACATAGGCGCCGGCATCGGCGATCATCTCGACCTCGAGCCCGGTGATCCGGCCGTCGGCCATGACCCCGGTCCGGTAGGTGAGGATGAAGGGGTGGCGCTTGCCGTGGCCGACGAAGGAATCCTCGCGGCTGTATTCGAGCCGCACCGGCCGGCCGCTATGCTTGGCGAGCAGGGCGAGATAGATCTCGACGGTCACGTCCTCCTTGCCGCCAAAGCCGCCGCCGACAAACGCGCCGCGGATTCGGACCTTGTTGTGGGGCACGTCGATGGCGTCGGCGATGAAGCGAAAATGCTCGATGACCTGGGTCGAAACACGGATGTTGACGACGTCGTTTTCGTCGGTCCAGGCCAGCCCGACCTCGGGCTCGAGGAAGGCGTGTTCCTGGAACGGCGTGCGGAAGGTGTTCTCGATCACGAAATCGGCCGCCGCCAGCCCGGCCGCGGCATCGCCTTTCCGGATCTTGTGCTCGGCGACCACGTTGTCGGTTCCCTGGACGATCGGGGCGCCGGGCTCGAGCGCCTCCAAGGGGTCGTAGACGCCGGCCAGGGGCTCCAGCTCGGCCTCGACCAATTGCGCCGCGCGCTCGGCGATGTCGCGACTTTCGGCCGCGATCAGCGCCAGCGGCTCGCCGTGATAGCGCACCCGTTCGCGAACCAGGATCTGCTGGTCGGTGTTCAGCCGGGCCTGGCCGGTCTGGCCCGGCATGTCGGTCGGGGCCAGGCGGTCGGGCAGGTCGGTCGCGGTCAGCACAGAGACCACGCCGGGCAGGGCGCGGGCCTTCGACACGTCGAGCGAACAGAGGGTCGCGCTCGCCATGTCGGCGCGCACGACCTTGGCGTGCAGCATGCCGGGCATGACGTAATCGCCGGCAAAGGGGGTTTTGCCCGCGGCCTTGCCGGGGGCGTCGGTCCGGGTCAGCGGCTTGCCGACCTGGCTGAACGCGACATTGGCCGCGGCCGGGCTCTGTTCGGCGCTCATGGCCGTTCTCCCTCATCGCGCATCGCCGCCGCCGCGATGCGCACCGCGTCGAAGACCTTGGTGTAGCCGGTGCAGCGGCACAGATTGCCGCTGAGGCCGTAGCGGATCTGGTCGTCGCTGGGGTCCGGGGTCTCGGCGAGGATCGACTGCGCCGCGATAATCAGGCCCGGCGTGCAATAGCCGCATTGGACGGCACCGGTATCGGCAAACGCGCGTTGCAGGGGATGGGGGTCGTCGGCGCCGCCGCCCAACCCGCTGACCGTCGTGATCGCCTTGCCCTCGGCGGTCCAGGCCAGGGTCAGGCAACTATCGTAGGCTTCGCCGTCGATCAGCACCGCGCAGGCCCCGCAATCGCCTTTCTCGCAGCCGCTCTTGACGTCGACGAAGCCGAGGCCGCGGAGGGCGGCGAGGAGGGTGCGATGGGCCGGAACGGTGGTTTCGACATCGCGCCCGTTGATGTCGAGGGTGATCGTTTTTTCCGATGCCATGGCGGTCCTCCTCAGGCGATCCGTTCCCAGGCCTGGGCAAGCAGCCGGCGGGTCAGGGTTTCCGTTGTGTGGCGGCGGTAATCGGCCGAGGCCCGAATATCGTCGATCGGCGCCGCGTCGGCCGCCGCCTGCCGGGCGGTGGCGGCGATCAGGTCCGGGGTCAGCTTCGCGCCCTCCAGCATTGCCTCCGCCGCCTTGGCCCGGAACACGGTCGGCGCGACGGCGCCGAGGGCGATCCGCGCCCGGCTACAAACACCGTCGGCGGCACAGAGGGTGACCGCGACGCCGGTGATGGTGATGGCGTCGCCCTTGCGCCGGGCCAACTTGTAGAACAGGCTCGCCGAGCGGCCGGGCAAGCGGTCCCAGGACACCGTGGCGATCAGCTCATCCGGGCGGCGAAGGTCCTGTTTGTAGCCTTGGTAATAGTCGTCGAGGGCGACCGTCCGCGACCCCGCCGCATTGGTCAGGGTGACCGCCGCATCCAGCGCCAGCAGCGGCGGCACCAGGTCGGCGGCGGGCGAGCCGCAGGCGATATTGCCGCCGACCGTGGCGGCGTTGCGGACCATGCGGCCGGCGAAGATGTTTGCGGCGGCGATCAGCGCCGGCGCGGTCTCGGCGATCGCCGCCGATCGCAGCAGGTCGGAGACCGTCGTCCGGCCGCCGATCGAGACCCCGCTATCGGTGCGCTCGATTCCGCAGAGGGCGTCGATCCGGTCGAGGCTGACGATGCGCCGCGGGGTTTCCCGGCCGGCGCGCATGTCGACGATCAGGTTGGTCCCGCCGGCCAACGCCGCGACGCTCCGGTCGCCGGCCGCGGCCAGGATGGCGAGCGCGTCGTCGAGCCGGTCCGGCAGGTCAAGGTCATAGTCCATATGCATCGCTCACCCTCCGCGCGCTTACACGTCCCAGCCGCCGTCGACCGCGAGTTCCTGTCCGGTGACGTTGCGGCTCTCCTCGCTGGCCATGAACAGGACCGCATTGGCCACGTCCTCGGGCGTCGTCACCCTTCTCAGCGCCATGTCCTGAACATATTCCTCATAGACCTGCTCGACCGTCCAGCCGCGGGCCTTGGCCTTGCCCTCGCAAAGCTTCCGCATGCGCGGGGTCTCGACGATCCCGGGGCAGACCGCGTTGACGTTGATGTTATGCCGGCCGAGCTCGAGGGCCACCGTACGGGTGATGCCGCGGACCGCCCATTTCGAGGCCGAGTACGCCGTCCGCATGGGATAGCCGCGGAGGCCCGAAGTTCCGCCGATGTTGACGATCTTGCCCGATTTCTGCGCGATCATCGTCGGCACCACATGCTTGATCGGCAGGAAGGTGCCGCGCTCGTTGGCGGTAATCACATAGGTGAAATCATCGACCGCGATGTCCTGGACCGGTGTTTCGACCGGGCCGGTCACGCCGGCGACATTGACCAGGATGTCGATGCGGCCGTCGAAGGCCGCCTTGGCGCGATCGACCATCGCCTTGACCTGGTCCTCGTCGGTCACGTCGCAGGCAACGACGTGAGCCGCCCGGCCGAGCGCGACGACCGCCGCCGCGACCTCGTCGAGGGCCGCGGTATCGCGGGCGGCGAGGACGATATCGGCGCCCTCGCGGGCAAGCGTCGTCGTGATCGCCGCGCCCATGCCTTTCGCGGCGCCGGTAACGATCGCCGTCTTGTTCTCAAGTCTCATCGTCATGGTCCTTTGTCGATGCCTTACCATAGCCGCCGCCCCCGCAACTTTCGAGGACCACCAGGTCGCCGTCATTGAGGCGGATATTGGCCTTGCCGGGCAGGTCGAAGGTCCGTCCCGATTTCTCGACGATGGTGACCTTGAAGGGCGCGCCGGGTTCGCCGCCTTGCAGGCCGTAGGGCGGCACGATGCGACGCTCGAACATCGAGGTCACCGACATATCGTCGCACAACACACGGTATTCGCGGTGGAGCCCCTCGCCGCCGCGGTGGCGGCCGTCGCCGCCGGATCCGCGGCGCAATTTCTGGCATTCGACGCGGATCGGGTATTCGGCCTCGATGACCTCGGCCGGCGTGTTCATGACGTTGGACATATGGACCCGCACCACCGGATCGCCGTCGCGGTCGTGGCGCGCGCCTTCGCCGCCGCCATGGGTCTCGTAAAGCGTCGTCCAGGCCCCGTCGGAACGGCGGCCGCCGAACAGGATCAGGCCGGAGGTGGTCGGCCCGCCGGCGGTCAGGCGCTCCGGCCCGGTCGGCTCGAGGGCCAGGAACACGGCGTCGGCGACCCGCTGCGAGGTCTCGTGGTTGCCGCCGACCACGGGGCGTTCGGGTCCGGGGTCGAGTATTGATCCGGGCCGGGTCACGATCTTGAGCGGCCGGTAGCACCCGGCGCTGGGCTGGATATCCGGGCCGACCAGGGCCCGGACCACGTAGAACACCGAGGCGGCGGCGACGAAGGGCGTGGTGTTGATCGGGCCCCGCGCCGCGTCGTCGGTGTTCGAGAAATCGAAGGTCGCGCTGTCGCCGGCGATCGTGATCCGCACCCGGACGGCGATCGGCGGGCCGCCGGCGCCGTCGTCGTCGAGCCAGTCTTCGCCCTCGTAGATGCCGTCGGCAAGCCCGGCCAGGGCGGCGCGGGTCTGCGCCTCGGCGCGGTCGTGGATGGCGCCGATCGCGGTCTCCACCACCGCCGTGCCATGTTCGGCGAAGAGTTGGTGCAGGCGCTCCTCGGCCAGCCGCGTCGCCGCCATCTGGGCCAGGATGTCGCCCTCGCGCTCGGCCGCGCCGCGCACGTTGGCCAGCACCATGTCCAGTTTCTCGCGGTCGGGTCCGTCGGCGGTGAACAGCCGGAAGGGCGGGATCCGCAGGCCCTCCTGCCAGGCATCGGTGGCGTCGGCGACATAACTGCCGGGCACGGCGCCGCCGATATCCGCCCAATGGGCCAGGTTGACGGCAAAGGCGCGGATCGTGCCGTCGATAAAGACCGGGCGGATCGCCTTGACGTCGGGCAAATGGTTGCCGCCGATCTCGGGCAAATTGAGGAACCAGACGTCGCCGGGCGCGAGGCGGTCCTTCGGCACCCGCTTGAGAAATTCGCCGACGGTGAAGCTCATCACCCCCATATGCATCGGAATGTCCCGGCCCTGGGCGATCAGCCCGCCGTCGGAATCGGTCAGGGCCGAGGACAGGTCGCCGGCCTCGCGCAGCAGCGGCGAGCGCGCCGACCGCATGACGACCAGGGACATTTCCTCGGCGGTCGCGGTCAGGGCGTGGCGGATGACCTCCAGGGTCACCGGATCGATTGCCGCAATCATGACGCCGCCCCCGCCTCGATGACCAAATGGCCCCGGTCGTCGGGCGTCAGCACGGCCCCCGGCGGCACGATGACGGTCGACCATGCGTCCTCGACGATGGCCGGCCCGGCGATCGGTTCACCGGCCGCGATCGTTGCCCGGTCGAAGCGCGGTACGTCCACCGTGTGGCCGGCGGTAAAGACGCAGGTCGTGGTTTTCAGCGGCGGCCCGCCGCGGCCCGGCCGCTTGACGGCGCCGGTCGCGTCGTCGGCGCGCGGCACCGAGGCCCGTTGGCGGATCGAAACCAGCTCCCAAGGCTCATCGGTCGCAAATCCGTAAAGCTTTTCATGGCAGTGGAGAAATGCACGGCCGAGATCCTCCAGGTCGTCGAAGGCGGGGTCGACAATTTCGATGGCGTAGCTCTGGCCGCTATAGCGAAGGGCCGCCACGGTCTCGACGACGATATCGTCGGCGCCATGGCCGGCCGCGGTCAGCGGCGCGAGGAGGCTGGCGCGCATATCCGCCAGAACCCGGTCAAGGCGTTCCCTGTCCCACGCGGATTGCGCCATGTTGACACTGCGCTGCTGGGCATAGCTCAGGTCGGCGCGGACGCAGCCGACCGCCGAGAAGACGCTGGAATTGACCGGCACCACGATCCGCGTGATGCCGAACGCCCGCGCCACCGCGACCGCATGCATCGGCCCGGCGCCGCCGAAGGCCAGCAAGGTGGCCGATCGCCCGTCGATGCCGCGCTCGACGGAGATGCGGCGGAGGGCGCGGACCATGGTCGCGTTGGCGACCCGGACGACACCGAGCGCGGCGTCCTCGACGGACATCTCCATCGCGGTCGCCAAGGTTGCGAGGGCGGCACGGGCGGCGGCCATGTCGAGCCGCACGCCGTCGCCGAGGACCCGATCCGGGTCGAGATAGCCGAGCACAAGATTGGCGTCGCTGACCGTCGGCCGGTCGCCGCCGCGGCCGTAGCAGGCCGGGCCCGGGTCGGCGCCGGCGCTGTCCGGCCCGACCCGCAAGGCGCCGTGGTCGAGGCGCGCGATCGAGCCGCCGCCGGCGCCGATGGTTTCGACCGCGACCATCGGTTGGCGGAGCGGCCGGCCGGCGATCGCGCGGTCGCTGGAGATCTCGGCGCGGCCGTCGGTGATCAGGCAGACATCGGTGGTGGTGCCGCCCATGTCGAAGCTGATCGCCTGTTCGAGGGACAGCGCGTCGGCAATCCGGCCGGCCGCCGCGACCCCCGCCGCCGGCCCCGAGAGGGCCAGCCCGAGGGGCAGGTCGCGCAGCGCTTCGGGCGCGCCCATGCCGCCCGCCGAATGGAACAGATGCAGGCGGGAGCCCTTGGGCTTGGCCGCGTCGAGGCGATCGAGATAGCTCGCCGCCAGGGGCATGACGCTGGCGCTCAGGACCGTCGTCGCGGTGCGTTCGTATTCCCGCGCCTCCGGGTTGACCCGGTTGGAGAGGGCGACGAAGGGAAATTTCTCGGCCAGCTTGCGGCCCAACGCCTCCTCATGGACCGGGTCGGCATAGGCATGCAGCAGGGAGACCGCGACCGCCTCGGCGCCGCTGTCCTCGATCGCCTGGATCGCGGCATCGACCGAGTCGGGGTCCAGCGGTTTCAACACGTTGCCCAGATGATCGAGCCGCTCGGCGACCTCCAGCCGCCGCGCCGCCGGCACCTGGGGCGGCAGCTTGGGCGGCAAATCGAGGCGGTACAGATGGCGGCGGTTCTGGCGCCCGATGGCCAGGGTGTCGGAAAAGCCCTCGGTCGCCACCAGGGCGACCTCGGCCAGGTCGCCCTGGACGATCGCGTTGGTCACCATGGTCGTGCCGTGGATCAGGTCGGCGACGTCCGCCCAGTCGAGATCGACGGCGGCGAGGGCGGCCAGCAGGCCGGCGACCCGGTCATCGACCCGGGTCGCGACCTTGGCCACGCGGATCTCGCCCGAGGCGCCGTCGACGGCGACCACGTCGGTGAACGTCCCGCCGATATCGACGCCGACCTGCCAGCCCGCGTTCAGGGTCCGTCTCCACCCGGCAGACAGGCCACGATCCGTTCGGCGCAGTCCTGAAGAGCGGCGACGACCTCGCTTTGGGGATGACGGCCGAGCCGTTGCGACAGGCCGACGATTCCGACGCTGTAAAGGACGCCGGCGCCGTCGAGATGGATCGGGCAGGCATAGCTCAACACGCCCGGATCGAGTTCCTCGTCACAGACCGCGAAGCCCTGGCGGCGCACCTGGGTGAAGTCGGCGCGTACAATGGCCTCGTCGACGCGGGTGTGATCGGTAAAGGCGGCGCGGGCGTGGCGCAACGCGTCGTCGATCAGGCCGTCGTCCTGGAAGGCGATGATCGCCTTGGCCGACGCCGCGGCGTGAAGCGGCATCACCCGCCCTGGCTGGACGTAAGACCGATCCTCGCTGTCGGGGACCGCCGTCGCCACCGACCGCACTTCGTGGCCGGCCAGTTTGGCGACGAAGGCGGTTTCCCGGAACCGCGCCGCCAAGTCATCCAGGATCGGCCGCACCAGACCCGATACCGTCGCCGGCGTCCCGCCCATATGCAGCAACCGCAGCAGACGCGGGCCGAGGACATAGACCTTGCGGCCGTCGCGGGGCGCGATATAGCCGACACCGGCGAGCGCGCCGATCAATCGGTGTACCGTCCCCTTGGGCAGGCCCGTGGCATCGACCACCTCGGACAAAGAAAGGCCGCCGGGTGCCGCCGCGAAAGCTTCGAGCACGACCGCGTAACGGGACAGGATTCCACCTTGTTTGCTCATCCACTCGCCGGAAAGTTCCGTTATTCGAAACTAAATCTCGGTTTATGGATCAGAATAGGCGGGCCTGTCCCCTCGAGTCAAGGCGCCGGGATGAGCCGCCGAGGTCCCGGCCGGCAGTTCGGGGTCGAGGATCGGCGCCAGGTGCTGGGCGGTTAGGCCGCGGCGTGGATGGCGGCGGCTTTGACGTCGTCGCCGACATAGGGCTCGAACTGCTTGAAATTGTTTTCGAACCGCTTGGTCA